>Ga0163161_10003531_pt1 | contig 10935 bp, 7 predicted proteins | sample S45metaG_FD_129847 | JGI IMG/M metagenome (GOLD analysis project Ga0163161, IMG submission 129847) | Switchgrass rhizosphere microbial communities from Kellogg Biological Station, Michigan, USA - S4-5 metaG | ecosystem: Host-associated > Plants > Roots > Rhizosphere > Soil | place: USA: Michigan... | reverse complement strand
GAAAGCAGACAAAGAGAGGAAAGACTTTCAGATATCAGACTGAATCGTGACGGCTCAATTATTCTGGCAGGAACAAGTGCAGAAGAGTTAGGAAAGGAGAACTGGAAAATCTTGAAACTGGGCGATAAGCAATTGGATCAGCTGATTGAGAAACAAAATATTAAAATTTATCCGAATCCTGTTTCTGACTACTGTTATGTAGAGATCGGTCTGGAATTCAAAGAAGCTGATATTACGCTTTACGATATGGGGGGAAGACAATTGCAAAGCCTGAAAACCAAAAATAAAGTGACCAAGATCAATACCCAGAACCTGATTCAGGGGGCGTATCTGGTTACGATAAAAACGGATACTAATAAAACGGCGAATGCTAAACTGATTAAAAAATAAACACAAATGAAGAAATTTTTTGTAAAGTTTATAGCAATTTTTATTACTATAAACAAAATATATGCTCAAGACCAAATTAATCCTGAGCCAACATCGTCTTCAATTCAAAGCTATATAAAATACAAAGCATCTCCTGCTTTAGGAGTACCGGCTGTTAATATTCCGTTATATACTTTAGAATCTGACGATAAAAAAGCTACGGTAGATCTCTCGTTATCATATCACCTTTATAATTCACGAAATGGAATGGCACCGACCGAAGTAGGACTAGGATGGACGATGTTTAAGGGTGCAACGATCTCTAAAGATAATGGTGCGAAAAATAATGAATTTACAGAAGTATCTGCCTTAACTAAACAGAACTCAGATCGATTTTATTATAGTATTCCCGGATTTAATGGTGTATTTCAAATTTATATAGATCCAACTACTGGTGAATTAAAGCTTTATGATTTAAATGCGAGTAAACTGAAATTTGAATTTGTAAGAGATCAAACTTCTACAAAGCTTATTATTAATTCTTTTAAAATTACTGATGATAAAGGTTTGGTATATAATTTCAATGCTTATAACATTACAGCTTTTCAAAATCATCCGTTACAAGATTTAAAGGATCAAAGAACAACATACTTACCTACTACAGTTACAGATGTCAATAGCAGGACATTGATTACATATTCTTATGATCTTAAAACAAAAACCGTTCAAAATCTTTCCGGGTCAACAGGTATAAAGTATAAAATCAATAAGCTTAATACAATTACAACCTCACATGGAAAATTGAAATTTGAGTATAATTACAATGAAAATGCGGATAATGGTAACCAAAATGCAGAATATTATACTGTGACCAGTGTTTCTTTATTAACGACAGCAGATAAATTAGTATCAAAATTTAAATTAACATTAGAGATTTTTTATGGTTTAAAGCAATTGAAAAAATTTGATTCAAATAATAATGAAATAGAAAGTACCTCTTTCGGTTATGGAGATGGTTCAGATACTCAATACGGATATATTGATGATAATGGTTACTCACAATATGGTAATCAACTCTGTTCATCTCCTACTCCATTCATCAATCCGCAAAAATATGTTTACAGAGTTCTTACTGAAATTCATTTCCCAACAAAAGGAAGGGTAGAGTATGCTTATGAAGCAAATGAGGAATATAATGATTATTCAGGAATAGACCTTGAGAACGCGAATGAATATACAGATCCACTGAATCAATATTACGATACTACAGACACTATATTATTCGACACAAATAATACGCGAATATATACATTTACGGTACATGGAAATCCGGGAAATTCATACCATGTATTGGTGCAGCGAAATTTTGAAGGTTTAGACTATGGAACCACCCTGCATGGGGAACCCATATTGTTTAATTTTTCAGTTCTCAATCTGAACAATTCTGTTATAGCAACTGATAGTTCTCAAAATTCTTGTTTTAGCAATTCATCTTCTAAATATTACAAACTTGCTCCCGGCACCTATAAGATTAAAATAAATAATTGGGGTGGAACGGGTGATTTTAATATTATTGAACTTAAATCAGTACCTAAACCTTACAAGAATTTTAAGCCCATTGTTTATGGAGCTAGAATAAAAAAAATTACCTACTATGATGACGCAGAAATAAAAAAACAAATAAAATATGAATATAACTCATTTACCAATCCAATTTCTTCTACAGGAACTATGATCGATGACCCTGTTTATCCTTATGTACTTTATAAGAATGTCAGAGAAACTGAGATTTCCGGAAATCAAAATAATGGATATACAGATTATTATTATAATATTCCTTGGGATTATGTAAATCTGGCAATAGGTACTGCCATCATGCCATATTTTAACTTTACTTCTCATGGGGTTTTAACACATAAAAGAATGTATAATTCACAGAATCAGTTATTAGATACGAATGAATATATATACACTTTTACAGACATTCCAAACGCGCAGATGCAAAATGGCGGTGCTTATCAATATGTTCCATCTTATATTTCTTCTAAAAAAGAAATAAATACTGCAAAACGTGGAAATTCTGATTTTGTCACAACCAATGAAACAACTTTCAGCCAATCTAATTTTCAAGAGATTTCTTCAAAACTGACTACACAGGATGGTAATATTAAAGAAACAACGATAAAGTATGCACATGACATTTCTGATACTCGATTGATTAACGCCAACATGATTGCTGTACCTTTAGAAACCATAGTAAAAGATAATGGCAGTATTCTCTCAACAAGCAAAGTAAATTTCAGCAATACAAATCATTATTATCCTACTTCTGTTACTGCTACTGATTTGGCACAGAATCCTGAAACTCAGATGACATTTGATCTATATGATAATAAAGGTAATCTGGTACAGTCTACAGATAAAGCAGGATTAAGCACTGTTACTATATGGGGTTATCATCAGACGCTTCCAATTGCACAGATTGTTGGCGCAAAATACAGTGAGGTCTCAAACTTACCAGTTATTACCGCCGCCATCGCAGCATCTGATGCAGACGCAGATTTTCCTGCAAATGAAGGAGCGCTTTTAACCGCATTAGAAAATGTGAGACTAGATTCTGTTTTGAAGCAATATCCTATATCTGTAAGCACTTATGATCCTTTAATTGGGATTACCAATTCTATAGCTGCAAACGGATTGAAGATAAGTTATACATATGATGCATCCGGCAGACTCTCTCTTGTAAAAGACGGCAATGGGAAAACGATCAAAGAAAATCAGTATAACTACAAACACTATTAATCATGAAAAAAATATTAAATTTAGTAAGTGTTCTGTTTTTAACAGTGATTTCTTATGCTCAAACACTTACAACTACCGAGAACTATATTTATACAAAAAACTGTCTCAGTGAAGATTGCAGCAAAAAGTCTGAAGCCGTAATATATTCAGACGTATTAGGAAGAACCAAGCAGATTATCAATATTAAGGCTTCCCCATCGGGTAAAGATATTGTGGTACCTGTTGAATACGATGGTTTTGGAAGAAATGTAAAATCTTACCTACCAATACCACAGACAAGTACACAAAACGGTGCCATTTATACAGATCCTAAAAGTAATGCCTCACAGACATATGGTTCAGATTCTAATTATTTTTCATCAAGTCTGCCGGAAAGCTCACCCCGAAATTGGTTGCTTTCACAAACCACACCGGGAACAGAATATGCAGGACACAGCACAAGTTTTAGTTATACAACAAATTCAGATGCTGATGTCAAGAAATATTTTGTACAGACATCTTGGCAAAATGGTGCTACCAATGATGTAATTACTGTATCAGGAAACCATGCAGTAGGAACACTCCTTAAAAACTCTGTTACGGATGAAGACGGAAATATATCTACACAATTTATAAACGGAAAAGGACAAACTATTCTGTCAAGAAAAAATAACGTGTCACAAAATTCTGATACCTATTATGTATACAACAAATTTAATCAGCTTGTGTACGTTATTCCACCATTGGCTCTGAATGAACCCTTGAGCCAAACTACTCTTGACAATCTCTGCTACCAATATAAATATGACAGTAAAAGCAGACAGGTAGAAAAGAAACTTCCGGGAAAAGGCTGGGAATATATGGTTTACGATAAAGCAGATCAACTCATCATGACTCAGGATGCAAATATGCGTATAGGCAGCAAGTGGCTGATCACCAAACATGACCAGTTTGGCAGAGTTATATATACAGGGATTTTACCTGGTGGAAGCAGAGAAAGTATGCAAGGTCAGGCAGGAGGTCTGGTTATTACGGAGTCAAAACATATCACAGGCTTTACCCGAAATGGAATGCAGATTTATTACAGTAACGGATACTTCTTTGATATAGAAACAGTATTAACTGTAAATTACTATGATACTTATCCTACGGGAAGCCCCACAATCCCGACTCAGGTTTTGGGTAAAGCTACAATTGGGGATAATATGGGAGACGCTGTCAATACCAAAAATCTTCCTACAGCTACTTACGTGAAGAACATCGAAAATGATAGCTGGACGAAGAATTATCTTTGGTATGATAATAAAGCAAGAGCGGTAGGAACTTATACCATCAATCATCTTGGCGGATATACCAAAACGGAAACCGAGATGGACTTTGCGGGAGTACCCTTGCAAACTAAAGTTTATCATAAAAGAATATCTGCAGATGCTGAAAACATAATCAGCCAGACTTTTGAATATGACAGCCAGAACCGACTAAAAAAACACTGGCATCAGGTAAATGGTAATCCGCAGGAACTCTTGTCGGAAAATACGTATGATGATCTTTCGCAGCTTACCAATAAAAAAGTGGGAAACAACCTGCAAAGCATAGATTATACCTATAATATAAGAGGTTCGATAACTAAAGTGAATAATCCTGTCAATCAGGGATCAAAGCTTTTTGGCTATGAGCTAAAGTATTATCAACCTGCAAGTACGGCAACGGGAAAAAGTACAGGTAATATAGCAGAAATTGAATGGAGAACAGCCAGTGACCAAGTTCTGAGAAAGTATAATTATCAGTATGATGCTTTGAACAGAATGACCGCAGGAATCTATTCTGAGCCTAATTCTTTTGTTCCGCCAAATGATTTTTATAGCGAATATGTAAGCTATGATATGAACTCTAATATCCTGTCATTGCAAAGGAATACAAAAGGAGTTTCGGGAACGGCTTCACAAATGGATAACCTTACCTATGCATATGCAGATAATGGCAAAAGTAACAGACTGAATTCAGTTACGGACAGCTCTACCAATTACAGCGGTTATCCCGACACATCAGGAAATGCCATTTCCTATGATGATAACGGGAATATGAAGGATTATAAGGACAAAGGAATTCTGCAGATAGATTACAATTTCCTGAATCTTCCTAAGTTTATTAAGTTTAATCAGGCAATACCAAGTAGGGGTGGTGCAAGATACGTGAATACAGCGTTCACGTATAATGCAGTAGGAACTAAGCTGAAAAAAGTGTATCAGTATGTAGATGGAGCCAATCTTTATCTTGCTTCAAAAACAACAGATTACCTTGATGGCTTCCTGTACGAATCTGATGCTACTCTTGCCAATCCTATGCCTGCAACGGTACTGAAATTTGTACCGACAGCAGAAGGATATTACAATTTTGAAAATAATAAGTATATTTACAATTATACAGACCATTTGGGGAATATAAGATTGAGTTACTTTAAAAATTCGAATGGCAGCGCAGAAGTTCTTGAAGAAAACAATTTCTACCCTTTTGGGTTGAAACATGAAGGCTATAATGCCCAATCAGGAAATCCTTCTTATAATTATCAGTTCGGAGGAAAAGAATTGCAAAAGGAGACGGGATGGAATGACTTCGGCGCAAGAATGTACATGAGCGATATCGCAAGATGGGGCGTTGTAGATCCTATGGCAGAAGCGACTCCACACTTGTCTACGTATAATTATGCTTTGAATAATCCCATCATGTTCATCGATCCCGACGGACGAAAAGCAATAATGAGCGATGTGCAATTTGAAGGTGGTGGAATAGCTGATGGTGGTTTTGCCTCTTACTTCGCTGGTGGAGGAAGTGGAGGTGCCGCAAATCTGAACAGTTTTCTTGGGAATACAGGCTCGGGTTGGGGAACAGGAGGAAACGGATTTTCTACTTTCGGGCAAACTCCGGCGTATGCAGCTTTAATGTCTGGACAAACGTCAAGTATCAGTAATGTTAATGGATATTTGAACTGGAATACTTTAGACCGGGCTAATACCAATGGAATGCTTAACGACGGATCTATAGGAGGTATGACTGCACATTCGATAAAACTTGCGGGAGATGCCAATTGGTATGGACCTAGTGGACAAGCAAACTGGTTATTTGGAGCAACTGCAGCATTAGGTGGTGTAAAAGGTGTATTAAATTCTGAAAGAATGTATGGAGAAGGCGTTAGAAGAGGACTAGCTGGCAACTACATCTTAACAGGTAGAAATCTTAGCCAATTTAGAACAGCGCCAATGACTGAAGCAACAATACCTATTTCTAGTGTTGGAAAATTGGCAGGTATTGCAGGGGTGGCGAGTTTTGGAATTGCTGTTGTGTTAGACTATAAAGCATATAGCAATGGACAAATTTCAAAAGAAAAATTTATTTTAAATAGCACGATAGGAGTCTATGGTTTAACTGGAGTAGGAACTGTTCCTGCAATATTATATTTTGGTATAGACGCTTTTTATCCGGGAGGATGGGAGCAAGCAGCCATAGATCAAGACAGATTGTATCGTGAAAACAAAGCAATAAATCCTAACTGGCAGATGTATCCTGGAGCTATGAAACAATAAAAATGAATATTATGGAATTTATGAAAAAAAGTTATTATTATTTTTTCTATAAAATATATAAGGCAATACAATATACATCTTATCCTTTTGGCAATTTTTTATTAAATTTCAAAGCTTGTGTAGTTATAATTACATTAGAAATATGGAGTCTGCTCACAATTTTAAATTATTATGGTATAATTAACAATATTAAACCTAATTCAAGTTTAAAGAATCCGTTAATTTTTGTTCCTTTTGTAATAATTATGATATTAAATTATATAACATTTTATTATTTTGATACCTGGGAAAAATATAACCAAAAATTTGATCAATTGCCAAAAAAAACAAATACAATTGGAAGTTTTGTTGTTTGGACAATAATTTTATTTATAATTGTAATTTTCTTCGCATCAACGTTTCATTTACACAAAACTATTTATGGAAAATATTAATAGATAAATGTTTCAAAATTAATTTTTTGTTTGGAGTTATGGTAATATATCAGAAGGTTGGGCAAGTAGTGATCATGTATCAGAGTTAGTGATGATCAATTTAAAAAGATTAACTTATTGAATTTCAATACTTATTAAAAATCAATTAATCAAAACAAGAGTAGGGAATACCTACTCTTGTTTATTTTTGTAGAAAAAAACATATCTAAATGGCTGAAGATCATTTCTCGTGTATCAGAGTTAGTGATGAGTGAATTTTATTTAATTTTTGTTTCTATTTTTAATCAAATTATTTAAATTTACCTAAAAATATTACTTAAAAATTTTGATTTGTCTAAAAATTAAAATGGCAGCGCAGAAGTTCTTGAAGAAAATAACTTTTATCCTTTCGGTTTGAAATATGAAGGGTATAATGCTCAAGCAGGAAATCCTTCCTATAATTATCACTTTGGAGGAAAAGAATTGCAAAAGGAGACGGGATGGAATGATTTCGGAGCCAGGATGTACATGAGCGATATCGGAAAATGGGGTGTTGTAGATCCATTGTCAGAACTGACACCAAATTTAAGCCCTTACAATTACGCTTTAAACAATCCTGTAATGTTTATAGATCCAGATGGTAGAAGAGCAATTGCACCTAACGATGGAGGAGAAATGATGGGTGCAGGAATATCCGGAGGAATGGCTAATTACTTTGCTCAAGGCGGTCACGGTGGTGCTGATAATATCAATAGTTACCTTGGGAATACAGGGCCAGCTTGGGGAACAGGGGGTGGAGGATTTTCTACTTTCGGACAAACTCCTTCATATGGAGCTCTAATGAGTTCAATTATGAATGGAGGAGGATTTTCTCTAACCAACCAAAACGGTTATATGTCATGGTGGACAGATATGGCACAAACAGGAATTGCCGGTGATATACAGGGGCTTTACAGACATACGATGAAGCTATTGCCACATCATACGTATGATTCACCAATGCATAAAACTTCTCAAGATCTTAGAACATGGTCTGGATATGCTTATACTGCCAATAGATTTATTTTACAACCGGCAGCAGATAGAGCAGTTTTATATGGAGCACCTAAAATATATTCTACGACCAATTTAGTTTTTGAAAAAACTGTACTTGGTCAAAAAATATATCAGCCATTAATGGAAATGAGTGCTATAAATGCGAAAAGATTTGCTGTAGGAACTAGAGTTGCAGGAACAGCATTAGGAATAGCAGGAATAGCTTTAGCAGGTTATGACATAAAAAATAATGGCGTGACTACATCAAATTCGATAGATCTTGTAATGTCTGTATTGGCGGTATCTCCTACAGGTTGGGGACAAGCTATTGCCGGAAGCTATTTTCTCGCCAATGGAATTACAATGTTGGTAACAGGAAAAGACATAGGGCAGCATATTGATGCAGCGGCAGACAAATATTATAATAATGATGTAAGAGCAGAAGAACAAAGAAAATTTAACGCAGCTATGGGCTACTAAAAAAAATATTTATGATACTCATCGATTACTTATATTATCAAATAGTTAATTTTTATAAACATTTTAATAATGATGGAGCAGAGAAAGGATATGCCATTGTGATGGCTTGTGGATTACCTTTTTTAAACATAATATTTGTATTAATGATTTTAGACCATTTATATACTATAAATACTCTGTCATCAAATAAATATTTTATATTAATATATTCCTTACCAATTATTTTATTTATGGGGCTTAGATATTGGAAATTCACTTCTTATGATGATATTAAAGAAAAAGCACAAAGCTTTAATAAAACAACAAGGATAATAGCAGACATTATTTTAATTATTTATGTAATTATTTCAGTCTTAGGTTTTATATTCTTTAGTCTTTATTTAGGATCATTAAAAGAACATTAAAATGATACTCATTGATTACTTATATTATCAAATAACAAATTTTTATCATCATTTTGAAAAAGATGGTACACATAAAGTGTCAGGAATTATAGGAGCTTGTTCTTTACTTTCGTTTAATCTCATATTTATATTAATGTTTTTAGATCATTTTTATAGTATGAATACCATGCCTTCCAACAAATATGTTGTATTAATATATTGTTTGCCTCTTATTTTACTGATGGGTTTGAGATACTGGAAGTTTACATCTTATGAAGAGATTAATGATAAAGTGCAAAAATTCAGTAAAACAAAGAAAACAATTGCTGATATATTATTAATTACTTACGTTATTATTTCTTTTCCTGTGTTTATTATTTTTGGTATTTATCTAGGTTCACTGAAAAATACATTTTAATTATTATTAAGTTACGGTAATGTATCAGAAGTGTTGGTTTGCACTATTAATCGACATTTAAGAATAAAAATCAAATGAAAGTTAATATAAAGAGTAACCATAATGGTTACTCTTTATAAAATGAGGGATAATACACAAATGGCAGCGCAGAAGTTCTTGAAGAAAATAACTTTTATCCTTTTGGGTTGAAACATGAAGGATATAATGCACAGGCAGGAAATCCTTCTTATAATTATCAGTTTGGAGGAAAAGAATTGCAAAAGGAAACGGGATGGAATGACTTCGGAGCAAGAATGTATATGAGCGATATTGGAAGATGGGGTGTTGTAGATCCTATAGCAGAAGCGACTCCACACTTGTCTACGTATAATTATGCTTTGAATAATCCCATCATGTTCATCGATCCCGACGGACGAAAAGCAATAATGAATGAACTGCAATTTGAAGGTGGTGGAACAGCTGAAGGTGGTTTTGCCTCTTACTTCGCTGGTGGAGGAAGTGGAGGTGCCGCAAATCTGAACAGTTTTCTTGGAAATACAGGCTCGGGTTGGGGAACAGGGGGTAGCGGATTCTCTACTTTCGGGCAAACTCCTGCATATGCAGCTTTAATGTCAGGACAAACGTCAAGTATCAGTAATGTTAATGGATATTTACAATGGGGTACTTTAGATGGCGCTGCAAATCATATGTATTATGATAGCGATGGAGAATTAACAGGTACAACAGGGGGAGTGACATTGCATAGATTGAAGGTTGTTTTTGATTGGGCAGCCAGCCATTCCAACGATGTTGTAAAAGCATCAGGAGTAATAGAACCAAGTAGTTTCCTTGTTGGTAGAGGATTAGCAAAATGGAATGCAGGTTGGGAGGCTCCATTAATGAGCAAAGTTACAATGCTTGCTGGAAAAGCTTCTACAGGTAGTATTTTCTCAGCCAGTGCATTGAGTAAAGGAGCGACTGGATTTAAATGGTTAGGAAGAGCGGCCGGGGGAATTGGTCTAGGAATTACTTCATATCAATATTTTGGACAAAAAAGTATATCTGGAGCCGAATTTACAGTAGATACAGTAATGGGCGTTGTAGGCTTTTTTGGACCATGGGGAGCAGCTGTATCACTTACCTATTTTGCAGGAAAAGCTTTGTATGAATACTATTCAGGGGATACTCTGTTTGATAAACCAAATAAACAATAACATGATTAAATTTTTTAAATTAATAGTTTACCACATTTATTTGCATTATATGAAACAAGATAATGAAAATAGCAACTTGGCAAAATTTACTTGTTTTTTAATTTTCGGACTTATCTTACTTATTAATATATATACATTTTATGGATTACTACATTTGCTAATTAACCTGAGTTCGGTTTAATCAAAGTTTAAAAATAATTGGCCGTCATTTACTTTTTTTAAATTTAATGACGGTTTTTTTGGAAAGAAACAGTAAGCTGTTAAACCGCCCAAAATATTCAT
>Ga0163161_10003530_pt1 | contig 10943 bp, 8 predicted proteins | sample S45metaG_FD_129847 | JGI IMG/M metagenome (GOLD analysis project Ga0163161, IMG submission 129847) | Switchgrass rhizosphere microbial communities from Kellogg Biological Station, Michigan, USA - S4-5 metaG | ecosystem: Host-associated > Plants > Roots > Rhizosphere > Soil | place: USA: Michigan... | reverse complement strand
GGCATCACGGCCGAGAACGTCGCGAAGAAGTACGACGTCAGCCGCGAGAAGCAGGACGCGCTGGCGCTCGGCTCGCAGCAGAAGGCCGCGGCGGCCCAGGAAGCCGGCCGCTTCAAAGACGAGATCGTCCCGTTCTCGATCGCGCAGAAGAAGGGCGATCCGATCGTCTTTACAGCCGACGAGTTCATCAACAAGAAGACCAGCGCCGAGGCGCTCGCGGGCTTGCGCCCCGCCTTCGACAAGGCGGGCAGCGTGACGGCCGGCAACTCGTCGGGCATCAACGACGGTGCGGCCGGTGTCGTCGTGATGACCGCCAAGAAGGCCGAGCAGCTCGGCCTGACGCCGCTCGCGCGCATCGCCAGCTACGCGACCGTCGCCCTCGACCCGGCGTTCATGGGCATGGGCCCGGTGCCGGCCTCGCAGAAGGCGCTGCAGCGCGCCGGCTGGAAGCCGCAGGACCTCGATCTGCTCGAGATCAACGAGGCTTTCGCGGCCCAGGCTTGCGCGGTCAACAACGAGATGGGCTGGGACACCAGCAAGGTCAACGTCAACGGCGGTGCGATCGCGATCGGCCATCCGATCGGCGCATCGGGCTGCCGCATCCTCGTGAGCCTGCTGCACGAAATGAAGCGGCGCAATGCGAAGAAGGGCATCGCGTCGCTCTGCATCGGCGGCGGCATGGGCGTGGCGCTCTGCGTCGAGCGCTGACGACGGTCCGGTCGCGGCGGCGGCGCGCCGTCGCGACCCCAGAGGAAGGCGGCGCATGACTCAGAAGGTTGCCTACGTCACCGGCGGCATGGGGGGCATCGGCACGACGATCTGTCAGCGCCTGCACCGCGACGGCTTTAACGTGATCGCCGGCTGCGGGCCGAGCCGCGACTTCGCCAAGTGGATCGGCGAGCAGAAGGCCCGGGGCTTCGAGTTCCGCGCGTCGGTCGGCAACGTCGGCGACTGGGATTCGACCGTCGCCGCGTTCGAGAAGGTGATGGCCGAAGTCGGTCCGGTCGACGTGCTCGTCAACAACGCTGGCATCACGCGCGACGGCATGTTCCGCAAGATGACGCGGGCCGACTGGGACGCCGTCATCGAGACCAACCTGACCAGCCTCTTCAATGTCACCAAGCAGGTCATCGACGGCATGGTCGAACGCGGCTGGGGCCGGATCATCAACATCAGCTCGGTGAATGGCGAGAAGGGCCAGTTCGGGCAGACCAACTACTCGGCCGCGAAGGCCGGGATGCACGGCTTCACGATGGCGCTGGCGCAGGAAGTCGCGTCGAAGGGCGTGACGGTCAACACCGTCAGCCCCGGCTACATCGCCACCGACCTGGTCAAGAAGATCCGCCAGGACGTACTCGACAAGATCGTCGCCGGCATTCCGGTCAAGCGGCTTGGCACGCCGGACGACATCGCCTCGATGGTGTCGTGGGTCGCCTCGGACGAGTCGGGGTTCGCGACCGGCGCTGACTTCTCGGTCAACGGCGGTCTGCACATGGGTTGACGGCGTCGCCACGTCGGACGATGGCTACAAGCGGACCGGGGTCAGGCCGATGGCCGTTGGCCGAGACGTTTCTCAAACTGGTGGGGTTTACGAATCAACCTGACCGTTATGACTGCCGCTACCGTTACTGCCCCCTTTCACACCCCGGCGCATCGCCCGCCTTCCAAGCTTCTCCAGCTCCTCGAATTTCGTGCGCTCAGCGAGTTCGGCACCTCGCTGGCGTTGCTGCCGCTCCTGCGCCGCGCCCCGCGCGGCGATGGACATCCGGTGCTCGTGCTGCCCGGCCTGATCGCCAGCGACAGCTCGACGCAGCCGCTGCGCGCCTACCTCACCGAGCTCGGCTATGAAGTCCATGGCTGGGGCCTCGGCCGCAACATGGGGCTGAAGCCCGGCCTTGAGGACAAGATGAAGGCGCGCCTGAGCGAGCTTCACGAGACGACCGGCCGCAAGGTCAGCGTCATCGGCTGGAGCCTCGGCGGCATCTACGCCCGCGAGATCGCGAACGAGGTGCCCGAGGCCGTGCGCAGCGTGATCACGCTGGGCTCGCCGCTGCACGGCGATCCGCGCGCGACCAACGCCTGGCGGATCTATGAGTTGGCGAGCGGCCAGAGCATCGACGACCCCCAGCTGAAAAAGCTGCGCGACGAGCCGCCGCCGGTGCCGACAACGTCGATCTTCAGCCGCTCGGACGGCATCGTCGCCTGGCGCTGCAGCGTCGAGCCGCCGACCGATCACAGCGAGTGCATCGAGGTGATGGGCAGCCATTGCGGCCTCGGCGTGAACGCGTCGGTGCTGTACGCGGTTGCCGATCGTCTGGCCCAGCCCGAAGGCGACTGGCAGAAGTTCGATCGCGGTGGCCTTCTGACGTGGGTGTTTCCCGATCCGTACCGCGCCTTCTAGTCGCATTTCCGGCATGGGGATTGCCAATTCTGATCACGGGCATTGGATCAACCGATCGGCCGAAGCCTTGAATCGGGCTCGACGGCGGCAAACTGCAATGCATCACCACTTCCGGATACAAGCGTCATGACTGAACAGAACTTCCAGAGTCGCGAAGGGCAACGCGTCCCTGACGTCAACTTCAAGATCCGTCGCGACAACGAGTGGGCGACGGTGACCAGCGACGACCTCTTCAAGGGCAAAAACGTCATCGTGTTCTCGCTTCCCGGCGCGTTCACACCGACGTGCTCGTCCACGCACCTGCCGCGCTACAACGAGCTGGCTCCCGCGTTTCGCGAGAAGGGCATCGACACGATCGTCTGCGTCTCCGTCAACGATCCGTTCGTGATGGAGGAGTGGGGCAAGGACCAGGAAGCCGAGAACGTGCTCCTGCTGCCGGACGGCAACGGCGCCTTCACCGAGGCCATGGGACTGCTCGTCGACAAGAGCGACCTTAACTTCGGCAAGCGTTCGTGGCGCTACTCGATGCTGGTGCGCGACAAAGTCATTGAGAAGATGTTCCTCGAGCCGCAGAAGCCGGGCGACCCGTTTGAGGTCTCTGACGCCGATACGATGCTGCATTACCTCGATCCGAACGCGAAGCTGCCTGACCAGGTGGCAATCCTGACGCGGACCGGCTGCAGCTTCTGTGCGCGCGCCAAGAAGATGCTGGACGAAGCGGGCTATTCCTATGCCGAGATCCCGCTGCCGCACACGATCCGCAGCAAGGCGGTCGGTGCGATCGCGAAGGCGCAGACGGTGCCGCAGGTCTTCATCAACGGCCAGCTGATCGGAGATTCCGACGCGCTCGAGGCGTACCTGAAGCGCCAGCAGGGCCAGCGGGAACCCCAGCGCAAAGCCGCCTGACGAAGGCTTCTTCCACGCCGCCGACCGAGCCATGGACCTGAAAAAGAACTGGGAGCTCGTCAAGTCGGCGGCGTCTTCGTGGATCGACGACTACGCGCCTAGCATGGGCGCGGCGCTCGCGTATTACACGGTCTTTTCGATCGCACCGCTGCTTCTGATTGTCATCTCGATCGCCGGCCTCGTCTTCGGCGAAGAAGCCGCCCGCGGCGAGATCGTTTCGCAGCTTCAGGGCCTCATGGGGGCCGATGCGGCGAAGGCCGTCGAGGGTCTGCTCGAGTCCGTCAACAAGCCGGGCAAGGGCATCTTCGCAACCCTGTTCGGCATCATCGTTTTGCTGATCGGCGCGACCACCGTCTTCGGCGAATTGCAGGACGCGCTCGACCGCATCTGGCGCGCGCCGGCGCGTCAGGGCTCGGGCCTGTGGAACCTGCTGCGCGCCCGCATCCTGTCGTTCGGGATGATCCTGGGCGTCGGCTTCATGCTGATCGCGTCACTGGTCGTCAGCGCCGGCCTGTCGGCACTCGGCAGGTGGTGGGCGCCGCTCTTCGGCGGATGGGAATTCCTGCTGCAGTTCGTCAATCTTGCGGTCAGCTTCGCGCTCGTGACGGCGATCTTCGCGATGATCTACAAGATCATGCCGCGCGTGAAGATCGAGTGGCACGACGTCTGGATCGGCGCGGCAGTCACGTCGCTGCTCTTCACGATCGGCAAGTTCCTGATCGGCCTCTACATCGGCAAGAGCGGTGTGGCGTCCGGGTTCGGCGCCGCGGCCTCGCTGGTGGTGCTGCTGGTCTGGGTCTACTACTCGGCCCAGATTTTCCTCCTCGGTGCCGAATTCACCTGGGTCTATGCCCACACGTTCGGCTCGCTGAAAGGAAAGCCGATGCCTGAGCGCGCGGCCGCGGTGCCGAGTGCGGCCGGCGCAACCGCCGGTGGCTCCGCACCCACGACGGCCGCCGCGCCCACGGCGGCTGCGGGATCAGCGACGCCTCGACCGCAAGCGTCACCGGTTTCTCCGACGAACCCTGCCCCTGCCATGGCGAGCAAAGAGATCGAAGCGGTGAGGGCCGCCGCCAAGGTGCCGGCGACCGCGACCAACGCCGCCATCGCGCTGGCATCGACCGTCGTCGCCGCGATCCCGCCGGCACGACCGTCTCGTCCTTCGGAACTGCCGGAAGGCTCGCTCGCGCGCCGCACGGCGGACTACATGCGGCGCGAGCCGCTGAAGGGAGTCGGCATCGCGTTGGCGTCCGGCGTCCTGCTGCGCTTCCTGCTCCCGCTGTCGGCCCGGTTGGCCGGGCGCCGCGTCCAGCGCCGGTTCGCGGGTCGCTAAGCCGCGAGCGGCTGCATCCGCGCGACGCGATCGAGCGCGCGCTTCAGCGCCGAGATCGCGAAATCGATCTGCTCACGCTCGATCGTCAGCGCCGGCGCGAGCCGGATGACGGTGCCGTGCGTGTCCTTCGTCAGCACGCCTTCCTGCATCAGCACGTCGCAGACGACGCGTGCGCCGGCGAACGCCGGATCGATCTCGACGCCCACGAACAGCCCCTTGCCGCGCACGTCGACGATCGCCGGATGGCGAACCGCGCGCAGTGCATCGAGCAGGTAGTCGCCCTGACGTGCAGCGCGTTCGCAGAGGTGCTCCGCCTCAAGCACATCGAGCGCCGCGGTGCCGACGGCCGCTGCGAGCGGATTGCCGCCGAACGTGCTGCCGTGATCGCCGGGTGCGAACTGCGCCATCACGTCTTCTCGCGCGCAGAACGCACTGACCGGCAGCAGACCGCCGCCGAGGGCCTTGCCGAGGGTCACGCCGTCCGGCCGCACGCCCTCGTGATCGCAGGCGAGCACGCGGCCGGTTCGGCCGAGGCCGGTCTGCACCTCGTCGGCAATCATTAACACGTTGTGCCGCGTGCAGATCGCGCGCACCGCGGCCAGGTAGCCGGCCGGCGGCACGACGATCCCGGCCTCGCCCTGGACCGGCTCGACGAGAAAAGCGGCAGTGTTCGGCGTGATGGCTGCTTCGAGGGCTGCGGCATCGCCATACGGCACGCTGACGAAGCCGGGTGCGAACGGGCCGAAGCCGTCGCGGTACTGCGCTTCGCTCGAGAAGCCGACGATCGTCGTCGTGCGGCCGGCGAAGTTGCCGGCGGCAACGATGATCTGGGCTTGCCCGTCGGGCACGTGCTTGACCTTGTAGGCCCACTTGCGGGCCGCCTTGATCGCGGTCTCGACCGCTTCGGCGCCGGTGTTCATCGGCAGCGCGCGTGCCATGCCGGTCAGCGTGCAGAGAAGCTCGAGAAAGCGGCCCAGTCCGGCGGTGTGGAAGGCGCGGCTGGTGACGGCCAGCTTGCCGGCTTGCTCGACGAGCGCGCGGACCAGCGTTGGATGACCGTGGCCGAAGCTGACGGCGGAATAGGCCGACATCATGTCGAGGTAGCGACGACCTTCGGTGTCGAAGAGCCACACGCCGTCGCCGCGTTCGAGCGTCACGGCGAGCGGGTCGTAGTTGCGCGCGCCGAAGCGGCGTTCGAGGTCGACCGGCGACAGAGAGATCGAAGTGGCTGCGTTCTTCATGGCGTTACCTCACGCTGACGAAGGCCGCGGAATCGGCCTTTCGATGCGTCAGCGTACGCCGGATGCCATGAAATGTGCTTTCGGTCTCTTGCGCTGGATGGCGGTTCAGCGCAAGAATCGTGCATGAGTGTCCGTCCCCCATCGCTATGACAACGTCACTGGATGCCATTGACCGCAAGATCGTAACGGCGTTGCAACGCTCCGGCCGAGCCAGCAACGTCGAGTTGGCAGCCGAGGTTCACTTGTCGGCACCCCAGTGCTTTCGTCGCACCCGCGCGCTCGAGGAGCGCGGCGTGATCCGCGGCTACGCGGCGCAGGTCGATCCGGCCGCGCTCGGCTACGGCGTCACTGCGTACGTCAGCATGAGCATCGCAGGCGACCAGTTCGGTCGGGTCCGCGAGATCGAGCGCGAGATCGCGGCACATCCGCAAATCATCGAATGCCACGCGGTTTCGGGCGACTCCGACTATTTGCTGAAGGTCGTTGCGCACGACCTGCGCAGCCTTTCGCAGTTCCTGACCGATCGTTTGATGCAGATCAGCGGAGTCGACGACGTGCGGTCGATGATCGCGCTCGAGGTGATCAAGCCGTCAGGCCCCGTGCCGGTCGAGTAGGGGTCAGGCCTCGATCGGGTCCGCGATCGCGCGCCGTGCCGTCGCGACCAGTGCCGGCTCGCTGCCGTCCCAGTCCAGAGCTGCAGCGGACCGTGCCTCGACCTGCGGGAAATTGCGGCGCAGCGATTGTCGGTAGATCGGGTCGTAGTGCGTGACCAGCAGGTCGCGCACGACGCTGGCAACTTCGCCCCGACGTGCGGCCGCCTGCCAGCCGCCGACGACCTCGCGCCCGCGTAGTTCTCGCAGCGCGTCGAGGCGGCCGCAGAACGCCTCGATGTCGGTGACGAAGTGTTCGTACTCGGTCAGCAGCAGCTGCACGCGCCGATCGAGCGTGAGCTCGAGCCAGATGCAAGGCGAAGTGCGCATCCGTGCGATCAAGGCCTCGGGCACCCGAAGGTCGCCGATCTTCTTGCTCTCGCTTTCGACGAACACCGGCCGCGTCACATCCAGCCTGCGCAAGACGTTCCAGACTGCCGTGTCGAATGCTTTCTGCGACGGCTGGCTGCTGCCAGGCACGAGACCCAGGACTGAACCGCGGTGGTTCGCGAGCGCTTCGAGATCGAGCACCTGGGCGCCTTCGGCGGCGATCGCCTGCAGCAGCCGGCTCTTGCCCGAACCGGTCGGACCGCAGACGACGCGGAATGCGAATGCGGCCGGCAGCGTCTCGAGCGCGGCGACCACGGCGCGCCGGTACTCGCGGTAGCCGCCGGCGAGGACCCGGGTGCGAAAGCCGATCTGGTCGAGCACGAGCGCCAAAGAGCCGCTGCGCTTGCCGCCTCGCCAGCAGTAGACCAGCGGTGCCCAGTCCTTCGACTTGTCCGCCATCTCGCGCTCGAGATGGCGCGCGATGTTGGCGGCGACGAGGCCGGCGCCGCGCTTTCTTGCGTCGAAGGCCGACATCTGCTTGTGCAGGGTGCCGACCTCGGCACGCTCGACGTCGGTCAGTGACGGCCAGTTGACGGCGCTCGGCAGGTGGTCTTCGGCGAACTCGCTCTCCGAGCGCGCATCGATGACGGTGCTGAACTCGTCGAGGCGCGAGAGCGCCGAGGCAGCATCGATCGAGGCCAGCGGCATGGCGACAGTCGGCAGCTCGTAAGCGCCGCGCGTCACGGCGCGATCGCGTCGAGCAGCTCGGTCTCGATCTGCAGCTGCTTGCGGTTCTGCTGCAGCACCGGGCCGTCGATCAGGAACGTGTCTTCCACCCGCTCGCCGAGCGTCGTGATCTTCGCAAGTTGCAGGTTGATCTGGTGGTGTGCCAGCACGCGTGCGATGGAATAGAGCAAGCCCGACCGGTCGCTCGTCGAGACCGCCAGCAGCCAGCGCTGACCGCGCTCATCGGGACGCAGGGTGACGCGCGGTGTGATCGGAAACGACTTGACCCGACGCGAGATGCGGCCGCGCGATGGTTCGGGCAGCGGGCCGGAATTCGCGAGCGCCGACGCGAGCTGCGTCTCGACGAACGCGATCAGGTCGCGATAGTGCTGCTCGAACGGCGGGCTGGTGACCTGGAACGTGTCGAGCGCATAACCGTTGGCGGTCGTGTGGATCTTCGCGTCGAGGATGTTGAAGCCGGCGCTGTCGAAGTAGCCGCAGATGCGGGTGAAGAGGTCCTGCCGGTCCGGCGCGTAGACCACGACCTGCAGCCCCTCGCCGAGCGACGACAGCCGGGCGCGCACGATCGGCTGCGTCGTCGCGACCAGCTCGTACAGCGAGCGCGCATGCCAGGCGATGTCGCCGGCATCGTGGCGCGCGAAGTAGCTGAGCTCGAGCGTCTTCCACAGCGGTCCTTCGACGCCGGGCGGGAGCGACACCAGGTTGAGCAGGTGCCGGGCTTCCTGCTTGCGCGCCTCGATCTCGGCATCGCGGTTCGGGCGGGCGCCGCCGAGCGCGCGCAACGTGAGCCGGTACAGGTCTTCGAGCAGCTTGCCTTTCCACGCGTTCCACACCTTCGGGCTGGTGCCGCGGATGTCGGCGACCGTCAGCAGGTACAGCGCGGTCAACCGACGCTCGGTGCCGACCAGGCGGGAGAAGGCCTGGATCACGTCGGGATCCGACAGGTCTTCCTTCTGCGCGATGCGGGACATCGTCAGGTGCTGCGCGACCAGGAACTCGATCAGCGTGGTGTCCTCGCGGTCGAGCCCGTGGTCGCGGCAGAAGTGCCGCGCCTCGCGCATCCCCAACTCGGAATGGTCGCCGCCGCGTCCTTTCGCGACATCATGGAACAGCGCTGCGATGTAGAGCACGTACGGCCGGTCCCAGGTCGACGCGAGCTGCGAGCAGAACGGGTACTCGTGCGCGTGCTCGGGTATGAGAAAGCGGCGGATGTTGCGCAGTACCGTGATGATGTGCTGGTCGACCGTGTAGACGTGAAACAGGTCGTGCTGCATCTGCCCGACGATGCGCCGGAACACCCACAGGTAGCGGCCGAGCACGCTGGTCTGGTTCATCAGCCGAAACGAGTGGGTCTGGCCGGCCGACGCCTTCAGGATCTGCATGAAGGTCGCGCGGTTCATCGGGTCGTGCCGGAACTTCGCATCCATCAGATCGCGCGCGTTGTAGAGCGCGCGCAACGTGCGTGCCGACAGCCCCTTCGGTCCGACCGTCTGCTGGAAGACCAGGAACGTCTCGAGGATCGCATGCGGATCGCGCTGGTACAGGTCGTCGCTGGCGACCTCGAGCATCCCCGAGCGCTCGAGGAAGTGCTCGTTGATCGGTCGCATTGGTGCGTCCTGCGAGCCGTTGATGCGCTCCTCGATGTTCAGCATCAGGATCTGGTTCAGCTGGGTCACCGCCTTCGCGGCCCAGTAGTAGCGCCGCATCAGCTTCTCGGACGCACGCTGGACCGCCGTCGAGCGGTAGCTGAAGCTCTCGGCGACGGTGGTCTGCAGGTCGAACACAAGCCGATCCTCGCGGCGTCCGGCGATCGTGTGCAGACGCGCCCGGATCAGCTTCAGCAGGCCTTCGTTGCGCTGCAGCTGCTTGACCTCGAACGGCGTGATCAGCCCGTTCGCGGCGAGCGCCGCCCAGTTCTTGCCCAGTCCGGCGGCGCGTGCGACCCAGATCACGACCTGCAGGTCGCGCAGGCCGCCCGGACTTTCCTTGCAGTTCGGCTCGAGCGAGTAAGGCGTGTCCTCGTATTTCTGATGGCGCTGGCGCATCTCGAGCGTCTTTGCACGCAAGAATGCCTTCGGGTCCATCACCTGCGCGTTGACACGCCGGAAGTGATTGAAGACGCGCCGCGAGCCGCACAGATAGCGCGACTCGAGCAGTGCGGTCTGCACTGTGACGTCGCTCTGCGCCATCACCGCGCATTCGGCGACGGTGCGCACGCTCGAGCCGATCTCGAGCCCGGTGTCCCAGCACGACATGATGAAGGCTTCGATCGCGGCGAGCGGCGTCTCCGCGGTCTTCGGATTGGCCGCTGGCAGCAGCACCAGCACATCGACATCGGAATGCGGAAACAACTCGCCGCGACCGTAGCCGCCGACCGCGAGCAGGGCGGTGCCTTCCGGCATCGCGGCGCTCTGCCAGAGTGCAAGCAAGGTCTGGTCGACGAGCCGGGTCAGCGCCCGCAGCAGGCTCGCTGCGGCCGGCGCGGTGGGCCGTGCGTTCGTGAAGCGGCCCAGCAACTCGGCCTTGTCGTGCTGGAAGCGCTCGCGCAGACTGCCGGCGGTTTCGAGCGCCGACTTCTGGGCGTCGATCGGCGCGAGCATCCAGTCGCTCAGGCGCCGACGAACGCCGGCGGCGGAGGACTGCCCGACGACACCGTCATCACGTCGTAGCCGTCTTCGGTGACGAGCACCGTGTGCTCCCACTGGGCCGACAGTGAACGGTCTTTCGTGACGATGGTCCAGCCGTCGCCCATCTCGCGAATCTCGCGCCGGCCGGCGTTGATCATCGGCTCGATCGTGAACATCATCCCCGGCACCAGCGGCTCGAGCGTGCCCGGCCGGCCGTAGTGCAGCACCTGCGGCTCCTCGTGAAAGCGCTGGCCGATGCCATGCCCGCAGAACTCGCGCACGACCGAGAAGCCGTTGTTCTCGGCGAAGGTCTGGATCGCATGGCCGATGTCGCCGAGGTGGGCGCCGGGCCGGACCCTCTCGATCCCCTTCCACATCGCGTCGTAGGTCATCTGGACCAAGCGCTTCGCGGCGATCGAGCCCTCGCCGAGGATGAACATCCGGCTGGTGTCGCCGTGCCAACCGTCCTTGATGACGGTGACGTCGATGTTGACGATGTCGCCGTTCTTCAGCGGCCGATCGTTCGGGATGCCGTGGCAGACCTGGTGGTCGATCGACGTGCAGATCGACTTGGGGTAGGGCGAGTAGCCGGGCGGCGCGTAGTTCAGCGGCGCCGGCGTGGCCTTCTGCTCGAACACGATGTAGTCGTGCGCCAGCTTGTCGAGCTGATCGGTCGTGACGCCGGGCTTGACGCGCGACGTCAGCATG
>Ga0163161_10003528_pt1 | contig 10953 bp, 5 predicted proteins | sample S45metaG_FD_129847 | JGI IMG/M metagenome (GOLD analysis project Ga0163161, IMG submission 129847) | Switchgrass rhizosphere microbial communities from Kellogg Biological Station, Michigan, USA - S4-5 metaG | ecosystem: Host-associated > Plants > Roots > Rhizosphere > Soil | place: USA: Michigan... | reverse complement strand
CAATTTCAAATTCTTCTCGTTGGAAAGAATCACGCTTCTCTCAATAGAATGATCCAATTCTCGGATATTTCCCGGCCAGGAATACGTTGTGAGTTCATTAATTAAAGATTCATTTAAAGCTAAATTTGATTTATGGTATTTTTGTCTGTATTTTTCTAAAAAATAATTCGCTAAAGTCGGAATGTCTTCCAATCGCTCTCTCAGACTCGGAATTTGAAGCTCAACGGTATTGATTCTGTAATATAAATCTTTCCGGAAACGGTTTTCGGAAACTGCTTTTTTAAGATTTTCGTTGGTCGCAAAAATAAACCTGACATCCAAAGTTCGTTCTTTATTTTCTCCGATTCTCGTTAATTTTCGATTTTGAATCAAACTCAATAATTTGGTTTGAAGATGAAGCGGCAGATTCCCGATTTCGTCCAGGAAAACAGTTCCATTCTGTGCATTTTCAATCTTCCCTGAATAATCCTGATTCGCATCCGTAAAAGCACCTTTTTTATATCCAAATAATTCAGCCTCAAAAAGATTCTCGGATAGACTTCCCAGATCGATATGAACAAACGGCTGGTTTTTCCTTTCCGACAATTCGTGAATATGCTCTGCCAAAACATATTTTCCGGTTCCATTTTCTCCCAAAAGCAAAATATTCGCATCAGTCGGAGCAACTTTCGTGATTTGTTCCATTACTTCCTGCATGACAAAAGATTCAGTTTCCAACTGATATTGATGGGTTTTTACGCTGACGTTTTCCCACTGATTCAGTTTTTTGTTTTTTCGGGAAATATCAACAGCAAGATTTACGGAAGCATATAATTTTTCATTATTCCAGGGTTTCAGAATAAAATCCGAAGCTCCATTTTTCAAAGCTTCAACCGCCAATTCTACTTCGCCGTAAGCGGTCATCAAGATAATCGGAAGTTGAGGTTCTAAAGTTTTGATTTCATTCATCCAATACAATCCATCCTGTCCGTTTTCAAAGCCTTTCCGGAAATTCATATCCAAAAGAACCGTATCAACTTGCTGTTCAGATAAAAACTTTAAGATATTTTTTGGCTGACTGAGACAGCTGACTTCCCTAAAAAACTTCTTGAGCCAGACTCTTGCTGAAAATAAAATATCTTCGTCGTCATCCACAATTAATATATGAGCTTCTTTTTTTCGCATTTTTTGAGTTATAATTTAAAGCAGTTTTTTTCGTTCAAAACGTTCTTTTGCTTCGATTAAAGCTGAATGTAATTTTCTTTCCAATTCTTTTTTGGATGGTAATTCTGTCCAATATTCGGCGACCATAATTCCGTCTCTGTGCATTTCCAAAAGTTCGACTTGTTCTTTGCTGCTTTCAGCGCAAAGTATTAATCCAATTGGAGTTTCTTCTCCTTTCTGTCTTTCATTTTTATTGAGCCATTTGAGATACAATTCCATTTGACCTTTATGTTTTGCCTGGAATTTCCCTAATTTCAATTCGATTGCAACCAATCTTTTTAACGAACGATGATAAAATAACAGATCAAGATAAAAATCTTCTCCGTCTATAATCATTCTCTTCTGGCGTTCAACAAATGCAAATCCTTTCCCTAATTCTAAAATAAATTTTTCTAATTCGTGGAGAATCGCGGTTTCGATGTCTTTTTCAAGGTAGCCATTTTGCAGTCCGAGGAAATCCAAAAGATATGGATCTTTGAATGTGTTGATAGGGAAATTCTCGTTTTGTGTAACTTGAATATTAGCAATTTCGGTTCTTTCATAGGCTTTATTAGCGATTTGCTTTCGGAGTTCCCGTTTTCCTAATGTTCCGTTAATTGATAACTCTGCATAAAATAATCTCTGTTCGTTGGTTTTCAGAGGAATAAGAATTAAAAAATGTGACCAGCTTAATTGTCGTGCCAGTGGAACGACAATCTTCATTTCGGAAAAAACCTCTGCAAACTGCATCATTCTCCGTACGTTTTTTTCGGTAAAATTTCTCCCGTAAGAGGTTTCTAATTGTGCCGACACTGTCGACACAATTTGTTTTCCATATTCCGCTCGTTGGTTTTGGAGAATGTCATCATTAATACGTTTGCCAACTTGCCAAAACAAAATGGTAAGCGTACTGTTCGCCTGCATCGCCACCTGATGGCGACTTTGCTCTATTAATGTTGATAAATCGGTAAATAGTTTTTCGTTGGAAAAGACTATTTGATTATCAGGGGATTCTGTGTTTTTTAATTTTTTTGCCATAATTTTTAATTTTCATCAACTATAAAATTGTTCGTTTTCGCACAAAAAGTGTCCGATAATGAACAGTCTTAAAATTAATAAAATTATATTTAATCACATTTTCAGAGGTTTACAAAATTTTAAATCTCTGGTATTTGATTTGTCTAATATATTGTAAGTAAATTAGTTATCTTAAATATGGATACGAAAATAGTAAAAAAGAAGTCTAAACTAAAATTAATATTAATCATCGTTGCATCATCATTGGCTGTCTTAGTTTTTGGATGGTATTTTTTCAATCAGAAAAAAACCTACAATGTAAAGTTAGAAGATATCCAAACAGATGAAGTGACCAACGGGAAATTCGAAGATATGCTGATGGTTACAGCACAGACCCAATCTCTGAATTCTTCATTAGTCAATGTTCTGGAAGGTGGTGCGGTAAAAGAAATTTTTGCGGAAGACGGACAAATGGTAACGAAAGGACAACCTATCGCAAGAGTTTACAATCCGAATACTGAATTTAACTATCTGAATCAGGAAACGGGAATTATGCAGCAAGTGAGCCAGATGAGAAGTTCACTTTTGGAATTGAATAATCAGGAATTCAATCAGGATAAAGAGTTGCTGCAATCTCAAAATGATTATAACACGGCTTTGCAGTCCTTCAATCTTCAGAAAAGATTGTACGATGCAGAAATCGGAAAAAAAACCGATTATGATATTGCTTTACAAAATCTGAATTATCAGAAACAAAGAAAAATAATCGTGGAAAAAGGCGCTTCCAGCGAAAAAGCTTCCCGAAATTCTCAGTTTTCTGCCATCAATAATTCTATCAATCAAATGGAAAAAAGTTTGAATATTCTTCGATCCAACAAAAATAATTTCCTGATCATGTCACCCGTTTCGGGAAGATTGTCATCATTTAATATTGTATTAGGACAGAATTTAACAAGTGGCGAAAGCATCGGAAAAGTTGATTTGATGGGTGGTTATAAATTAATTGCAAAAGTTGATGAATATTATATTAATAAACTAACCAACGGAATCAAAGGAAGTCTGGAAAGTAATACAAAACAATTTGAGGTCATCATCAGCAAAATTCTTCCTGAAGTGAAAGACGGACAGTTTTCTGTGGAGCTTAATTTCGTTGATGCAAAACCCGAAAATCTCAAAATCGGAATGACGTTCGGAGTGAAACTGAAATTGTCTGCAGACACGCAAAGTGTAATGATTCCAAAAGGAAATTTCTACAAAGACACCAATGGAAAATGGATTTTTGTAATGAAAAACAACAAAGCCGAAAAACGAAATATCAGCCTTGGAAGAGAAAATCAAATGTATTACGAAGTTGTTTCCGGACTTAAGCAAGGCGAAACCGTGATTACGTCAGATTATTCTGAACTTAAAAAATATGAGATATTAGATGTGAGACAATAGACGGATAGATGAGAGACTTAAAATATTCGACTCAAAATATTGAAAACAAAACTGAACTTTAAACCTAAAACACTGAACTTTAAACTTAAATTAAAATGATAAACATTCAAAATCTTTCAAAAGTATATAAAACAGAAGACGTTCAAACCAACGCTTTAAACAATGTAAGCCTAAACATAAAAGAAGGCGAATTTGTAGCCATAATGGGACCTTCAGGCTGTGGGAAATCAACTTTTCTTAATATTCTTGGACTTTTGGACAGCGCTTCTTCCGGTTCTTATCAATTTGAATCTGTGGAAACCCTCGGGACTTCTGAGAAGAAAAAATCAGATATCAGAAAGAAAAATATAGGTTTTATTTTTCAGAATTTTAATTTGATTGATGAACTCACAGTTTACGAAAATATAGAATTACCATTAATCTACAACGGCGTTTCGTCCTCAGAAAGAAAAAAACGTGTTGAAGACATTATGGAGAAAATCAACATCGCTCACAGAGCAAAACATTATCCGCAACAGCTTTCCGGAGGTCAGCAACAAAGAGCGGCGGTTGCAAGAGCTTTGGTTACAAAACCGAAATTAATTCTTGCCGATGAGCCAACCGGAAATCTTGACAGCTCAAATGGAAACGAGGTAATGAATCTTCTCGCAGAACTTCACAGAGAAGGTTCGACGATTGCTATGGTAACGCACTCATCTTATGACGCCGGTTATGCTTCAAGAATCGTGAATATGAAAGATGGCGAAATATTCTCAGAAGAACATTCTATTCAAAGGAAAGATGTCTTCGAAAAAGCAGATGCGAAGAATTTTGAATAATCAAATTCTATAAAAAAACATTCATTCAACCATTTTATAACTGATCTCGGAGATTCGGTTTCTGTTTCTCTGAGGTTTTTAAAATCGTTATCAATCATAAACTATCAACTATGCTCAACAACTGGCTCAAAATTGCCTTCATCAATTATAAAAAGAACTGGCTCTCAACCATTATCAATCTGTTCGGACTCACCATAGGATTAACCGGGTTTATGCTCATCCTGATGCATTGGAATGATGAAGAATCCTTCGAAAAATGGAATCCGAAGAAGGATCAGATTTACTCTTTTCAGACTTACAATAAAAAAGAAAACTCTTATGGCAACAATATTTCTATTCCAATAGCAAAACGTGCAAAAGATGTTATTCCAGGTATTAAGGATTACGTCTTGTTTAAAAGTTCCGGAATGGGTTTTAAAATTACCACAAAAAACAAAACATTCTTCCAAGAGGAAGGAATGAATGTGTCGGATAATTTTTTCGAATTTTTTCCTTTCAAGCTGATTGACGGGAGCTATAAAAATGCTTTGAAAGATGGTAGTGTGATCGCTCTTTCTACAACTGCTGCCAGAAATCTTTTTGGTAAGACCAATGTTGCTGGTGAAAGTCTGAAATTTAATAACAAAAATTTTGTGGTAACGGCGGTCTACGAATTACCGAAAGAAAACAGTCAGATAAAACCAGAGTTTCTCTTGAAACCAGTAGAACCGATGAAAAACGATGAAAACCAGTGGGGAAACTTCAGCTACGGCTGCTTTTTTATGCTTAAAAAAGGGGTAGATCTCGAGCAGATAAGACAAAAATTTATAAAAGATATTTTTCTATATCGTGCAAGTTTGGATAAAGACTCTTCAGGAATGACGCCGCAACAATATCTCGATTTGTACGGCCCGACGGATAGTCTTCTTACACCGTTGGATGAAATCAAACTCCACTCAAAAGCATCTTGGTTCAGTCCACCAGATTTCAAAACATTGATGATTTTATTCACACTCTCGGTGTTGATCGTTATTTTATCTGCTATTAATTTCATAAATCTAAAAACAGCGCAAGCTTCTCAGAGAGCGAAAGAAATAGGAGTAAGAAAAGCAATCGGAAGTACAAAATCCAAGCTTTTGCTACAGTTTTTATTAGAAACATTTATCATATGTATGGCTTCATATCTACTTGCACTGGCATTGACGGAACTGCTATTACCAAACTTCAACAAGTTTTATGACAAGGAAATGAGGATGGACGACTGGCATATTTTCTTTTATTCATTTGCGATGGTAATGATGGTAACATTGATCTCAGGATTGATTCCTGCAATGTATCTATCCAATTTCAAGGCAATAGAAACTTTACAAGGAAATTTCGCAAGAAGCAAACACGGTGTTTGGCTCAGAAACGGAATTCTGACATTGCAATTGATCATCTCTTCATTCTTCATCATTGGCGGATTGATTGTGAATCAACAGGTGAAGTATATGATGAACAAAGATTTGGGCTTCAGCGGTAAACAAATTATGATGATCAACTTCAGTGAAGAAAATCCTAAACCCTGGCTGAAGTACGAACGGCTTAAGAATGAAATGAGAAATATTCAAGGTGTAACCGATATATCTTACGGAGAAGCTGTTCCTGGAAATGGCAGATCAAGCGATTCCAATATGGATTATATGGATAAAAGCATACAAGCCCAGCACGGATCTATGGATTATAATTATCTGAAATTCATCAATGTAAAATTAAAAAAAGGCCGTTGGTTGGATTCAAAATTAGCTTCCGACACAATGAGTAATGTTTTGGTTAATGAAGCTTTTGTAAGAAAATTTGGCTGGACTGATGAAGAAGCCTTGAATCATTCTTTCCATCCAGGCTTTGATTATCAAAAGGATTATCATATTGTAGGAATTGTAAAAGATTTTAATATCAGAAATCTAAAAACATCCATAGAACCCATTGTGTTTTTTCATTACAGAGAAACCGAATGGAAGAGATTTGATGTCTATAATATCCAGCTGAAAATCGACCCGAATGACATCGATGGGACCGTAAAAAGGCTGAAAGCATATTGGCAGAGTAATGTGGAGCAAGGTTATCCTTTCGATTATTATTTTCTGGATCAGAAATTTGCCAAAACATTCGAGAAATATCAGAAACAACAAACACTTTTCACTATTCTGAATGCAATGGTTTTAATGGTGGCATTATTAGGATTATTCGCCTTGTCATCATTAATGATAGAACAAAAACTAAAAGATATTGCCATCAGAAAAACACTTGGTGCATCAGATAGAATTTTAATCGTTGGATTGACAAAACAATTTCTTTGGATTACTTTGATTGCCGTTCTCGTTAGTATTCCGATCAGTTATTACCTGATGAACGAATGGCTTAAAGATTTTGCGTACCGAATCGATATGCCGATTTCACCTTTCGTTTTAAGCCTTGTCGTTTTGCTTTTGTTGACTTTTACAGTGGTAAGCATCAAAGCTTATAAAGCAACAAAAGTGAATCTTGTAAAATATTTAAAGTACGAATAAAAAGAACCCGAAGGGTTTAATTTGAATAGCCGTAGGTGAAACTTATGAAATCTTGTAAAATATTCGAAATACGAATAAAAGAACCCGAAGGGTTTAATTTGAATAGCAGTAGGTGAAACCTATGGAATCTTGTAAAATATTCGAAATACGAGAGCGATTATTAATGGTTGATATCAAGTATGAGTTAGCCATTTACAATTAATAATAAAAAGTATGATAAAAAACTGGCTCAAAATAGCATTTATTAATTACAGAAAAAACTGGCTTTCTACGATCATCAATGTTTTAGGATTGAGTGTTGGCTTGTGTGTTTTTCTATTGATATTCATCCATTGGCAGGATGAGAAATCTTACGAAGAATGGGTTCCCAATAAAGAGAATATCTATTTTGTAGAAAACGGAAACGCTAATTTTGGCATTATGTCGAGTTCTAGTTATCCGGAAATTTTTGTGTCTAAAGAGAAATTTTCCGAGATAGATGATTGTACGATTCTCAATGAGTGGGGAAAGCAGAAGCTTAGCTTTGGTAATAATTCAGCCTACGTTTCGGGAACGGCAACGGTAGATTCTTTTTTTAGATTCTTTACTTTTGAAAAGGTGGCAGGAAATTTTCAGAATGCTTTATCAGATGACGGAAAAATAGCCTTGTCACTGGAAACATCTCGCTTATTGTTTGGTGATGATTATATTAATGCTATTGGAAAAACACTTAAAAATAATTCAAATGAAAAGAATTATACAATAACGGCGATTTATAAAATCCCTGAAGGCAACACGATCTTCAAACCAGATTTTCTGTATAAAAATCCTTATTTGGAGCAATCTAAGGATCAGTGGACAAGCTATAGCTACAACGGATTTTTCAGGCTGAAACCTGGAACAGACATCAAAGCATTGGAAGATAAGCTTTCAAAACAAATGCAGGAACAAGATGAGATTGCCGCAAAAAAATGGGGCTATACTATTGATAAGAAAAATCCTACAACGGTTTATCTTACGCCGATCGGCAAAATGAAACTGGATGCTAAAAGCGATGGAATCAACAAAGGAGACAAAAAATCGATTATGATTCTGTTGGGACTATCTGTTTTGATTCTCTCCTTATCAGGAATTAATCTGATAAATCTAACTACCGCACAAGCTTCTCAAAGAGCAAAAGAAGTCGGCGTGAGAAAAGTGGTGGGAAGTACCCAATCAAAATTGATTTTACAGTTTTTACTAGAGACTTTTATGATTTGTCTGGCGGCTTATATTGTTGCCTTTGCAATGGTAGAAATGCTCTTACCGTCATACAATAAGTTCCTTAACAAAGAAATAAGGTTAAATGATATTCAATTGTTTATCTACACAGGATTATTATTGATTATTTTTTCATTGATTTCAGGATTGATTCCTGCGCTTTACCTGTCGAATTTTAAACCTATCAACACACTGAAGGGAAATTTCGCCAGAAGTAAGAGCGGTGTCTGGCTGAGAAACTTCATTCTGACTTTACAACTGATTATTTCATCATTTTTCATCATTTGCTCATTGATTATTCATACTCAGGTCAGTTATATGATGAATAAGGATTTGGGCTTTAAAGGTGATCAGGCTATTCAGATTAATTTCAAGAAGTCAAATTGGGAAAATAATTTTAATATCAATAAATACAAAAGACTGAAAATTGAATTGTCAAGAATTCCCGGCGTCAAAGACGTTACAGGATCTGTTAATTCCATCGGAAGCGGCACTTCGAATGCATCGATAGTAAAATTATCAACAGATACTACCAAAACCATCCAGACCATGCTTGGCGGAATTGATGATAATTTTCTGCGATTTTATAAAGTTAAATTCCTTTCAGGACGAGATTTGGACTGGCAAAAAGCTTCAGACACCATCAATGGTGCTGTGGTGAACGAGACTTTTGCCGGAAAATTAGGATTCAATCCGAAAACGGCTTTGAACAAAGAATTTTTCACAGGTTGGGACGGCAAGAAAAAATATAAAATCATTGGTGTTGTAAGAGATATCAATTATGCCGGAGTAGAACAAGCTGTTATGCCAATTGTTTACTTTAATTATGACAGAAATTGGGTAAAGAACAATATGAGCAATCTACAGATAAAAATCTCAGGAAACGATATTGATGGTACTTTGGAACGGGTTAAGGAATTCTGGACGACAAAAGCAGAACCCGGTTATCCCTATGATTATGAATTTGTAGATAAACAATTTGCCAAAACATTCGAGAAATTTCAAAAACAACAAACGCTTTTTACAACACTCAATATTGTTGTCCTGATGATTGCTTTGTTAGGTCTATTTGCTTTGTCATCACTGTTAATTGAACAAAAATTAAAAGATGTAGCCATAAAAAAAACTTTAGGCGCAGACGAAAAAACAATTGTGTGGGATTTAACTAAAAGATTTCTGATGATTTGTATCATTGCTGTTCTCATAAGCATTCCATTTGGATATTATGCGATGAATGAATGGCTTAAAGACTTTTCTTATCGAATAGAAATGCCGGTTTGGCCCTATTTGTTGAGCCTGATCTTGCTGTTGACATTGACTTTTTCGGTCGTTAGTTTTAAAGCCTACCGAGCTACAAAAATCAACCTTGTAAAATATCTGAAATACGAGTAAAAGCGAATCAAATCTCTTTTCTCTGGAGGGATGTTGAAAATTCTATCAAATTTTTGATGGGATGATCTTAACCGTCGTTAAAACAATTAAAAAATGAAAAAACTATTCTTCATATTCATTATTAACCTTTTGCCTGCTCAACAAATCTGGTCACTTGATCAGAGTCTCGATTATGCGGCTAAAAATCATCCGTTGATCAAACAGGCCACCGTCACTATTCAAAAAAATGAACGTCAGATTTCTGCGGCAAAGGGAATGTTACTGCCATCAGTTGAAGCCGGAGTAAATCATAATTACAGTTTTGGTTCTACGATTGATCAGACTACCAATCAAAGAGGTTCTCTCAACACGCAGTACGATCAGGTCTACGCACAAGCTAATTGGGAACTAATGAACTGGCGAAATTATCTGAAGATTTCTCTATCAAAAATTAATAAAGAAAGTTCTGCCTACAAACTGAAACAGGCTCAAAATGAAGTCAAATTGAACGTGATCACGATGTTTTTTAATTATCAAAATAATAAAAGCTGGTTGGAAGTTTTAGAAACACAAATTTCAGGAATTGAAGATCAAATCAAACGAACAGAAAAAGAAGTTGAGATTGGGAATCGCCCAAAAAGTGACGTTTACGACATAAAAGCTAATCTCGGAACTTTACAGGAACAATGGGTTACCGCCAAAAACTCCCGTGATCTTTCTAAAATAAACCTACTGAATGCATTGGCAATTACAACCGATTCTTTAGATTTTAAAATGAATGAAGAAAATCTTTCGGAAATTAATTTTAATGATCCGAATTTCACCATTAATCTCTTAGAAAAGAATCCTGCTTATCAAACAATTTTAGCGGAGATAAAAGCTTCTGAAAAGAATATCAGCATCACAAAATCGGCTTATCTCCCTACTCTAAATGGTTTGTATAATTGGTCAAGTTTTTACAGCAAAACTTTGGGAGAATCATCGGTAGACAGCTTTTCAGATCAGTTTAAACGAAATAAGAGTAAGCAAGTTGCTTTCGGGCTCAATATTCCTATTTTTAATAAGTTTCAGGTAAAAAATAACGTCGAAATTGCAAAACTGAATGTCATTAATTTTAATTATGAGAAGGAGATCGTTGTTAATAATTTAATACAGACCATCAATACAATTAAAGCACAATATCAGAATTCTGAAGAAAAATATACTTTACTGCAATCTAATTTTGAAAACCAAAGATTATCTTTTCAAAAATCCGAAGAAAAATACAAAGAAGGATTGATGGATGCCTATACTTTTTTTGTGGTAAGAAACAACTGGCTTCAGGCAAATTATAATCTGATCAACAGTAAAAATGAGGT
>Ga0163161_10003525_pt1 | contig 10956 bp, 6 predicted proteins | sample S45metaG_FD_129847 | JGI IMG/M metagenome (GOLD analysis project Ga0163161, IMG submission 129847) | Switchgrass rhizosphere microbial communities from Kellogg Biological Station, Michigan, USA - S4-5 metaG | ecosystem: Host-associated > Plants > Roots > Rhizosphere > Soil | place: USA: Michigan... | reverse complement strand
TCAATTTCCGTCTGAAATAGCTCTCGCTTATTTGATCGCTTTGATGTTCGCCGGTTTTGCGAAAAGCGAATCGGGGATGGTCTTGTTGTATTCGATGGTGTCGTAAGCGATGCGGCTGGTCTGAACCTTGTTGCTGTAGTGATCGATGATATAGGGAGCGGTGATACCGTCGATGGTGATCATCTTGTGCAGACGGTCTTCTTCGTCGATCGATTCGATTTCGTCGGTGTCGCGGTTCTTGCGCTGGCGTTCGTAGAGAACTTTGGCGGGCGCTCCATCGTCGGCGGAAAATTCATATTCAATCCAAAAACCGTCCGGATAGGTTAGGCGCACTGCCTCGTTGCGATGCCCGATGACCCCAGCTTCACGCCGGCCGGCGTAAGAGAGCTTCGCCCCTTGTTCCCGCCAACCGCCGCGCAGAAGATTTTCCACACCGGTTCGTACTGCCGTCTTGAATTCGTCGATTTGCTGAGGGGTCTGGTCCTTCAGAGTCAGCGCCGCGCCGTCATAAATCCAACCGCCACCCTTGAAGTTGGTTTGCACTGTGCGGGCGCCGCCGCCGGTGAATTCCGTGCGCTCCTTGTCGGGGTAGACGACATAGTCAACGAATTTAGCGGGTATTTGGGAAACGCCGTCGATGAAGTTGGTGAAATAACCGCGGCCGGTGACGGTCTTCACCTGAATGTAGCGCTCCCCGCCGAGCCTGCTCAAGGCGCGTTGGATGATTTGCAGCGCCTTCTCATCGTCGGAGACCTTGGGCTTATCAGTTTGGGCAGACGAAATGCTCGGGGAAATTGAAAGTAGCAGAGTGATTAAGGCTTTGACCGCAAGCGACTTAGGCTTCATAGGGGCAATTGAGTGAGAATCGTGGCACAGACTTCAACTGGTGTCGAGTAGCCTGAGAATCCCAGCCCAAAGTCTGTCCCCGATTGAGACTAATTGTTCGCGACGCTGCCTTCGTTATCGTCGACAATATCCGCGACGACCTGGCCGTCGGTGACGTCGACTTTGAATTTCGATCCGGCTTTCCACATGGTGGTGATGGGCAGCTTCACGTGCTCGTCGATGTAACGCTTCAGAAAGCGCGCGCCGTACTGCATGCTGTAGCCCTTCTCAGTAATAAGGTCGATGGCGCGATCGGTGACCTCGAAGGACTTGCCTTGCCGTTTCATCTGGCGGTTTGTCTTGTCGAGATATAGTTGGGCAATCTGTCTCACCTCGTCCATCGTCAAAGGCGAGAAGACCACGATCTCGTCGATGCGGTTGCGAAACTCGGGTGAGAATCGCTGCTCGGCCGCTTTCAATACTTCATTCTTAATCGCCCGGAAATCACTAGGGGTCTTGGTGCCGAAGCCGAGCGGCTTTTCAAATTTCTTGAAATTGTCCGAGCCCAGGTTCGACGTCATGATGACGATCGCGTCCGACAGGTAAACGCGCCGGCCGCGGCCGTCAGTCAACCAGCCTTCATCGAAACCCTGCAGGAAGAGATTCATCAGGTACGGCGAAGCTTTTTCAACTTCGTCGAGCAGTAAGACGGTGTAAGGATTCTCGCGCAGTTGTTCAGTCAGAATGCCGCCGCGTTCCGAGCCGACAATGCCGCGCGGCATGCCGATCAGCTTCTCGACTCCGACGGTGCCGTCGCTGTATTCGGACATGTCGATGCGCACCATCTTCTGCTCGTCGCCAAACATGAACTCGGCGACCGCTTTCGCCAACTCAGTCTTGCCTACACCAGTTGGTCCGAGGAAGAGCAGCACGCCATCAGGTTTGTAATGTGATTCTTTCAGCGGTCCCTTATTGAGCCTGAGACGTTGCGCGACGGCTTTGATGGCTTCCTTCTGTCCGATGACTCTTTGCGACAGTTGCACTTCGGTCAGCGCAAAACGATCCGAGGTATCGCGGAAGATCATATCGCGCGGAATGCGCGATTCCTGCGAAATCACGTCGATGACGTGTTCCGGTTTGACGATCATCCCGGCCGGTTCGTTGATTTCAACTTTCACCGCGGCAGTGTCGAGCCAGCCAATCGCCTTGTCAGGTAAATGCAGGTTGCGGATGTACTTAGGGGCCATCTCCAACGCCGTATTGATAGCTTCATCCGAGATTTGCACTGAATAATTCCGCTCCAGCCGTGGCCGCAAACCGAGGAGAATCTCCCGCGTCTCGCCAATTGAAGGTTCTTCGACTTTCACCAGCCGGAAGCGTCGCGCGAGCGCTTCGTCTTCACCAATGTATTCCTTGTATTCGTTGAGCGTCGTCGCGCCGATGATTCGGAGTTCACCTTTGGCCAGCGCCGACTTGAACATGTTCGCAGCGTCAGATGAAGTGCCGAGCGCTGCGCCGGCGCCGATAATCGTGTGAGCTTCGTCGATAAAGAGAATCAGGTTGTCGCGCTCTTTGACCTCGTCGATTATTCCCTTGATGCGTTCTTCAAACATGCCGCGCAGCATGGTGCCGGCGACGATGCCGCCCATCTGCAGTTGGACCACATGGCAGTTACGCAGACGCGCCGGAACTTTCTCCGGTTCGAGTTCAATCATACGGGCCAGACCTTCGATGACTGCCGTCTTACCGACACCGGGTTCACCGACGAGCATCGGCGAGTTGGCGCGCTCGCGATGACAAAGAATTTCGATGATTTGCTGAATCTCTTTTTCCCGGCCAATCGTTGGCGCGATTTTGTCCAGCCGCGCCTGACGATTCAAAGACACGCCAAAGTGCTTCAGGTAAGGAGGCAGTTCGAATTTCTTCCGATACTGTTCGTCCTTCTGCTCACGCTCATGAACGTTGGTGCGCACCTTTTCGGCGACGACTTCGGGACTGGCGCCCAGGCCGCGCAAGACGTCGACGAACAAGCTGTCGTAATTCGACAACACGTCGAAAATGTCGGTCGCCTCGATGGTTTTGCGGCCATGCAACTTCGCGCGTTCCGTCGCGCGCTTGAAAAGATCGGTTACGTCGGGAGCGATGCGAATGCCTTTGCCCACGTGCTGACGCGCTCCGTCCAGACGCCGCTCAATCGCGGTTGCGACTGCGAGCGGATCCAGAGCCAGGCTGCGCATCGTCGAATTGAAAAGATCAGGTTCTTCCTTCGAAAGCGCGCTGATGATGTGTTCGACTGAAATGTAGTTCTGATCGCGACGCCGCGATTCGTTCACCGCGTTCTGGAAGACGCGTTGACCACTCTCACTGAACCGGTCTTTATAAGCTTCTAAGTCTGCCATTTTCGTAATATGAATCCGTCAAAACGCTGCGTCACGAGGGCTGAATAGTTTACGATTCGCGAGCATTTGATGTTCAGAGCATATTCATCGTTGCGTTTCAGTGCAACAACAATCTGCCGGGCGTTTATTACAGCAATTCTCTGGCCATCAAATTCGCCATCGGCCCCTGAACGATTTACGCCGCGAAAGCTTGCGGGCGCGTGCTGAATTGCATTTCGCCGTCGCGTGCTGAGACAGAGACTGTCTGGCCGGCCAGCACCTCGCCATTCAAAAGCTTCATCGCCAAAGGGTTCTGAATCAGTGTCTGGATGGCCCGCTTCAGCGGCCGCGCCCCAAAATTCGGGTCGTAACCCTCGCGCGCCAACAATTCGCGGGCTGAATCTTCGAGCACCAGCGAAATGTTTCGGTCGTGCAGCATCGACCGCAGCCGTTCGAGCTGTACATCGATGATTTGCGTAATCTGCTCACGCGAGAGCCGATGAAAGATCACGATGTCGTCGATGCGGTTCAGGAATTCCGGCTTGAAATGCTCATGCAGTACCTGCGTAACCGCTTCGTGCACCTGCTTCTCGTCATCATCGAGCTCTTGAATTTCCCGCGAGCCAAGGTTCGAGGTCATGATCAAGACCGTGTTCTTGAAATCGACAGTGCGGCCTTTTGAATCAGTCAAGCGCCCATCATCGAGAATTTGCAGCAGCACATTGAACACGTCAGGGTGCGCTTTCTCGATTTCATCGAAGAGAACCACCGCATACGGCCGGCGGCGAACGGATTCGGTTAGCTGGCCGCCTTCCTCGTAACCGACGTATCCCGGCGGCGCGCCAATCATACGGGCGACGGCGTGCTTCTCCATGTACTCGGACATGTCGAGCCGGACCATCGCGCGCTCATCGTCAAACAGAAATTCGGCGAGCGCGCGCGCCGTCTCTGTTTTGCCGACGCCGGTTGGCCCAAGAAAGATAAAAGAACCCACGGGCCGATTCGGATCCTGCAGCCCGGCCCGGGCGCGACGCACTGCATTAGCCACGGCTTCCAAAGCTTCGTCCTGTCCGATCACACGCTGGCGCAGACGCTCTTCCATCGTCAGCAGCTTCTGCATCTCGCCTTCCAGCATCTTCGATACTGGCACTCCGGTCCACTTCGCGACGACCTGCGCCACGTCTTCTTCGTCTACTTCCTCTTTGAGCGTCACGCCGTCTTGTTGGATTTTTCCCAGCTTCTCCTGTTCAGCCTCAAGCCGCTGCTGCAAATCGGGAATCTGGCCATATTGAATTTCTGAGGCGCGCCCCAGGTCGCCCGCGTTACGCGCCTGGTCCAACTGCACCTTCATCTGTTCCATCTCGGCCTTGGCGGTGCGAATGTGCTCGATGATCTCTTTTTCGGATTGCCACTTCGCCTTCATGCCCGAAGACTTTTCCTTAAGATCGGCGATGCGCTGCTCGATTTCGTTCAGACGCTTCTGCGAGCGCTCGTCTTCCTCGCGTTGCAAAGCCTGCCGCTCGATTTCGAGCTGCATAATTTCGCGCTCGAGCACGTCGATTTCCTGCGGCAAGGAATCAATCTCAATGCGCAAACGAGACGCCGCTTCGTCGATTAAGTCGATGGCCTTATCGGGCAGAAACCGGTCCGTGATGTAGCGGTTCGACAAGGTCGCGGCGGCGACGATGGCCGAGTCCTTTATGCGCACACCATGATGAACTTCATAACGCTCTTTCAATCCACGGAGAATTGCGATCGTATCTTCGACGGTGGGTTCGCCCACGTAGATTTGCTGAAAACGTCGTTCGAGAGCGGCATCCTTCTCGATATGTTTTTTGTATTCATTCAGCGTGGTAGCGCCGACGCAACGCAGCTCGCCGCGCGCCAAAGCCGGCTTCAACATGTTCGAAGCATCGATTGCTCCCTCCGCCGCGCCGGCGCCTACGAGCGTGTGCAACTCATCGATAAAAAGAATGAGTTGGCCCTGCGCGTTTTCAATCTCTTTCAGCACGGCTTTGAGACGGTCTTCAAACTCGCCGCGATACTTTGCGCCCGCCAACATCGACCCGAGATCCAGACCGACGAGCCGCTTGTTGCGCAAAGTTTCAGGAACATCGCCCGACACGATTCGCTGCGCCAAACCTTCGACGATCGCAGTCTTGCCGACGCCCGGTTCGCCGATCAGCACGGGATTGTTCTTGGTGCGTCGTGAAAGGACCTGAATCGTGCGCCGAATTTCATCGTCGCGACCAATCACCGGATCGAGTTTTCCCTGTCGCGCTGCGTCAGTTAGATCGCGCGCGTACTTCGCCAACGCCTGGTAATTGGATTCGGCATTCTGGTCGGTAATGCGCGTGCCGCCCCGCGTCTGCTCGATCGCTTTCTGCAGATCCTCAGGACTGACGCCGTGTTGCCGCAGAAGCTTGCCCGCTGCGCCGTCCTTCTCTTCGGTAATCGCCAGCAGCAGATGTTCAGTCGAGACGAACTCGTCCTTCATTTTCTCAGCGCGCTTTTGGGCCGCCGTGAAGATTTGCGAGAGCCGCGGGCTGAAATATTGCTGGCCGCCTTGCACGCGCGGAAAGCGGCCGACCGCAGCTTCGCAGTCGTTCTTGATCACCGCCACGTTGGCGCCGAGCTTGCCGAGCAAAGGACGCACGATGCTTTCGGGCTGATCCAGCATCGCGCAGAGAATGTGCTCCGGCTCAACCTGCTGATTCTGATTACGCTCGGCGAGTTCAATTCCCGCCTGAATCGCTTCCTGTCCTCTAAGAGTGAATTTGTCTAAACGCATGGCGCTCGAATTAACCGATCTATTTACAGATCATTGTTGTGAACTATTCTCGGCCTCCCTCAAGGTTTCTGCAAACATGAAACAAAAAGGGCGACTGGCCAAAATTTGCCGTCGCCCCCGCAGTGTCTGAGAGATCAACCTACGCCTTGACTGAGGCTGCTTTTGAACCTTCTGCCTTGGCTTCAATCGTCTTGGGCGCATCGCTCTCGCCCTTGACTTCAATCCGGCGAGCCTTGGTCTCTTCACGCTTCGGCAGCGTTACGCGGAGAACACCGTTCTTGTATTCGGCGTTGGCTCCCTCAGCGGTGACCGTGTTGGGCAGCGTGAACGAGCGCGTAAAGCTGCCGTACGCACGCTCAACGCGGTGATAATTGTCAGACTCGTCCTTCTTTTCGAACTGTCGCTGGCCGCGAAGTGTCATCACGTTGTTCTCGACCGAGAGGTCGAAGTCCTCACGTTTCATGCCCGGCAGTTCCGCCTCCAGCACGATTTGCTCCTTGTTCTCATAGATGTCGACACTGGGACTCCAGGCTCCGCGGGCCATACCCTCCTCGTCGAAGCCGCGTGGCATGCTGCCGGTGAAAAGGCGGTTCACTTCTTCCTGAAGCGTGCGCATGTCGCGGAACGGGTCATAACGAACGATACTCATAGACTTAGTCCTCCAGAATTCCTTGTAGGTTTAGCTCGGGCTTAACTGCTGCCTGAGCATGTCGTGATAATAAATACTGAGTGCGTTATTGTCAAGTAGTCCATGGAGCTGGAATTTGCTGGGGAAAACTGCCCGTCGTTCACGAGTTGGTGCTTAGCGGAGGCCGAAGAAACGCTTGATTGAGGACAGCAGGCCGGCGGTTTCCTGGACGCTGGGTTGGGCGGATGCGGAGTCCTTGGCCAGCGCCGCCTGTCTTTCCGCGATTGTCCAGCTTATCGATTCCGCCAGACTGGGATTCGTTTCGAAAATATGCTTCATCGCTGTATGGCCGATTTCGAGGACTTCGGTTTCTTCCAGCGCGACGATATTGGCGGTCCGAGGTTCACCGGTAAAGAGCGCCATCTCGCCGAAGAAGTTTCCTTCGGTCAATTCCGCGACCGTCCGAGGGCCGCCGCGATCCGCAATCTGGACGGCTACGCGGCCGCTATGAACGACGAACATTGATGAGCCTTCGTCGCCCGCCCGGATGAGCGTTTCGCTCGGGGCGAATACGTGGCCGGCGGTGGCTTTGGCGAGTTGGCGCAACTCGTCGGGCGAAAGCGGTGAGAAGATATCGACCGCCGAAAGTCGGTCCGCGATTTGGTCTTCGGCGGTAACCGGACGCGCCGTGACCGGGCGCTCGAGATAAAGCGTGCGCGTCGGGAAGGCGAACGTTAATCCACTCCGGCGCAGCGCGTACCAAACTCTCTGACGAACCAGTGCGTCCGTGTCGTTATACTTTGCGTAATCGTCCAGCCAGTACTTTATTTCCCAATCGACGGACGAATCGCCTAGTTGGCGAATGCGAATAATAGGCGTGATTTTGTCGGAAACATTATCTGCGTCGCGTACGGCTTCGCGCACGATGTGAATGGTCTTGGCCGGCGAATCGGTGTAGATCGTGCTGAAGAAAACCAGCCGGGCGTTGAGGTTATCGCGCGGCGAGACTTCGATTGCCTCACGCGCCGCCAGACTGTTGCTGACCAGGACGATATGATTTTGGAACGTGCGGATCTTGATCGCCCGCCACGTAATGCTCTCAACCACGCCGGTAAGTTTGGTTGACGAGACCACGATTACGTCGCCCACCTGAAACGGGCGATCGGCGTGCAGGGAAATACCTGCGAAGAAATTCCCGAGTGTGTCCTGCAAGGCGAGACCGATGATGACACCGAAGATGGCCGACGTAGTGAAAAGCCCGCCCAGATCTATTTCGTGATAGACGCGGTTGAATATCAGAACAAATAGAATTGTGAAGCTGAGCAGCGTGAAGATGTTTCGAATGAGCGTGGGCGCTTCATAGCCCCGGCGCAAGCGAAACAAAAAATCGAACAGCAGCGCGTTCATCACGCGCACACTGAAAAAAATGAAGAGTGAAAGCAGGATCAGCCACGGCACCCGCCGCCCCCCCTCGAAGTAGTGAAGAGCAACCGGATCGCCGAAAAACTTAAGGAAAACGAAGGTGGCAAGGCCGACGACCACCGTAGCACTAAAATAGATTAGGATTTTGCTTCGTTCGTCGGTCGTCGTCATCCGCTGTGTCTGACTTCAGCTAAAGTTGAATTAGGCGAAGTACTTTTATCATCAAAGCTCCAGATTTGGCGAGAACAATTGCCGGAATACAGGGTGGTCAAAACATGTTCGGGAAAATAGTCGACACGACGACCAGAATCGAAAGAACTGAAACCGCGAGCGTGGTCAGCCATGCGGCCACATTGTAGAAGGGCCCGTTAACGTGCTGCCCCATCAGCTCGCGATTATTCACCAGCTTGAGGATCGCCACGAGAATGACGGGCAGCAGAATGCCGTTGATCACCTGGGTCACAATCAGCACATGAATTAACGAGAGTCCGGGCATCATCGCGACAGTCCCGCCGAGCACCACGAGAAACGTAAATACCCCCAGAAAGATCGGAGCTTCACGAAAGCTGCTCGAAACGCCTTTTTCAAATCCGAATGCTTCGCTGATCGAATACGCGGTCGCGAGCGGCAGGACTCCGGCCGCGAGCATCGATGCGCCGAAGAGTCCGATCGCAAAGAGTATCTCCGCGTATGGGCCGGCCAGCGGTTTTAATGCGGCGGCGGCCTCGGCGGCCGAATCGATGCGGTGACCGAGCACGTTCAAAGTAGCCGCGGTCGAAACTACGATGAAGAAGACAATTAGAATCGCTAAAACAGTTCCCACCCAGACATCTATGCGAGTGAAGCGATAGTTCTCGACCCGGACGCCTTTCTCGACTACCGACGATTGAATGAAGACCTGCATGTACGGCGAAATCGTCGTGCCAATGACGGCGACGAAAGTGAAGAGAAATACCGGTGTCAGCTCGAAGTGTGGACGCACAATGGCGGCCGCGACCGTGGCCCAGGGAGGATGCGCCAGGAAGGCCGCCACCACATAAGCGATGAAGACAAGCGACATTGCGAGAAACACGCGCTCGACACGTTGATAGGTGCCTTTTACCACCAGCCACCAAATCGCAGCGGCGGCGATTGGGACCGAGACGTAGCGGGTGACTCCCAAAAGTTCCAGCGCCGCGGCAATGCCGACGAATTCAGAAACCGTGACGCCGCCATTGGCAATCAAGAGCGCCAGCATTACAAAAGCCGTCCAGCGCACACCGAATTTTTCGCGAATCAGATCCGAAAGACCTTTGCCGGTGACGGCGCCCATGCGCGCGCACATCTCCTGAACAATTCCTAAGGCAATGGTGAGCGGGATGAGAATCCAGAGAAGTCGATAACCATAATCGGCGCCGACCGAGGCGAAGGTGGCAATTCCGCCGGCATCATTACCGGCGGCAGCGGTAATCACGCCGGGGCCAATAATCGCCATATAGGTAAGGAGGCGAGGACGGCGCGCGACCGTGCGACGGACTGACGACACACCTTGAGCGCTGCGCCGCAGGATACGACGGCCAACGTTTCGCACATCGGTTCGCGGTTCGGTCACTTGGAGGGTCCTCGGTCATCTTTTTCGATTTGCGATCCGGCGCTGTCGGTGCGTGTTGCCAAACGCAGTCAGTACCATCCGCGTCAGCGGATGAGCGTTCAAGGTTGATCGTGAGTTGAGCGATGATCCCACCTGCTTACGCAGGCGACTCTTTACGCCACACACGGCCTCAGCTCAGCAATCGCGGTAGTCTCTGCCTCCAGTCCCTGGGCAATAACAATTCGATCGCATCATCGACGGTTACGATTCCCAGGATATCGCCGGCGTCGTCAACAACCGGCAGCGCGAGCAGGTTGTACTCGGCAATCTTCTGCGCAACTTCTTCGGCCTCATCATCAGGATGCGCAACCTGAATTTCGGTACGCATTACCTGCGCGAGCGGCATCGACGGATCACCAAGTATCAAATTCCGCAGCGCAATCACGCCGGTGAGTTTCCACGATTCTTCCTGCTCGACGATGTACAAGTAATAAATCATGTTCGGCGTTTCAGCCATCTCACGCAAACGCGCGAGCGCTTCGCCGACAGTCAAATCGCGCGGCAGGGTGACGAATTCAGTCGTCATCAATCCACCCGCGGTGTCGTCTTCATAAGGCAAAAGCTCTGCGACTTCAGACTGCTCCTCGTCTTCCATGCGATTGAGCAGGTCCTCAGCCTTATCTTCCGGCAAATCTCCCAGCACGTCGGCGGCTTCGTCGGGCGACATGCGCTCGAGAATGTCAGCGGCCCGTTCCTCGTCCATGTCGCTGAGAATTTGCGCCTGCCGTGCGGCGGCCATCTCTTCCAGAGTTTCGGCCGCCGTTTCGTCATCGAGCGATTCGACGATCTCTGCACCGTGTTGATAAGAAAAGGCTTCCGCCAGCCGGGCAATCTCGACCGGATGCAGTCGCGCAAGCTTTCCGCGTGACGATTTCAATTGCACAGTCGCCGCATCGGTGGCGAGATAGCCCACGTCAGCCCAATCAATGACTTCTACGGGCCGGCCGCTGCGCATGAATGCGGGTGCGAGCCTGCGCCACAGTCCGGTCAGACTCACATCCGCGCCGGTGACCCGCCAATCGTTGGCTGCTTCGATTATCTGCACGTCGTTGACGCGCACGACTCGCTTGCCGTCGACGTCGATTAGTTGCTTGTCGAGCACGTCGCGCGCCAGCAGCACTTCGCCATCACGGCGCATGAATGGCCGCAGATCGAGAAGGTCCGAATTCATCCGCACACCGTCGATCGCGAAGTGACCGATACGCCAGCGCGGCAGGAAGAAATCACGACGTCGATAGCGCGCGACAAATCCGGCCACCGGCGGATGATCTTCTTCGCCGAG
>Ga0163161_10003524_pt1 | contig 10957 bp, 10 predicted proteins | sample S45metaG_FD_129847 | JGI IMG/M metagenome (GOLD analysis project Ga0163161, IMG submission 129847) | Switchgrass rhizosphere microbial communities from Kellogg Biological Station, Michigan, USA - S4-5 metaG | ecosystem: Host-associated > Plants > Roots > Rhizosphere > Soil | place: USA... | reverse complement strand
TGTACCTTGCACAGTGTCCAGATTTGGATGTTCAGATACACTCATAACATCAATCTCCCAATCGTTTTCGGTCAATCAACACAAATATTGATCATTGTTTTTTGATGAATTTGAGTGTGTGATTTTTGATGAAAATTGGAAATACGTTATTTTGCGTATATGTGCGTATTCGAGAAAATCGCCATGATAAATGACTTTTGGCATAAGGATTGCTGGGTTTAATGCAGCCACATGCCAAACATGAGTGTTATGCCAGATTCTTCACGCCCCCAACAAGCGCCACAACGTGTGATCAAAACGCGCCGTGAATATAATATTTGGGTGGCAGATGAAAGTATCGAAGATTATGCGCTCCGTTATGCGCCCACATCAGTACGTAAATGGTCGCCTTGGACCGTTACCAATACCGCAATTTCGACAGTTAGCTTCTTGGCTATGGAAGCCATTGGAGCGACCATGCTTTGGCAGTATGGCTTTAGCAATGCAGTATGGGCAGCAATTATTGTATGTACCATCATATTTTTAACCAGTTGGCCGATTAGTTATTACGCCGCAAAATATAATGTAGATGTTGATCTGCTCACCCGTGGTGCAGGTTTTGGCTATATTGGCTCGACCATTACCTCTCTGATTTATGCCAGCTTTACCTTTATTTTGCTTGCATTTGAAGCCGCAATTATGGCGATGGCACTTGAGCTTGCTCTTGGCATTCCACAAGTTGTTGGTTACTTGATTTCTGCATTGGTGATTTTGCCTTTAGTGGTCAAAGGTATTGGTTTTATTAATAAAGTTCAGGCAATCACTCAGCCAATCTGGCTCTTGTTGCTGTTGTTACCGTGGTTTTTTGTACTTTGGAAACAGCCACAAATTTTAAATAGTAGTCTGCATTTGGTTGGTGCGGTTTCAAACTCGACCGATTTTAATCTGTATTACTTTGGTGCGGCGTGCACCCTCATTTTTTCATTTGTGATCCAAATTGGTGAGCAAGCTGACTATTTACGTTTTTTACCGCAACAAGAAAAAAATAGAACTGCATGGCGTTTTGCTGTTTTTTTAGGTGGTCCATCTTGGATTATTTTTGGTTTTCTCAAAGTTTTGATGGGCATGCTGCTAATGGTTTTAGCCTTTCAGCTGTTGATTCCTGTCTCTGAACTAGACAATCCGACGTATCTGTATTGGGTTGCCTATCAACAATTTATTCCAAATCCCCAGCTTGCTTTAATCTTGACTCTAGCACTGGTCTGCTTGGCACAAATTAAAATTAATATGACCAATGCCTATGCTGGCTCATTGGCATGGTCAAACTTTTTTGCCCGTTTAACTCATAGTCATCCAGGGCGAATTGTCTGGCTTCTTTTTAACGTTTTCATTGCCATTGTTTTGATGGAAATGGGAATTAGCCATGCAGTTGAACGCATTTTGGGGCTATATAGCAATGTCGCTTTGGCATGGATTGGCGCTGTTGTTGCCGATTTAATTATCTGTAAGCCTTTAGGTTTAAGTCCGAAGGGAATTGAATTTCGCCGTGCTTATTTATATGACATCAACCCCGTAGGTGTGGGTGCCTTACTGATTGCTTCAGTGCTATCGATGCTTAGCTATTTGGGCTTTTTCGGATTAATGGCGAAAGGCTTGGCGAGTTTTATTGCGTTGGGAAGTGCGATGTTATGTGTTCCTATCATTGCTTACTTAACCAAAGGCAAATATTACATTGCACGCCAACCTGAAAAAATTCAGGCAACTTCGGTTGCAAACTGTGTGGTATGTGAACGGGACTATGAACTGGCTGATATGGCGGGTTGCCCAGCCTATAACGGTACGATTTGCTCTCTATGTTGTTCACTTGAAGCACGCTGCCACGACTTATGTAAACCCGATGCACGTTGGTCGGTACAACTCAAAAAAGCCATCTGGCACTATCTACCAGAACGCTGGGCCAGTCGTCTAAACAGTCGGGTCAGTTTATATTTATTACTGACTTTAGGGCTGTCTATTGTTTTGGCGGTGAGTTTGAGTCTGGTTTATATCCAAGAAAAAACCTATTTAGAAACAATTAATGCAGCAGCTGTTCCTCAGCTATTTACGCTGTTTGTCAAAATTTACACCATCTTATTTTTATTGATGAGCGTTGCGGCATGGTGGTTAGTGCTAAACGATGAAAGCCGCCGTAATGCTGAAATTGAAACACATCAACAAACAGCCCTATTGATTGATGAAATTGCTGCGCATGAAGTCACTTCAAAAGACCTGCAAAATGCCAGAATTTCCGCAGAGCGAGCAAATGATGCAAAAAGCCGTTATGTCATTGGTATTAGCCACGAACTAAGAACACCTCTAAATAGTATTTTGGGCTATAGCCAATTACTTCAAAAACAAGAGCAGCTTTCGGAACAAGGCAAAATGGCGCTTGGGGTGATTAGCCGTAGCGGGCAGCATTTAACTTCACTGATTGACGGTTTACTGGATTTAGCACGAATTGAAACAGGTAAAATTTCTTTAAATGTGGTGGATGTTCACTTCCCAAATTTTATAGAACAGATTATTCAAATGTTTCAGCCACAGTTTGAACAGAAGAATTTACAGTTTATTTATGAAATTGGAGATAACCTGCCGCACTATGTCCGTACCGACAAAAAGCGCTTAGAGCAGGTACTGATTAATTTATTGGGCAATGCTTTAAAGTTTACGACGAGCGGCACAATTACTTTAAAAGTCGAGTACCGTTTTCAAACGGCTTATTTTGAAATTAGAGATACAGGTTGTGGCATTGCAGAAGCGGATTTAGAGCGAATATTTAATCCGTTTGAACGAGGCAGTAATGTGGTTCAAGGCGGATTTACCGGAACAGGGCTAGGTCTGCCGATTGTAAAATTATTGGTCGATTTACTTGGCGGGCAGCTATCTGTGAGTAGCCAACTCAATCAAGGTTCACAGTTTAAAATTAAGTTTTATTTGCCTTCAAAAGAGGTGGTTCATCCAATTTCTAATGTTTATTCCAACCAGATTACGGGCTATCAAGGCGAGCGAAAACGAATTTTGGTTGTCGATAATGAAGCGGTTGACCGCGGCTTAGTTGCTAATTTTCTAAAACCTTTGGGTTTCATTATTGAAGAAGCCGAGTCGGGCATTGATTGTTTAAGACGTGTTCCTATTTTTCAGCCTAACCTGATTTTAATGGATTTGAATATGCCCTTGATGGGCGGCTGGGAAACTGCGCGGTTATTACGCCAAAATAATATTACCAATGTGCCCATCTTAATTATTTCGGCCAATGCAGGCGAACGTGAGATCAATCCACAAGATGCGGTGTTAAGTGAAGACTTTATGCTAAAACCAATCGATCTCAATTTGTTGCTCAGTAAAATTGGAGATAAGTTGGGGCTAGTGTGGATTAATTCCAAATCAGCTTCATTAGAAGAAAATAATGTGGTTCAAGCACTCGATGTAAATGTATTTAAGCAAGAACAAACCGCTGTTCATACACCAACAAGACAACCAGAAAATAATGGTCCACAAGATTTAACTCAAGCCTTGCAACAACTAGATGACTTGATTGGACAAGGCTATATTCGAGGCATTCAACATGCTTTAACGCATTGTCGTCAAGATTTTCCGGAGCATGACGAGTTATGGGAACAGCTTGAACAGGCTATTCAAAAATTTGATTTAAAACACGCCCAACGATTAATTCAGGATAAGCAATGAGTACGCAACATGTTTCTTTTCAGCAGGCTTCAATAACTGAGCAGGCTGTTATTCTGATTGTGGATGATGTACCGGAAAACTTGGGCTTGTTACATGAAAGTCTGGATCAGGCAGGATATCGTGTGCTTGTTACGACAGATGGATTAAGTGCAATTGAGATTGCACACCGATGCTTACCGGATATGATTTTACTCGATGGCAATATGCCACATATGGACGGTTTTGAAAGTTGTATACAGCTTAAAGCAAGTCCAATTACTCAGTTTATTCCCGTCATTTTTATGACGGGCTTATCCGAAACAGAGCATATTGTGCGTGGTTTTCAGGTCGGTGGGGTGGACTACGTAACAAAGCCACTGAATATTGAAGAAGTACTGGCAAGAGTAAAAACGCATTTGGCACATGCCAAACTGTTACAACAACAAAAACAGGTGATTGATGCAACAGAAACAGCAATTCTTGCACTAGATGTTCAAGGAAAAATTGTTTGGAAAACCCAAAAAGCCAGTGATTTATTGAATCAATATTTGCCTGAACTAGAGAGCTTTGAGGCAGGTTTAAAAGCTTGGTTTTCAGACTTGGAACATGAAAAAGACCCTAAAAAATTAACCAGTTGTTCTTATTCAACGCCATCTCAGCAATTACAGCTATTACTATTAACGCCGTGGCAATCTGGCACAAGTGTGGCGAAAAATTATCTGATACAGATCAAGACTTCTACGCCGGCATTAGACGTTGCTGATATCTTAAAATATTGCCCACAGTTGACTCAGCGTGAAGCAGAAGTCATGCACTGGTTATTGTTAGGGAAAACCAATAAAGATATTGCGGAAATTTTGGAGCTTAGCCCGCGGACGGTAAATAAACATTTAGAACATGTTTTTGAAAAAATTTGCGTTGAAAATCGAACTGCGGCTGTGGCGCATATTAATAGTCTGGTGCAAGAGTTTCATTAAATAAATAGAGGCCCGTCTTGAGCCTCTATCATGCCTCTTATTTCAAGTTTTGTTTAAAGAAACTAGTTAATTTATCAAATGGAATGAGATCGACCCGATCGTATAAATCAACATGTCCAGCGCCTTTAACGTAGTAAAGCTCTTTAGGTTGGCCTGCGAGTTTATAAGCTTCCTCACTAAACTCTTTTGAATGGGCCTGATCACCTGTAATAAACAACATCGGACGTGGTGAAATCGTTTCAATGTCGTTAAATGGGTAGAAGTTTAAAAATTTGACATTACTTGTCAGTGTCGGATGCGTTGTGAGGTCTTTTGATGAACTTTTCGGCGTATATTCTCCGCGTGGAGTGCGATAAAAGTCATAAAATTCACGTTGGATCGGATGTGTGTCTGCCGTTAATTCATGCGTAGTCCCGCTGGTATATTTTGTTTCACCGCCTGTGAACTCGACATAACGTTGCGCAGCCGCTTCAGCAATAATTTGCTTTCTTTGCTCTAAGGTTTGTGAGTGACGTAAGCCATTACGGTTTGCAGCTCCCATATCATACATGCTGACAGTTGCTATCGCTTTCATACGTGGGTCAATTTTTGCTGCGCTAATAACAAAACTTCCACTTCCGCAAATACCTAACACACCAATATTATTAGGATCAATGAAAGATTGTGTTCCTAAATAATCTACAGCGGCACTAAATGCTTCTGCGTAAATGTCAGGTGCAACTACATTTCTGGGGTGGCCTGCGCTTTCACCCCAAAATGATTGATCAATCGCCAATGTTACAAAACCTTGTTCAGCCAGTTTCTGTGCATAAAGCATAGAGCTTTGTTCTTTCACGGCTCCCATTGGGTGACCAATTACTATAGCGGGGGCTTTTAGTTTTTTATTTAGGTTTTTGGGAATAACTAGATTACCGACGATATCCATGTTGTATTGATTTTTAAAAGTGACTTTCTGAATAGTCACTTGCTGACTTTGATAAAAGTTATTTGCGCCGTTAGTCATGTCTGCTGCCATACCTGAGGTTGAAGAAAATAAACCAATTGTTGCAGCGCAAATCGCAACCGCAGTATGGGTTTTAAGCTTTTTAAACAAGGGAGATGTAGTCATGGATACCTCAATTTAAATAATTTGAATAGGTGAATTTGCTCATGCTTATTTCATTTGGGAAATTGAAATTTTGATGGGTTGTTTTTGCTTGAACTCTTGGGGAATAGCCTCAAGTTTCCCAAGCAAAATAAGACCATTTGCGTACCCAACAGTTGAGTCTTTATAGAAAAAAGCCAGATTACCCCAAGGGGCGTAATAGGTAAGATCACCAGCTTTTCCTGCATAGTCTTTGGGTGCATTCTGTGTAGTTAGCTTGATGGGTAGGTCGGCTATTTTTTCAGTAGAGTCATAATCTTTAAGGGTTAATGTCAACGGAAGCTGCTTGGCAAAATCTTGAACAGTCGGTGTCATGGGTAATGTTGCAAATAGTGGTTGCTTTGATCCCTCAATATCAATACGGATTTTCATCATCGATAACCTTTGCTGATTGTTGCCCGTAGGCCTTGTGGCATAAGAGATAGATATGGCTGAAAACGAGAAAAAGATGCTGAGTAAAGCGAGAAAAAACTTCTGATTAGCCATATCGAAGAACCTTATTTCTTTAAGAGAAAGCAGCTAAATGCAGAGAAGTTATTCAATTTCTAGCGTAAAGGTATGAGCTGAATTTATTAATTTTTGATAATAATAAAATCAGGTACTTTTTATGCTTGAGATTATCTAAATCTTGATGCTCACTGCTTGATATAGAGTTTAATGAATCTTCTTTATAATAATTAGCCTAAAAAACAAACATGGACTTATGAGCAATATTCATAAATAGTTTTATCATTTATAATTAAATTAAACCGTGAAAAGAGATAAAAGCAGATGATAAACAAAGAAAACTATAATGATCCTTATGCTTTTTTAATGGTGGCTCGAGAAGGGAGTTTTACGAAGGCCGCAGGAAAAATGGGAATTTCGCAGTCTGCGCTAAGCCATACCATTCGCGGTTTAGAAGAACGTTTAGGGATGCTACTTCTGACCCGAACCACACGAAGCGTTTCGCCGACAGCCGCGGGTGAAAGGTTAAAGCAAACCATTAGTGCCAGCTTTGACCAGATTGATAATGAATTATCGCTTTTAACATCTTTTCGGGATCAACCCGCTGGTACGGTTCGTATTAATGCTAGTAGTCATGCGATACGAGAAGTTCTTATTCCAAAACTTAAAAAGATTGCTGGTGACTACCCTGATGTGCAAGTTGAGCTAGCGGCGAATAGCGGTATGGTGGATATTGTTGCGGAACGATTTGATGCAGGAGTTCGTTTTGGAAGTCGTGTAGCAGATGGCATGATTGCGGTACGTATTAGCGCAGATGTCAAAATGGCGGTGATTGCAACGCCACAATATTTTGAGAAATATGGAATTCCTGCAACCCCCAAAGATTTAATCAATCATCAATGTATTGGCTTTCGTTTAACGACCCAAGGCAGTGTGTATGCATGGGAGTTTTTGAAGGATGGACAAGAAACAAAAATCAAAATCCAAGGACAATGGATATTTAATGAAAGCTACGATATTGTCGAGGCGGTTAGAGCGGGATTTGGATTGGCTTACATTCCGCAAGAGCTGATCCAACAAGATCTGGATCAAGGCAAACTTGTTCAGGTATTGGAAAATTACAGTATCCAGTTTCCCGGATACCACCTGTACTATCCGCATCGTAGACAGCTTTCGCCTGCATTAAGGTTGGTTATTGATGTGTTGCGTGAGTAGCACTTCGCCAAGTAATAAAAGCAGTAATAGCACCGAATAACAACACTATAGCGCTCATATAAAACGTAGCACTATAGCCATGCGAGTCATATAACAAGCCTCCCAAAGTTGCACCTAAAGTAATTGCAAATTGGATAATCGCAACCATCAAACCGCCACCAACCTCAGTATCTTGATGCAACGTCTGTGCAAGCCATGTGTTCCATGCGACAGGCGCCGAAGTTCCAATAAAGCCCCATAAACCCATTAATATTGCAACCAACCACAAGTGCTGACCACCAAGCACGAAGGCATAAGCAATGCTTGCCATCATTAAAGGAATAAGGATGAGGTAGCGATAGACATGTTGATGAAGAATAAAACTAATCACGAATGTGCCAGCTAAACCCGCGATACCTAATATGAGTAATAAAATGGATAACATGGCCGCATCGACATGACTGACGGTTTCTAGAAATGGGCGTAAGTAGGTAAATAGCGCAAATTGGCCCATAAACAGCAATAAAATCCCTGTCATACCATAAAACACAATCGGACGTTTCAGTAGTCCAAATGGATTTTTTGACTTTTCAGTAGACATAACTGTTGGAAGAGCGGGCATACTTTTAAATTGCCATACAAGCGCAATAATCGCGATAGGAACGATACAGAAAAAAGCACCGCGCCAGCCAATGATTGAACCTAGAAAACTTCCTAAAGGTGCTGCAATTGTGGTGGCTAAAGCATTGCCTCCATTTAACAGACCAAGTGCTTTGGGTATAGCTAAAGGAGGTACAAGTCTCATCACAATCGAAGTCGACATGGCCCAAAAACCACCAATCACTACACCTAAAATTGCACGACCCACCATGAATAAAGCAGCAGAGTGAGCAAATGTAATCAGCATGCCAGAAACGATCATGAGTAGGGTAAGTAACAGCATGATATGACGGCGATCCCATGTTTTAAATACACGGCTAATAGTTAAGCTGGTTACCACAGCAAAAATGCCTGAAATTGCGATCGCTTGACCGACTTGGCCTTCACTCATATTTAAATCTGAAGAGATTGGTGTGAGTAAACTTACGGGCATGAATTCTGAGGCAATTAATACTGCGCAGCAGAGTGACATTACAAATACAGCACCCCATGCTGGTGTGCTATTTTCATGTGTATCTTGCTCAATTTGATGGAAAGAAGACATAAAAGTTCCGACTTTAAAACCGTTAAATGTTCATAAAAGAAATGAACAAATCTGGTTGCAGAGCTTATCAGCAAGGGTTTGAAAGGATTAGACGTAGAATTACGAATAGAATTATGAGTTTTATGCATGAATTGTCTTTAAAAAGCATACAGACTCGCTGCTAAAAACAGGCTATTTTTTTACACTTAAATTTGTTCTTATAGTTAAAGATAAACAAAGTCATTTTTTAATAAATATGAGTCGTAAGAAGAGGAATTTATTGTGAATATTCAACAAAAAGATGATACAAAACACGGTAGCTTTAGTTTACTTGATGGTGAAACCGTTGCAGGTGAAATGACTTATACATGGGCAGGCGAAGGCATGCTGATTATTGATGCCACAGATGTGAATGAAAATTATCGGGGACAAGGCGTAGGTCGACAATTACTTGATGCTTTAGTTGCTTTTGTTCGAGAGAAAGATGTGAAAGTGATTCCGCTTTGCCCTTATGCAAAATCGGTATTTGATAAAGATCCAAGCATTGGCGATGTCCTTAGAAAATAAGCAATAGACTGAAAGTTGTTTCATGAAAATCGGGCGTTGATGTCCGATTTTTTTTTATTGGTTTTTATTAGATATGGACTGAGATGAACATGTTTTAAGCGGTTGTAATCAACTAATTTGAATGCATTCGATTGCCAAATCGAATTTATCAAAGTTATAGAAAAGCTTATCTAATAAAAATAGTTTTAGACCAATTGGGAAAAAAATAAACTCGGTACACAAATATTTGATCGCTGACTAAAGCTAAATATTTATAACGTTTTAATATTATTTTTTGGAATTTTCCTTGAACTGGCAGTATATCCATAGTGTGTTGCCGCAATTTTTCTCTGCAACTTTGACCACGCTGAAAATTTCAATCATCAGCATTATTCTGGCCATTATTGTAGGACTGATTTGCAGCATTTTAATCACATATCGTGTGCGGGTACTAAATAGAATTGCCCAGTTCTATATTGAGTTATCTCGAAATACCCCTTTATTAATTCAACTATTCTTTTTGTATTACGGTTTGCCAAAACTTGGTATCAAAATCGATGGTTTTGCTTGTGGCGTGATTGGACTGACATTTTTAGGCGGAAGCTATATGGCAGAAGCTTTTCGAGCGGGGCTACAGTCTGTTGCAAAAGGGCAGATTGACTCTGCAAAAAGTATCGGTCTGCAACCGATTCAAATTTTTAGATATGTCATTTTTCCTCAAGCACTTGCTATTTCAATTCCAGCAATTGGAGCAAATTGTCTATTTTTAATTAAAGAAAGTTCTGTGGTGAGTGCGATTGCTGTCGTTGAGCTGCTTTTTGTCACCAAAGACTTAATTGGCATGGATTATAAAACAACAGAAGCTTTGTTCTTATTAATCATGGCTTATCTGATTATTTTATTGCCCGTGTCTATTCTAACCAGTTATCTGGAACACAGAAGCCGGAAGGTGAGCCATGGAACTTGATTATTTATTTCAGGCGAGTCATCTCGAACGTTTACTGTGGGGACTGTGGGCAACTGCAAAAATTGCGTTTATTTCGGTATTTTTTTCTGCAATTTTAGGCACGGTTTTAGGCGTCATTATGACTTCTAAAAACATAGTCGTTAAAGCGCTGTGCCGCCTGTATTTAGAAGCGATTCGAATCATTCCAATTTTAGTTTTGCTGTTTGTCTTTTATTTCGGCTTTGCGACATGGTTTAACTGGCAGTTTTCTGCGATGTGGGTGTGTGTTGTGGTGTTTGTTTTATGGGGTACGGCTGAAATGGGCGATTTGGTCCGTGCAGCCATTACCTCGATCGATCAGCATCAACGAGATTCGGCCTATGCGCTCGGGCTGACTCATGTTCAAGCATTGGTCTACGTTATTTTTCCGCAAAGTCTAAAACGAGTAACACCAGGCGCGATTAATTTATTTACCCGAATGGTGAAAACCAGCTCTTTGGCAGTTCTGATTGGTGTAGTTGAGGTCATTAAGGTGGGCCAGCAAATTATTGAAAATTCGCTTCTGACTGTGCCGAGCGCCTCGCTTTGGATTTATGGCTTTATTTTTATTTTGTATTTTCTGATTTGCTATCCCTTATCTCGTTTGTCGTCTTATTTTTGAAAATTCTAGGAGTAATTATTCCTTTGTTATCTATACAACAATTACAGAAATAATTTGCACAAAGTCATATTTTACAGGGCATTGATCTAGATGTAGAACAAGGAGAGGTGGTTGTTATTTTAGGCCCATCGGGCTGCGGTAAAAGTACCTTACTTCGCTGCATTAATGGCTTAGA
>Ga0163161_10003521_pt1 | contig 10960 bp, 14 predicted proteins | sample S45metaG_FD_129847 | JGI IMG/M metagenome (GOLD analysis project Ga0163161, IMG submission 129847) | Switchgrass rhizosphere microbial communities from Kellogg Biological Station, Michigan, USA - S4-5 metaG | ecosystem: Host-associated > Plants > Roots > Rhizosphere > Soil | place: USA... | reverse complement strand
GTGATAAATACGTAATCACTAACACTCCTGAAGATACGATCGTTTCTGTTGCAATGTCTAGAGCATTAAAACAAGCAGAAACTGAAGCTGCTAAAGGTAAAAAATAATCAGGATTCTTAGGATCTCCTGATTTCAAGATGAAGCGTTTCGATTTAATTCGGAACGCTTTTTTTATTTATACCAAGGTTAATTCGCTAACCGCCTAAGGCTAACCACTCCGCTATTCATGAAGAAACTGTTAGAAAATAAATGAATAAATTCTCGGCATGGATTCCCGACTTTTCGCTTTAGTCTTTGGTCTTTTCGCTTTAAGCTTCTACCTTTGCTGCATGAAATATCTTATCGTTGGCTTAGGAAATATCGGACCAGATTATGCACATACCAGACATAACATTGGCTTTGATATCGCCGATGAACTGGTTAAAAATTTAGATGGAAGTTTTGAGAATATCCGCTTGGCTTATTATTCTGAAGTAAGCTTTAAAGGGCCCAAACTCCATGTAATTAAGCCAACTACTTTTATGAACTTAAGTGGTAAAGCCGTAAATTATTGGATGAAGGAGTTAAAAATAGCACCAGAAAATGTTTTGGTGATTGTTGACGATCTCGCATTGCCTCTTGGTAAGCTGAGGTTAAAGCTACAGGGCTCTAGCGCTGGCCATAATGGCTTAAAAAGTATAGAAGAAGTTTGTGGCGGACAAAACTATGCCCGCCTCCGTTTCGGTATTGGTAACGATTACCCGAAAGGTAGACAAGTGGATTTTGTTTTGGGCTTATTTGATAAGAATGAGCAATTAGAACTCCCTGCCTTAATTGATAAAAGCGTAGAGCTGATTAAAAGTTATGTAACCGTTGGGCCTGCCCATACCATGACAGCTTTTAATAAGTAATTTTTTATAAGAATCGTCTGCTGTCCAGAAGCTTCGGGATCAGCATCTATACTGTAATCTGCTTTGATCAGATTAAGACGGTTTTTTGGAAAGCAATTGCAGAAGTTCTTTTTAATGTTCGTCCTGCTTTTCATTGCAAGTCCTCACCCGATAAAGGATCGGGTTCCGGGCTTTCCATTTCAACCAGGTTTAATGGGCAGTGTCTTTGCTCTATTAAAGATTGAATAGCATAATTTTATATAGATTTCCTTTTCGAGCCATGGTCTGTGTCCTCGCAGCCTATCTGATCTGGCGAATCAAAAAGTGATGGCTTCCACTTTCTGCGTCATACAGCCCCCAATAGTATTGCTGGCTGCGCCACCTAAACCTGATTGCAGCGAACACGAAGTGCAACGGAGTAAAGCGTAAAGCGGGGCTGTCTCATCCAAAAAATAGCTGTCCCTGATTTCCCCAAAAAAACAATGATTAGTAGAATAGCTCGTCTATCGTTAGGTGAGCCAAAGTTTTAGATTGGTCGTCATACGGCCGTAGTGGAGGAATCTAGCGACTGCTTTTCATAGATCTCTCTCCCGAAAATTCGGGACTGCGCTTCAGTCGAGATGACGAAAAGATACTAAACAAAAAAAAGACCATCTTTCGATGATCTTTTCATAAATATGTTTTAGTTAATGATTATTTAACTTTTTCTTGAGCTCTTGCAATGTAAGCATCAATTAATTGTGCTTCTGCACTCTCAGGATATTGAGTTTTTACTTTAGTATAAGCTTCAACAGCACCCTTAAAATCATTTTGACTTTCGTTAACCAATCCTAATTTCTTTAGGAACATTGGTGAGGTAAATTTACTTGCTTTATCTGCCGCTTTTTTATAGTAAGTAGCCGCTTGTTTAAAGTCTTTCAATTCGCTGTAAGCATCGCCTAGTAAACCTAAAGCCAATGGATCAGCAACTGGACTGCCAGTAGCGCTATATTTGCTCAATGCCTCTATAGCTTGTTTGTATTCGCCTTTACGTAAGTAAATACCACCTAAATAAAGATTAGCTAAGTTTGCCGATTTTGTGTTATCGTATTCTTTAGCAATCTGCTCTAAGCCCGGGTAACCACCTTCGCCTTTAACAGCTCTGTTCGATAATGAATCTACACCAACAAATTGTTCTGCTTTGTACATTTTGCTAGCGGCTTCTTCAGCACGACCTTTTAAATACACGCCTTGATACCAAAGATATATTAAAACTAATAAAACTACAGCCCCTGCAATAAACAGTAAGCTTTTATTATTCTCTTGTAAAAATGAACCTTTTTTAGTTGGTTGAATTGTCTGGTTATCTGTTGTAGACATGTTTGTTTAAAAAATTTAAGATTGCAAAAATACATTTTTCAATCAAAGTATCAATCTTTATTTTGAAGTATTTGATTAAACATTAGTTATTTAGGCGTGCAGATTGTAAAATCGTTATGATAATTAGCGTAACAAGCTAATCAATGTGTTAAACCAGGTTTGGTTGTCGCTAAAAATACCAGTGTGGTTAATCACCAGGTATACCGTTTGGCTTTCGGAGCGGCTCACCGTAGATCTAATTCTGATGGGCTGCCAGAATGCGCCGAAGTTTTTTGCCGATGAGGCCGGGAATAAATCGTCGAAGCCCATGTAAACTTCTTCGATATGCGATAATGGAAGTTCCAATTGTTCGTCTCCTGTAATAAAAAGACCATTCGAGGCCAAAAGGATATTGCCTTCGTGATTGTGAATTGGCTTTAAAAACGAAAATAAGCCTGCGATTTTTTTTATCCAGCCCGAACTTTTCTCATTGGTTAGTTCATGATCGTAAGACCATAGAACATTCCCTTCTAACATTTTTTGTGCAACCATCTAATTTTCCTTGCTATGAAAGTACAATTTTTTTAAGTGTTATTAACGTTTATTTTAAACAATGGGTGTTAAGAGGCTAAAAAACGGTAAATTTGTGACATATTTATGTGGTTAAAAAATATTACCCTTCTAAATTTCAAGAACTATACCGATGCAGATCTCCATTTCTCGGAAACGGTAAACGTTTTTACGGGTAATAATGGCTCTGGTAAAACGAACATGCTCGATGCTATTCACTACCTCTGTCTATGTAAAAGTTACTTTAACCCCATCGATAGCCAGCAGATCAAAACCAATGAAGAGGTTTTTATGATCCAGGGCGATTTTGATCGTAACGAAAAAAACGAAAAAATTTCCTGCGGGGTAAAACGCAACCAAAAAAAACAGTTCAAACGCAATAAAAAAGAATACGATAAATTGGCTGATCATGTTGGCCTTTTTCCGGTAGTGATGGTTTCGCCTTATGATGTAAACCTGATTATGGAAGGCAGCGAGGAGCGGAGAAAGTTTATAGATAATGTTATTTCGCAAACAGATGCACATTATCTGGATCAGCTGATTACCTATAACCGCATTCTGTTAAACCGGAATGCTTTGCTAAAGCAGATCGCCATTACCAGAAAATACGATCCTACGCTGCTCGAAATTTTGGATGAGCAATTGATTATGGCCGGAAATAAAATATTCACTATCCGTAAGGCGTTTATGGATGAGTTTATTCCGCTGTTTAACCAATATTATACCTATCTTACCGAAAACAGGGAAATTGTAGCGCTGAATTATCAATCGCAATTGAATGAGGCTACTTTCGAAGAGCTGTTAAAGAAATCGGTAGAGAAAGACCGCATACTGGAGCGTACCACAGCTGGTATCCATAAAGATGAACTGGCTTTTGTGATCAGCGGAATGCCTTTAAAGAAGTTTGGCTCCCAAGGTCAGCAAAAATCTTTCTTAATTGCTTTGAAGATTGCTCAATACGCTTACCTCGCCAAAAACAAAGGATTTAAACCTTTGCTTTTGTTGGATGATATTTTTGACAAGCTGGATGATAACCGCGTTCAAAAACTAATGCAAATGGTTTCCCACCATGATTTTGGGCAGATATTTATTACAGATACAGGAAGAGAAAGGGTAAAATCAATTTTTGAAAAAATAGAAGTTGATGTAACTTTGTTCGAAGTAGATAACGGAACTATACAAAATGCGTAAACCCAATGATGTTACAGTAAAAGATGCCATCAGCAAAATGCTGGATGTATACCGTTTGCGCCGTAAATTCGACGAAACTTCGATCTTGTCTATCTGGCCAGAGATTATGGGCACTGCCATAGCCAACAGGACTAAGCAGATCTACATTCACGATAAAAAACTGTTTTTGCGCATCGAATCTTCGGTAATCAAAAATGAATTGGTTATGGTGCGCCAGGGTATTATCCAGAAACTGAATGAACACGCTGGTGCCGAGGTAATTACCGATATGATTTTTTTATAAGCATAAAGAAACTTTTTTTGCAGATGATAGGCTTTGAGGGGGCGTCATTCCCGCGCAGGCGGGAATGACGATCAGGCCGTTAAAAACCTGTAAATGATAACTTGTCGAAGGACCCGTTTAAGTTTAGTTTCAAGCGTTTCGACAACCTATCCCGATTCATCGGGAGGCTCTCTATAGGAGTCCTTTGGACAATGTGACAGGTAGAAAAATTAACCCCTTCCTCCAAATATCTTCGATAAAATCCAGATCAGCAGTGCAACTACAACTACAACTACAATTACGCCCACCCAAACGCCGGCTTTAAATATACCTTCTACTAGTTCACAACTGCTTAAGGTAGTGCATAAAAATGCGATCAGTACTAAAGGGAATGCTCTTTTCATATTCATGTTAATTTGTAATAGCTAACATTGAATACTGAAGAAAGTTTTGGTAAATGACTTATTTGCCTGGAATCGTCCTGGTCGAGTTGTTAGATGTTACCATCTTTCGCAATAGCCAAATCCACTTTTGTGTGGTGTCAGATGTTACCATCTGACACGGTATTCAACATGCTTTTTGAAGGAACTACTTCAATATCTGTTCAAAAAAACAGCCAGATGCTAACATCTGGCCACACATTTATCTTTTAGTCGTGGTGACAGATGTTACCATCTGACACGATCTCTAATCCTTTTTCTAAAAGAAGTAATTATCTCACAATTTTAATTTCATTAACAGTCAGATGGTAACATCTGACTGCACAAATCTTATTTCCCGTTTACTTTTAACAATTCAACCTCGAAGATTAAAGTGCTGTAAGGAGGGATATCCTGTCCTGCACCACGTGCTCCGTAAGCTAAATCATATGGAATAAAAAATTTGTATTTAGAACCGGCAGGCATTAACTGTACACCTTCTGTCCATCCTTTAATTACCTGATTTAAGGGGAAAGAAATCGGTTCACCTCTATCATAAGAGCTGTCAAATTGTTTTCCATTTAATAATGTGCCTTTGTAATGCACCAGTACCGAATCGGTAGCCAGTGGTTTAACGCCAGTACCAGCAGTTAAAACTTCGTATTGTAAACCACTTGCAGTTGTTTGTACACCTGCACGTTTTTTGTTCTGTTCTAAGAAATCTTGTCCTTCTTTCATAATTGGTGCATATTTAATTTTATTTGCTGCTTCTTCAGCTTTGTTTTTTACTGATGATGCCTTGGCTAATGCCTCATTAATACATTGTTGTGCCTGCTGCTGGGTTAAAATAACCTTGCCGCCTGTAAATGCATCTTTCAAGCCTTTTAACAATACTTCATAGTTTAGGGTAGAAAGGCCGGTTGTTTTTAGGCCCGCGCCGATAGAAGTACCAAAAGCGTAACTGGTAGAATCTAAAGTAGATTTTAAACCCGCTGTAAGGGTTGATGTTTTACTTGCGGCTGTAGTTGGTTTTTTGGCAACAGGTTTCTTTGCTGCTGTTTTGGTTTGTGCATAAGATGCAGCAGCGATACCGGATAGACATACCGCTAAAAAAATTCTCTTCATTGATTATTTTATGTGTAATTAATTCCAACAGGTTTAAAATGGTGGATTATATTTTAAGGCCGAAAGATACAAAATAGATAAAACAATAAAACCCCGAATGTTCGGGGTTTTATTGTAAATTTCTTGTGTTTCGAACTAGAAACGTTCGTCTGCTTTGAAGAAGAAGTTGCCTTCAATTTCTGCATTCTCATCAGAATCTGAACCGTGAACAGCATTGGCATCGATTGATTTTGCATATTTCTGACGGATTGTACCTTCTGCAGCCTCAGCTGGGTTAGTAGCACCAATCAATTTTCTGAAATCTTCAATTGCGTTGTCTTTTTCTAAAATAGCAGCAACAATAGGTCCTGAAGACATAAAGCTTACTAAATCTTTGTAAAAAGGACGCTCAGCGTGAACAGCATAGAACTGACCAGCAGTTTCGTCTGTAAGTTTAGTATATTTTAATGCGATGATTTTGAAACCAGCATTAGTAATGTCGTTAATGATTGATCCGATATGGCCATTTGCTACTGCATCAGGCTTGATCATGGTAAAAGTTCTGTTAGTGCTCATTGTGCTTTTGATATCAATTTTTTTGCAAAAATACGTTTTAATTGATGAATAATCAACAGCCATTCTTTGTGTTTAGGCAGTACTTTAGGGTTTCTGCGACTGATATTGTTACTTAAAACCGCAATTAAAATATTTAACATTGCCTGTTTTTACTATATAAGGCTGCTAATCTTAAAATCCTTTAATCCTATATTAAAATTACTTAGCTTTGCAGCGCAAAAAATATATGCTTACACTAACTGAATTAAAAACATTATTGGCTACGCCACAACGAATTGTGATCACCACGCATCACAAACCCGATGGCGATGCGATGGGTTCATCTCTGGGGTTATATGGATATTTAATTCAAAAAGGCCATCATGTTAAGGTAATCACACCAACAGATTATCCTACCTTTCTTCATTGGATGCCAAATAATGGCGATGTAATTATTTTTACAGAAGAGCAAGAAAAGGCGGCCAAGTTAGTGGATGAAGCTTCGCTCATATTTTGCCTTGATTTTAACACCCTAAGCCGGATTAATGAACTAGGCGAATTGGTTAGAGCAGCAGGAGCAAAAAAAATCATGATCGATCATCACCTCGAACCTGAAGATTTTGATGATTACCGCCACTGGGATATCAACGCCTGTGCTGCTGCACAATTGGTTTACGATTTTATTGTTAATCAATTGGAGGATAAAGCTGGCATTAATAAAGATGTTGCAGCCTGTTTGTACACCGGTATCATGACTGATTCTGGATCTTTCCGTTTTCCCTCAGCTACGGCCGATGTATACCGTATCGCAGCTGATCTGATAGACCTTGGTGCAGAGCATTGGAAAATCCATCAATTGGTATACGATAACGCGAGCGAAAACCGTTTGCGCTTTTTGGGTTATTGCCTGTCAAACAAGTTAGAAGTTATAAGAGAATACAATACCGCCATTATTTCGGTTACAAAAGAAGAACTGGCACAATACCATAGCGCAACCGGCGATACGGAGGGTGTGGTCAATTACGCATTATCGATTAACGGCATCCGTTTAGCGGCATTAATTATCGAACGTCCGGATAAAGTTAAATTATCTGTTAGGTCTACTGGCGATTTTCCGGCCAACGAAATCTGTAAAAAGTATTTTAATGGCGGTGGTCATAGAAATGCAGCAGGTGGTGCAGCAGAAAAACCCTTAACTGATGTAGTAAACGAATTTAAAACGATATTAGCAGAATATAAAGAACAATTGATTGCTTAAATACAAGAAATAAAACAATAAAAACTTAAAAAAGTCAAATTAAATAAATGAAAAAGGGAATTATTATTCTAGCAGCAGCCACCTTGGGTTTAGCGGCATGTAACAAAGAGAAAAAGGGAGCTGGTGGGTTATTGTATACCATTCACCACTCGGCAGGTAACGAGAAAATCAAAGAAGGCGATATCGTTAAAATGAATTTTATCCAGAAAAACGATAAAGATTCAGTTTTATCAAGCACTTTCGATAGCGAAACTCCTGCAGTATTTCCTGCACAGAAAAAAATGTATGCTGGTGATATGAACGATGTTTTAACATTGTTTGGAGAAGGTGATAGCGCTACTTTTAAAGTAAACTTAGATACTATGGCTGTTCATAGTAAACAACCTAAACCAGAGCAGTTCAAAAATGATAAGTACATCACTTTTACAGTGAAAATCGAAAAAGTATTCAAGAAAAAAGCTGGCGAAGCTGATTCTACTTTTAACAAAAGAGCACAGGAGTTTTTCCAGGCCGATTACAAAGCCACTTCAGAAAAAAAGAAAGCTGCTGAACCTGCTAAGCTTAAAGCGTATTTAGATGATACTAAATTAGAAACCAAAACTACTGCAAGTGGATTACACTACATTATAGAAAAACCAGGTAGTGCAGAAAAACCAGCTTTAGGCGATACCGTATTAATTGATTATACTGGTAGAGTAACCAAAAAAGGTAAAGATGGTAAATACAAAATCTTCGATACAAGTGATGAGAAACTGGCTAAAGCAGAAAACGAATTTAAACCTGGTAAACCTTACGGTCCTCAAAAAATGCCAGTTGGTGGTACCATCCCAGGATTTACTGAAGCTTTACAGTTAATTGGTAAAGGTGGTAAAATTAAAGTGATTATCCCTTCTAACTTAGGTTATGGCGAGCAAGGTGCACCTCAGGTAGGTATCATGCCTTTCAGTCCAATTGCTTTCGATTTAGAAATCAAAGATATTATCAAAGGAAAACCAGCTGCAGCAGCTCCAGTTCAAATGCCTGCTCCGGTAGTTAAAAAATAATTTCTTAAAAATATTTTACAATCCTGCTTATTATTTAAGCAGGATTTTTTTTGTCTGTCATTTTTTAATACTGAGCCAAGAAATAAAACGTTTCAAAGATTTATAAAAACTTATTATAACCTATCTTTGTAGTGATCTAATAAAATAGTAGGCATTTTGAAAAAAGATATACCGACTGTTTTTTAATAAATAAAATTTAAATGAGGAACGGAATTATTATTCTCTTGGCGGCGGCATTAGGCCTGTCTGCCTGTAACAAATTCGAAAAAGGTGAAGGAGATATGACTTACAAGATCTATAAAAGTGAAGGTAAGCCGAAAATTCAGGATGGCGATTATGTAAAGTTAAACGGTGTTCAAACGGTAGAAACCAATACCAATCCCGATTCGGTAATGGTAAATACTTACGATAATGAGCGGCCAGCTTTTTTTGCCATTAGCAAATCAATGTTTAAAGGCGATTTAGCTTCAGGATTGAAACTGCTAGGAGAGGGAGACAGTGCTGTTTTTAAATTGAACCTGGATTCTATGGAGAAATATTCAGGACAGCCTAAACCAAAAGGACTAAAATCGAACATTGCTTCTTTCACCATTAAAATTGAGAAAGTATTGCATAAAGGGAAAGACCCCGATTCTATTTTCGAAGCGAAGAAACGACTTTTCTTTGAATCGGAATACAAAGCGCTAAATGAAAAGAATAAAGTAGTGGAACCTGCTAAAATTGCAAAATACGTTGCTGAGAATGATTTAAAAGTAACTACTGCACCATCTGGACTCCAATATGTAATTTCTGCTCCAGGAAACTCAGAAAGAGCAAGTTTAACCGATACGGTATTAATGGACTACACAGGTCAGTTTACCAACAAAAAATCGAACGGAACATTAAACGTCTTTGATACTTCGAATGCTAAAATCGCAAAAGAGGCCGGAATCTTCTCAGAAAGCGTACAATATGTACCGCGTAGTTTACCATTAGGGCAATTGCCGCAAGGCGTTATTCAGGGTATCCAACTTATCGGCGTGGGCGGTAAGATCAAAATGATTTTGCCATCAAGATTGGGTTTTGGTGAAAATGGAGGCGGACCAATTAATCCATTTACGCCATTGGTATTTGATGTAGAACTGAAAGGTATTATAAAGCCAAATGTGACTGCACCACTAAGCAAGTAAAATACTTATCATAATATAAAAGCGCAAGGATCAGTAAATTATAATACTGGGCTTGCGCTTTTTTGTGTTAAGAAATTAATAATTATAGTAGCAAAATAAAATTTTTGTTTAAATTAGATTAACAAAACAATTAATCATCCTTACTATCACTATGCGCTCGAGCAGTATTATTATGTTTCTGGGCCTGAAATTGATGCTGTTTAGCATATTTTTCAATCTGTTTATAAAGGATGGATAATGCAGGCATGTAACGGCTTCTTATCGTTACCCAACATGCAATAGAAATACTATAGTATTCCCGAATGGCTTCACGCAACCGTTATGCAAAAGCAGGGGGCTAATTTATCGGAATATGTCAAAAACAAATCGCAACCTACCTTAGTTAAAAACATAAATTTAAAGCTTTTGATAGAATATTGGGGAGGTTTTGAATAGAGATTAAACCTTTGTTTAAAAATCTCTTCAAAGTTTTTTGCCTGACGTTCTGGTGAAAATGGTTAACGTTTAAAACTAAACTTTATGGAGAAGATCAAGGTCTTTTTAATTCACGATTATGATGTATTAACAGGTAATGTTGAATCCGTTCTAAGTGATTTAGAAAGTGTTATTGTTGTTGGTAAGGCCAATTCTGCTGCACTTACCGAACAATTGATCAGGGCTAAAATGCCAGATATTGTGGTAGCCGATGTTAGTGTTTGTGAGAAGGTTGGAGCTGATTTAACTAAATTGATTAAAAGAGAATTCCCAAAAATTAAAGTTATTGTGCTTTCTATGCAGGATGACTTTATCAATATTTCGAAAATGATCAAGTCTGGAGCAACCGGTTATCTTTTAAAAAATGTAAAGCTCCACGAACTAAATAAAGCCATTAACAAGGTTATGCTTGGCGAAACCTATATACAAAATTCGATTACGGCTAAATTTATTAATGGTTACCAGCGTGAAAACCATACAGAAGAAGTGAATGTCTTATCACCCCGGGAAGTAGAAATAATTAGGTTAATTGCAAAAGAATATACTTCTGCGGATATTGGCAAGATGTTATTTATTTCGGAACATACAGTAGAAACCCATCGTAAAAATATATGGCGTAAAACTGGCGTTAAATCAATTGTTGGTTTACTGAATTTTGCGCACGAACATCAGCTGATTTAATAAATGCCTTATGATTTTTAAAGTTAC
>Ga0163161_10003520_pt1 | contig 10961 bp, 13 predicted proteins | sample S45metaG_FD_129847 | JGI IMG/M metagenome (GOLD analysis project Ga0163161, IMG submission 129847) | Switchgrass rhizosphere microbial communities from Kellogg Biological Station, Michigan, USA - S4-5 metaG | ecosystem: Host-associated > Plants > Roots > Rhizosphere > Soil | place: USA... | reverse complement strand
ATGTATGGAAATACTCCCTTTTTCTTCTATGCTCATATGTTAACTCATTTTTAAGTACATCACACCCCTATCAAGGGATGTTCCAATTTGATTTTAGTTGTCAAATTGACAGTAAACCACAAAGAAAATACTAAAATAATATTACAATCCGGTAGCAAAGTTCTTCTGTATCTTTGTTACCCAATGGAATACAATGTACATACCTTGCCAAACGGCATCCGCCTGCTTCATGTGCCCTCTGCATCAGCAATCTCTCATGCCTGCATTATCATCAATAGTGGTTCCAGGGACGAAACCGAATCACAATCGGGATTAGCCCATTTTATCGAGCACCTGATCTTCAAGCGTACAGAAAAAAGAAATACCAACCAGATCCTGAACCGCCTCGAGAGCGTAGGGGCCGATCTGAATGCCTATACCACCAAAGAATATACCTGCATACACGCTTCTTTCCTCCGTCCCTACCTGGACAGGACCCTGGAGCTTTTCAATGATATTGTGTTCCACTCCACCTTTCCTGAAGATGAAATGGAAAAAGAAAAAGGGGTGATCCTGGATGAAATTGCCTCCTACCTGGACCAGCCTGAAGAAGCCATCTATGATGATTTTGAAGATCTTGTTTTTGCCGGCCATCCCTTGGGAAGAAATATTTTAGGCACTACAGAAAGCGTAAACGGACTGAGCCAACAGGATATCAAAGACTTTATTGCTGCTAATTACCACACAGATAAAATTGTTATTGCTGTTTTAGGCGATTATACATTGTCAAAAGCAGTGAAGATATTCTCCAAATATTACGCAGATATTCCTGAGAACCTGAAGGAGCCGAACAGAATTGCCCCGGTTAAAGTACCTGTAGTGATCCGTACGGATGACAAACCCATTATGCAGGCACATACCATGATCGGCTCGCAGGCTTATTCCCTGCACCATCCTTATAAAACAGGTTTACTCTTATTGAATAACCTTTTGTGCGGAACAGGTATGAGCTCTATCCTCAACCTGCAGATCAGGGAAAAATATGGTATTGCCTACAGCATAGAATCTGGCTACAGCCCCCTGAGCGATACGGGGATCTTTACCGTGTATTTTGGTACAGATAAAGAAAAGGCAGACAGGGCGCTGGCACTGATCTACAAAGAGTTTAAAAAGATCAGAGAAAACCCGCTCAGTGAAGTGCAGCTGCAGAAGGCAAAAAACAAATTTATCGGTCAGATTGCCCTGGGCGAAGAAAACAGGATCGGACTGATTATCTCCATGGCCAAAAGCCTGATTGATTATGACAGGATAGATAACCTGGAAACTGTTTTCAGGAAAATAGAAGCCGTAAGTACCGCTGATATGGCAGAAATTGCCACCGAAATACTCGATGAAAATAAATTGAGTGTATTGACGTTTTACCCTTTAGGCGAATAATTGTACTTTTGTACTCCGGTATTGAATTCCTCCATGAAATTTAAACCTGGAACCAGGATTAAATCCTGATATCTGAATGGCCATTATAAAAATATAGAATAGATGAAATTATCGATTGTAGCATATGGGGACCCTGTTTTAAGGAAGTTATGTGTAAACATTGACAAAGATTACCCGGAATTACAAAAACTGATCAGCGACATGTTTGATACCATGTATGCAGCAAGTGGCGTTGGACTGGCGGCACCTCAGATTGGCCTTCCAATCCGTTTGTTCATTGTTGACTGCGGTGAGAATGAAGATGGGACCCCAGGTTATAAAAAGGTATTCATTAATGCAACGATCCTGGAAGAAACAGGTGAGCCCTGGGCTTTTACAGAAGGTTGCTTAAGTATTCCTGAAATCAGGGAAGATGTGTTGCGCAAGCCAAACGTTCGTGTACAGTACTACGATGAGAACTGGGAATTACATGAAGAGGAATTAACAGGCATGCCGGCGCGCGTTGTGCAGCACGAATATGATCATATACAAGGCAAATTATTCACAGATACACTGAGCCTGTTGCGTAAAAGGATGCTGAAAGGTAAACTGGATTCGATTTCAAGAGGTGAAGTGCGTGCAGATTACAAAATGAAATTTCCGCAGCAGCGCAGAAAGCGCTAGTTGCTGCTGGCCCTGCTTTTATCGCCATTAAAAATCTGCTGCATCAGTTTACCCCAGGCGAAGGGGTTGAGCAGCGGATTTCCCTGTACCAGGTTGCGGTTTAGTTCTCTCTCCTGGTCCATTCTGAAGTTCGCACCTGAAATCTCTCCGGCATCCCTTGGCAGGTTCTGGATCATCCCGTTGATAGAACGGCCGGAAAGGTTTTTCCTTGCAATCTCCATATCATCATCGGCAATCTTGAGGGCCAGAAAATCTTTGGTAAATTCTTCGACAGTTGCCCATGGGTAGATCCGTACAGCAGGCAGGTAAACAATCTCCGACTTCATTTTAACCATTTCCGTGTATTTCACATCTTTGACCTTCGTCGGAATAGTGATGATCTTATCGGTATAACCAATCGCATTATAGACCAGCGTATCTCCCGGATGGGCCACAAAAGAAAAGTATCCTTTGTAGTTTGCCCCGTATCGCTGCTCTTTATTGGATTTATTAGTAATGGTCACATAGGGCACTACAAAATTACTATCCACATCAGTGATAATCCCCGAAAACTGGATCAGTCCTTTCCCGGCAGGTGACTGTTGTGCAAACAGTCCTGCGGTAAAAAAAATGAAAATCAGGGTGAAAGTGTACTTCATCGGGCAAAGCTAACTGTAATTATTACAGTGGCTAGTTAAATTGTGTTAAATGGTATTAAACCGGCTCCGATAAGTTAACGGCTTCAACAGCAGTTATTTCTGGTACAGCTTTCATAATGGCCTGCTCAATTCCCGCTTTCATCGTCATAAAGCTCATTTTGCAGGTTCCGCAGTTCCCCAATAATCTTAATTTGACTACATGGTCTGATGTAATCTCTTCTATAGCGACATCTCCCCCGTCTGCAATCAGATAAGGGCGGATGGTTTCTAATGCTTGTTCAACTTGTTGTGTGATATCCATGATAGAATTTAAAATATAAATTTAGTAATTTTTTAGCAATTCACCGGGATTGCATTATTTATTGAAATCTGCTGTGCAATTTTACCTGCAATTTCAGCAAAGGCCGCAGCGGTTTTGCTCTCTTTGTTCAGTGCAATCGGTGTGCCGTTGTCTCCTCCTTCAGTAATCCCCTGGACGATAGGTATCTCTCCCAGAAAAGGCACTTCAAATGTTGCGGCAAGGGCTTTTCCACCGTCTTTTCCAAAGATATAATATTTATTGTCAGGCAATTCTTCCGGTGTAAAGTATGCCATATTTTCAATTACCCCCAATACAGGAATATTTATGCTTGGCATTTTGAACATCGCCAGTCCTTTTCTTGTATCTGCAAGCGCAACCTGCTGTGGTGTAGTCACAATAACCGCTCCGGCAATAGGGAAACTCTGAGTGATCGTGATATGTATATCGCCCGTTCCCGGCGGAAGGTCCACAACCAGGTAATCCAGTTCGCCCCAGTCGGCATCATTGAACAACTGCTTGATCGCATTTGAAGCCATCGGCCCGCGCCATGGTACTGGCTGGTCAGGGTCTGCAAAAAACCCAAGAGACAGCAATTTTATACCATACTTTTCTATCGGCAGGATCAGTGTTTTTCCTTCTGGTGTTTCCCTTGCGCTCGGCTTAGCCCCTACGAGGCCAAACATCGTAGGTACAGAAGGGCCGTAAATGTCGGCATCGATCAATCCTACCTTTGCTCCGTCTGCAGCCAAAGTCACGGCCAGGTTACTGGCGACAGTAGATTTCCCTACTCCTCCCTTGCCCGAAGAAACAAGGATGATATTTTTGATGGCGGCCAGCTGTGTGGTATCTGCAGGCTTGGTCACTCTTGAAGTAATATTGATATGTACATCTGCATCCTGTGCCACAAAATACTTAACGGCGTTCAAACATGCATTTTTTAGCATGTCTTTCATCGGACATGCAGGGGTAGTCAGTTCCAGGGTAAAACTAATTTTTTTATCTTCAATCACCAGGTCCTTGATCATATTCAATGTCACCAGATCTTTTTTAAAATCAGGGTCTTCGACATTTCTCAGGGCTGCTAAAACTTGTTCGCTACTAATTTCCATTGCTCAAAATTAACAAAAGGAGCGTACAATTAATTGATTTTAGGCTTTTTAAGTGTAATTTTAACACGAAATAAACATTTGCATTTGACGTTATGCAACTAAACATCTATTTTACAGCATGCATCTTCCAAAAATAAACATTCCTAAAAAGTACATCAAAGCTGGTGCATGGGTTATAGGGATACTGCTTGTCGCTTTTGTGATCTTAGGTTCTGTTGCCTACAGCAAAAGGGAAGCGCTACTTCAGAAAATGATGGCCAGGGCTATCAAAAAAGCAAATGACGACTACGGGCTGGACGTAAAGATCGGTAAAGCAGGCTTTAGCGGATTGTCTACCGTGTACATGAAAGATATTTCTGTAGTTCCCAAAGACCGCGATACACTGACTACCGTAACGGACCTTGCGATCGGCGTAAAACTTTTCCCCCTCCTCTTTGGAAACGTAAATATTGCAGAGCTGAAACTGAATACCGGAAAGCTCAACATTGTCCTCAAAGACAGCCTCACCAACCTGGATTTTATCCTGAAGCGTAAAAAGAAGGATAACCCCGAAAAAACAACCAAGACGGACCTCAGTGAACTTGCCCATGACCTGCTCAATCAGGTACTGGATAAAATTCCTGAAGATATGGAGATGAAAAACCTCCTGTTTACGCTCAACGACAATGATACCGCTAAACTGAGCCTGCTCAGCACGACTGCAACGATAGATGACGGTGACCTTAAATCCACTATCCTGGTGAATAAAAATGAATCCACCTGGCATGTCGATGGAAAGGTTAGACCTTCAAAGCAACAAATGGATGTTCTCTTTTATGCCGAAAACAAAAAGGTTGAGCTCCCGTACCTGAACAACAAACTGCATGCAAAGCTGAGTTTCGACACCATCAGGACAGAGTTGAAGAATGCAGACTACAGTGGTGATAATTTTAAGATCACAGGCTCCTGGTCCATCAAAAACCTGCTGATCAACCATCCCAAGATCGCAGCAAATGACATTATCGTCAGAAATGCAAAGATCAATGCAGATCTGCTCGTAGGCCCTAATTTTGTGGCGCTCGACAGCACTTCTACCGTATTCTTAAAAGATGCAACCTTTCACCCTTATTTGAAATACACCTTATCGCCCAACAAAATTTATGAAGTAAAGCTTCATGCTGATGAGCAGGATGCACAGGCGATGATCAATGCCTTCCCTGTTGGTCTTTTTGAATCCCTGGAGGGTTTACAGGTAAAAGGCAAGGTGAAGTATGATCTGAATTTTTATCTGGACAGCAGCACACCGGACAGCCTTAAATTCAGTTCTGCCCTTACCCCTTATAACTTTAAAATTGTTAAGCTGGGCAAAACGGATCTTCAAAAGATCAATAATGTCTTTGTATATACGCCATACGAGCGCGGGAAGCCCATGCGTGATATCACCATCGGTCCCAGCAATCCTAATTACACCCCTCTTTCAGAGATATCCAACAATTTTAAGAATGCGCTGCTCACCTCAGAAGACCCTTCGTTTTTCACACACCACGGATTTGTAGAAGAATCTATCCGCAAGTCATTTGTAATCAATTTCCAAAAGAAAAAGTTTGTTAGAGGCGGCAGTACCATTTCCATGCAGCTGGTAAAAAATGTCTTTTTAAGCAGGAATAAAACGCTTGCACGTAAAGCAGAAGAAATCCTGATCGTCTGGCTGATCGAAAATAACAGGCTGGTCAGCAAGCAGCGCATGCTGGAAGTCTATTTCAACATCATTGAAATGGGAAGAAACATTTACGGAATAGGAGAGGCATCCAGACAATATTTTGGTAAGAGCCCCTCAGAACTGAATATCGGAGAAGGTATTTTCTTAGCGAATATCGTCCCTAATCCCAAGATTGCCATGTTTAAATTCCAGGGTGACGGCAGCCTTAAAGAATATATGCTGCCCTACTTCAGGTACATGGGCCGCATCATGGCACGCCGTGGACTAACCCCTGCTGATACCAGCGGATATGGTTTTTACAACGTGAGGCTACGAGAAGGATTGCGCCAGTACCTCCTTCCTGACTCTGCGAAGGTAGATACCACAGGCTTCGACCCTGACGCTGATCCCGCAGCTGAGCCTGTAAAAATGCAGGATGAATCGAAGAGCCTGTTTGACAGGTTATTTGGCAGACCTAAAAAAGATAAAGATTCTACAGGCAGAAATCTGGGCGTGGAGGATACGCTCAAAAAGTCAAAAAAGGAGTTGCGCCGGGAACGCCGGGAAAAGCGTCGCCTGGAGAAGGAAAAGGAAAAACTAATGAATTAACCCCGCCAGAGAGAGATGAAAAATAATATTGAGGTTGGAGACAAGCAATTTGAGCTGTTCATTGAAAATGATAGTATCGCCAAAAGGACCCGCTTGATTGGCACGGAGCTCAACGTTGATTACGAAGGCCTCTGCCCTATATTTATCGGGGTTTTAAATGGCAGTTTTCTTTTTATGGCAGACCTGCTTAAGGAAACGGACATTCCCTGTGAGGTTGGTTTTATCAGGGTTGCCTCCTATGAGGGCACCGAAAGCAGCGGAGCCGTAAAGGAAGTGTTTGGCATTTCAAATGACCTTAAAGGCCGTCATGTGATCCTTGTAGAAGATATTGTCGATACCGGCTTCACCCTCAAATTTATTCTGGAGAAAGTCTATTTACAGGAGCCGGCTTCAGTACGTGTATGCTCCCTGTTATATAAACCCCAGGCCATCCGGTACCCCATTGAAGAGCTTGAATATATTGGATTTGAAATTCCCAATGAATTTGTAGTGGGCTACGGCCTTGATTATAATGGCCTGGGACGTAATCTGAATGACATCTACCGTGTTATCCCGGATAACAATTCTTTAACCTGATTCCCGTAAATTTTTCACAAATTTGCAGAAACATATTTCATACCGATGACAATACATAAAGAAGGTTATACGACTATAGCCGTTTCATTACTTTTCATTTTTATCCTCAATGCTATTATCGATTACAGATTTGCCGACGTTACCTGGTTAAGGTGGGCCGCCTATATCGTTTCATTTGCCCTCTTTATCACTGTACTTCAGTTTTTCAGGAACCCTTCAAGGTCATTTGTTAATGGAAATAACCTGGTTATCTGCCCTGCTGACGGCAAGGTTGTGGTGATCGAAGAAACAACGGAAGGTGAATATTTTAAAGACAAAAGACTACAGGTATCTATTTTCATGTCGCCTGTAAATGTACATATCAACAGAAACCCCATCTCAGGAGTAGTGAAATTTTTTAAATATCACCCCGGAAAGTACCTGGCTGCATGGAACCCTAAATCATCCACCGAAAACGAGCGCACCACAGTGGTTGTAGAGCACGAAACCGGAATACCAGTACTCTACAGACAAATTGCCGGTGCACTCGCCAGAAGGATTGTATGGTACGTTAAAGAAGGTGATGTTGTAGAGCAGAGCAAAGAATTTGGTTTCATCAAATTCGGCTCCAGAGTAGATATATTCCTGCCTTTGGGCACTAAGGTTAACCTGCAACTGAATCAGGTCGTAAAGGGCGGGATTACTGTCCTTGCTGAACTCGCATAACGTATAGGTCAGGAGATCTTCTGGCTTCGCTGAAAAAAGGAACACCTGTTTCAATGCTGCATGATTTTGCTACGCAAAACAACGCCAGGCATCGAAACAGGTGTTCCTTTTTTTCTGGTATATCCTGTAGCATAATGGCCCTGCATACATGACAAGCATAATGCCTGTACCACCTGGCACCAGCAGAATTCACCCTTATTTCCACATCAGGAGCAATTAAACATGCGATCTGATGAAGGTATTTATACTGATGGACATGCTGAAACAGCTTGTTAAGGCATCATGGCGATATGCACCCTGCCCCGGACAAACCCCAGGAGAAACTGAAAAAAATTGGTATGCTGTGTTGATGCCTGGCATTGTTTTGCGTAGCAAAATCATGCAGCATCAACACAGCATACCCAATTTTTTTAAAATTTCGACAACAAAAAAACCTCCCCAACAATGTCGGGAAGGCTTGTATATTATACGTAAGTAATTAAACTCTCTTAGACTTAATACGAGCTGCTTTACCAGTTAATTCACGAAGATAGAACAATTTAGCTCTACGTACTTTACCGTGACTGTTAACTTCAATTTTAGCAATGTTAGGCGAATTGATTGGGAAGATACGCTCTACACCAACACCATTGGACATTTTACGAACTGTAAACGTCTCATTAGCACCTACGCTGTTACGTTGTAATACTACGCCTTGGTAAATTTGAATACGTTCTTTATTACCTTCGCGAATTTTATAGTGAACACTCACTGTATCTCCTGATTTGAATGCAGGAAACTCGTTCTTTGCGATTACCTGCTCTTCAACAAATTTTACTAAATCCATGATTTTAAGCTATTAAGCCGACTTTTTGTTGTTTAAAATCGGACTGCAATATTAGGAAATTTATTTTATAAAAAAAAGGGAATTTTGTTTTTTTCCACATTCTTTTAGAAATCCACATTTTTCACCGGCGGAGATGCGGCTTTAAAACCAGCTAGGATTTCTCTTTTTCGCCCTTGAACAATTGTGTAAGGCTTTTTCCTGTTATCTTACTATTGATCAGCGTACCATTTTCAATTCCAAATAATATTTCAAGCTGTTTAACTTTTTCATAAGGAATATCCTGACGGTCGCCCAATTTTATTCTCCGGTAATTATGAAAGGTATTCATCGAAACATCTAATACCATGGGTATCGTCTTCATTGCAAATTTATATTCCTTAATTGTCAGATTGTCTAAGAAAGCATTAATCTTATACTTTTCTAAATTTTCATTCATCTCTATTGAAATTATTTTTACGTACATATGCACCTGAAACCACTCTCAGGAATCAATTTCGTAAATATATAAATAATTACATTTAAAAATAAAATAAAGGAAAAGAAATTACTTTATACAGAAATAACAGAAATTCAGCGCAAACAAATAAGAGACTATATAGGCAATAGAAAAAGAATTACAGCGTTTAATCTTCCAGCAAATCCGGACGAAGCCGCTGTGTACGGGCCAGCGCCATTTCATGCCTCCAGTTATTGATCCTGGATTCATGTCCGCTTAAAAGAATTTCCGGAACAGGATGACCTCTCCAATCGGCCGGACGCGTATAGACAGGTGCATCGAGCAGCCCTCCCTGAAAACTGTCAGACAAGGCCGAAGTTTCATCATTTAATACTCCGGGGATCAGCCTTACAATCGCATCTACAAGCACCGCAGCAGGAAGCTCTCCCCCTGAAAGCACATAATCTCCGATAGAGATCTCCCGGGTCACATAGATATCCCTGATCCGCTGATCAATTCCTTTATAATGACCGCATAGAATAATCACATTTCCAAGACCCGAAAGCTCATTCGCCATCGACTGGTTCAGTGTTGCACCGTCCGGGCTCATAAAGATGACCTCATCATACGTTCTCTGCTCCTGTAAGGCCTCAATACACCTGGCGAAGGGTTCTATAGACATGACCATTCCGCTGCCCCCACCGTACGGGTAATCGTCCACACTGCGCTGCTTGTTGGTAGAGTAATCCCTGAGGTTGTGCACTACGATCTCCGCAATCCCTTTCTTCTGGGCTCTTTGCAGAATAGAATGCGCAAAAGGACTTTGCAGCAGGTCGGGCAATACAGTGATGATATCGAAACGCATAAGCTTAAAATTAAATAGACAGGTATATATCCAGCAGTCCGTCAGGAAGGTCAACCAGCAGCGTACCTTCATCTTCATCGATCTCAATAATCATATCCTCATTTAAAGGAAACATGATCTCTTTGTTCTGGTAAGAAACCGTGGCCACAAAATGCTGCGGATATTCATTGACCTCAATGATCTCTCCCAGCTCGCCGATAGTTTCGTCAGTCACAATAAATCCTTTCAGGTCATTGTAATGGAAATCCTCATCAGAGCGGTCAGGCATTTTAGTCAGCGGCAGATAGATCTTTTTTCTCAGCAAAAGCTGGGCTTTGTCAATATGGTCAATATCATCAAAATAGATATTGCAGGTATTGTTGGGCTGCATTTTGTATACCGATACAAAAAACGGTACCATTTTGCCATTGATATCTGCAAATACCACATCCAGGTCCAGCAGTCCCGGCTCATCATATTCGAAATACAACTGTACCTCTCCCTTTAACCCTTTTGTTTTGGTAATATACCCTATATAAAATGCCTCTTCGTGCGTCATACCGGTGATCAATTATTCTTTAAAATAAAAATAGCGAAGAAACCATTCTGATGAAGGTTTCTTCGCTATGATTAAGAATTACAAAATACTATGCTTGTTCTTCTGTGTTTTCTTCTGTTGCAGGAGCTTCAGTTTCTGCTTCAGCTACAGGAGCTTCTTCTTCAACTGCTACTTCTTCTTCAACAGGTGCATTTTTGATGGCAAGAGCAGCAGCACGATCAGCGTTTTTCTTCGCTTCAGCAGCAAGGGCAGCTTTTTTAACTTCTTCTTTCGATTTAGTCAGGCCGTCTTTTTTACCTTCGATTTGACCGTCTTTTGCGCTCAACCATTCTGAGAATTTGGCATCAGCCTGTTCAGCAGTTAAAGCACCTTTTTTCACACCACCTTCTAAGTGTTTTTTGTAAAGAACACCTTTGTAAGAAAGAATTGCGCGACATGTGTCAGTAGGCTCAGCACCTTTGTTAACCCAGTCTAATGTTTTTTCGAAATTGATTTCGATAGTAGCAGGATTGGTGTTTGGGTTGTATGAACCTAAACGCTCAATGAATTTACCATCTCTTGGTGAGCGGGAATCCGCTACCACTACGTGGAAAAAAGGTTT
>Ga0163161_10003516_pt1 | contig 10969 bp, 6 predicted proteins | sample S45metaG_FD_129847 | JGI IMG/M metagenome (GOLD analysis project Ga0163161, IMG submission 129847) | Switchgrass rhizosphere microbial communities from Kellogg Biological Station, Michigan, USA - S4-5 metaG | ecosystem: Host-associated > Plants > Roots > Rhizosphere > Soil | place: USA: Michigan... | reverse complement strand
GCTGGCCGGCCAGGCTAGTTCAGCAGCCGTTCCGGGTTCGCGTCGAGCTTGGCCAGCGCCTCGCGCGTGGCGCGCACGGTCAAGGTTTCTTCCTCGGCGGGCACCAACAGGCCGGCCTGCAGGAAGTTGGCCAGCCGGCCGACCTGGATCAGGAAGCTGCGGCCATCGGCCGTTGCAAACAGGTGCAGCTGCTTGCGGTCGCTGCGCCATACGAACTGCACTTGGCTCACGCGCTCGTTGTGGTCGAGCATGAACCAGTTGCCCACTTCCAGTTCGTGGGCCCAGGCCAGCATGTCCTCGGCCGGGGCGCCGCCGGCGATATCGGCCACGACCTCGATCGAGGCCGCATCCACGCCCAGCAGCAGTTCGATGCTGTTCGCGTCGAGCGGCAGGCTGGAGGCACTGCCGTCGTCGCTGACGAAATCTTCCAGGTGCGCCAGGTGCGCGGCCATGGCTTCGATCTTGGCTGCCGGAATGGCTTCGGTCTTGGACAGGAAGGCATCGGACAAGGTCGCGCCGATGGTCTTGATGTGGGCCTCCTGCGGTTCGTCGATGACACCGAGCAGGTTCATGCCCAGGCGCAGGCGCTGCAACAGCTGCGGCAGGTCCTGGATCACGCGCGTGCGGTCCGCGCGGTTGGGTTTTGCGCTCGCGGCCCACACCAGTTCGGACGCCACGCGCTTGAGCATGACGGTCTGCTCGCCCTGCGCGCCGTAGCGCAAGGCGGCAATCGCCAGCACCTCGGCCCAGACCTTGAACAGGAACTCGCGGATCTCGTCGCGCACCGGCATGTCGTTGAGCATCTTGCGCAGCTCGATGGTGTACTGGATCGCCATCGTCTCCTTTTGCTCGACCTGCTGCGCCACGCTCATGACGCGCTGGGTGGCGTCGCTCTGCGTGAGATAGCGGTTCAGGAACGCGACGAACTCGTCGAACACCAGCTTGAACACGCGCTGCCCGGTTTCCGGGTATTGCTCGATCACCTGCACCACGCGCCGGATCTCGCCCTCGAGCGCACTGCCCGAGATCGCCGCCGCATCGAAACCCATCACGCAGGAGCCCATGCGGTCGATCAGCATGCGCGCGGGGTGCTGCAGCGTGCCGAAGAATTCGGGTTCGGCGATGGCCACCCGCAGCACGGGCATCTGCAGCCGCGCAAACCAGACGCGCGCCGAAAACGGAATGCGCTCCTCGGCAAGGATGGCCTGGAACATGAGCGCCACGATCTCGACCGTGGCCTTGTCGGCGGTGGTGGGCGCCCTTTTCTTGAGCTCGGCGCTGCGCCGCCGCAGGTCGACCGACGCCTGCTGGATGATGGTGGCCTGCTCTTCGGAGCCCTCCATGTACTGCGTTGCGGCCATCCGGTAGGCAGCCTCGGCCTCGGCGATGACGTTGGCAAAGGTCTTGGACGCGGCACGGGAAGTGGCGCCGCCGGCACCGCCGGCACCGGCATCCTGCACCCGGCCGTCCAGTCCTGTCGTCGTTGGCGAGGAGGAGACGTTGGAGATGTCCGCGCCGATGCGGGCCGCAACGAAGCGCTTCAGGCTCAGGAGCGCGGTCTGCGCGCGCTGGCGCGCCACCAGGAGCGGCGAGCCGCCGGTGGTCGCGGCGGGCCCGGTAGCGCCGGAAGCCCGCGGCTGCGAGGGCGCCTCGAAGGCTTGCCGCTGCACGGCGCCGGTGGTGTTCACCGACGCCGGGACCGTCGACGGTCCGCTGCCTGAAGCGCCGGTTCGCCGGACGAAGCTCTTGAGATCGATCTCCGGCATCACGTCCCTGGAAATCAGGAAGGCGTTGGCATCTTCGTAGGCTTTGACGATCACGCCCACGAGCAGCTGCTGGACGGTGTCCTGCACGCGCGCCCAGAGCGTGCGGCTCAGGCCGGCCGCCAGCCACTGGTCGACCAGCAGCTTGGCCAGCGTTTCGGGCCGGAGCACGTCATGGGCGTCCAGTTCGCTGGAGCCCTCCAGATGCTGGATGCGCAGCCGCAGGTCGCTGAGCTCGAAGCTGGCCTTGTCGTGGATCACCTGTGCCAGCCGCGACGAAAGAATGCTGCTTTCCATCGCGTCGTCGTCGATGAGCTCCAGCCGCAGCTTGGCGTTCGACGACATGCCCGCCGTGGTGGACACGGTGTCGATCGATTTGCGCCAGCCGGTCTGCGCGAGCGCCACCCAATGCGAAGCCTGGCCCTGGAAGGCGACGAAGTCGTCGCGGCTCTCCTGCATGGCGCGGGCATTGCTCATTTCCGAAGCCTGTTGCGTCAGGCGGTCCCGGATGGCTTGTGCCAGCGGGGCGATCACGCCCCCGGTTGCCAGGACGAAACGCTCGCGCGTCTCGCGTGCGAGCTGCAGGGAAGAGGCGGACCGCGCAATGCTCATTGAAGGATCGGGAAGACCTGGGGGGCTCTGTGGGTTGGCAATGACCGAGAGCTTGCATCGGGAAATGCAACCGCACAAGTGTGCATTACCTTCGGCATTCTCGCTGGTCCCCGCCGCGCTCTTCTGCGATCCCCGGCTTCAGACCACCGCGCCCGCGTTCGGGTCGTCCGGACCGCCGTCGCGCTTGACCGGGCCCTTGACCAGATCCTCGCGCTTGACGCCCAGCCACATCGCGATGGCCGCCGCCACGAAGGCCGACGAGTAGATGCCGAAGCAGATGCCGATGGTCAGTGCGAGCGCGAAGTAGTGCAGCGTCGGACCGCCGAAGAAGAACATCGAGAGCACCACCAGCTGGGTGGATCCGTGCGTGATGATGGTCCGGCTGATGGTCGAGGTGATGGCGTTGTCGATGATTTCGACGGTGTTCATCTTGCGGTATCGGCGGAAATTCTCGCGCACCCGGTCGAAGATCACGACCGACTCGTTGACCGAATAGCCCAGCACCGCCAGCACGGCTGCCAGCACCGCCAGCGAGAACTCCCACTGGAAGAAGGCGAAGAACCCCAGGATGATGATCACGTCGTGCAGGTTGGCCAGCACCGTGGCCACGGCGAACTTCCATTCGAAGCGGAACGCCAGGTAGATCATGATGCCCACCACCACCATGCCCAGCGCCTTGAGGCCGTTGGTGGTGAGCTCGTCGCCCACCTGCGGACCGACCACCTCGATGCCGCGCTGCGTGGCCGACGGGTCGACCGCCTTGAGAGCCTGCATCACTTGCGCGCTCTGCTGGTCGGAGTTCATGCCCTTCTGGGCCGGCAGGCGGATCTGAACGTCGCGCGAAGTGCCGTAGCTCTGCACCTGCACGTCCGGATAGCCGAGCTTGCCGACAGCCTCGCGCACCTTGCCGATGTCGGCGGACTGCTGGTAGGCCACTTCCATCACGGTGCCGCCCGTGAACTCGACCGACAGGTGCAGCCCGCGGTGCAGCAGGAAGAACACCGCCAGCGCAAAGGTGACGAAAGAGATGATGTTCAGCACCAGCGCGTGGCGCATGAACGGGATGGTCTTGTGGATGCGGAAGAATTCCATGGCGCTTGTCCTTGACCTTTACTTGCCTTCGGCCACGGCGGTGCCGTCGGTCTTGGGACGCCAGACCGTGCCGATCGACACCGTCTTGAGCTTTTTCTTCTGGCCGTACCAGAAGTTGACGAGGCCGCGCGAGAAGAACACGGCGGAGAACATCGAGGTGACGATGCCGATGCAGTGCACCACCGCGAAGCCGCGAATCGGCCCGGAGCCGAAGGCCAGCAAGGCGATGCCGGCGATCAGCGTGGTCACGTTGGAGTCCAGGATCGTGCCCCAGGCGCGGTCGTAGCCGGCATGGATGGCGGCCTGCGGCGAGGCGCCGTTGCGCAGTTCTTCGCGCACGCGCTCGTTGATCAGCACGTTGGAGTCGATGGCCACGCCGATGGCCAGCGCCATGGCGGCGATGCCGGGCAGCGTGAGCGTGGCCTGCAGCATCGAGAGAATGGCCACCAGCAGCATCAGGTTGACGGCCAGCGCGATGGACGAGAACAGGCCGAACAGCGCGTAGTAGGCGCACATGAACACCATGATGGCCAGGAAGCCATACATCACGCTCTTGAAGCCCTTCTCGATGTTGTCGGCGCCCAGGCTCGGGCCGATGGTGCGTTCCTGGATGATTTCCATCGGTGCGGCCAGCGAGCCGGCGCGCAGCAGCAGCGCGAGGTCGGCGGCTTCGGCCACATTCATCGAACCCGAGATCTGGAAGCGGTTGCCGAGCTCGCCGTTGATCGACGGGGCCGTGAGCACTTCGCCCTTGCCCTTCTCGAAGATCAGCATGGCCATGCGCTTCTTGAAGTTCTCGCGGCTCACGTCGCGCATGATGCGGCCGCCCTTGGCGTCCATGGTCAGGTCGACCTTGGGCTGGTTGCTCTGCTGGTCGAAGCCGGGCTGCGCATCGGTGAGGTTCTCGCCGGTGACCAGCACCTGCTTCTTCACGATCACCGGGCGGCCGTTGCGCTCGAGGAATTTCTCCGAGCCGAAGGGCACCGGCCCGCCGCTCAGTTCGGCCGCGCGGCCTTCGGGGCTTTCGTCCACCAGGCGCATTTCGAGCGTGGCGGTGCGCCCGAGGATGTCCTTGGCCTTGGCGGTGTCCTGCACGCCGGGCAGCTGCACCACGATGCGGTCGAGTCCCTGCTGCTGGATCACCGGCTCGGCCACGCCGAGTTCGTTGATCCGGTTGTGCAGGGTGGTGATGTTCTGCTTCAGGGCCGCGTCCTGCAGCCGGCGCGCGGCCTCGGGCTTGATGGTGGCCGTGAGGCGCCAGAGGTTGCCGTCCTGGCTCTCGGTGGTCGAGAGATCCTGGAACTGGTCCTGGATCAGCTGCTTGGCCGACTGCAGTGCGGCGGCGTCGCGGAACGACACCTCGATGGCCTGGCCGTTGCGGTTCACCGAGGTGCCGCGGATGCCCTTGTCGCGGAAGGTGGTGCGCAGGTCGCCCGCGAACGATTCCGCCTTCTTGTCGATGGCGCCCTTCATGTCGACCTGCAGCAGGAAGTCGACACCGCCGCGCAGGTCGAGGCCCAGGTACATCGGGAACGCATGAAGCGCCGTCAGCCACGACGGGGAGCGCGACACCAGGTTCAGCGCCACCACGTACGACGGGTCCGCCGGATCGGGCACCAGCGCGCGCTGCACCGCATCGCGCGCCTTCAGCTGCTCGTCGGTGCTGGCGAAGCGCGCGCGCAGCGAACCGCCTTCGAGGGTGAACAGGTCGGGCGTGACCCCGGCTGTCTTCAGCGCCTCCTCGACCCGGCTCTGGGTGGCGGCGTCGACCTTGACGGTCGACTTGGCCGCGGAGACCTGCACCGCAGGCGCCTCGCCGAAGAAATTGGGCAGGGAATAGATCAACCCCACAAGCAGCACGATCACGATGATCGCGTACTTCCAGACCGGGTAACGGTTCATGAGAAAGCGCTTTTAGAAACGGGACACCGCGTGACCTGGGGCCTTGCGCCGCGAAGCGCAAGGCCGGCCGCGCCTTGGTTGGTTACTGCTTGACGGCGCCCTTGGGCAGGACCTGGACCACAGCGCTGCGCTGGATCTTGATCTCCACGCCATTGGCGATTTCAAGGCCGAGGTACTGGTCGCCCAGCGAGGTGATCTTGCCGAGGACGCCGCCGGCCGTCGCCACTTCATCGCCCTTGGCCAGCGCTTCGATCATGGCGCGGGCTTCCTTCTGGCGCTTCATCTGCGGACGGATCATGACGAAATACAGCACCACGAACATCAGCACCAGGGGCAGCATGCTGCCCAGCGAGGACAACATGTCGCCACCACCGGAAGCAGCGGGCGCGGTTTGGGCGAAAGCAGAGGAAATGAACAAGAGAGTCTCCAGCAGAGAGAAGAGGAATGTCAGAAGCGCGAGCCGGGCCCGCGGTTCCGCGGCCCCGTGAAAAAGGCCGCGAGCCAGAGCGCGGCGCGGCGTGGGCCACGCACGGCAGCGGGCATTGTATTCGTGGCAAGGCCCTGCCCCGTGCGCTTATCCGGCGCCGGGGACAGGGCTTTCCAGGCAAGCCGGCCGCGGCTGGCTTGCTCTGCTTTGAATAGCAGCCCCGCGAGCGGGCGAGCCGCCAGAGGCCGGGCCGCCCGCGAAACTCAGGCCGCCGAGCGCTGGGCCGGCTGCGGGTTGCGCCACTTGGCGAGCAGTTCGCTCCAGCGGGTGCGGGCCGCCGCCAGGTTGCGCTCCTTCACGTGGCCGTAGCCGCGGATCTGCTCGGGCAGGCTCGCAATTTCGAGCGCCAGGGCGTGGTTGTCGGCGTTCAGGCGCGACACCACCTCCTCGATGGCTGCCCGGTACTCGCCGATCAGTGCGCGCTCGGTCTTGCGCTCGTCGGTGCGCCCGAAGATGTCCAGCGCCGTGCCGCGCAGGCCCTTGAAGCGGGCCAGCAGCCTGAAGCCGGTGAGCATCCAGGGGCCGAACTTCTGCTTCTGCAGCTCGCCCTTGGCGTTCTTCTTCGCGATGAGGGGCGGTGCCAGGTGGTAGTTGAGCTTGAAGTCCTTGCCCATCTGGCCTTCGAACATGCCCTCGACCCGCTCCAGGAACGCGCGGTCGGTGTGCAGGCGCGCCACCTCGTACTCGTCCTTGTAGGCCATGAGCTTGAACAGGTAGCGGGCGACGGTTTCTGTGAGCGCGGTCTTGCCCAGCACCGATTCGGCCTGCCGCACCTTGCCCACGAACTGCCGGTATTCGTCGGCATAGGCCGCGTTCTGGTAGCCCGTGAGGAACTCGGCGCGGCGCGCCACCAGGCTCTCGACACTCTCGCGCTTCTTGAACTCGATCACCTGGCCCGGGCGCACGCGCTTTTGCAGCGCGGCCGGATTCGCGGCCGCCTGGCGGCCCCATGCGAAGGCGGCCTTGTTGTTGTCGATGGCCACGGCATTGAGTTCGATGGCGCGCATCAGCGATTCCAGCGCCAGCGGGATCCAGCCCTTTTGCCAGGCAAAGCCCAGCAGCATCGGATTGGCGTAGAGGCTGTCGCCCATCAGCGTGGTGGCGGCGGCATCGGCGTCGAAGGTGCCGAGCGCATCCGGGCCGACGACCCGCGCGATCTGGTTCGCGCAGTCGTCCTGCGGGTTCACCCAGTTGGCGTTGCGCACGAAGGCGGCGGTGGGCGTGCTGTGGGTGTTGAGCGCCACGTGCGTGCGGCCTTCGCGCATGCGCGCCAGGGTTTCCGCGTTGACTGCCACCAGCGGATCGGCCGCCAGGATCAGGTCGGCCGCGGCGGTGCCCACGCGGGTGGTGCGGATCGCGTCCTGCGAGGCGCCGATGAGCGCATGGCTCCAGGTGGCGCCGCCCTTCTGCGCGAGCCCGGCGGCGTCTTGCGTGACGATGCCCTTGCCCTCGATGTGCGCCGCCATGCCCAGCAGCTGGCCGATGGTGATGACGCCCGTGCCGCCGACGCCGGCGACCACGATGCCCCAGACCTGGTCTTCGGCCAGCGCCGGCACGACCGGGTCGGCCAGCGGACCGAGTTCGAACGGCGAATCGGCCTTGTTCCTGGACTTTTTCTTGAGCTGGCCGCCTTCGACCGTGACGAAGCTGGGGCAGAAGCCCTTGAGGCAGCTCATGTCCTTGTTGCAGCTGCTCTGGTTGATGGTGCGCTTGCGGCCGAACTCGGTCTCGAGCGGCTCCACCGACAGGCAGTTGCTCTTCACGCTGCAGTCGCCGCAGCCTTCGCAGACCAGGTCGTTGATGACCACGCGCTTGGCGGGATCGACGGCCGTGCCCCGCTTGCGGCGGCGGCGCTTCTCGGTGGCGCAGGTCTGGTCGTAGATGATGGCCGTGGTGCCGGCGATCTCGCGGAACTCGCGCTGGATCTCGTCGAGCAGGTCGCGATGCTTCACCGCCACATGGTCGCCGGGGATGGTCACGCCTTCGTATTTCTCGGGCTCGTCGGTCACGATGACGACCTTCTTCGCGCCTTCGGCATGCAGGCTCTCGGCAATCTGCAGCACCGAGTGGCCCTCGGGCCGCTCGCCGACCTGCTGGCCACCGGTCATGGCGACGGCGTCGTTGTAGAGGATCTTGTAGGTGATGTTCACGCCCGCGGCAATGCTCTGCCGGATGGCGAGCAGCCCGCTGTGGAAGTAGGTGCCGTCGCCCAGGTTCGCAAAGATGTGCTGGTCGGTGGTGAAAGGCTGCTGGCCGACCCATGGCACGCCCTCGCCGCCCATCTGCGTGAAGCCGATGGTGGAGCGGTCCATCCAGGTCGCCATGAAGTGGCAGCCGATGCCGCCCATGGCACGCGAGCCTTCGGGCACCACGGTGCTGGTGTTGTGCGGGCAGCCCGAGCAGAACCAGGGCTGGCGGTCGGCGCCCTGCACGCCACCCACCTTGAGCACTTCCATCGAGCGCTCCTTGGCTTCGAGGATGGCGATCTGCGCATCGATGCGCGCATGCATGTCGGCGCCGGCCTGGTCGAGGATGCCGAGCTTGCGCAGGCGCTGCGCAATCGCCTTGGCGATGAGCGCCGGGTTCAGGTCGGCGTTGGCGCGCAGCAGCGTGTTGGCCGTGGGGTTGGGCATGGCCCATTCGCCGCCGGAAAAGTCGCCGTCGAGCTCGTTGAACTTGCCCAGAACGTTGGGCCGCACGTCGGCGCGCCAGTTGTAGAGCTCTTCCTTCAGCTGGTATTCGATGACCTGGCGCTTTTCCTCCACCACCAGGATCTCTTGCAGGCCGGTGGCGAAGTCGCGCGTGAGCTGCGCCTCCAGCGGCCACACCACGCCCACCTTGTGCAGCCGGATGCCCAGCTGGCGGCAGGTGGCGTCGTCCAGGCCCAGGTCGATCAGGGCCTGGCGCGTGTCGTTGTAGGCCTTGCCGCTGGCCATGATGCCGAAGCGGTCGTTCGGGCCTTCGATCACGTTGTGGTTGAGCCGGTTGGCGCGGATGTAGGCCAGCGCGGCATACCACTTGTAGTGCATGAGCCGCGCCTCCTGCTCGAGCGCGTGGTCCGGCCAGCGGATGTGCAGGCCGCCGGGCGGCATCTGGAAATCGGTGGGAATGACGATCTCGACGCGGTCCGGGTCGATCATCGCCGTGGCGCTCGATTCGACGATTTCCTGGATCGTCTTCATGCCCGACCACACGCCCGAGAAGCGGCTCATGGCGAAGGCGTGGATGCCCAGGTCCAGGATCTCCTGCACGTTCGTCGGAAAGAACACCGGCGTGCCGCAGGCCTTGAAGATGTGGTCGCTCTGGTGCGCCGCCGTGCTGCTCTTGGAGATGTGGTCGTCGCCCGCCACCGCGATCACGCCGCCCCATTCGGTGGTGCCGGCCATGTTGGCGTGCTTGAAGACGTCGGAGCAGCGGTCCACGCCGGGGCCCTTGCCATACCAGATGCCGAAGACGCCGTCGAACTTGTTGGTGCCCGCGGGCGAGAAGCCCAGCTGCTGCGTGCCCCATAGCGCCGTGGCGGCCAGCTCTTCGTTCACGCCCGGCTGGAAGACGATGTTCTGTTCCTTCAGGAACTTGCTGGCCTTCCACAGCGCCTGGTCGTAGCCGCCAAGCGGCGAGCCCCGGTAGCCGCTGATGAAGCCCGCCGTGTTCTTGCCGGCCTGCTTGTCGCGCAGGCGCTGCAGCATCGGCAGCTTGACCAGCGCCTGCACCCCGCTCATGAAGGCCCGGCCGTAGTCGAGGCTGTATTTGTCGTCGAGCGTGACGGTTTCCAGCGCCTTGCGGATGTGCTCGGGCAGCGGTGCGTTCATATCTGTCGTCTCCTGGTGGCGGGGCCTCGTGGGCCTGGCTGTCTGGCTGATGCCTGTGGGTCTGTGCCCGGGTAGGGCGCGAGCCCATGATCACGCAAAGTGTATGCCGGGGCTCGCGACAGGTGTTTGCGTTCTTTGCCCCTGGAAAGCGGCTTTCAGAAAGAATCTTGCTTAAGATAGGCTCTTATGGAAAGCATTGACAAGTTCGACCTGTCCATCCTGCAAGAACTGCAGGCCGATGGCCGCCTGACCAACGCCGAGCTTGCGCAGCGCGTGGGGCTTTCTGCCGCACCCTGCTGGCGCCGCGTGCGCGCGCTGGAAGAGGCCGGCTTCATCAAGGGCTACCACGCCGAGATCGACCGCCACAAGATCGGGCTCGGCGTGCTCGCTTTCGTGCGCGTGGACACCGAACGCGTCACCAACGACGCCACCCTGAAGCTGGAAGACGCGATCCGCAAGCTGCCTGAAGTGGTGGCCTGCCACTACATCAGCGGCACCGGCACCTTCGAGCTGCAGGTGGTGGCGCAGGACCTGGACAGCTTTTCGGCGTTCGCGCGGCGGCACCTCATGAACCTGCCCAACGTGAAAGACCTGCACACCAGCTTCTCGCTGGGCGAGGTGAAGGCCAGCAGCGCGCTGCCGCTGGCGCACCTGTCGGCCAGGTAGCGTCGGCGACAATGGCGGACCCGATGCCACCGATATCGCCCGAAGAGACACCCATCCCCCCCGCGCGGCCGCAACCGCCGAAGTTCGCCGCGCTCGTGCCGCTCAAGCTGCCCGTGTTCCGCATGCTGTGGAGCACCTGGCTCATCGCCAACATCTGCATGTGGATGAACGACGTGGCGGCGGCATGGATGATGACCTCGCTCACCACCTCGCCCATCTGGGTGGCGCTGGTGCAGTCGGCCTCCACCCTGCCGGTGTTCCTGCTCGGGCTGCCCAGCGGGGCGCTGGCCGACATCCTCGACCGCCGGCGCTGGCTCGTGGCCACGCAGTTCTGGCTGGCGGGCACGGCCATCGTGCTGTGCGCGGCCATCGCGCTGGAGATGATGACCGCGCCGCTCCTGCTGGCGCTCACCTTCGCCAACGGCATCGGCCTGGCGCTGCGCTGGCCGGTGTTCTCGGCCATCGTGCCCGAGCTGGTGCCGCGGCCGCAGCTGCCGGCGGCCCTGGGGCTGAACGGCATCGCGATGAACGCCTCGCGCATCATCGGCCCGCTCACGGCCGGCATGCTGATCGCCAGCGCGGGCAGCGTCTGGGTGTTCGCGCTCAACGCGGTGCTGTCGGTCGCCTCGGGCTTC
>Ga0163161_10003513_pt1 | contig 10972 bp, 8 predicted proteins | sample S45metaG_FD_129847 | JGI IMG/M metagenome (GOLD analysis project Ga0163161, IMG submission 129847) | Switchgrass rhizosphere microbial communities from Kellogg Biological Station, Michigan, USA - S4-5 metaG | ecosystem: Host-associated > Plants > Roots > Rhizosphere > Soil | place: USA: Michigan... | reverse complement strand
TCGATATAGAGTTCATAGAAAGGGAACAATGTGGCGATGAAAGAAGACTGTAGCTCAGGACTGCCGGCCTGGTCCCGCAGCACCTCAACGAGAGCAATGGACTTTTCGATTTTTACTTGGGCTTCGTTGAGTCGACCAAGATCGCGAAGGGCGATGGCGATGTGCCTGAGCGTGATGGCTTCGCTTCTCGTGTGACCTGCATTGTGAAAATAGCTCCAACCTTCGTTATATAAAGCGAGCGCTTGCTCAATGTCGCCTAACTTATAATAGACCGTTCCGACATTGACCTTCACCTGGGCTTCTATCTCTTTATCTCCTTGACTCAACGACAAAGCTTTCTCGGCGGAATCCAGTGCCTTTTGCCGTTCGCCTAATTTAACGTAGTAGTTGCTGATGGTTGACCGCTCGACCGCTTCCTGCTTCTTGGCTTCCAGAGACTGCCAGATGGCCATAGCCTTAAGTGAGTATTCCAGGGACTTTTGCGCCTCGCTTTGCACATCGTATGAAGAACTGATGCGACGGAGCGTCAGAGCTTCTCCAGTTTTATCGCCAAGTGATTGGGACAACAGGAGGAGTTGGCTATAGAGATCCCTCGCTTTTTCCTCCTCTCCCCAAAGGTAATAGATATCGGCGATAAAGCTGAGCATAAAAGCTTCTTTGCTCCGGTCGCCGATCGCTTGATATTTTTTTAGCGCCTCATCACCGAATTGCAACGCTTTTCCCTGATCGTTGGTGATTTGCACATCCGCCATATCTTCGAGCGACTCCGCCTGCCTGCGATTGTCCCCCAGCTCTTTTGCGATCTGGAACGCTCGTTCAAAAGGTTCGAATGCTCGCATCCACTCGCGCCTGAATCTGAATGCATTGCCGATACCAATCATGGCTGCGAACTGTTCGCCTCGATCTCCAATCGCACCGTAGAGCGAGAAAGCTTCTTCAAATTTCTTGATAGCCGCCGCAGAAGACTCCGGAGTGCCTTGTATGCTCAGGGCGACGGCTTCCTCGAATACCCGGCGCACTGCGAGCCAGGCTTTGTCCCGTTCTGTCACAGACCTCAGCTCAATGAGTTTTGCTTCGTACTTTCCCGGCAGAGCGTTCTTGTTGGGAGAACCTATTTCAAGTCGATAAATGCCGGTTGTTTCAGCTATGACGTATACGGGTTCCGGTCCTAGTGTTCGATTAGGGCTATCCACTTCGGTGATTAATTTTCCGTCGGGTGCTAAGAGCTTCACCACGACATCAATTCCCTTTTGATCTACAACCACATGAGCATACTGTCCGGCGGCTATTGATATTTCATACGAATGGGACTGACCGCCCTTTAGTTCGCGCGAAATCAGTTGCCCTACCTCAAGCGACTTCACCTCGGTTGCTTGCTGAACCTGCTGGACCATCGCCATACCAGTTTGCGTTTGGCGTAGGAGCTCGCGGGAATTCGCGGCGGGCATGGGCCCAACCAAAAACATCAAACAAAAAGTCGCAACCAAAACCCGTCGCACAAGGAGCGACGTGTGGTGTTCCGCCATTACGATCGGCGCCCGTTGTACATGTGCTGAGTACATAGAGTATTTATCTCGACCGAAGAGACTACTCGATTTCGGAAGTCGACCTTTCTCGTCCGGAGCGGTTGGAACCAAACGCATTCTATTGGTTGTGAGGCCCACTTTGAAATAGTAATCGCGTAACAATCACTTTCGCGAGGAAAATATGTGTGGGCCGGGGACTGGTTCTAATTCGTATCAGACGAGGGACTGCGGGAATGTTTTTTGGGCAGTCGGGTTTACGATTTACAAATTAGCCTGTCCACCTTAGTAGCAGTGCTTTCACCCTTTGAATTAAGTGGGAGGGGCGAGTACTTTTTCTGGCCAAGAAGAGATCCATGAACCAGACGAGCTACACACGAAACTATGCAACCATACGTGACTTTTGAGGCAAAACCGCGCGAGATAGTAGCTGTTGTTCTCGAACAAGCGGGCTATGGCGTTCATGATCGCAATTGATCTTTCTACGACCTAACTCTCTAAGCCAAATCTGAAAAGTTTCAAGGCTGCAGTCCCTGATAAACGACGGACATCAACTGGTCCTGTCGACCGAATACCGCCAAAGGTTGTTCCAGTAGGTAACCCATCGAGCGGTGTTTTCCAGTCTCAGCGAGGAATTCAGGCTTTACTTAGACGCTCGCACCTACTTCGTCCCGAAATGCGCACGCTCGGGCTGTGGATCGGTAGAGTTCCGTTCGCCTTCCTAGAGGCGTTGCGAGAAAACTCCTGGCAATCAGCGTCCTTCCATTAGAGGGTTGGACGCCGTTTCTCGCGATCTCGAATGTGTTGCCCATACTGGCATTCGCTGGCAGAATCCTCCGAGCGATAAGTCGGTCAGCTTCACACAGCGGCATCCTCGATGAAACCTGATCGTTGGCACAAAATTGAACAAATTTTCCATGCTGCGTTACAACGCAAACCGGAAGACCGTGCCAACTTCCTCAATCAACGCTGCGCGGGCGACACCGCATTGTACGACGATGTTAAAGCTCTCCTCACCTCTTACCAAAACGATGACAGCTTCTTTGAAGACTCCGCCTCTGCGCTTGCTGCTGAGATGTTTGCCGATAGAGTCGGCGAGACAATTGGGCCGTATGAGGTTCTTTCGCAACTCGGCTCAGGAGCAATGGGTGTGGTTTACCTGGCGCAGGATGTACAGCTTGGTCGAAAGATCGCTCTGAAGCTTCTTCCTTCACAATTCACAAACGACAAAGACCGACTGAGACGGTTTCAACAAGAAGCACGCGCTGCTTCAGCCTTGAATCACCCAAACATCCTTACCGTTCACGAAGTCAAACAAGAAGGTGGGTTGCATTACATCGCAACTGAATTCGTTGATGGAGTAACGCTTCGTCAGCACATACAGGTGCGGCAAATGAGTCTCGACGAGGTGCTGGCTATTGCGGTCCAGGTAGCAGGTGCGCTTCAGGCGGCCCATGCTGCCGGAATTGCACACCGTGACATCAAGCCCGAAAACATCATGATCCGTTCAGATGGCTATATCAAAGTTCTCGACTTCGGTTTAGCAAAACTTACAGAGAATGAGTTGTCGCAGGCGGCTGCGGAAACTAATCCTGGAGTAGTGATGGGCACTCCTCGCTACATGTCTCCTGAACAAGCGCGAGGGCTGGATGTCGACCTCAGAACGGACATCTTCAGCTTAGGAACAGTCATTTATGAATTGGTAACCGGAAAGCTGCCGTTTGAGGGAGAGACGACAAGCGACGTAATTGCGGCGCTAATAAAAGACGAGCCTGAGTCGATGCGCACGAGTGTTCCCGAATTACCCGTCGAGTTTGAACAAGTCGTCAGTAAGGCTTTAGCAAAAGACCGTGCCCAGCGCTATCAAACCATCGGGGAATTCGGGTCAGCTCTGCAAAAATTGAAAGACGAGATCAAGTTGGGCACGCTTGTACTACCGAATGATGATTCGCTCAACGCGCAAACAATCAAGACGCGCACCGCAACTGGTCCGCAGGCACCCCAAAAGACACAGCGTGTGTCATTGTCGAAGGGATGGACCTTAACGATCGCCTTAGGATTGATAGTGGCTGTCGGAGTAGTAACAGTTCTTTATTTCAGGTATCGCTCGCCAACATTGCAAGAGAAGATCGACGCGACGTCGAGCCAACTTACCAATCGGGATGGCTTTATCTCCGCAGCTCGGTTTGGTCCAGATGGGAAACGAGTGGTCTACAGCGCAGGCTTTGATGGAAAACCCCTCGAGCTCTTTTACAACTATGGCGAAGCCGCGGATTCTCGTTCGTTTCGCATTGAATCAGCGTCTCTTAAATCAGTATCGCGCTCCGGAAAGATTGCTGTACTAGTGAACTTCGAACTTAATTGGAGTGATGGCTATAACGGAACTTTGCAGATCTTACCGGCGGCGGGTGGTGAGCCAGAAACCACCATCGTGGGCGTCGATGACGCAGCTTTTGCCCCTGATGATACTTTTGCGATTTTACGAACTGGCCTGGATGGCGAACAGCGGCTGGAATATCCTAGCGGAACTGTTCTCTTCAAGTCGACCGGTTGGATGTCCTATCCGCGATTCTCACCAAAGGGCGACAAGATTGCCTTCTTCGAACATCCGGCGGGTGACTTCAGTGGCTCTATAGCAGTCTTGGATTTGGCGTCAAAGAAGACGACGTACCTACTAACGGACTGGCAGTCTCTCAAAGGCCTTGCGTGGAATCCTAAGACCAATGACATCTGGTTCGGTGGTTCGAAAGAAAGTAAGACCGTGAACATCAATTCAGTGTCTCTGTCTGGCCAAGTGCAAAAGAGGCTCTATGCTGTGTCCGCCCAGAATGCGAGAGTGGATGACATTTCCGATGAAGGGAGGATATTGATTACCCAGGGCACCAACCACACCACGATGATGATGCTTGACGATAAATCGCCGGGTGAAGCAGTCAACCCTGCTGGTGCGTGGAGTACTTCTGCGGATATATCGCCGGACGGGAAAACGCTCCTCTTTTATCAATGGGGGTATGAGTCGAGCGATGGTTCTAACGAAAGCGGAGTTTATCTGCAACGACTCGAGAGCTCGGAACCAGTTAAGCTTGGCCCAGGAAAGGCCCTCGCTTTATCGCCTGACGGTAAGTGGGCGCTTGCACTGCAGCCCAGACCGCAACCGCGTCTCATCTTATTGCCAACTTCGCAGGGCGGCCAACCCAAGCCCTTGTTGAATAATGGAATCAAGGAATACTACTACGCGTCATTTTTTCCTGATGGAAAACAAATTCTCTTTACCGGATTGGAAGCGCGCGCTGAGGCTGTGATTCGTTCCTTTGTCCAGGACGTAAATACAGGTCAGGTTCATCCGCTCACAGAGGAGGGAACGACGGCGCTTCGTGTCTCGCCGGATAGCAAACGAGTGATCACTCTTCAACCTGACAAAACTTTTTACATCCAGGGTTTGGATGGCGGAGAACCAAAAGAAATTCCGGGACTTGAACCTGATGATGAACCTATTCAGTGGAGCGATGATGGTCGGGCGGTATTCGTGAAAGCGGCCGGAGATTTTGCGACCAAGCTCTATCGTGTGGATCTCGCGACTGGTGAACGTCGAGAATGGCGGAACATCGATCCACCGAACAAAATCGGACTCGTTGGTCTGGAAGTGAATCCGGGTGGGATCCTGATTACTCCAGACGGTAAAGTCTGCATATACACCTATTGGACACTTTTAAACCAGATCTTACGTGCATCGATCAAGTGAGGCGCCAGTCAGTACTTGCCTACGCGAAACCCTCCTCGTGAGAATCTCCAGCTGATGCCCAGCGAAAGTCCTCTAGCTCCATGAGTGGTATATCCTATGAAGGTATTACCAACATCGGCGTGTAAGTCGAAATTCTTCGCTAACGTAACAGTAACCCCGCCACCAAATCGCACAAATCCTGATTTGGCTGCTCGATCATGCAGCTCGTGAAAGTCAGGGATGGCTTGGTCCAACGGGTATCTGAGTCCGCTGTAAGTGTATTGCCAAGCGCCAGTGAACCGTAACGACACCCGGGGCTTCGCATAATATCCGAATTCCCAATCGACATTACTGCGATTGAGACCGAACTGCTCAACGTTCTGAACAAATGCGTAGGAATAGCGAGCCTGGAAATAGGTTCGCGGAATGATCTCTTCAAGATCGCGTCCAACATTCACTCCCACTTGGAGTTCACGAAGATCTCGACCAACAGCTGTATGCCCACGAGTCTCGTAATGATGGGTAGGTATAACTGCGGCCACAAACGGAGTCACGAAGAGATGACGTGACATAACGTTGTAACGGACTCCTACAACCGAATCCTGGAACGTTGGGTGATAGACGCCCGTGTCTGGTGGACCATGCGGGACAGGCGGGACAAACCCCTCATACTTGGAAGTCACGTGTGTAAGCTGGCTGTCCAGTGTCAGCTTATCCGTTATTCCATATTCAAACGTCGACACTACAGTGTTTGTGCGAATAGGCCCCGCATTAAATCTGTTGCCGGTGTAATCAAAATGGTCCCGAACGTAGATATTTTCATAAGTGACCGTAACTTGTCCCTCGCCGCGTAAAGGCAACCACGCTTGTGCGTGTATTAAGTTGAGGGGCGCAATTGCAACGAGGAAAGCGCAACCCACGAGGGTTGAACGTGCCATTCGCGGACTCATTGTGATCGACCTTTTGTGAGACGGTTCAGCTTCTCTTCGACTGTGAATCCATCACTTTCGCAACGGCAATCAAAAAATCCAGGCCGTCCTTAGGATTCTTTATGGTGACTTTGTATTGTGTCTTAGCAGCCTTCACTTCTGAATCAGGCAGCTTTAACAACACTGGTACAACGGCGGTCTTTGGCGTGAAAGATTCGACCTGTTTTTGCAGTTCGGGTGCTGCAGTGAGATTCGTTAAAACGAGATCGTAATAAGAAGATCTCAGGTTGTTTTTGACACTTCCTACGTCGTCAATAGTGATCGCCTTATGGCCTACCTTGTTTAAAAAATCTCTAAGTTCAACGGCTTTCCCGTTCGGTAGCGAGGCCGAATAGATCAGGATTTTTGACGGGTTTTTCGCAGCCTTCGGTTGGTAGTACCTGAGACCAGTCTTAACGCGCATTGTCTTATCGCCGCACGCGTGTGCGTAATTCAGTCCCAACTGAATGAGGACTGCGGTAAACACGACAACGAGCACTTTTCGCATGGTTGCTCCTTCCGAGAGTGGTGGAGGCTCTTATAACCAATGATTGGCCGTAGATTGGCCGTATCCTACTCTTGCGCACTTGTAGGGTCAATGCTCTTTTGAACGGAACCAATCACTCCATTCCACTCCAACTTTAAACGCGAGAAAAGAATGCAAAGGTTCTAACGAGATCGTGAGAAAAGTTGGTTTTTTATTCGCTGCGCTTCATGGTTAACCTCAGCCAGGCTTTAGCAAGCGTCCAGTCGCGCATTACCGTACCGGGAGAAACATCCAGTACCTCGGCGGTCTCTTCATTGCTTAATCCACCAAAGAATTTGAGCTCCACGACTTTGCTTTTCCGTTCGTCAATATCTGCCAATTCATTGAGGGCCTCATGAACCTCAACGACGTCGGCACTTAGTTGACGTGAGACGAGCAACTCTTCGTTAAAGGACACCTGCTTTGCATCGCCGCCGCGTTTTGCGTAACGGCGGGAGCGGGCGTAGTCGACCAGAATCCGCCGCATCATCTGGGCGGCAATGCTGAAGAAATGTGCTCGACCATGCCAGTGCACATCTCTCTGGTCCACCAACCGCAGGAATGCTTCGTTCAAGAGTGCGGAAGTTTGTAACGTGTGTCCGGGTCGTTCTTTCTTTATGTGTCGATGGGCCAACCGGTGAAGTTCTGAGTACACCAGCGGCATCAGTTGATCGAGTGCGGCTTGGTCACCATTGCCCCAGGCGATAAGCAATTGCGTCACTTGATTCGGAGATTCTGTCATTCGGTGTAGCTACTGTGAAACTACTCGAAAGATTTGCCCAGACTCGTTGCCGGCTATTTTACCCCCTCTAAAAAAATAAGGTAAGAAGGTTAGAGCTTATGGCGTTTGTTCCCGCGTTCTGTGTCGGACTGCAATTTGTCTTACCGCAGTCAGGATTGAATCAAGTTCCCCGAAAGGAGCAAACGCATGAAAAACATTTTGAGGACGAGTCTACTCGTCTTAGCAGTTTTCGGGACCCTCACCACTACAACAGTACGCGCTGATGAGGTCGCCGACTGGAATCGAAACCTATTTGAGGCCGCACGCTTAAACAGCCCGCCCACCAGTCCGTTGTTGATAACTCGGAATGCGGCCCTCGTTCAAGCAGCGGTATTCGACGCCATCAATGGCATCGAGCGCCGCTATACTCCAATTCATGTTGAGCCAGCCGCGGAGCCTGGATCTTCACGCCGAGCTGCTGCCGTGCAAGCAGCCTATGCAGTGCTTGTCAGACTCTACCCTTCGCAGTCCGCAACCCTGCTTGAAAAGCGTAACGCCTCACTCGCTGCAATTACCGATGATGAGGACGGCGACCCTGGTCAATCTATTGAGCGCGGAATCGCCTGGGGCCAAACTGTCGCTGATGCCATCTGGGCGTGGCGCCTAACTGATGGCATTACTCCCGCACCTGCACCTTTTATAGGTGGAACGAATCCGGGCCAGTGGCGACCAACGCCGCCGGGCTTTCTTCCCGGCGCTGGTGTTCAGTTCTCTTACATGACTCCCTGGGTGATCGAGTCGCCTTCACAGTTCCGGCCCGGTGGTCCACCGGCGTTGAACAGTCAGCGTTATACGGCTGACTTCAATGAAGTCAAACTCAAGGGCGACATCTCGGGACTAAACCGCACCGAGGACGAATCGCTTTACAGCCGTTTCTGGAATGTCAGTACGTCTCCCGCTTATTGGAATCAGATCGCGCTAACCCTGGCGGAAAGACAACACTTCACATTATCAGCCAGGTCGCGGTTGATGGCTCTAGTGGATCTTTCCATTGCAGATGCGGCCATAGGATGTTGGGAAGCAAAGTACACGTATAATTTCTGGCGGCCGGTGACCGCGATTACTTTGGCAGACACCGACGGAAATCCTGACACTACTGCGGGCCCGTTTACCTCGTACCTGATTACTCCGAACCATCCTGACTATCCTTCAGGTCATTCCTGTGTTAGCTCGTCCGCCGCAACGGTGCTCGCCAACACTTTTGGTGAGAACACGAGTTTCAGTGTGAGTTCTGATGCGCCGGAAATGGCTGGAGTCATTCGATCGTATACAAGCTTCTCGGAGATCCTCCAGGAGATCAAGAATGCACGTGTTTTTGCGGGCATCCACTTCCGTTCTGCGTGCGACGACGGAACACAATTAGGTGCTCGAGTTGCAGACTACGTGCAGTCCCACGCAGTGCAACGCGTTAATGGCAAGGGCAACGACAAGTAACGACAGTGCTGACACTTCCAACTGGACAATCTCGCTGGCGTTCAGCTTGGGAAATCCGTCGCTCAGGTTTTCATCGACCGAGCACAAACGACGAGTCGCAATAAGAGGCAACTCGCATACGCAGAGTGAAGACACAAGGCCCATTAGTTTTCTCAAGAGGTTCAGATGAGAAATTACGAGGAGCACTCAGAATATATAACGTTCTTCCTCGATCCTTGCTTGTCATCGCGTGGACGATCGTGTTCTTGATTTCACCGCGTGTCGTCTCCGCGCAACTGGCCTCACCCCAGTTGGACCACTCGCGCGAACGATAAGATCGTATTTACTGACCACCACTCATTCCCGGGTGTCAAGAAGCAAGTCAACAGAGAAAGATACCGCTGTAATGATTCTTTCGGCGATTTTAGCGATGCCTTTTAGCCTTTACTTTAGACGCTGTGCGCGTCATTTTGGAGTTCGCCCTGGTATTCTTCGCAACCCGCGATTTGGCCCTAACTTTCTTCGACGTCTGTTGCGATTGAGCCTGTTCGCCGTTGTTGCGTTGCTTCACGGGAGATCCGACTTCGTCTAAAGACGCGTTGATGAGGTCGTCGCTGGGACGCTGTCCGTCGATGAAAGCAAAGACGTGGTAATTGGCGCCGCGTTCGCGGAGTACTTCAATGCGACCCTCGACCTTCATGCGGGCCAGTTCGATCATTACGAAATTCTGTTCGGCAATACTCATGTAGCGATAATCGATGTCGAACGCCAGGCCGGTGGAATGCGGAGGGGTATCAATCACCACTGCATAGCGGTTAACTCTGCGCAAGAGGTGCTGATATTGTTCCGGTCGAACCAAAGAACTTACCGGGAGGGGACGATCAAACTTATCGTGGTACCGCTTTGCTATTTCTTCAAGAACCTTCAGCGCCTGCGGCCTTAGTGAGCTAAGCAGATAAAGCTTCAAAGTTTGACGGTCAGATGAGTCGTCGAGATTGAATGATCGGCCGCCGAAATCTTTTGCCAGCGCTTGCAGCAAGTCGTAATCGCGGAACAGTTTCGGACCACTCCCAGGGGAACTGGAAGATAGCCCGTAGTATTTATTGATTAGCGCCAGGTCATCTTCGTTCGATTTTAACTCCTGCTGCTGCGCCTTGATTTCACTATCCAGTTCGTCCCGTTTTGTGCCGGCACTATTATTCAGTTCGCCCAACTCAGCCTGCAAATCCGAAATCTCCTTTTGGAGTTTCTTATGCACTGATTCAAGCCGGGCGTACGCATCGCTCAATCCGGCTTCATCATTCAGTTCGAGGTTCTGATTGGCGACATACCGGGTAAACCCGTCACCATTTACCCTGGCCCCGACCCCGAAGAGCATATACGTATCAGTGACAGCTGGGAGTGGAACCATTTCACCACGGCTAATCGTCCCCGCGAGATCCACAAAATCTTGCACCGGCTCCAGGTTGAATTTTTTGACTTCGGCGACCTGCGTTGCCAGGAACCAACGCCTCTCATCATAGTGACGCAGCTCTGATGGGATTTCGATTGCTACGTTTCCGGTATCGCCGCGAACCTCCTTTATCTTTTCCAAGCTCCTCGTCCACAAATCGGGATCTGCCGCGGGTGGTGGAGCTGCCGTTGTAGGTTCGCCAGGCGGAGGCTGTTTCAACGTGAAGCGAGCTACTGCCCAGACTCCGGCAGCGAACGCTGCAGTCACAACGATAAGAAGTAAAAGATGGCGTGCTTTTAGTTTCATGTTGGCAAAAAGAAACGAGACTCGAGACACTCCTCTCTGGTTTCAAAATGATTATGCAAATTTGAGGCTGATGGTGCGACTCTCGGGAGAGAAGATTTCTAGCAACGGGGATTCCCAGAAAGGCTCGTCGATTAATGAAACAGGCGATCGCCATTGGGCTCTCGGAAGCCCGTAAGGCGGCGGACTTCGGTCTCTGGTACGGGCTTGGTTCGATTTCCTATTGTCTTATCTTGACTCTACTACTATCTTAATCCGTAGAGCGGCAATCTGATGCAGGTGAG
>Ga0163161_10003512_pt1 | contig 10974 bp, 1 predicted proteins | sample S45metaG_FD_129847 | JGI IMG/M metagenome (GOLD analysis project Ga0163161, IMG submission 129847) | Switchgrass rhizosphere microbial communities from Kellogg Biological Station, Michigan, USA - S4-5 metaG | ecosystem: Host-associated > Plants > Roots > Rhizosphere > Soil | place: USA: Michigan... | reverse complement strand
GTGGTGGTGGCCAACGAGGGGCCCTGGGGAGTGCGGCTGGTGGGGTATGTGTCGGGCGCTGCGATCGACACGGCGCAACTGCGCCAGCGGCTGGGCGAGAAGCTGCCTGACTACATGGTGCCCACGGCGCTGATGGCGTTGCAGGCGTTGCCGCTGAACGCGAACGGCAAGGTCGATCGCAAGGCGCTGCCCGCGCCTGAGTTCAACAGCGCCCAGGCGTACGAGGCGCCCGAGGGCGAGGTGGAAGAGAAGCTGGCGCAGATCTGGGCCGAGGTGCTGGGCGTGCCGCGCGTGGGCCGCCAGGACAATTTCTTCGAACTGGGCGGTCATTCGCTGCTGGCGCTGCGGCTGTTGGAGCGCCTGCGTGTCCAGGGCTGGACGACGCAGGTGCGCACGCTGTTTCAGCAGCCCCAGTTCGGCGCCTTCGCCCAGGCGCTGGCGCAGGAGCCGGTGCAGCGCGAGGTGGCTGTTCCCCCCAATGGCATCCCGGCGGATTGCGCTGCGATCCAGCCGGAGATGCTGACGCTGGTGGCGCTCGACGCTGCGCAGATCGCACGCATCGAGGCGGCGGTGCCGGGTGGAGCGGGCAATATCCAGGACATCTACCCGCTGGTGCCGATGCAGGAGGGGATGCTGTTCCATCACATGCTGCAGACCGAGGGCGACGCCTTCATCACGTTGGACAGCCTGGGTTTCGACAGCCGCAAAAGGCTCGAGAATTTCGTCGCCTGTTTCAATGAAGTGATCGCGCGCCATGACATCTTGCGCACGGCGGTCATGTGGGAAGAACTCCCCGAGCCAGTTCAGGTGGTGCATCGCCAGGCCGTGCTCGAACTTGAGTGGCTGCCCGAGGCGCAATCGCCCGGAGCGAGCGTGTCGCAGCGGCTCGCCGCGCACGTCGACCCGGGCTCCCACCGCATCGACGTGCGCAAGGCACCGATGCTGCGGGCCGTTGCGGCCCATGACGCGGACAACGCGCGCTGGCTGCTCCAGTTGCCGAGCCATCACCTGGTGGCCGACCACACCACGCTGGAGCTGGTGGTCGAGGAAATCGGGCTGATTCAGCAAGGGCGGCGCTCCGAGCTGTCGACGCCCGTGCCGTTCCGGCGCTTCGTCGGGCAGGCCAGGCTCCACACGAGCCAGGACGAGCACAAGGCCTTCTTCAGCCGGATGCTGGCCGACGTGGAAGAACCGACGGCACCCTTCGGCCTGCTCGATGTGCAAGGCGATGGCACCCGGGTGCGCGAAGCCTCGCGCACGCTGGACACGGCGCTCGCCGTCCAGCTCAGGCGCCAGGCGCAGCGCCACGGGGTGAGCGCCGCTGCGTTGTTCCACCTGGCCTGGGCATTGGTGGTGGGCAAGACCACGGGTCGGAACGACGTGGTGTTCGGCACCGTGCTGTTCGGCCGCATGCAGGGCGGCGCGAATGCCGACCGGGCGCTGGGCATGTTCATCAACACCCTGCCGGTGCGCGTCCGGCTGGGAACGCAAGGTGTCCAGGCGTGCGTGCGCCAGACGCATGCCGTGCTGAGCGATCTGATGCATCACGAGTACGCCAGCCTGTCGCTGGCGTTGCGCTGCAGTGGCGTGCCGGAACGGATGCCGCTGTTCACCGCGCTGCTGAACTACCGCTACGGCGCGCAGCCGGGAAAGACCGCCGAGCAAGGTCCGCTGTGGGAAGGCATGGAAATCCTCGGCAGCAGGGAGCGCACCAACTATCCGGTGGAGATCTCGGTGGACGACCTGGGCGAGGGCTTCGAGCTGATCGCGCAGATCCACGAGGCTGCGGACGCCGAGCGCGTGTGCAGCCTGATGGTCGCGGCCCTGGAGGCCATTGCGCAGGGCCTTTCGAGCCAATTCGAGCAGCCGATCTGCGAACTCGACGTGATGTCCGAGGGCGAGCGGCACCAGCTTGCCGCGTGGGGCGACAACCCCTTGCGCTATGCCGAGGATGCACCGGTGCATCGCCTGTTCGAGCGCCAGGCGGCACGCAAGCCCGATGCGGTGGCGCTGGTCTTCGGCGACGAGACGCTGAGCTATGCGGCACTCAATGCCCGGGCCAACCGCCTGGCGCACTGCCTGATCACTCTGGGCGTGGGGCCGGAGACGAAGGTAGGAATCGCGGTGGAGCGCTCCATCGAGATGGTGGTCGGGGTGTTGGCGATCCTGAAGGCCGGCGCTGCCTATGTGCCGCTGGACCCGGAGTATCCGGTCGACCGGCTGGCCTACATGGTGGCCGACAGCGGCATCGGCCTGCTGCTCACGCAGAGCCATCTGCGCACCCTGGTGCCGGGCACCGAAGCGCTGCAGGTGCTGGCGCTGGACACGCTGGACACCAGCGGCCATTCCGACGCCGACCCGCGGATCGCGCTGCGCGGCGAGAACCTCGCCTATGTCATCTACACCTCCGGATCCACGGGAAAACCGAAGGGTGTGATGGTGCGCCACCTGGCGCTCAGCCACTTCCTGCTGAGCATGCAGGAGGCACCGGGCATGAGCGCGGACGACGTGCTGGTCGCGGTCACCTCGCTGTCGTTCGATATCGCCGCGCTGGAGCTGTATTTGCCGCTGCTGAGCGGGGCGCGCCTCGTGCTGGCGTCCAGGGACGTCGTGCGCAGCGGAAGCGCGCTCGGCCAGCTGATGGATGCGTGCGGCGCCACGGTGCTGCAGTCGACACCCGCGGGCTGGCGGCTCCTGCGGACCACCGGCTGGAACGGCAGCCGGCTCGCGAACTTCAAGGGCCTGTGCGGCGGCGAGGCATTGCAGGCGGACCTGGCGCAGGATCTGCGGGCCGTCGGCGTCGAACTCTGGAACATGTACGGCCCGACCGAAACGACGATCTGGTCGACGGCGGCCGAGGTACAAGGCGGCCCACGCATCGGCGGGCCGATCGCGGCCACGCAGCTGCGCGTGCTGGACGCGGCCTTGAATCCGGCGCCCGTGGGCGTGCCGGGCGAGCTGTTCCTGGGCGGCATCGGCCTGGCGCGCGGCTACTTCCAGCGCGCCGGACTGACGTCGGAACGCTTCATCGCGACCGCAGACGGCCAGCGCCTGTACCGCACCGGCGACCTGGTGCGCTGGAACAACGAAGGCCAGCTGGAGTACCTGGGCCGCATCGACCACCAGGTGAAGGTGCGGGGCTTCCGCATCGAACTGGGCGAGATCGAGGCGCAGCTGCTGGCGCAACCCGAGGTCCGGGAGGCCGTGGTGGTGGCCCGCGAAGGCGCGGGTGGCGCATCGCTGGCCGGCTACATCGCGCTGAAGGCGGGACAGGTCGTGGAGACGGCCACGCTGCGCGACCGGCTGGCGCAGGGGCTGCCCGACTACATGGTTCCGTCCGTCATCGTGGTGCTCGAACGCCTGCCGCTGAACGGCAATGGCAAGGTCGACCGCAAGGCGCTGCCCGCGGTGGAGTTCGCGAGCGAGCGGGTCTACGAGGCGCCCCTGGGCGCGGTGGAAGAGAAGCTGGCCGCGATCTGGACCGCGGTGCTGGGCGTGGCGCGCGTGGGGCGGCACGACGACTTCTTCGAGCTCGGCGGGCACTCGCTGCTGGCTGCACAACTCGCGTCGCGGGCACGCGTCGAGGGCGGGTTCGACCTGCCGCTGCGCAAGATCTTCGAGCATCCGGTGCTGCGCCATCTCGCGAACTTCGCGCGAGGCACGACAGGCGCCACATCGCCGGCCAGCCCGCCGCCAGTGCTGCAGCCGGTGGTGCGCACTGCCGAGATGAAGCTCTCGCCCGCGCAGCAGCGGCTGTGGCTGGTGGACCGATTGACGGATGTGTCGACCGGCAGGCATGCGGCCTACAACCTGTCGGCGGCGCTGCGGTTGTCGGGCGCGCTCGACGTCGACCTGGTCCGCGCCACGCTCGATGCCCTGGTGCAGCGGCACGAAGTGCTGCGAACCAGCTTCCCCGAGAACGATGACGGCGACCCCGTGGCGCGGATCGCGCCGCAGGCCGGCCTCGTCGTTGCGCTGACGGATCTCTCGCACCTTCCGGACGCGTCGCAGGCCACCGCGGTGGCCGATGCGCTGGCCGCGCATGCGGCCACCCCGTTCGAGTTGACTGCCCGCCCGGCCTTCGCAGCGGCGATCCTGCGCTTGCAGCCCGAGGTGCACGTGCTGCTCCTGTGCGTGCATCACATCGTGTTCGACGGCTGGTCGGAAGCCGTCTTCGTGCGTGACTTCATGGCTTTGTACGCGGCACTGCGGGAGGGCCGGGATTCACCACTGCGGCCGCTCGCGATCCAGTACGCGGACTACGCCGACTGGCATCACCGCAAGCTCGCGCAGACTGCCGCACGCGACACGGCGTTCTGGCGCAGCTACCTCGAAGCTGCCCCGGCCCTGTCGACGCTGCGGCCCGATCACGCGCGGCCCAGCGTGGCCTCGGTAGCGGGCGACACGGTCGGCATCGACATCGGGCATGAACTCGCGCAGTCGCTGCGAGGCCTGGCGCGCGAACAGAAGACCTCGCTGTATGTGCTGCTGCTGTCGGCCTTCCTGCTCGTGCTGCACCGGCAGGGCGGGTCGGACGATCTGGTGGTGGGCACCGACGTCGCGGGGCGCGACCATCCGGCGCTCGAGGACCTGCTCGGCTTCTTCGTGAGCGTCGTGCCGTTGCGCTCCCGGCTCGCACCCGCGCTGCCGTTCGCGCAATGGCTCTCGATGGTCAAGGAAAGCACGTTGTCGGCTTTCGAGCACCAGGACCTGCCCTTCGACCAGATCGTCGAGCTGGTCGGTACGCCCCGCAGCCGTCAGCACAACCCGCTGGTGCAGGTGCTGTTCGTCATGCAGAACATGCCCGAAGGACGCTTCGAGATTCCCGGCATCGCCATCGAGCAGCTCCCGAAATCGGGGGCGACCTCGAAGTTCGACCTCGCCGTCTTCGTGAACGAGACCGAAGAGGGCCTGAGGGCCGAGTGGACCTTTGCCTCCAGCCTGTACCTGCGCGAAACCATCGAACGGACGTCCGCCGCGTGGCGCGACCTCTTGCAGCAGGTGGTCGCGGCACCCGATGGCCTGCTGGAAAGTTTCTTCATTCAATCCAACCCGGAGAGAAAAACCATGTCATCCACTTCGCCCGCGCTGGGCAAATTGCAGAAGCTCAAGAAGGTCGTGAACAAGGATCGCGACATCCAGTCGGCACCGCGCTCGCCCGTGCGCACTTCCTTCCTGTCGGACCAGCGCACCTTTCCCCTGCTCATCGAGGCCACGAGCAGCGACATCGATGCGGTGGCATGGGCCCGGGAGCAGAGCCAGTACATCGAGGCCAGCCTTGGCAAGTACGGCGGCATCCTGCTGCGCAACTTCGGCCTGCGCACGCCGCAGGAGTTCGAGGCATTCGCGGAAACCATCGAACCCGAGCTCTACGGCAGCTATGGCGATCTGCCGAAGAAGGAAGGCGGGCGCAGGACCTACCGTTCGACGCCGTACCCCGAGCGCCAGATGATCCTCTACCACAACGAGAGTTCGCACCTGGACCGCTGGCCGCGCAAGCAGTGGTTCTTCTGCGAGCAGCCCTCGCGCGTGGGCGGCGCCACGCCCATCGTCGATTGCCGCGAGATGCTGCGCCGCCTGCCGGCCGAGATGGTGGCCGAGTTCGAACGCAAGGAACTGATGTACGTGCGCACCTTCCTGCCTCGCTTCGACGTGAGCTGGCAGGACTTCTTCAGGACCGACAGCAAGGCGGAGGTCGAGGCGCGCCTCGCGCTGGCCGGCACTGCCTGGCGCTGGCTGGACGACGACACGCTGCAGACCCGCAACCGCTGTCCGGCGGTGATCACGCATCCCGTCACGGGCGATCGCGTGTTCTTCAACCAGATCCAGTTGCACCACGTCAGCTGCCTGGAGGCCGATGTGCGCGAGGACCTGCTGGCCCTCGCGGGCGGCCTTGACAGCATGCCCCGGCACGTGACCTACGGCGACGGCACGCCGATCGACGACCAGACCATGGCGATCGTCGGCCGTGCCTACGAAGATTGCGCCGTGCGATTCGACTGGCGCCGGGGCGACGTGGTGATGCTCGACAACATGCTTGCGGCCCATGCGCGGGACCCGTACGAGGGGCCGCGCAAGATCGTGGTCGCGATGGGCGCGATGTGCGACCGCGCCACGCTGGCGCGGATTCCCACGGCTGATGCGAAGGCGCTCGGTGCCGCCCCGCATGCCGCTGCGTTCGAGGTCTGAACATGGCTGCCGTTCTCGAAACCACGACATCCTCCCTGCCGCTCAGCCCCGAGCAGCGTGCCGCCTGGGCACCCTACGTTGAACGGGCCGCGACCGGCGTGCCTCAACTGCTGCTGCAAGCCGATCTCGACGGCGAGCTCGACGCGACGCGCCTCGAGGCCGCGCTGCAGTCGGTGCTGCAAGCCCATGTCGCCCTGCGTTCGGCGGTGCTGCCGGTTCCCGGCTTTCGAGGCCTGCGGCAACAGGCCCTCGATGCGGCAGCGGCGCTCCGCTGGCAGAAGATCGATCTTCGCGGCCATGCCGATCAGGCGACCGCGCTGGCCGACTGGATCGCCACATGTGCGCAGGAGCCGCTGGATGTCGCGCGGGGTGCGCTCCTGCGTGTCGGCATCGCGCGGCTTGGCGAGACGCGGCACAAGCTCGTGCTGGCCGTCAGCGTGTTCGCCGCCGACAAGGGCAGCCTGCGGAGCCTGCTCGACCAGACGGCCACGGCCTACCTGACACAACAGACCGTCGATGCGGACGAAGTCTTCCAGTACGCCCAGTTCGTCGAATGGCGCCAGGATCTCGACAGCAGCGATGAAGCGGATGCCGGCCGCGCCTACTGGCGTGCCAGCATCGAGCGTGCGGATGCGCTGCAGGCGCCGCGCCTGCACATGCGGCTGGACGGCGCCTCCCCAGCCGCTCAGACACCGTCGCGCATTCGCCTTGCCCGGCCACTGGACGCCTCGCTCGCTGCCCGCGTGCAGGAGCTCGCCGCGCAGATCGGCTGCGGCGCCGACCGGCTGCTTCAGGCCGCATGGTGGCTGCTGGTGGCTCGCTTGACCGCCCACAAGCCGTTCGTCGCCGGCTGGCAGAACGATTGCCGGCACGACTACGAGGTGATGCAAGGTGCAGTGGGCGTTTTCGAGAAGATCTTGCCCGTGGTCGTGGATGTCGCTCCCGAGGAGCGCTTCACCGACTGGCTCGCACGCGTGAACGCCACGCTTGATGGGCACACCGAGGCGCAGGAGTACTGGGCGGTCGATGCGCCACCGATCTCCGCGCACCTCGAGCTGGGCTTCACCTTCGACAACCTGCCCGTGCAGCCACGCGGCGCCCTGGCCTGGCGCGTGGACGCCGCGCCCGGACCGCAGCCTTGCTTCGAGTTGGCCCTGCAGGTCGAACAGGCCGGACAGGCGTTCACGCTGTCCGTGCATGCGGACGCATCGCGCTATTCACCGCAGGCCCTGGAGCGGCTGCAGTGGCAGCTCGTCGCCCTGCTCGAGGATGCAGTGGCGCAGCCGGCCGCACCGGTCGGCAGTCTCGTGTTGGTGGGTGCGCGCGAGCGCGAATCGCTGCTGCTGGCGGCGCGCGGCGCGACGCTCGACGTCGGCAGCTTCACGCTGGCCCAGCAGGTCGCCGGCTGGGCGCGCACGACACCGGACGCGCCTGCACTGGAAGCGGGCGATGTGCGCCTGAGCTACCGCGAGTTCGACGCGCAGATCAACCGCATGGCGCGTGGGCTGCAGGCTCGCGGCGCCACGGCCGGAACGCTGGTGGCACTCAACCTTCCGCGCTCAGCCGAAACGCTGGTGGCGATGTTTGCGAGCTGGCGCATCGGGGCGGGCTACCTGCCCCTGGACCCCGAATGGCCGGCCGCGCGTCGCCGAGCCGTTCTGGAAGATGCTGCGCCATCGCTCGTGCTGCATGCCGCCGGACCGGCGCCGGACGGCGACGCGCCGTGGCGGCAGGCGGCGCTGGACGAGATGGCGCTCGACGCTGTGGCCGATGGCGGCGCGCCAGCTCATCAACCCGCGATGCAGGATGTGGCCTATGTGCTCTACACCTCGGGTTCGACCGGAACGCCCAAGGGGGTGATGATCGAACAGGGGCATCTGCTCAACTACGTGGCCGCGGTGTCGTCGGCCATGGACCTGGGCCGCTGCCGCCGCTGGGGGCTCACCAGTTCGGTCGTGGCCGACCTGGGCAACACGGCGCTGTTCAGTGCGTTTCATCACGGCGCCTGCCTGGTGGTGGCGGGACCCGGCGACGTGAAGGATGCGAGCGCTTTCGCGCGCTTCATGCGCGAAAGCCGGATCGATGCGCTCAAGATGGTGCCCTCGCACCTGGAGGCCCTGCTCGAGGACGAGGCACCGGCGCTGCCCGCCACGCTGGTGCTGGGTGGCGAGGCCGCGCCGCGTTCGCTGATCGAGCGCATCGCGCGGTTGGCGCCCGCATCCACGATCTACAACCACTACGGACCCACGGAAACGACGGTGGGCGTGATGGTGCATCGCGTGTCGGCGGACGAAAACGCATCCGCGGTGCTCCCGTTGTCGCACGTGCTGGCGAACAACCGCGTTCACGTGCTGGATGAAGCCCTGCGCCTGGTGCCGAGCGGCGCGTTGGGGACGGTCTACGTCGGTGGTGCGCAGGTCTGCCGTGGCTATCTGAACCGGGAGGTGGCAGGCGCCTTCGTGGCCGATCCGTTCGAGCCGGGGCAAAGGCTCTATCGCACGGGCGACGTGGCCTGCGTGTTGCCCGAGGGCGGCCTCCGCTTGGCAGGGCGGGCCGACGACCAAGTCAAGATTCGCGGCTTCCGGGTCGAGCCCGCCGAGGTGGAGGCGGTGCTGCTGTCGCAGCCCGGCGTGCGGCAGGCAGTGGTGCTGGCGCTGCCCGACGGCGGCGGGGGGGCCGAACTGCGGGCTTTCGTCGTCGCAGACGAGGCCCTGGCATCGGAGGCTGCACGCGGCGCGCTGAGCGAGCGCCTGGGCACCTTGCTGCCCGCGCACATGGTGCCCGCACGCTGCGTCTTCGTCGCGGAGTTCGCGCGGCTGCCGAACGGAAAGATCGACCGGCAGTCGCTGCTGTCCGCGGCCAGGGTCGACGACCCGAAGCCGGCGGCCATGGCGCCGCGCGACGCGCTCGAAGCGGTGCTGGCGGAGTGCATGGCGGCCCTGGTCCAGCGCGATGCCATCGGCGTGGAAGAAGATTTCTTCGAGCTGGGCGGGCATTCGCTGCTGGTGATCAAGCTGGTGGCGCGCATCCGCAAGCTGCTGCGGCTCGAGATCGCACCGGGGCTGGTGTTCGACCATCCGTCCGCCGCCACGCTGGCGGCGGCGCTTCGCGCACTGGAAGACCAGGACCTCGAGCGGATGGAACAGCTGGCAAAGACGCACGCCCAGGATCGTCTCGCGGATTCGGCCGTCGGCTGAACGCCGATGGGCAAAGACACAGTAAGTACAGGATCGGTTTGACATGCAAGATGTATCAGTGATGGGCAGCACCCGGGTGGCGCAGCGGGCATCGGCGGACGAGGATTGGGCGCAGGAGCAGGACGAGATCCTCCATCGGGTGTCGAACGGCGACGAGGTGCCGCTGTCCCATGCGCAGGAGCAGCTGTGGTTCCTGCAGCGCCTGGCGCCGGGGCTGACGGCCTACAACCTGCCGAGCATGTTTCGCCTGCAGGGGCCGCTCGATGCGGATGCGCTCGAGCGCGCATTCCAGGCCGTGATCGACCGGCACGGCATTCTGCGCACCCGCTTCTTCGAGAAGGATGGCGTTCCGCTGCAGCAGATGGTGCAGGAGGCAGCGTTCGCGCTGGAGCGCTTCGATCTGTCCGACCAGCCCGAGGCGCTGCGTCAGGCGCGTGTCGATGCGCTGATGCAGGAGACGGCGCTGCATGTGTTCGATCTCGGCACGGCGCCCGCGCTGGTGGCGAGGTTGATCCGGCTGTCGGACGAGGCACACGTGCTGACGGTGTGCCTGCACCACATCGTGTCGGACGCCTGGTCCAACCCGATCCTTGCGGGCGACCTCGCTTCGGCCTATCGCATGGCGCTGACCGCGGGCGCTGCCGTCCGGCTGCCGGCACTGCCGGCCCAGTACGCCGACTATGCACTGTGGCAGCGCGAGCGCTTGCAGGGGGAAGGCCTCGCGAAGCAACTGAGCCACTGGAACGCGCACCTTGGGCCCGAGGTGCCGCCGCTGGAGTTGCCGCTCGACGGCACGCGCCCTTCGCGCCAGACCTTCAACGGCGCCGTGCATCGCTTCGCCCTGGACCCCGCGCTGGCCGTGGCGCTGCAGAAGTTCTGCCGCAGCGAGAAGTGCACGCCCTTCGTGGTCCTGCTTGCGACCTGGCAGATGCTGCTGGGCTGGTACAGCGGTCAGAACGACTTCGCCGTCGGCGTGGCGAATGCGGGCCGCCATCGCGACGAAGTTCGCGATCTGGTGGGGTTCTTCATCACGACCCAGGTGTTCCGCGCGAGGCTCGAGCCGCACGCCAGCCTGCGCGATATCTGCCGGCGGGTGCGGCGCGATTCGCTGGCTGCTCTGGAACATGCGGATCTGCCGCTCAAGACGTTGCTGGCCAGCCGCAACGAGAAGCGCGACGCTTCGCGCAGCCCGCTGTTCCAGGTGATGTTCGGCGTGCAGATGGGCGACGATGCGGCCGAACTCGCGTTCGGCGAGGCGCGCACGCAGCAGATCGGAACCGACAATGCGAGCGCCAAGTTCGACCTGTCGCTGGACTTCTTCATCGAGCCGACGCGTGCGCACGCGCTGATCGAATACAACACCGATCTTTTCGGCGAGGCGACCGTGGCGCGGCTGTCGGGTTGGTACCTGCGCCTGCTCGACGCATTGACGGCCGATCCTGACCAGCGCTTCTCGGGCATCGATCTTCTGGGCGCTGCCGAGCGAGGCCAGCTTGCAGAGCGTGGAGTGAACACGCAGCGCTACGAGGATGGTGAGCCGGTGCACCGGTTGTTCGAAGCGCACGCGCAGCGGACCCCGGATGCACAG
>Ga0163161_10003511_pt1 | contig 10975 bp, 3 predicted proteins | sample S45metaG_FD_129847 | JGI IMG/M metagenome (GOLD analysis project Ga0163161, IMG submission 129847) | Switchgrass rhizosphere microbial communities from Kellogg Biological Station, Michigan, USA - S4-5 metaG | ecosystem: Host-associated > Plants > Roots > Rhizosphere > Soil | place: USA: Michigan... | reverse complement strand
GTCCGGGCTGGCGAAGTCGATGCTCTCTTTGCCATACGGGTTGAGGATCACGAATTTCGCCAGTTCCGGCGTGGTCTTGATCAGCGCCGGGAAGTCGTAACGGCCTGTGTGGCGGTTGCGCGGGTGCAGGGTGGCCTCTTTGCGCGGCGCGACGGGCTTGGCCGTGGCAGCGGTTTTAGGCTTCTTGCGCGGTGGTTTAGGTGTGCTGGGGGCGGTCATGTTGATTCTGGTGTTGGCTCAAAGTGGTGGGTATTGTTACATATTCCTGACTGAAAACTGGAATATCTATCTTTGAGGAGAGTAACCCGAATGTGCGTGTAATCGGAATTATAACGTCACGGTTTATTCTTTAATGATTAGCTGACCTGTTACTTCTGACAGTAGATTGATGGTTTTTCAGTGTGTTAGTTTTTATTGAAATACACAGGTTGGCCTCAATCTACTTAAGGTGATAACACAATGAATAAGCACTTTTCTGTAATCTTAGTTGGGTCGATGTTGCTGGCGATGAATGCGTGGGCGGCTGGGGAGTCTCCTTCGGAGAATACGCAGAGTGGTCAAGCCGCCGGGACCATTATTGTAGAGTCAGCAGGTGCATCTGCGTTTAGGGTCAGTGATGGCGACTTTGCCGATCCGCTCACTATTGGAGTGGCTGGGCCTTCACTCAGAGAAGGTAAAAACCTCTTTATTGAAAATACTGGTTCAAAAGCGACTAATATTAACATTCAGAATACGACCCTTGCTTCTCCGCTGAATCTTCCAGCGGGGTCAAATGTCCAGTTTACTTTTACCTCTGGGAAATGGGTTTCTAAGGGGGTCAGGGCGAATGGGAAAGTGGGTGATCCGGGTACGGGCCAGGTAAATGTTCCGCCTGTATCGCAATGAGCCCGCCCTCAACCTGCTGCTCGCTCGTGGCAAGTTGATAGTTGCCATATTGATCAAAAAGCGCCCATAAAAAAGAGACCTGAGAAGGTCTCTTTTTTACATGGTTTCCAGCTTAAAGGCTTGAAATCCACGCGTGTTGTTCCGCCAGCTTGCCCAGGGCCTGTTCAGCCTCGGCGAGTTTGGCGCGTTGGTGTTGCAACTGCGAGATGATCCAAAGATTGCCCCGGGTTCAATTCGAATGCTTCGCCGTTCTGACCGCAGTCTTCGCCTATACCCAGCACGTAACGCGCAGCGTTCCAGATCACCTAAGGCATGGCGCTAAAATATTTGAACAAAAGGCCTGCAACTGTCTAGTTCAAGGGCCTGAGGGCCGAGTCCAGGGGTTAAGAGGACCCGGCCTCCATGTTGTTAAAATACCTGAGCGCTGGATGTTGTGATCAGGCGATTGGGCAGTAAGTCTATGTTGAGGTCTTGTTTTATCATGGTGAGTATCTCGGAAGCTCTGCAAAATCCTCCTTCTATGGATTTATAATTATGCCCATTTTGCGAAAGTGTTTTTAATATTGTATTTAAACTTGTGTTATTGATGTCTCCGGGCTTGATTCTTATTATATCGATTGTTTTGCGCGATACGATTTGTTTCAAGTAATCTTCTGAGTTGCTCTCGAAATGGCTAAGCTTATAGTTTGCACTGTAGTGATTTCCTTCCACTACCTTCGTTGGTTTGATGTCACCTGAAATGATGGCCTTTACGCCGAGCCATTCTCTTGACGCTGCGCCGACACCCATATGAGCTTCAACTGTGCCTTTGGCCGGTGCATATAAATTTAGCTGGCTGCCTGGCGGTACAAGTGCTTTTCCACCAAATATGGCATTCGTACCATGCCCTGAAATAAATACTATATCCGATGGGTCGTTGACTCGGTGGATGAGCTCAAATTTACCAAAGTCTTTCGTAGTTACCTGTGGCCGCCTCACTACCGCTCGTGATGTTCCTGGAGTGGCAGGTGGGGTGGCAGGGCGGCTTAAGTTAGAAAGGTTTCTTAGTCGCGCTATCGAGACAGGGATCTTGCTACCTATCCCGGCCTTGACGGTGTCAGCAAAAAGATGCTCCAAGTAATTGGTGCTACGTGACGACTTAAATAGCGCACGTACACCATGCAACTTCACCACATTGCGCAGACTGCGCAGCCCTTGAACGCCTCTGATCACTGCTCTTGCGGTGAACCCTCCCAATTTCGCTAAGCCCGGTCCGACGACATCAACCAAACCCAGCCCCGCTGAGACCCAGCCCAACTTTTCTGAAAGGGCTGGGTTACTTTGCCTCAGCGCCAGTGATGCGGCGCCGAACGCAAATGATCCGCAAGCGGCTATGAGGAGGATCAACCCCAACGGCCCGCCGATCAACATTGCGCCGATTATGGCAATAATAAAAAAGACTCCAAGGAACGTCCATTCCCACCAGGCTGCCGGGTCATGATACGGAGGCGTGGTGTCTCGAATCATGTCGTCCAGTGAGGCCAGGTTGGATGCCTCTTCTCGACGACTCATCATGATGTGCCCGCTTGGGTCATGCCAGTTCACCGGGTCTCTGCCGGCACAATAGGCTCTGTCATTTAGCCCTCCCGCCCCAAATGGACTCAACCTGTCGCCTTGATAAAATGCCTGGTGACAGGGGGCATAGACGCGGTATCCATGCCCTGGATGGTAGCTTCCGGTGACCGGGTCGACACGTTGGCCTTTGTAGCCCAAGCCGCTTTTCATCGCATTCAAGCCCGCCAGCGGCGCTTCTCCCCATGGGGTAAAGCTCACAGATCGACTTTGCCATTCTCCGTTGCTGCCCATTGAAAACTCTTCGCCACCGCCATGTTGAGGGTCTGGCATGAGGAACAAGGTTTCACGCGCTTCGCTCGCGCCCTGGCCTTCACTCACGTACACCACCAGGCCGGCTTCTTCATCCAGGACACGCTGCTTGATGGTTTTGCCTTGCGCGTCCATCCACATTTCGCCGCACAATTGGTCATCGCTGTACTGCAGCACCCTGCGCTGTTTGTTCGCTCCGTCCCACTGCGCCGCCAAGCGGTTAAACTCATCATATTCATAGGTTGTACAAAGGGCGGAGGTTGCAGGTGCGATAACCGATTGCAATTGACCGGTGGCTGTATAAGTCAGGGTCTGTTGCTGTTGGTTGGTCGTCAGGTGACCGTTGAGGTCGTATGTCAATAGTGTCTTCACGGTGCCGGACGAGTTACTGACACTCACGCTGGTGCGTTGAGTTGGTTGGGTAACGTTGTCATAACCGTAAAGTCGCGTCTCGGTTGCGCCACCTACGAAAGTAGACGTGCAGGTCAACAGGCTTCCCAACATATTATAGGTATAGGACTGTTTGGTCAGAGGATTGCCATTTGTATCCGTGACATGGTGGCCGGCGACGGCGTCAACAGACCAACTTTTGAGTTCGTCGCGCCCAGTGTTGTCTGTCGTGTAGTACTCGAAAGTCTCCGTGCGGGTGGGCGTAATGCTTCCCTCCCGATACCACGCCTTGCTTAATAATTGCCCGATAACAGACCAGGTCTGCACATACCGGCTTTTGACCTTATCGTCCAGCCGGAAGGTACGCTCCCGTTCTCTGCCGAACTCATCATAAGCGTAGTCAACGGTCTGTTTTCGCCCAGTGCGCATATCGTTTACGGCCAGGTGTTCGCACTCTCCCTGTGCTCCATATCGATAACGGTACTCTAACTGGCCACGTCGAACGCGGGTGCGGCGGTTTTGTTGGTCAGTCCAGGCTCGGCTTGTTACACCACTGGGGTGTTGCACATCCGCCAGTGTTCCCTGTAGGGAATGTCGTTTGTGCAGGGTCTGTGTAACGTCGCGTATGACTCGACTCGAGCGGGATACGCCCAGGAGTTCCGGGGTGAGGCTCGTGCTGGAGATCTTCCCTTGAAGCTGATCTTGCGTTGCGGGGCGCAGGGTATTAATGGCCCGGGTCACGGCGTTAAAGCTGAACTCACTCAGCAATGTAGCGGGTTCAGTGGAGGTGGTTTTTTTTGCATTCCATGAGACTGTATTGCCGTCGTCGCTGACCACACGATACAGGCGAGTGTTGTCTGGCTGAACAGATCCCGTGTCGTCAAAGGTGTATCGCAGGGTCGAGCCGACAGCGCCCACAGTCATCGCTGTAACCCGATCGCCTTGATTTCCCGCCCCGTGCAAGGTCAATTGCCCGAGCACCTTTTCTTCGCCCTGTTTGGAAACGACCCTGATTTGAACAGGCGTGCTACTCAAGCCCTGGTAAGTCCAGTAAGTCACGGACCCGTCTGGAGCATTGATCTTGGTACGCCGCCCCAATTCGTCATAAGTGGTGTCCCATTGGCGTGTCACATTTGCGGGCAGCGTCTCTGTAACGCGGGTAAGTTGGCCCTTGGTATTAACGACCTCTGCGCTCGAGAGGCCTGTGTCACTGATTTTCTTTAAGCTTTCGTTCCAGCGCTTATGTACCTGCGTAAGCGTCACCTGCCCGTCCCGATGATTGCGCTGTTTCATTTCCACAGCGCGCAGGGGGCCTTTGAGCATCGTGCCCAGAAGTGTTTCAGTCGCCAGGACCTCGCCCTGTTGAGCGTCGACTGTTGTGGCTGCGTTATCTGCCTGCCAGAACCAATCCCGAAAGTTATCCGGCAGAACGGCACCTTCATCGCGCAGGCAGAGGCCTCCAGGAAGGTAGTCATATACACACTGGCGTATGACCTCGCCGTCTGCACCATATGTCTGCTCTTGCAGGCAGACGTAGTTACCGTCAACGTGATCATCACCGGCGGTACGCTGGAGTTCCCAGCGCACCGGACGTTGCAGGCCGTCATACAACACACGTCCGCAGCGACCGTCTGGTCCGGTAGTACGCACCCAGGAACCGGTTGTATCGTCGATCCACACGTGCGTCTGAAAGGCCAGGTTTACCGGTGATGCGGCACCTTTCAAAAAACGTTCGGAATCATAGGCGGACGTTATGCTTTTGAGTGGACGGCCACTGGCATCGTAGGTGTATTGCACTGTGCTGGTTGGCCGACCCAGCTCATCTTGTTGCGTTTCACGCAACACCCGCCCGCTGCGCGCAGACCGTATATGTTGCGACACAATGGGTGTGGTCAGCTTGTTTTCATGTTCTAACCGGGTACTAATTGTGGCGTGCAACGTGCCTGTCGCGGGGTCTGGTTTTAAGGTTTCTTTCAGTGTACGGGTCTGGCGTGCGTTGTTGTCTTTGTACCAGGTGGTAATGGTGGTGGTAGTGCTCAATTCACCTGCGCTTTCAGTGTGCGCAATGTGCTGCAGGCTGACCGAAAGTCCCGCGCGGCCTGCTGCAGTGGTTACGCGCCATGGCAGTGTGTGTGTATCGACTGTAACGCCGGTCAGATTCAATACCGTGTCTGGGGTCAATAGGCCTTGCTGGTTTTTTGTATTCTTTGCGTATCCGTAAAGGGCGAGTGTCACTTCAGACACGCTGCCGTCAGGAAATTCCAGATAATTACATTGAGCCATCAGTGGCGGCAGGTCGGGGTCTGGTATTGCTGCACACGTCAGTTCCATTGCTTTTGAAAGCGGTGTGGCGGTGCTGTCGTCCAGATTCAGGGCCGCAATCAGGTCTTTGATTTGCGGGCTCGAGTCGTTTGTGGCGTTAAGTGGGTAATAGCACAGATGGGTAGTCTCGCCATCTCCCGCCATAAGACGTTGGGGCAAGCCCAATTCCGGGTCATAGCTCACAGTGGTCGTTTCGGTCGCAGAGGTGATCGCTGTTGCCTGATTCATGATTGACTCTCCGGTTCAGAAAGCAATATCGGTGGTGGCCTACGTGGCTGGGCGCAAGTCTTCGGTGGTCACGGATGTTTTGATCGGCTGGGTTAGCCAACGATATTTAGCCGTAAGGGTGTTACCCCGCTCTGTCGTGTTGTATTCCAGATTCGTCGTGGTACGGGAGTAATCCGGGGTTTCTTCGACGGTCTCAGTCAACACCCAATAGCCATTTTTGAGTGTCCAAGTATTCCGTTCGAACGGGCCGCTGAAGCCATCGCCGTTATCGAGCATTTGCGTGGAGGAACAGGTGCTGCCCTGTTGTTGTTTCCAATGATTGGTCGCCTCAAAGTGCCAGGTGTGACTGATTGCAGGCTGGCCCGCCCCGGGTACCAATGTGTGGCGCGCCACTTGGGGCAACGGGATGGCACGGTCGAGCTCGATATTCCATGTATTCCAGGTGGATGCGTAACTCACTGTCTCCAGTGAGCCGTCTTCTTCCATCACTGAGGTCAGCACGCGGTCGAGCACGGGATCGTCGCAATATCCAAACACCACCTTCTGTGTCGGCGAGGTATCGGTTTTCCCTTGTCGCGTCAGTTGGATCAGCAAGCAATCTTTGATAGCCAGCTTGACACTGTATTCTTCCTCCGTTCCCGGCCAGACGGTGAATGTACTGCCATATTCGCCGCTGGCGACCGGCGCGTCGTGGGCCGCACTGAGCAAGGTGGTGCCCCCGTCTTTGATAGCGGCCAGTTGAATGTGCCCTTGTTTGCCGATCCATTCCAACGTCAGCGTTCCACCTTGTGGCGAAGTGATGGCAGATGGGATAAGGATCAGCGCCGTGCGGCCCATGTCGGCTTTAAGCTTGTCAATTTCCCCCAGCTGTTTGTTGATATTGTCAGTTTGCTCGGTTGTGATCTCGGTCTCCTTCAGCCACTGACGCAGGTTTTGCTCAATGGTCTCCAGTTTTTTCACAAAAGTCTTTTTGTAGTGATCGCTGGCTTCTATTCCGTCGGAGGTAGTGGGTATCGCCAGTACTTCCCGTCGCCCGGTAGGGAATACCACGGTCAACCCGGTCAGCTTGTCGAATGGGCCTTTTGCGTTGGTCAGTGAAATACCATTGATGCGCAGAGTCTTTTCGGCTCGTGCCGCTTCGATATGCTCGGTGGTGAGAGTGATTGTCTGGCCGGTAAACAGCGTTAGCCGGTGCAGCCGGTTGTCAACGCATGAAAAGCGCCACGCCCACCCGTCCCCAAGCCCGCCTTCATTGGCGCGGGTTGCGGAGTAGTGAACGCTGAGGTCGATGTCCGGGCCCTTTCCACTTAGCCCACGAATAACGCCAACCGGATAATGCGCATGGAACAGGCCAGTCCTGGGGTCTACTCCGTTTTCGGCGGCACCACTGACGTCATACACTTCAGAGCCCAAGGTATTGGCGTAGTCGGCGCAGAGTGAATCGGCGGGTTTAAAGATTAGCCCTTTTATAGGTGGGTCGATGGTGAGCGAACTTGTCGCTGCGGCAACGATGCCCGCTTCAGTAATGTAACTGGCGCGGGCAAGGGGGAAGTCCTTGGTGATGCTTGTATTGGAAGGAATATGCAGGTAGAGGCCGTCCTTGAGTCGATGATTGCTCAGGGTGTTTAGTACGCCTTCAATTGAGGCTTTATAAAATACGAACTGAATGCCCGCCGCACAGGCCTCAGGCGATAGTTTTAATTCCAGGATGGCGCGGGGCGGATTGGAGTCTTTGATCACATCCTGCAGCGCTCCGGTCAGGTTTATGTGCGCAAGGTCTTTTAGCGGGGTTAAAGCTTCGACAAATTTTTTTGATTTAGCGTTATCGCTTGATTTAACTACTGCTATTATGTCGGATATGTTTGCTATTAGTTCGAGTATTGTTGCGTTTGTGATTTCGAAATTTTTTGTACTGTCTGTTTTTTGCGTTGCTTCCTTGGTAGTAATGTTTTTTACAAAGTTCAAAAATTGTAAGGTGTCTGTCTCATTCATCTCTTTGAAAATATCGATGGCGAGATGGGATGATTGGATAATTTTTTGATTGGTGTTGTTGAATTCTGTAGTGTATTCAGAGGTTAATTTATTGGACTTGCCAGAATATGCTTCGTTATTTAGAAAAAGTTTTTTTAGGTGGAGCGCATCTATGGTTTTGAATATGTTGAGTAATTGCAGTAATTGCAGTGGAGGCGAAGTTACGCTAAATATTTTCAGTTTGAGGTGTTGAGTTGTACAGTCGACGCACTCTTCTATCCAAAGCTCTAAGGGTATTTTTAAACTCCAAAACTCAACTTCTTGGCTGGTAATATCATGTTGCGAGGTTCGAGCGGCGGTAAATGCGGAAATGCTAACCTTTGATAGCATGGAGCTGATAGTCTGGTTTGAACTAATGCTGCGTTCAATTTCGTTGGCAAATACTTTATATTTTAACTCGTGTAGAGCGGTTAGGATTTCGGGTGAGGGTTTTGAATTATACTCAACGCCTAAGTATTTCTTTACTTTGTTAGTAAGGTCTGTGTATGTTTGATCGGTTTTCCAGGAGGCTAGTTTTAGTATATCTGCGCTAACGTCGGCGAGTGAGAGCCGCTTAACAGGGGAATCTCCTATGCAACCTATAATCAACCCTTCCTCACATGCAAGTTTATCCCTCATAAAAATAATCTGTGTATCCATCAACGGCAAATTTGCTCTTTTCTCAACACTTACGCCCACCCAAGGCCCTGCAACCAATACCATCTCCATTTCTGCTGGCAACCACAGTGTCCATTCGTCTATCTGATCCGTGTCGTTGAGCCCGTGGGGTTGGGCGTCCCATTCCCCGGACCATGCAAATGGCGCGACGGGGAAAAAATAGGTGTGGAGAAACCTCGACAATGCTTTTACCCATGCCTGTTTTGTGGCCTTGCTGGCGTTATCCGGCACAAAGACTTGGGAGTGGACGGTATGACCATTCGATCTATTATTCAGCGAAAGGAAGACGCCATCGGCAAAGCGCTCATAGAGCTCATCCAGTGACAGGGGCTTCCCATCCCGTGTTTCTAAGGCGCGTTCAGGTACAAGGCCGATACCTGGCAACCCAAGGACCGCTATCCGGAAGGGAAGCCCTATGACCGATAACGTTTTATTGTTCTGCTCATCCAGTTTCACGTAACGACCCAACGCACTGGCGTTGAGGGCGGCTGCCAGCGCTGCCAGGCATTTTGTGCTGTCGGTGTCGGTGATTTTATAACTAAGCGGTGAACCAGGCAGTGGTGCGGTACAATAACGGTCGTAAACGAAGATTTTAATCGTCGTGCCCACTACGGGGATGAAGTTAACCAGCGTTGCGTATTTTTGCCAAGTAGTGAACTCCAGCTCGACAGATAAATTCGAGCACTGTGGTGTCCATAGTGCATTATCTGCTGAAGCGGGATTAATACTTATCTTGTCATCACCCAGTACACCGGCGCGCAGCATTCCGTAGCCGCCGTCAAGCTGATTGTTTTTTTCATTGATTTGCTGGCAGAATATTTTTGACCATACGCTCGCCGGTTGCGCGGTGGTGCCCGTTGGTGTGTATAAGTGGGTTTCATATAAGTGCAGGCTGGTTCTATCACGCACTTGAATCGAAAGGCTATCGCCTGCAGGCAAATCACTGTTTGGTAACCGCAGTGCGATAACCTGATTGGCGATAAATGGCGCAGACGTAAATAGACGATAACCCTTGTCGTAATACCACAGGCGATTGATTTTGGATTTTTCTGCAGGTTTCATTCTGCCGAAATGAAATGAACCGCTGCTTGTTGAGGAAGCTGTCAGTGCCCCATTGTTCTGAAAATGACCTCCCTGTAATAGACGTGTATTTCCATTCGTTAAAGGCAGTGCGTTAATAGCCTCCATAAACGCTGCGGGCCAACTATCAATGTTCCTGTATTTGTTTTGATCAGCCTTGAAGGGGACGCGTGAAATAATTTTGCCATCGCTCTCCCTTACTAACCAGGCAAAGATGTACTCGTTCTCATATAAGGCACGGTCCGATAAAATATACCCTGAGCTACGCCATAAGTGTTCATCCGCACCAAGCGTATCAACCTCGAACCCGACCATGGAAGGTAAAGCGTCATCAGTGTTTTGATAGTCCATTTCAGTATTCCTGTTCGTGCAATGTTCAGCGCTTACTGGTGAACCCGTCAAAGCGTTCTGGTCACTACAATCCTCAATCGCAGGGCGTATTAACTTGCGTCCTGCCAGGCAGTGCGGAGCCATTGCGCAGGCAGTCATAGCCAAGGGGTTTGGCGCAGCGGTGCGTGGGGAAGGTAAAGAGAATAGGTAAGGTCATACTTCATCTCTAATCGGAGCGTGTTACTGCAACTTGGGCTGTTTTTTTTAATTGATCTACTGTTAGAAATAACAGTAGCGACAGACGGTCATTTGGGAAACAGCCTGAAAAATAGAACGCATCGTTATGATGGTTTTGGGATTTGCCCCCCCCCTGGGTGAGCGCAAAATCAGCAACAGCCTGCTGTTATGTCGACCTGCTACGCATACGTAAGGGCGCTTAGGGATACGCCATGCTTGGTGCACAGAAAAAAAGAGACCCGAAGGTCTCTTTTTTCACACAGGTTCCAGTTTAGAGGCTGGAAATCCGCGCATGTTGCTCGGCCAGCTTGCCCAAAGCCTGTTCCGCTTCAGCCAACTTGGCGCGCTCCTTATCGATCACCTCAGCCGGCGCCTTGTCGACAAACGCCGCATTAGAGAGCTTGCCGCCCACCCGCTGCACTTCCCCTTGCAGGCGCGCAATTTCCTTATCAAGACGCGCCAGTTCCGCGCCCTTGTCGATCAAACCTGCCATCGGCACCAGCACTTCCATCTCGCCAACCAATGCAGTGGCAGACAGCGGTGCATCTTCACCGGCAGCCAATACCGTGATCGACTCCAGTTTCGCCAGCTTCTTGAGCAGTGCATCGTTCTCGCTGAGGCGACGCTGATCTTCGCTGCTGGCGTTCTTCACAAACACTGCCAACGGCTTGCCCGGCCCGATGTTCATCTCGGCACGGATGTTACGCGTGCCCATCATCAGGGTCTTGAGCCATTCGATATCGCTTTCGGCGGCCTCATCAATGCGCGCTTCATTGGCCACCGGCCAAGGTTGCAGCATGATGGTCTTGCCTTCGATACCGGCCAGTGGCGCGATGCGCTGCCAGATCTCTTCAGTGATGAACGGCATGAACGGGTGCGCCAGGCGCAGTGCCACTTCCAGTACGCGTACCAAGGTGCGACGGGTGCCCCGTTGGCGCTCGATCGGCGAGTT
>Ga0163161_10003509_pt1 | contig 10979 bp, 18 predicted proteins | sample S45metaG_FD_129847 | JGI IMG/M metagenome (GOLD analysis project Ga0163161, IMG submission 129847) | Switchgrass rhizosphere microbial communities from Kellogg Biological Station, Michigan, USA - S4-5 metaG | ecosystem: Host-associated > Plants > Roots > Rhizosphere > Soil | place: USA... | reverse complement strand
GCAGTGACTGGGTGGAAATCGAGCACGGGGCGACGGACTGGACCGGCTGACGGACGGACCCCGCCGCGCCTATTTCAGCAGCGAGCGCGCCTGATCAATACGCCACGTGTTGTTCAGGGCAAGCACGACCGCGAACCGCCCACACAGCAGAACATCCGCGTCATTGCCCGCGCGCAGGTGCTGTTCTGCGCCCGGCAGCAATAGGACCTCGACGCCGCCGATGCAATCGCGCCGCTCATACACCCCGGCACTCGCCGTCCGCACGAACGGACCGCTCAGCGCGTGGACCGAAGGCGCCGCGCCAGCGGCGCGCACGGCAGCCAGCAGGTCCACCACGTTCCCGCGCGGCATGCGCCAGATTGCCCGCTCTGGCTGGCCAAACCAGTCAAGCGCCTCCTTCTCGCGAGGAAGCAACGCGCGCACCGGCGGCGTACGACCGAGGGCCGCTGCCGCGCCGCGGCTACGCAGGGCCACCCACAGGATCGCGCCGACGACATACAGCGCACCCAGCAGCAGATACAGCAGAACCAGGCCAAACCACGGCGAATTGTGCGGAATGCCGAACAACATGACCAGAAACACCAGGAGCGGTATCCAGCGGGCGGCGCTGCGGCCCGTATCGCCAGCGCTCACGCTCGTGCCCGTGGGTCTGCGGCCAATGCACGCGGCATGCGCGACCTAGCACGGGGCATTGATCTGCCTCCAGCCGTTCTGCACCCGCTCAAACCGACGCCCCTGTATGCAGCGCTCGTTCTGGCGCAATGGCATGAGGCGCTCGCGCGGTGGCGTCGGCGCGTCCGGCAAAAGCGAGGAGGGCATCGCCTTGAGGTCCGCCTCGAACTGCCGAGTAAGCTGTTGAAGTTGGTACCTGGCGTACGCCGCCTCCACGACACTGTGGGCGGTAAGCGCAAGGAAGCCGCCGAGCGCCACCTGCCACCAGATCGTATGAATCGCGTTTGCCGTGCGTTGGTCGTCCATGTCCGATGCCCAAGAGAAACCGGCGGCCATTCTAGTGGGTGAACCCGGTTGGGTGTAGGAATATGCCGTGGAGTGACCGGGCGGTAATGAAATGCGGGGGTCGCGCCGACGTCTGGCCTATGTTGAACGGCTGCGGCGTATGCAGGCAGAGCGGGTTGTGCAGGCGGTGAGGGTGCAGAATGGGGCAGGGGCTGTGTTGAGTGAATCGCAGAATAGGCCGCTGCACGGGTCGAGTAACTACGAATGGATGCCAGGCATGACTTCGAGTGTGGAGTTCTACGTTCAGGCGATCACCGCCGACGCCGCCGGACGAACGGTGTACGTTGGATTTGTCGTGACAGGACGTGCGATATCCGTCGGTGACGTATTTTCTTCAATGTACGAGGTGCCGCGTTCGCTGGAGGACGCCCGGCAGCAGCGGCCTCGAGCCGCCCCAATCAATGTCCGCTCCACCTCGATCCGCGTCGACGCGATCGATTCGATGAGGGTCAGGGTGAAGGAGCTTCCCTCCGGCGTGACAGGAGCACTTTATCTAACGGGAGACGACGTCGGCGCTATTGCAGCCCGGACTTACTTGAGTGCGTCCAGATAGGAATTGCCCGTGTATTCGTCCAGGATTTGGTGACAATCTCCCGTGACGCGTCACGGTGCTGGGCGAGGGCGACGCGCTGAACCTGGTAGCGAAGCCGGCACACCATCAGCCCCGGCGAATACGAGCGCGTCGGCAGCAAAACCGAGAAGTACGATCCGGCCATCTATCCGCTCTACCACGGCTACGCGGTGGGTGCGGAAAACACGGAGGTCTACGATGAGGGCGGGACCAACGTGCGTTCGACCAGCTCATCGCCATGGGCTACAAGGTCAGCATCGCCAACTTCGGCGTGACCCTCAGCGCCAGGACATACGAATCTGTCGCTACCGCGTGGCCGCGGGAGGCACCCCGTCGCGAATCAGAGCCACGCCTATACCGGCTGGACCGAGACGACGACAGCGCGGCGCCTGCGAGCGCAGCGAGTGGGCGCGGCGTTGGCGTCCTCACGCAAAGCACGTCTGGCGGATCGATTATTGGCGTCGGGAACCGCCCGATGGCAACGTTCCCAGAGTCGGTGCAGAACCGCCACAGCGGCGGTTAGCGTGACGCGTCAAGCGGCAACGCTCTATGATCAGCGAAGGGCTTAACAGCGGGGGAGGGGGTATCGATGACGAACTACCGCAATAATCACTACGTTCCGATCTGGTACCAAAAGCGCTTCCTCTCACATTTAGAGAAGGACCGAAAGTTCTACTACCTCGACCTTTCACCCCAGGCGATGACTTCCAACGGCCGGACATACGCGCGTAACGCTGTGAAGCGCTGGGGGCCACCGTCATGCTTTGCGCAGCGCGACTTATACACAACACAATTTCGCGATGTACTTTCGACCGAAATTGAGGAGCGATTCTTCGGCCCTCTCGATGACAGTGCGCAGCCCGCTATTGATTACACAGCAGACTTCCAACATCCTTCAGCGGATCGCGATCTCCTTTGGAGATTCATCAGATATCTGAGCCTCCAAAAACTGCGCACACCAAAGGGTCTTAAGTACCTTAGTCAGTTCACACAGACAACCAGCAAGAATTTATTGCTGCAGCGGCTCCAGCAGCTGCAGGATATGTACGTCGCCCTGTGGACCGAAGCCGTCTGGGTAATTGCGGACTCGAGCCAGTCGGGCAGGGAGCTTCTCCTCTCGGATCATCCGGTTACGGCCTACAACTCCGGATACTTCCCTGGCGCAAGAGAGTGCAGGGACGGTGGTGATCCACATATCTGGAAGTCAGGCACGCACACACTGTTTCCCTTGTCGCCGACAAAACTATTGATCCTCACCAATCTCTCTTGGGTTCGTCATCCGTACGGGAACCCCAAGCGAGATAGGCCCAATCCTGATCCATTTCGACAGGCAATGTTCAAGTTCACCGACATCCAAACTCACCGAATATTGAGCAGCGATGATGTAGTGAAAATCAACTACATCATCAAGAAGCGTGCCTATAGATACATCGCAGCAAACAACAGAGATACGCTGTACCCCGAACTAAGCCTGCCAAAGGTTCAGTGGGATAGCTTCGGGAAGGAATACCTGCTGATGCCAGATCCTCGTGCGGTGCCGTTTTCTAGCCAGATCGTCTGGGGATTTGCAGACGGATCGTCCGATTCGGTAGACGCCTACGGTCGCAGGCCAGGCCAGACCCAGTTCGCCGACAAGATCAGGGAAAGGCGCGAAATCGAGACCTTCCATGCCTTCAAGGGCGAGTACGCTCGGTTGTTTGGACCGCAGAGGCGCGGTCGGATCTACTCTCTTGGTACAAGCGAAGTCACCTGCGACTCGGCAGAGCTTCACAAGTCCTACCTCGATGGTGAAAGAACTAATAGAAAGCATCGATATAAGACTTAGCCTCGCCGGGTGTAGGGGCAAGGCCCCTACGAAAAACGCTTTACCCGCGCTTCGGGCGTCGTGGCCCACGTGATATGTGGACCACATTGGTCGGCTCGGCGTCGGTGCCGGGGTCACCCATGCGCACTCGCGCAGGTATACGACGCTGGAATCCATTGTGGCGCAGCGCTTTCCAGAGGGCAGCGATCGCGTCGGCCGCGACCGGGCTTCCTCCATCATCAAGCGCCATTCCCGGGCGATGTTGCAGGTCAACGACCACCAGGTCATATCGCAGGGTTCAAGGTGATGGCCTTCGGGGGTGAACATGTGGCCACCCTGAAAGCCAAAACCGACCCAAGGGCCGGTTAGGTTGATGCGGTCGTGCGGGTCCATCTCGCTCATGCTGCGATCTCGTCCTTGTTGGGGGAACGAGTAGGGAAGCAAGAGCCGATCCAGAGCTCGATCCAGCGCCAGCCTGAGCCGACGAACTGCGCCACACGGGCCATTACGCCATTTCGCATAATGTATATTATGTAAAGTCTCTGATCGCACGGGTGCGCTACTACGGCGGCCTGCTCAAGCTGGTCCTGGCATCGATCTTGCCTGCCAAGGGTCCCAAGGACAAAGCGAGCATTGATGCATGTGTCAGTACCTAAGCGGCCCCTTCGCAGGCTGGAGCCTTCGCGGCAACTACCTTGTCAGCCCGCATGGCGACCGGATGACGCCCGAGCGCCTTGCCGGGCTGGCATGGCGCGATCAGATGGAATTGAGGTTGGCCGGATATGCCTCCCGGCGCAAGGCCGAGGCCGGCATGGGAAAAGCTGGTCAGCGCCAGATGGTGAAGGTCGTCGTTGTGGACCTGGGCGAGTTCCGAGAACGACACTTCGGTCGATCAGCGGGATAAAGCGTCACCGTAGGGGCTGTGCCCCTACACCCCAAGTCGAGCCGTGACCCGTCACGTTAATTCCCGGTGTATCGGTTCTGCACCGACTCAGGGAACGTAGCCATCGGGCGATCCGCCACTGCAATGACCGCACTTCCCGCGGGAGAAACAGGCTGCGCAAACGAGCCGTGCGAGACCGAGGCGGCAGCGACCTGGCCAGATGGGGAAGGCTCGCGAGGCGCGCGATAGGGGTTGTAAGCCGGCCCGTTGAGGGCGAGGTGCTTGCACATTTCAAGCTGCACCCTGGCCTTAGTTCCCTGCTCGGTCAGGCACGTACAGGTGGTCTCAGGCCCCTGCCCTGACGACATGCAGTAAAGCTCCGGCTGGGACACCACAGAGCGCTCATCAAACACGGGGGCTGACCATGGAAGGGTGGCGATCCGAGGCCTATGGCGGGCAGCGTACTCATCGGGGGAAATGGAGGCCTGCGCCGCCGGCTCGCCCGCGCCCAAGGGCGCCAGGGCAAGAGCCGCCGTCGGCGCGCTTGCAGTGTCCTGCGCCTTTGGGTGTTGCGGCTTTGGCTTGAGGTATGACCACCCAGCCCACAACAGCAGCAGAAACACGGTGAGCATAGATAGGCCTTGCCAAACCTTTGCCGGCACCTTGAACTTGTGGCTTGCCGTATGCAGCGTGGCACTGCGATAACGCGCGTATACGTCCTTTGGGTAGGACCATATCTCCTCCTCAGCCTTATCACGCTGGCGCTCATCGTAGGGATCCGGCTGCACCCTGCCCCAGGTCAACACGCCGGCACGCTGCAGGCCAAACGCACGATTCATGTGCACATGCGAACCCACCAACGTACGCACTTGGTGGTGAATTTTGCTCGGCCACTGGGTCACAAAAACGAGGTCGAACCCGCGATGCCGATGCGTAGACATCGAGCGGATGCGCGGATCGTCGGATTCCCCCGGCTTGCCCGTTGACGGAAAGAGCTTGCCGTAGCGCTCAAGCCCCGCCGTGTTGCCGTCGGCATGGGCTTCGTCGTAGAGAACAAATGAGCCGTCGGGAAGCTTTGTCCAATCGTTGTGATCTGGCAGCTTCTCCACCCATGGAAACGCCTCAGGGTTCTCCTCCGCCGTAGCGCCTGCGACGTTGGTGAAGAATCGACGTGGCTGCGCCTTGCCTTCTTTAACCTGGGCCATGTTGGCCTCGTAGGTGTCGCGCATGAAGGCCATGGCGCGAAGGGTCTTCCCGTTGCCGGGCTGACCGGAAATCAGATACATCATTTTTTAGCGCCCTTTGCAACTGCCACCTTGGCGGCATCAATTCCGATCTTGGTAACGATGGCGGAGCCGATCATGGTCATCGCCTCGCCAAATCCAGAAAGCAACATCACGCTGGCGATATCGCCTGCGATGCCGCCGAACTTAGTAATGATCAACTGCAACGCCGACTTGACCACCGGAAGTAAAGCCGCGCCGGTAATGAGGCCGAGCCCTGCACCTGTCAGCACACGCGCCAAGGCGTTGCCAAGCAGGGACGTCAGAAAAGATACGAGCCAGGCCATTAGCGGCGCACTCCCGCGATGATGTAAGCCGAGACGACCGCCGAGACCGCCAGCACGATGCCGCGAATCAGCAGTGCGAAGTCACAGAGTGGTTTGAAGGAGATCTCAAGCGATGCGGAGTATCCGCCTACACCAACCGACACAGACTTAGGCGCGGGGCACGAGCCATTACCGAGACCACTACTCCACTGCCCCTCACTGCTCGAAGGCATCTGCCCATCAAGCCACGGGAACGGTATATCACCCTCATATTCAGGCGATGGAACGTTGGGTTGTTCACCGCCTGGCTCCTCACCCTCCTCCCCGTCGTCGTCGTCACCGTCACCGTCCCCATCGCCATCACCTTCGCCATCACCATCACCCCCGCCCCCTCCACCGCCTCCACCGCCGCCGTCACCGCCACCACCATCACCACCGCCCTCTCCACCGTCTCCGCCACCGTCTCCGCCACCGATCTCACCGCCGCCGCCGCCATCATCGCCGCCGCCGCCGCCAGCTTCCGGTGCGGGTGCATCAGCTAGAGTGCAATTAGATCCGTTAGGCGAGTAGGTAATTCCCGTTGGCGACGACGCATCAAGCGAGCCGGAGTACCGACAGCCTTCATGACAGACATCCGCGCCACTGCCACCGCCCGAGGCCTTCCAACCTGTCTGCTCGGCACGGGCTTTGCAGTCTTTTCCCGCCGGCCAAGTGCGGTCCACTGGGCAAAACGTAGATCCACTTGATGCGTGGATGAGCAGCTTTCGCAGAGCGGTTGGGCCAGTGATCGTAACCGGGCCATCGCGCATATTCTGCGGCTTAGTGCCGGAACAGCCCGTGGCCAGGAAAGATGCGGAAACCGCAGCGGCGGCTGCATAGGCTTTACCTTGATCTTCACAAAGTCGAGAAGCAGCTACCGTTTCGCTACACCTAGAGAAGTCCTGGGCTGCAGCGCGCTGCGAAGGAAGCGCAACACCGGCAGTCAAAAACAGCAGCGCTAACAGCAGTTGCCCACTGCGCATGGTCAGTCCTCAAACATGATTGCGAGGGCCTGTGTTCCGGCCCACAAGACGAATAAAGCGAGCATGGATTTCCCCTATGAAAAGGGGCCGGATTGACCGGCCCCGTGTTGCATCGGCTATCAGCCGAAGATGGCACCCTTGAGCCACTTGAAGCCGACCGAGATAGCCGCCGGCGCCAGCTTGGCCGCACCGATTGCGGCGATGCTTGCACCCAGCGTGGCGAGGATCGTCAGTGCGGCAGTTGCGTCGAGTTCCATTGCATTTCTCCTATGAGCGAACGGTCCTGCCAAGTTGCTTGTAAGCCCACGCCGTAGCGAATGCGACGGCGACGGCTGACAAGATTCCCGTGACCTGGGCAGGTGTCAGGTCGGGGATTTCGGTGCGCGGCACGAATGCGGCTTGCGTGCAGGTGCCGGTCTGCTGATCCATCTGCAAGCACTCGTAGACGTACCGCGCCATATCAGGCGGCCGAAGCGCTGCGACCAGCCGAGGCGGTCGCAGGAGTGGCCGGAATCGGGACCAGCACGACACGACGCCCCATCTGCAAATCGCCGTACTGGCCGACAACGAAGCTGGAGCCATCCACGGTGTATTCACCAGCCGGATACGGCGGCTGCCCGTCGTCCAGGCGGATGCGGAACGGATGCGGGAAGTCCTCGCCGTCCTTCATGATCGCCGCGTTCTGCTCGTTGAAATTGAAGCTCGGGCCGTTGTTCTTGCCACGGATCGAGCGGGGGTGTGCGACGGCGGTACGAATGATGATCTTGCTCATGCGGGTAGCTCCATTTTCCAAACGATGATCCGGCCCTTGTCTGTGATGACCTTCCACGGCGAGGGCCAGAATTCGCCGGTGATCTTGTCCACGTAGCCTCCCAAGGCCTTGCGGATATCGGCCATTGCGCCGAGTACATCGCGTGCGGTCTTCGGGGCCTTCCACCATCGAAGTTCACGCTTGGATTCTTCATTGAGCCCGCCAACCGCATGAGTGCGAAATCCCTTCGGAAACGCTGCCACCATGTCGGGAACAAACTTGCTCGCATACTTCGCGAGGTAGCCCACCGCGTTGCGGGCCTTCTGGATCTGCGTATGGCCGTGGGGCCACCAGCCTTGACGGTCAAGCTTCGGAATGAAAATTCCGCGCGGAATCCAGATCAAGACGTGGTAATGGGGCACGCCGGCCTTAGTGAGTTCGCCACACCAGAGGTAACGGAAACGCGGACGGTAGCTCCGGAATCGAAGTCGTACAGCTCGATTGAAGAAGCCCCTGACGCGTTTAAGTGCCTCGCTAATGTCACGAGGGCCAGCGTCACTTCCATTTCGGTAAGTCGTGGTGAGCATGTACCACGCACCACGGAATGAACCTGCCTTCGCTTCTTGGTCATGGAGCCTTGCACCCGTGATGAGGGATTTCTTGAGACGCAGCGACCGGATGTGGTTTGGATCGAGCGTCATCGACACGCGGTGCGTGTCACTTGTTGAAGAATGGACAAGCCCAAGGCGCCGGCCTCCGGCCGCCGCCGAGAAACCGTGCTTCTGCACCTTGGTCGCGGCCATTTCGGTACGGCGCGCAGCTGCGTGCAGGACGCTCATAGAGTCGTCAAACGCGGTGAACTCAGGCGTGCGCTGAGGGGGCGCAGCATCGAGCTTGATGCGGGCGCGCTTGCCCGTACAGCCGGCACACAGCCCGCCGGGGAAGAAGTAGGACGTTGGGTCGCCGCAGAAGGCGCAGGTTGTCCGGCTCATTCGAACGGACCCCGGCTATCACGCACGCACTTGAACCACCAGAAGATGGCGGCAAGCGCGATGGGCACGAGGAAGATCATGAGCAGCCCTCGCCCATGCTTTCTTGATCGAGCATCGCAATGGCGTAGTCGCGCTCTGCCATTTCGGCGCGTGCCTGGGCCGCGAATGCGGCATCGCGAATCGGACGGGTGGCTTCAAGGTCTGCACATCGGCGATACGCCGGAAAGAGCCTCACCACGCCGAAGGCAACCGCAACGCATGCGCCCACCAGTGCCAATACTGCGCAGATCCCTGCCATGACGCCCCCTACCCTGCCCCCAGCCCCTAGAAGCCCCGCCAGCGGCCTAGGGGAGCCGGTGGCGGGTGCACTACATGGTCCATGTAGTGCGGGGGTGATTAAATACCCCTTGTACTGCCAATACAAGGGGCTAATAGTCCAATGGACATAAATGTTTTGCTTGACAAGGCGAAAGAAGAGTGCGGGGTCCAGATGGAGAAGGACCTTGCAAAGCGCCTTGGCGTGAGCCCTCAGGCGGTATCGAACTACCGAAAGGGCCGAGCTCTACCGGACCCGGTGGTGTCAGCAACGCTCGCTGGACTGACGGGCGTTCCGCTTGCGCGCGTGCTGGGAATCGTCGGCGAAGCGCGAGCGATCAGCCGCGAGGAAAAGGCGGTTTGGCGGAAGCTCGCTGCCACGGCCATGGTGCTGGCGATCGCGGTTGGATTCGGCGGCACGCCTACTGCCGCAAGGGCTTCCGGCTTCGAAGAAGTTGGGAATGTATATTATGTAAAGTTGCGGCCAGCCTCATGAGGTACTACGCCGGCCTGCTTGTCGGTGTTCCTAATTGATGTCCTTTTGTTCCTAGATCGTGCCCCCTATTGAATTCAAAGGCTTTTTTTCTGCCCAAAACGCCAGCCGGGACATCAATTAGGAGCAAATCATCGTCAATAGTGATCCTAATTGGTGTCCCGAGATGGGCTCTGGCCGAACCAGTGTTCCTAATTCGTGTCCTTCGGTGAGCTCTTCTTAGCTCTCTGCTTGGAGTTTGTCTTCCGTGGTCGAGCGGTCACCTGGCTTCTCCTAAGCGCAGCCTCTAGATCCGCCGGCAAGTTCTGGAGCTTGGCCAGCTGCTCTTCTAGAGCTGCACATCGGCCCCGCTGATTGTCCGCAATTTGTACTGCCGCCGCAGTGGCTGAGCGTGCCTTTTCGAGGCTACTGCGCATCTCCGCTTCAATCGACGCATGTCTTTTTAGTGCGCTGGCTAGCTGCGCCTGCAACACCTTGCTCTCTTGTCTGGCGCGATCAAGATCACCCAATGTGCGGTTTTCGACAGATCTGACGTGCTCAGCCAGGCTCTCGCGCTCAGATCTCGCTGATTCTTCAGTCTCTTGGAGCCTGTCGTAGATCCCCTGGCGTGAGGCCTCCACTTGCTCAAGCCGCTGAATAGCGGCGGTTCGTTGCTCGGCCAGTTCCGCAGCCTGCAGCTGAAGCTGATCGACCAATCGCTGCAATTCGGTGGCCCGAGCGCAGGAGAGGCGTTCCGCAGCAACTGCCGCCTCTGACCTCGCAAGGACAGCACTCATCTCACCTGCAAGCGCCTTAGACCGGACAAGAAGCTCGTCTTGTTTGAGTGCAAGGTCCTCGCGGGCCTCCGAGAACTCAGCAAGGACTGCATCAATCGTCACCCACGATCCCGAGCTGGCCAACGCGGCGTCACGCAAGGTCATCCTGTTCGATGGACGCATTGTCAGCGACACGAGCCTGTCGCAGGCCGAGGCAGTGGTCAATGCCGAGACGCGAACCTACGCGCCCCTGACCGCCCACCAGACTTCCTGAGGACGCCGCCATGCTACGCGAATGGCTATACACGCTGCGCCTGCTGGGCAAGACCCCCGGCTTCTCGATGTTGACCATTTCCGTGTTCGCCGCCGGCTTCGGGCTGTCGGTGTACATGTACGTGCTGATCAAGATGTTCGCCTACGGCGACCTGCCCTTCCCTTCGGCGGATCGCGTGGTGGCCATCGCCAGCGTGGTGAATGGCATGGAGGCTGAGAGCGGTGCCATCTCCTACTATGACTACCGCTCGTATGCCGAAAACCAGGACAGCTTTGACGCCTTCTTCCCCAGTCGAGCCGAAGACGTCACCTTTACCCAGAAGGGCTTTGCCCAGCGGGTCAACGGCAGCTATGTCAGCGAGGGCGTGTTTGCCCTGGCCGGGGAAAAGCCGTACCTGGGGCGCGCACTGAGAGCCAATGACCTGCACCAGGGTGCAAGGAACTGGCAATCCGAGCTGCACTGGGTGCGCCGCGCACGCGCCTGATCCGTCAGATGCTGATGGAGTCGCTGTCCCTCGCATTGGGCGGCGGACTGCTGGGCCTATTCTGCGCCG
>Ga0163161_10003508_pt1 | contig 10982 bp, 11 predicted proteins | sample S45metaG_FD_129847 | JGI IMG/M metagenome (GOLD analysis project Ga0163161, IMG submission 129847) | Switchgrass rhizosphere microbial communities from Kellogg Biological Station, Michigan, USA - S4-5 metaG | ecosystem: Host-associated > Plants > Roots > Rhizosphere > Soil | place: USA... | reverse complement strand
CGCAGCGATTCGAACCAGGATCGGGCGGCCTGCTGTTGGGGGTTCAAAGCCAATGTCATGTCAGGGACTTTAGTCATTGCGGAAAGCTTTCAGTCTGGCGAAGGGCCTCGGCGACGGCGATGCCCGTCGAAACGGCGATGTTCAAGGACCGAAATCCCGGCGCCATCGGAATGCGCACGCGCACATCGGCCAGATCGCGCACGCTGTCGGGCACGCCTGCGCTTTCCGACCCCATCAAAAGAATGTCGTCTGCGCGGAATTCGACGTCCGGCAACCGCTGCGATGCATGGCTGCTCATCAGCATCAGCCGCCGCCCTTCAGCCCGGCGGATGGCATCGAAAGCCTCGAAATTGGCATGGCGGGTGATGTCGGCCGACGCGCCATAATCCATGGCGGCCCGCTTCAGCTTCGCATCGGAAAAGGCAAAACCCATCGGCATGATGATATCGACGGGCACGGAAAAGCACGCGGCCAGGCGCAGGATCGCGCCGACATTGCCAGCGATTTCGGGTTGATAAAGGGCAATACGCATGGCCCGGGCCATAGAACAGTGCGGTTAATTGTCATAGCCTGTCTAAATTGCTTGGCAAAGGGCGTATCCTACGGTTATCAGGCCTGCAAACCGCGCCAGGGGGAAAGGCGCGTCCACTTGTCTGGGCGCCGCGGATCTCCCGATAATCATAGCCAAACAGGCAATGCGGCGGGGCCAGTGACGTTCTTGCAAGGGTTGAGGTGCATGACGACTGTTGAGCATGTGGAGAGTGAGGGGCCATCGGGGGGCGACGGCGTTCGCCGCCGCGATTTCATCAACATCGCAGCCGTGAGCTTTGCGGGAGTCGGCGCGGTCGCGGTCGTGGTGCCGCTGATCGACCAGATGAACCCCAGCGCCGACGTTCTGGCGCTGGCGTCGACGGAGGTGGATATCTCCTCGATCCAGCCGGGTCAGGCGATCAAGACGACCTTCCGCTCGCAGCCGCTGTTCGTGCGGCACCTGACCGACAAGGAAATCGCCGAAGCCGACAAGGTCGATCCGTCCACCCTGCGCGATCCGCAGACGCTGGAGGAGCGGACCGTCGACGGCAAGAAGCAGTGGCTGATCACCATGGGCGTGTGCACCCATCTCGGCTGCGTGCCGCTGGGCGCGGGCGAGGGTGAGAATCGCGGCGAATTCGGCGGCTATTTCTGCCCGTGCCACGGTTCGTCCTACGACACCGCCGCCCGTATCCGCAAAGGCCCCGCGCCGAAGAACCTGGAAGTGCCGAAGTACAGCTTCACTTCCGACACCGCCATTCTTGTGGGTTGAGGGGGACCGTCATGAGCTTTCCATGGGCTGAGCATTATACTCCCAAGCATCCCGCGATGCAGTGGATCGATGAGAAGCTGCCGCTGCCGCGCCTCGTCTATAATTCGATCGGCGCGGGCTATCCGGTGCCGCGCAACCTCAATTATTTCTGGAATTTCGGCGTACTCGCCGGGCTTGCGCTGGTCATCCAGATCGTCACCGGCGTCATCATGGCGATGCACTATGGCGCCAACACCGCCGTCGCCTTCGCCACCGTCGAACAGACGATGCGCGACGTGAATGCGGGCTGGCTGATGCGCTATGGTCATGCCACCGGCGCCAGCTTCTTCTTCATCGTCGTCTATCTCCACATCTTCCGCGGCCTTTACTTCGGCTCCTACAAGGCGCCGCGCGAGATGGTGTGGCTGCTCGGCCTCGTCATCTTCCTGCTGATGATGGCGACGGCGTTCATGGGCTATGTGCTGCCCTGGGGGCAGATGTCCTATTGGGGCGCGAAGGTGATCACCGGCCTGTTCGGCGCGATCCCGGTCGTGGGCGAGCCGATCCAGACCTGGCTGCTGGGCGGTTTCGCGCCGGGCAACGCGTCGCTTAACCGCTTCTTCTCGCTGCACTTCCTGCTGCCTTTCGTGATCGCGGCGGTGGTGATCCTGCACATCTGGGCGCTGCACATCCCAGGCTCGTCGAACCCGACCGGCGTGGAAGTGAAAGGGCCGCAGGACACCGTGCCCTTCCACCCCTATTACACCGCGAAGGACGGTTTCGGGGCGGGCGTGTTCCTGATCCTGTTCGCGATCATGCTCTTCTATGCGCCCAACTATCTGGGTCATCCCGATAACTATATCGAGGCGAATCCGCTCTCGACGCCTGCGCATATCGTGCCGGAATGGTATTTCTGGCCCTTCTACGCGATCCTGCGCGCCTTCACCGTGGACTTCTTCTTCGTCCCCGCGAAGCTGCTGGGCGTGCTGGCGATGTTCGCGTCGATCCTGCTGCTCTTCTTCCTGCCCTGGCTCGACACCTCGGCGGTTCGTTCGGGCAGCTATCGCCCGACCTTCAGGAAGTTCTTCTGGATTCTGATCCTCGACGTGCTGGTCCTGGGCTATTGCGGCGGTGCGCCGGCGGCGGAACCCTATGTGATGATCTCTCAGATTGCGGCGGTCTATTATTTCGCCCACTTCCTGATCATCCTGCCGCTGATCTCGCGGTTCGAAAAGCCGCTGCCGCTGCCCAATTCGATCACGGAGGCAGTGCTGGCAAAAAATGGGCTGGCAAAATATGGCGAGACCGACGGCGAATCCGTCGCGGTCCCGGCCGAATAAGGGGGAGTTGACAGGCATGGTACGCATTGGCGCATTTCTTGTCGGGCTCTTCTTTGCCGGCTGGCTGCTCGTGTCCTTTCTGGTCGGCGCGGTGGCCTATGTCACCGAGCCGCCGGCGGTTACGGTGGAGCATGAATTCCACCGCAATCCCAAGGAGGTGTCCTTCTCGTTCGACGGCCCCTTCGGCAAGTTCGATCAGGCGCAGTTGCAGCGGGGGTTTCAGGTGTTCAAGGAGGTCTGCTCGGCCTGCCACAGCCTGAAGTTCGTCGCGTTCCGCGATCTCAAGGGCATTGGCTATAATGAGGCGGAGATCAAGGCGATCGCCAAGCAGTGGGCGATCAAGACGCCCGACGTCGATCCCAAGACGGGCGAGATGTCGACCCGCGACCCGATTCCGGCGGATTATTTCCCCAAGCCCTTCGCGAACAATGTTGCGGCGGCGGCGGCGAACAACAATGCGATCCCGCCGGATCTCTCGCTGATGACCAAGGCCCGCCATCACGGCAGCGCCTATGTCTATTCGCTGATCACGGGCTTCCAGCCGCAGCCGGCCGAACTGCTGAAGGAATTCCCGGACGCTAAGACGCCGGAGGGGCTGCACTACAACCCCTATTTCGCCAACCTGAACCTCGCCATGGCGCCGCCGCTGACGGCCGATGGTCAGGTGACCTATGGCGACGGCACCAAGGCGACCGTCGACCAGATGGCGCAGGATGTCGCGGCCTTCCTGACATGGACGGCCGAACCCAAGCTGGAAAACCGACGCCGCGCGGGTCTGGCGACGATCTTCTTCCTGCTGATCGCAACGGGCTTGGCTTATATGGCCTATCAGAATATCTGGGCGGACAAGAAAAAGGCCGCCTGATCGCGGTCTAAACAGGAAAATGGGAGGGGCGCGGTTTCGAAAGGAACCGGGCCCCTTTTCTTATGAGGGCAGATATGAGCGCTGACAGTCTGGCGGCCCTGGTCCGCACCATCCCCGACTTTCCCAAGCCGGGCATCCAGTTTCGGGACATCACGACCCTGCTGGCGGACAGGTACGGTCTAAGCGAGCTGGTGGAGCGCATGGCCGCGATCGCCCGGCCGCTTGAGCCGGATCTCATCGTCGGGATCGAGGCGCGGGGGTTCATCCTGGGCGCAGCACTGGCCCATGCGCTGGGCACGGGCTTCGTGCCGGTGCGCAAGAAGGGGAAGCTGCCGGGCAAGACCGTCGGCATCGATTATGTGCTGGAATATGGCACGGACCGGCTCGAACTGCATGAAGGGCAGATACCCGATGGCGCGCGGGTGCTGCTGGTGGACGACCTCATCGCAACGGGTGGAACCGCGCTGGCGGCGGCGCAACTGATCCGCGAGCAGGGGGCGTCCGTGCTCATGGCGCTGTTTGCCATCGACCTGCCTGAACTGGGCGGGATGGCGGCGCTGGAAGCGGACGGTGTCGCTTCGGAGGCGATCATTGCGTTTGAGGGGCATTGATCGGATGGGCCAGCGATCTTGACTTGCGGCCCGGCGGTCAGCCCGCGGGCACAGGGGCGGTAAGGGCTGGCGCCTGCCATCCGCCAATGCCGTCACTCCATCGAAAGCGGGGATCTCTGGCCGTGTTGTGCGTCCTCTCCTGACATTCCAGCTTTCACTGAAATGACGGAAAGTGGCCGATAGCGGCCCCGCAAATCCTCAATCGCTTAACGCGTCCGCCATCATGTCCACGGCTTGGGCCAACCGCTCGTCCAGCAGGGCGAGCAATTGCGTCCAGCCAAGCATGTCCGCCAGTTCGCCCGGCCCGTCGGAGATGCCGCGCAGCCCCATGACCGGCACGCCGAAGCGCTGGCAGGCGCGCACCACGGCGAAGGTTTCCATGTCGACCATGTCCGCGTCGATCCCGGCATAATCTTCGCCCCCGACGATATTGGCGCCGGTCGACAGCCGTGCGGCGCGCAATTCCAGCGGCGTATGCAGCGGCATTTCGGCCAGATGGTCTGAGAAGGGCGTGATCCCCTTGGGAAAGCCAAGGCGCGAAGCGTCCATGTCGCGCCAGGAGACGCTGGCGACCTGATAGACCTCGCCCAGCGTGCAGATGCGCGATCCAGCCGATCCGAGCGAGACGACCAGATCGGGCAGGGCCTGACGTCGTTCCATGTCATGCAATGCGATGCCGGTATTGAGCGCGGCTTCCACCGGCCCGACGCCGATCATCAGCGGCTCGAAGCGGGCCCTGAGATGGGGACCATATTCATCCTCCACCGCCATCACGAACAGGACCCGCTTGTTCGCTATCATTTCCGCATGCGGCATCGCCGGTCCCCCTTTGGCTCAAGTCACTCAGGTCAGGGCAGGCGCGCGAGCAGCGCGCTCATATGCTGATCTGCGGTCAAGGCGGCGCTCCCCTCGATCAGCCAGCATTCGCCCTGTCGCCACGGCTGCCCGTCAATCGTGCCGGTTCCCGCCAGCGGAATGAACCAGAGCGTCTCGCCTTCGATCTGCTGCCGCGTGCCTGCTGCGGCCTGCACCATGTCGAGAAGGAAGGGCGTGCCGGGACCGGCGACCAGCCTTTCCTCCGCCGTCACCGGCACGATGCGGTCGGGCATCGCATAGGGAGCGGGAAGGCTGACCGCCATGGCCTCTTCCAGATGCAATTCGCGGGGGCGGCCATAATCATAGAGGCGGTAGGTCACATCATTATTCTGCTGGACTTCCACCAGCGTCACGCCGCCGCCAATGGCGTGGATGGTGCCTGCGGGGATATAGTAGAAGCTGCCCGCCTCGACGGGTTTCCAGTCCATCAACTCCTCGATGCTGCCATCGAGCACTGCAGCGCGCAGCTCTTCGGGCGCCAGATCGCGGGTCAGCCCGATGCCCAGCCGCGCATCGGGTCGCGCGTCCAATATGTACCAGCATTCGGACTTGCCTCCCGCCAGTCCCCGTTCCCGCGCCTGCACATCATCGGGATGGACCTGCACCGACAGTTTCTCGCTGGTGAAGATATATTTGACCAGCAGCGGCAGATTCTTGTCCTGCTCAGGCGAGAACCACAGCTCGCCGATGCGCCTGCCGTCGGCGGCGGCGATGTGACCGGGAATGTCGGTGCGGCCCCATGGCTTTTCGACCGTCTGGGCAGGAAGGCGGGTCGTCTTCATGCTGTTCCTTATGAGAAGTCTCTTTCCCGAGGCAAGCGGTTCTGCCGCGGAAAAGGGCTGAATTCTCGGCCCACGGTGACCCGGGGCTTGGCAATGGTGGCGCCATACAATAGCCTTTCCGAAAGGAACTCTCTTGCTACCACCGCGTCGTAGGGCACACCGCCCGAGAGCTTGCTCTTGGCAGCCCAGGATCTGTGAATGATCCGCGCAGCACACCGACCAGAGCTCACGGGCGACGTGATGGTCGTGGTAGCCGAAGGGCTTGAACGGCATCCCTTCCCTGATTGTAAAAGGCTAGCTGGCTTTATGCAGGAGATGGCGCAAATAAACCTCTTTCTCTCCGGTCATGACCGCAGTTTTTACTTGCCCTGCGCTGTAAGCGTAACACCTTCCTAGCATCTCCGGATTGTCGCGAGCAGGCAGACCCGCAGCTTGTGATGGATGGTAGCGCCGACCGACGGCTATGAGCCAGGTACGCGCCAGGATGGTGGCGGCTTCAAGCTGATCCGGCTCGAAAGCGAGACTCGCCCACGCGGCAAAACCTGTTCCCAATGGCTTTCCCTGAAGCTCCAACGGTTCGAGTATCGTGCCCTGCCGGACGAGCCAGCGACAGACCAGCCGACAATTTCGCCAGATCGACACGGGAACTGGGGCTTCGACTTCGTCAGGGGCCTCCGCTTCATAGAGGATTTCCGTTGCTGGTCTTTGAGCATGGCCAATTGCCATGACGGCCAGATCCAGAAGGTGGGTGCAATGATTGCGTGCGATCCCCCCGGCGTAAAAGTCGCGCCTTGGCGTGCTGATCGGCAGCCCTACCAGGGACTGAAGCTGGTGGACTGCGGCAGGGCATGCCGTGGTGGGAATGCGGACGCTTTGGCCCGTGATGGCGGTCACGATCGAGGCGTCGTGCACGACGGAGCAGCGCATCTCGTGAAAATTGTCGAGGAGATGGCCGTCGACCCGATTGGACTGTGCATGTAGGAACACGCGACGAATGGTGGACCCGGTCCCGTAATCCGGATTGAGTGGAAAGTTGAGTTGCTCGGGTCTCATGACAGGGGCGCGGACCTGCTGACGGGGTTGCGACGTTCATGCCGCTTGTACCGCGCTTTGTCCATCAACCTGCTGTCACAAGAAACTTGGCGGTCGCTTCGCCAGGAAAGCGGCGACTCCTTCCCGTCCTTCGGCCGCCCCTGCGCACTCGGCGATCGAGGCGGCTTCGCGCTCCAGCTGGGCGGAAAGGTCGGCCGTTGCGGCTTCCACCAATAAGGCGCGACATCTGGCGAGTGCGCGGATCGGCCCCTTCGCGAGCGCTGACGCGACGGTCGATGCCTCGGCACGGAGCGTGTCGTCGGTAACCACGCGCGTCACAAGACCGATATGCGCCGCTTCCTCCGCCCCGATCCGCCGATTGGTGAACAGCATCTCCTGCGCCCGCCGCATCCCGATCAGGCGCGGCAACCACCATGATGCGCCTCCATCCGGCGTCAGTCCGACAGCGCTGTAGGCCGAAGTGAAATGCGCGGAGGCGGCTGCAAGCGCGATATCCCCCAATGTCGCAAGGCTGAGCCCGGCACCGGCCGCTGGGCCGTTGATCGCGGTGACCAGAGGCTTTTCCATCGTTGCAAGCCGATGGATACCGGCGTGGAACCTGCGGGCGAGGGCGCCGACCGCCGCCTCTGCATCCTCCCCGGCGGCCGAGAAGGCATCGATGTCGCCACCGACGCAGAAGAATTTGCCGCTTCCGGTGAGGACGACGCAGCGTATGGCCTGGTCCTTCGCGCATCGCTCCGCCAGTTCATGAAGGCGGAATGCGAATTCAGGATCGACAGAGTTGCGCTTTTCGGGGCGTGCCAGCGTCAGCCAGGCGATGTCGTCCTCGATGCCGAGCGTGATGGCCGGACCGTTCATCGGGCGCCGGCTCTTTCCGCCTGCCGCCACGCCAGATGCATGAGTTCCGGCAGTACCCCAACCCGCTCGCGCGCCTGTGCGGAGGAGGCGTTGCCCCGGATGACCCGGCCCTTGATGCCGTGGAAGATGGCCGCGAGCCGAAAGAAGTTGAAGGCCACGTAGAAGTCGTAGCCCGGCATGTCCGCCAGTCCCCTGCGCCGGCAATAGGCCGCAAGATAGGCCTCTTCATCGGCTATGCCCAGCGCGGTGGGTTCGCTCCGGCCGAGGCCGGCGACGATGTGCGGCGGCATGCGATACATCATCGCGTGATAGGCGAAGTCGGCGCCCGGATGGCCAAGCGTCGAAAGCTCCCAGTCGAGCACGGCCAGCACGCGCGGCTGTGTCGGGTGGAAGATCAGATTGTCGATGCGGAAATCGCCATGGACGATGCTCGTTTCCTCGCCCGGCGGAATATGCGCGGGGAGCCATTCCACCAGCCGGTCCATATAGCGATCGCGCCCCGCCTCCGCGTCCTCCAGATATTGGCGGGACCAGCGCGCTATCTGCCGTTCGAAATAGTTGCCGGGCCGGCCATAGTCCGCAAGGCCCGCCGCTGCATAATCGATGCTGTGGAGATCGGCGATCGTCGCGTTCATCGCATCGAACAGTGCGGCTCTTTCTGGGGGAGACACGCCGGGAAGCGCGGCATCCCAGAAGATGCGGCCTTCCACCATGTCCATGACATAGAAAATGGTGCCGATGACGGCGGGATCGTTGCACAGGCCATGGACGGCGGCGACCGGGAAGCCTGCCCGCGAGAGGGCGGCGAGCACCCTTGCCTCCCGGTCGAGCGCATGGGCACCCTTGAGCAAGGGGCCGGGCGGTTGCTTGCGCAGGACATAGGTCTTGCCCGGCGTGATCAGCTTGTAGGTCGGATTGGACTGCCCGCCCTTGAACTGCTCGATGCTGAGAGGCCCGCCATAATCGGCGACGTTGGCGCGCAGCCAGGCGTCCAGCGCTCCGAAATCCAGTTCATAGCCAGGGCGGACGGCCGCAGTCCCGCTATTGTCTTCGACCAGGGCATTCATCGCGCGTCGCCTTCCCTTGAAATGGGCGGGGGCAGCCATTGGCCGTTTAGCATGTCGGGCTTCGGTCCGTAGGCGCGGATCACGACGAAAAATGGGCCTGCCGGTGCGGGAAGCCAGTTTCCATCGGAAGCTGGGGTGTGTTGGATGCGGATTTCGATCTGTCCGTCCTTCTGCACCTTCAGACCCTTGGTCCGATCGCTCACCAGATAGCGGCGGAGCGGATTGGGATGGAGGGCGAAGGTCTTCGCGTCATAGAGGGTGACGGACCAGAAGCTGTTGACGGGCGGGGGCGTTTGCAGACGGAGCATGTAACGGGACGAGGTGCCGTCCAGTGCCGCGCCCTTGCCGTCCGCGAACGTGGTGTAGGAGGCATTTTCCTCCCGCACATTTGCGCCGAGGCCTGCTATGTTGATGACGGACCGGCGCAGATAATTGAAACCGTAGACGCCCTTGTTGACCTTCATCCAGCCTGTGCCGGTGGGTTCGCCCAATTGCGACTTGGCGCGTGTGAGCATGCCCAGCGCATCCGCGTAGCCGCTTTCGATCGCGGCTCGCGTGGCCGGGGTCAGCCTATCGGGATCGAACGGGCGGTTGCTCTCTATGCCGAGCGGTCGGAAACGCGACACGAGCGCCTCCTCGCCCGGCTGACAGCCATTGGCCCGAAGCACATAGTCGAGCGCCCGAAAATAGCCGACAGCGCCGGGGGTGGGTGGTGGTGGCGGCGCGTCGCCATCAGGGCCCGCCGTCCCTTTGCCTTCCGGAGCGACGATCCGGACCGCATCCTGAAAGGCACGCGCGGTCCGGACGTCGGCGTCGGACTGGGCAAAGGCGCGCATCAGGATCCAGAGCTGGGTCGTGGAGGCTGGATAGACCGTGACCCCGGCGGGAGGGGTTCCGCGCCAGTCGCGCGGCACCAGCAGGAATCGGCCGCCTTTGACGCCGATGGTGCGATTGCTGAAATTGCTGGGATTGCCGAAAATGTCGAAGATATTGAGGGTGAAATATTTGAGCTGCGTGGCCGGGATATCGATTTCGACCGGACCCTTGCTCAGGTCTATCCAGGCGGTGGAGTAAAGCGTGTCCGTATTGGGCACCTTGAACGTGGCATAGTCCGGCCCCGCAAGGTTCCTCTCATGCGCGAAGCGGTTGAACCCGGTATAGTTTCCCGAACTTCGATCGAACACCTGCCGATAGAGTTGCTCATAGTGCAGATAGGCAGCCATGCCATAGACGGTCGCATCGAACGCGACGGCCCGGAGCAGGGCGGCGCGATCCTTCTCGTCCCTGGGGAGCAGGTCCTCGCCAAATCCGGCCTGCGAGGTGGGGGCCTCCGGCGCCGCGAAATTCCCTGCCTGGGCGTGCCCAGCGGTCGACATAAGGAGCGGCAGGAGGGCCAGCATCGGCCGCTTGGCTGTCATCGGTCGTCTCGCGCTCATCCCTGCGCCGCCTTCCAGTCGCGCTTGATCTTCTTGGCCAGGCTCCACTTATGGACCTCGGTCGGACCATCGTATATGCGGAAGGCGCGGATTTCCCGGAATGCCTGCTCGACGATGGTGTCACCGGACACGCCCGTCCCGCCCATCACCTGGACGCAGCGATCAGCGACGCGGAACAGCGCATCCGACACCGCGACCTTCGCCATGGAGCTTTCCGCCGTGCCGAGGGAACCTGTGTCGAGAACGCCCGCGCACCAGTCGATCATGCATTCGGCCTGCTTCAGGTCGATGAGGTTGTCTGCCAACATGAAGCCGACGCCTTCATGATCCACCAGCGGCTTGCCGAAGGCGTGGCGGCGGCAGGCATAGTCGGTGGCGATTTCCTGCGCGCGCATCGCAAGGCCGAGCCAGCGCATGCAATGGGACAGGCGGGCAGGGCTGAGGCGTATCTGCGCATAGGCGAAGCCTTCCCCGCTCGCGCCCAGCATCTGGTCCGCCGCGACGCGCAGATCGACGATGTCGACCTCCGCGTGGCCGCCGGGCATTGAACTGTCGATCGTGTCGATCACGCGCACCGTCCGGATCGCCGGGTTGGGCAGGTCGACAAGGAACATGCATGCTCCCTCGTCCGATCGGGCCATGACGATGCCCATGCGCGCGCCTTCCGCCCCGGTGATGAACTTCTTGCGGCCGTTGATGACCCAATGATTGCCGTCGAGGCTGCAGGTCGTCTGCATCATCGAGGGATCCGACCCCGCGCCGCCGGTTTCGGCAGGCTCGGTCATGAAGAAGGCGGAGCGCGCCTCACCCCT
>Ga0163161_10003507_pt1 | contig 10982 bp, 10 predicted proteins | sample S45metaG_FD_129847 | JGI IMG/M metagenome (GOLD analysis project Ga0163161, IMG submission 129847) | Switchgrass rhizosphere microbial communities from Kellogg Biological Station, Michigan, USA - S4-5 metaG | ecosystem: Host-associated > Plants > Roots > Rhizosphere > Soil | place: USA... | reverse complement strand
CGAGAACGCGGGGGCGGCTAGCAGTTGTGAAGATGCCCGCCGTGCAGCGCCACGTGCCGCACGTAGTTTCGCCACGCCTCCTGGGCTTCCCGGGCGCTGGCCTTGGCCGTTTCGATGGTCTGGTCCGGCGATGCGACATCGTCGTATTTCAGGAACACCCTCAAGGCCTCGTCGGCTGCCTGCTTGGCCCGCCTCGCCGAGGCATCCGCCTTCATCGCCATCGCCCTGAGCCGGGCCGCATCGTCGCTGAGCACGTCCATACGCACCTCCATATACGAAATAGGTTCTCATTTCATGTAACGTAGTGTACGTCTGTCGCGAAATGTGAGAAGACTCCAGAAGAGATAGGCGAGACGGGATACCCAGCCCGCGCTGCGTCCACCACAGCGCGAGAGTGCAGACCCCCACCCATAATCGGCAACAGTCCTTCGATGTCCGTCGCATCCCACTCCATCTGGTCCCCGTTGCGTCTGCCCGCCTTTCGCGGGCTGTGGGCCGGCAGCGCCATCTACTTCACCGGAAACGCCATGCAGGTCATGGCGGCCTCGTGGCTGATGGTGGAACTCACGGGCTCCTCCTTCCTCGCGGCGCTCGTACAGACCGCCGTGTTCCTGCCTATGTTTCTGCTCGCGCTGCCCGCAGGCGTGCTGGCGGACATCACGGACCGACGGCGGCTGATCCTGAAATCACTGGCGGTTCAGGTCGCCATCGTCCTCGTCCTGTCCCTGCTCGCATTGGCGGGGTGGGCGGGCCCGGGGACCTTGTTGCTGTTCACCTTTTGCGCCGGCTGCTGCACCGCGCTGCTGTCGCCCGCCTGGAACACCAGCCTGGCCGACACCGTGCCACGCGAGGACATGCCGCAAGCCATCACGGCGATGTCCATCGCCTGGAACAGCGCACGGGCATTGGGGCCCTCGATCGCGGGCTTCCTGTTCGCATGGCTGGGCGCGGGCTGGGTGTTCGTGGTCGCTGCCGTGAGTGTGCTGGTGATGATGCAAGCCCTGCGGCGCTGGCCGCCGGCGCCCCATGCGCAGTCCCCCCTGCCGGCAGAGCGCCTCTGGAGCGGGACCCTCGCCGGGCTGCGCTATGCGCGACATTCGCCGATCATCCTGGCGCAGTTGCTGCGCACCGTGGCCTACAGCGGTGCGGGTTCGGCCCTGTGGGCGCTGTTGCCGGCCATCGCGGCGCAACAACTGAAGTTGGGCGCCACCGGATTCGGCTTCCTCATGGGATGTCTGGGAACAGGCGCGGTGGGGGCGGGCCTGGTGCTCGGCAGGCTGCGTGCGCGCCTGGGACTCGAGCGCCTCGTCGCAGGGGGATGCATGGTGTTCGCGGCCGTGATGGTCATCGCCGCGTATGTGCGCATGCCGATCGTCGTCTTCGTGGCGCTGGCCATCGGCGGCGCCGCCTGGATGGCGGTCATGGCCACCTTCAATACCGCCACGCAGTCCAGCGCACCCCCTTGGGTCCGCTCACGCGCCGTGGCACTGCACACGCTCAGTGCACTGGGTTCGTTCGCCATCGGCTCGGCCTTCTGGGGTGCCGTGTCCGGCCTCACCGGGCTGGCGATGGCCCTGAGCATGGCGGCGGTCGTCATGGCGGGCGGCGTGTTTCTCGCCCGCTGGCTGCCGTTGCGCATGGGCGCTTCGCAGGAGGTCACGCCCGCCGCGCTCTGGGACGATCCTCTCATCAAGAATCAGCCGTTGCCGGGAGATGGCCCGGTGTCGGTGGAGATCTGCTACTGCATCCGTGCCGGCGAGGCCGAGGAATTCCTCAACGCCGTGACCCAACTGCGCGCTTCGCGGCGGCGAGACGGCGCCACGCTCTGGCGCGTCTATCGCGACCTCGGCGACCCTTCGCGATACATCGAACGCTTCATCGTCACCTCATGGGCCGAATACCTGCACCAGCGCGCCCGCGCCACGCTGGCCGACCAGGAAGTCGAGGCCCGCGTGCGGGTGTTCCTGCGCGAAGGCCAGGCGGTGACGACCCAGCACTACATCGCCGAGCGCTGACTCGTCGCCATGTCCGCGTTGTTCTTGCGCGAAGCGGCTGCATCCGTAGTTTGGTCCTCCCGACACACCCCAGCACAATGAGGCGCCCGAGGTCGGGCAATACCTCAACGTCTGGAGTCCGATGAACTGTGCGAGTATCCCCGTGCGCCGCTGCGTGCACGCTCTGTTTCTGGCGGCGGCTGCCGCGGTGGCCGGTTGCGGTGGCGGTGGGACGGCGAACCTGCTGGTCGCGTCGCCGGGCGCAACGCCATCGACGCAGGCGATCAATGCGACCCCCGTGGCCTCGGCGCAGATCGATGCCGCAGTGGCCAAGCTCGACCAGTTGGCGGGCGAAGTCATGCAACGCTCGAAGATTCCGGGCATGGCGGTGGCCGTCGTGAAAGACGGCCAGGTCGTCTACGCCAAGGGCTTCGGGGTGCGCCGGGTCGGCTCGCCGGAACGGGTCGATGCCGACACCGTGTTTCAGCTCGCATCGATCTCCAAGCCGATCGCCGCTACCGTGGTGGCCGGGCTCGTGGGAGGCCATACCGTGTCCTGGGACACGCCCGCCGCGACCCGGCTGCCCGACTTCAACCTGTCGGAGCCAGCGATCACGCAACAGGTCACGATCGGCGATTTCTTTGCGCACCGTTCCGGCTTGCCGCAAGCGGCCGGCGACAAGCTCGAGGACCTGGGCTATGACCGCCAGCAGATCCTGCAGCGCATGCGCTACGTGCCATTGCTTGCCTTTCGCACCACCTACGGCTATTGCAATTTCGGCCTCACGGCCGGCGCGGAGGCTGCTGCCGACGCGTCCGGCATCGACTGGGCCACGCTGTCCGAGCGCACGCTCTATGAGCCGCTGGGCATGAACGCCACCAGTTCCCGCTTCAGCGACTTCATGGGGCGCGCCAACCGCGCGTCGCCGCATGTGTTGCGCGACGGGAGCTACCAGGCCCTGTACCAGCGCCAGCCCGATGCGCAATCGCCCGCCGGCGGCGTGAGCTCGAGCCTCAACGACGTCGCGCAATGGCTCACTTTTCTGCTTCAGAACGGAAGCTACAAGGGGCGCACCGTGGTCACGGCCGAGGCCCTGCTGCCCGCGATCAGCGGACAGATCGTGAATGGGCGGTCCGATGATCCGGCAGCGCCCCCGAACTACTATGGCTACGGCTTCAACGTGGGAAGCACGGCGGCGGGGCGCCTCAAGCTTTCGCATTCGGGCGCCTTCATGCTCGGCGCGGGCACTGCTTTCACGGCGATTCCGGCGGCCGGGGTCGCGATCGTCACCCTGACCAACGCAGCACCGGTGGGCGCCGCCGAGGCCCTGAACATGACATTCGAGGAACTCGTCGAGTCGGGAGCGTCCTCGACCGACTGGATCGCGCTCTTCGCGCAGCGGTTCCAGTCCTTCTACCGGCCCGAGGGGTCGCTGGCCGGCCAGCAACCGCCATCGCAGCCGGTCGCTGCACTGGGCAGCAATGCCTATGCGGGTACGTACGTCAACAGCTACTACGGCAACGCGGTGGTGGAAGCCAGCGGCAGCGGGCTGGTGTTGAAGATGGGACCGACAGGCGCGAAGGTCTTCCCGCTGCGCCACTGGAGCGGCAACACCTACGTCTTCGATCTGTCGGGCGAGAACGCGCCGCCCGGGTCCATCTCCACGATCGACTTCAAGCCCGGCGCCTTCGGTGTCTCCGGCAGCCTGGCGATCGAGTACTACGCCGAGGACCTCACGCGCGGCACGTTCACGCGAACGCCCTGACCGCAGCAGTGGCGCCTTCGCATGGCCGATCGAGCGACGTCGGACACCTCCTTGCCTCGCTTGCGCGAACTTCTGACGCGGTGACCTGCCGCCGTGGCGGAGACTGGCAGCTTCAGGGCTTCTGGCGCAGTGCACCATGCGAACCGACATCTTTCGGGCATTCGGCACCGATGGCCGGATGCATATCGTGTTTCGCCGGACGCAGACCTTCCTTGTCAGGACAGACTACGGACCGGTCGAGAAGCGGCGCCAGCCGAAGTTCTATCTCGACAACGGGGATCCGCTGGAGTGTGCCGATCGCTACGACACCTTCAGAACGCTCGCGGGCGACCTCGTGGTCCGGATCGTCCACCGGAATTCGCCGAAGCGGCAACGGGGCCACTGAGCGCCGGCCTGATGTCGGCGGGGTCGCGCCCCTGGTGGACTTGGTGGATGCGGTCTCACAGGTCTTCGATGACAAGCATGCGGTAGCGCTGCGCGATCGAGTAGGGGTAGCGTCGTACCACCTCCATCATCCGCTGCGCTGTTTCCTCGTTCGGCGTTTCCACCAAGAGACCGTGGTGCCCCTCCTTCGCCAGCTTCGTGTAGGCGCGGACGGTGGCGCCCTCGGTGCCGGCGGAGGGCAGGGGGTCGTCGGCGTCGCTGACCGTCGGTGTGAGTTGCGAAAAGACGGTCGAGGGAGGGAGGAGGAAGATCTGACTGTCCTTCAACTCGCCACTCAACTCGGTGGCCGCGGCCACTGCGGCCGCCTCGTCCGGAAACATGACCATCGAATAACCTGTGGGATAGAACGCGCCGCCGATGGTGGCAACCATCGAGGGGTCAAGGCTGAAGGTGGAGATCATGGTGACTTTCAGGCCGCCGGCTGGCGGCGCCAGAGTGGGCAATGCCGGACTCTTGCGCGGGCGGCATCCGTGCTGCGTAGGAAGAGCCCGTTGTCGGAAGTGCGCCGCGGCCCTTGCCAGACTCCGATAGCCTGGATGAGCGCGGCGGTGCAGATCCAGCGCTCGAGCTTGGGCGCAAGCTTTGCGGTTCAGAAAAGGCCCGCGGCTTGCGCCGAGTCGAGCACGTTGCGCATCAGCTCCCTGACCTGTCCACCGACGTCCGAAGATGGAGAGGCCACGAAGGTCGTGCTCCACACCATCCGGCCGTTGCGCACGTCGGTGACGCGCCCGGTGGCCGAAAATCCGATGCTTCCCCAGCCGCCCCCGAGCGGCGCGCTCAGACCGATGCCGGCGCCGCCGCTTCCACCCCAGCTGAAGCCGCCGATACCCACGGAAACCCCGGAGCCCATGGACGTCGCCGCGGGCATGAGCGACAAGACGAACACATGGCTTGCGCCGGCGGACTCCGCACGGGATGCCAGCTCGGGCTCCGTCGCCCGGTAACCCGCGCCCGTCGCGCCGGGGGCAACGATCGGAGATGCACCTCTCGCCGCCAGCGCCCGCGACAGATCGTCCTCGCAGGGTTGGCGCATCAGCAGATCGAGGGTGTCGCAGGCGATGAGCACCTTGCCGCCGCGCAGGATGCCGGAGTTCGGTCCCAGTGCCGGATCGGTCCATTCGCCCCACCGCTGAGGCGGCGAGGTGCATCCGACCAGCGTCAGCACGGCCAGTGCAGCGATTCGGCGCAAAGGATGGCATCTATCCATGGGACGACCCCGAGAATGACTCAGGCCCGATGGTCGACGGGCGTGCGCGGCGAGCCAAGCGGAGAGCACGGAGATTCGAGTAGGAAGAAGCCGCGGCGCGTCGAGTCCTCAGAGCCCTGGGGATGAAACGAAGCTCATCCAATGCAGGCTCTGCGCGCGCATCGGGCGAGGTGGAGGTGGAAGGGGTGTGCGCCGGGCTACCATGGACGCTCTCGCGAACGAGGAGCCAGAAAATGTCCTGCGACCCCATCGATGCGCTGATCCTGGCGCAGGCGGCAGAAGCGGTCATCTATGCCAACAGGGCGGGCGTGATCGAGCGATGGAATGCCGCTGCTGTCGCGATGTTCGGCTTCACCGCCACCGAGGCGCTCGGGCAGCATTTGGACCTGATCATTCCCGAGCATCTGCGCAAGGCGCACTGGCAAGGCTTCGACGCCGCGATGGAAAACGGCATGACGCGGCTCGGTGGGCGTCCGACGCTGACGCGCGGGCTGCATAGGACAGGCCGGAAACTCTACGTGGAGATGAGCTTCGCGCTGGTCAGGGATGCCACCGGTTCGGTGCTGGGATCGGTCGCCGTGGCGCGGGATGCGACCGAACGGATCGAGCGCGAGAAGGCCGCGGTGGCGGCGCAGCCGCGCTAGCACAGGGCCGCCCCTCCTGTGGGCATCGGACGACACACACACCGACGCGCCACAGACCTGTCCGTCAGGGCGTCCAGAAGCCGCGACGCTTGTCGATGGCCAAGTTCTCCATCACCCGGTTCGAAATTGAATCGATTTCCCCCTACGAAGTTCAGATTTCGTCTGACAGACGCAGGCGCCCCAAAGCTGAGATGTTCCACCTTCCACTCGCCCGGGAGGCGGTCGGCAATAGCGAACTCGTGGCCGGCCGCGACGGTCCCGTCTCACGGCGCTCTTCAAGGTCCAGACCGCTTTGGCCCGCAGCGGGTGCCGTGCACGAGAAGTTCAGGGGGCATTCCGGATCAGAAACTCGAGAGGTAGAGCTTATGACAACACGCCAGGAATGGGATGAGTATCTTCAATATCGCCGAGTGCAGGAAAGGCAGCGCGGCGAACCCCCGGAGGAGGGCTCTCTGCGACAACGACCCATTCGAAACTCTCGATCGGATCGAGTCGCTGAACGTGACCGGGCGACAGTTCGCGGCGGCCGAGGCCGCAGCGGGCAATAGTTCAAGGCGACCGGAAGGGGCAACGCCACTGCTGGTCAGCCGCCTGAACGTTGATCGCCGCCTCCGCCAGACGCCATGGCGATCCACCTGTCGCTACCTTGACGGAGTGAATCCGATCATCTTCATCGCGGCCGCCAGCGGCTGGCGCGCGGTCCAATAGCCGGCCCAGGGGTCCGTCGTCTGAAACGACAGGTGCTCGCGCGCCGTGGCGATGGTCCACTGCGCACCGCTCTTCAGTTTGGAGAGGTCGTCCCAAGGCACCGGCATCGACACGCCGAGCCCGGGGCGAGCGCGGGCGGAAAATGCCGCCGCGGTGGTGGCGCCGTGGCCGTTGCGCAGGAAATCGACAAACAGCTTGCCGACCCGGTTCGAGGGCCCGCTCCTGGCCACGAAGCGTGTGGGGATGGTGCGCGCGAGATGCTGCACCATTGCCTGCGAGAAGCCCTTGACCGCCTCGTAGTCGAAGCGCGGCGCGATCGGCACCACGACGTGCAGGCCCTTGCCCCCGCTGGTCTTCAGCCAGGCCTGGAGCCCCAGCTCCGACAACAGCGAGCGCACCAGGATCGCCGCCTCCTGGACGTGTTGCCAGGATGTGCCTTCGCCGGGGTCGAGGTCGAAGATCATGCGATCCGGCTTGACGATGTTCTTCGCCGTGGAGTTCCAGGTGTGGAACTCGATGACGTTCATCTGCGCCGCCGATGCAAGCGCCTGCGCGCTCCCCACCTCGAGCAACGCGCCGTGCCCCGGCCACAGCCCGGGGTCCAGTGCCTTGATGCCGGGAATGCTGATCTTCTCGTCGTGCTTCTGGAAGAAGAGCTCGCCCGTCACGCCGGTCGGGCCGCGCACCAGCGAGCAGGGCCGGCGCTTCAGGTGCGGCAGGATCCAGTCCGCCACCGACTCGTAGTAGCGCACCAGGTCGAGCTTGGTGAGGCCCGAGACGGGGTCGATCACGCGCTCGGCGTTGCTCACCCTGATGCCCCCGGTGGCCGTCTTGCCTGCCGTCTTCACGGGGCCGGCATCCGCGAGCGTCCTGGCCGTCTCGCGCACGATCGCGCTGGCCGGCTTGTCGGTGCGCAGGGAAACATAGGACGCATGCCGGATCTGCCCGTCCGGCGTCCATTCGGCGAAGGCCACCTCGGCGACGATCCGCGGCGCCACCCATCGCTCGCTGCCTGGGGCTCGCCTGGACCACCGGCCGGGCTTGCCGGCGCCGGCAGGGAAGGGGGGCTTCCCGACCTCGATCTTGACGAGCTTGCGCTTCAGCGCCGCGGCCTCGTCCGAGTCCCACCCGGTACCGACGCTGCCGACCGACACCAGTTGGCCGTCCGGCCCATGCACGCCGAGCAGCAGGCTGCCGATCTGCGGCGAGCCGTCCGACCGGTCGGTGTAGCCGGCGACCACGAATTCCTGGCGCTGCTGGCACTTCAGTTTGAGCCAGGTTTCCGTGCGCCGCGAGGCGTAGGGCGCGTCGGCGCGCTTGGCGATCACGCCCTCGAGGTTCATGCGGCAAGCCGAACTCAGCACCGACGCCGCGTCGGCTTCGAACGCGGCACTGAAGCGCACATGGTCGGTCGCCTTCTCGTCGAGCAGTGCCTGGAGCAACTGCCGGCGCGACACCAGCGGCGCTTCGCGCAGGTCGTAGCCTTCGAAATAGGGCACATCGAACACGAAGTAGACGATCTGCGCATCGCCCGCGCCGCGGTCGAAAGCCTTCTGCAAGGCGTTGAAGCTGGGCAGGCCTTTCTCGTCGAGCACCACGATTTCGCCGTCCAGCCAGCTTGACTTGAGGCCCAGTCCTTCCAACTCGCGCACCAGGCTGGGCATCCTGGCCGACCAATCGTGGCCGCCGCGCGTGACGAGCGCGGCCTTGCCGTTTTCCAGGCGGGTCATGATCCGGTAGCCATCGAACTTGATCTCGTAGAGCCACTGGCCGGCCGCCGGCACGCCGGTCGCGAGTGTGGCCAGCTGGGGGCTGATCCTGGCGGGGAGGGGCGCCTTCACGGCGCCCGGCACGCTGGCGTGGGAGCTGCGGGCACGCCTGGCCGTTGCACCGGGCGCCACTGCGCCTCGGGGCTCTGAAGGCGCCCGACGCAGCGGCCTGGCGATCACACTGTCGGGCAGTGCCGAGACGACGTCGTAGTCCGCCTTCGGTCGCGCCAACGCGTCGCGCTTCTTGAACAGGATCCAGGGCTCCTGCTTCTCGCCGCCTTTGGCGATCTTCACCAGTTCCCACAATCCGGCCAGCTTCTGGCCGTGAAGGTGGAAGAGCAGCTTGCCTTTCTCCAGACCTTCCCGCGGGTCGCCCACGGGCTCCCAGGTGCCGTTGTCCCAGACGATGACCGTGCCGGCGCCGTATTGCTTGGGCGGAATGGTGCCCTCGAACGATCCATACGACAGCGGGTGGTCCTCGACGCGGATCGCCATGCGCTTGTCCGCCGGATCGAAGCTCGGCCCCTTCGGCACAGCCCAGGAGAGCAGCACCCCGTCCAGCTCCAGGCGGAAGTCGTAGTGCAGCCGGCTCGCCGCGTGCTTCTGGACGACGAAAGCAGCCGCCTTTCCCTTGCGGGGCGCGTGCTCGCCACGAGGCTCGGAGGTGACCGCGAAGTCGCGCTTCGACCAGTATTTCTGGAGCGGATCCAGTCGAGTTTCGCGGGCCATGGCGAAATCTACAAGGCACGCCGGCCCGCGTCGAGCGCGCTTGGCTGCTATTTCCCCCGGGCTGACTTGGCGCTCAGGAATCCAGCCACGTGGTCCGCCGGTACGTCTGAAGGCGGTCCCACGCCCTGAGAAGCGCAAGGAGAATCATGACGACCTCCTCGAAGTCGACCGTACCGGGGTCGTCTTGGCGGCGGTTTCGGACGCGGTGCGCCGGTCGAGGCCGTTGTGTTTCGGATCGTCTGCCATCTTGAACTCCTGCAGGTGCGGACCAGTCACCCCATGCCGGTCAGCATTTCAGATGTTCCTCCCGCGTCGGGTTCAGCGAGTGGGCGTTTGGCGCAACGCGGTGCCAGTCAAGATCCATTGCGACGGCCCACGTCAGCGATTCTGCGCGCTTCGAAGCGGGCGGCGCCTACGCGCCCCGGACGCTGCCGTTCGCAAGATGCGACTCCCCACTCCTCTCGCACCACCCACCCAAAGGACCCATGATGACCACCACCAAGCGCGCCGCGCCCGATGCCTGCAGCCTCCTCGATGCCGACCACCGCAAGGTCAAGAAGATGTTCGGCGAGTACGAGACACTCACGAGGTCGAAGGCCGCGAGCGCGGGGCAGAAGAGACGCGAGCTTGCGAACGAGATCTGCCTGGAGCTCACGGTGCATGCGCAGATCGAGGAGCAGATCTTCTACCCCGCGTTGCGCCAGGCCATCAAATCCACCGATCTGCTGGACGAGGCCAAGGTCGAGCACGCGACCGTCAAGGACCTGATCGCGCAATTGGAGTCGGCCTCTGGCGTCGACGAGATGTTCGATGCCAAGGTCAAGGTGCTCGGCGAATACATCGATCACCACGTGAAGGAAGAGCGCAACGAGATCTTCGTCCAGGCACGCGCTGCTCGCGGCCTCGACCTGGTCGCCATGCGCGAGCAGCTCGCCGCGCGCAAGGAAGAACTGATGGAAGAGCTCACCGGCGTCGCCGCCTGACCACCTGCAGGAAGCACGATCTCCAAGGGGCTGCGGTCACCCAGCTGACGCCCGCGCAAGCGCTGCGACTACCAGAGCCTCCACCAGGGCCGACGCTGTCGCATGTGCAGTGGCCGCAGGTCCAGGCGATCGATGATGCTCGCCGCCGCGCCGAATCGGTTGGCCGCCTCGGGTTGCTGATTCGTCGATGCTCGGCGAGCGAAACTGGTCGCGTCCTGCATCGGACGTCGGTCTTGCCGATTCGATGGCGACGAGGCGGTATCCGTGGAGGGCATGGGCGCATTCTGGCAGGCGCTCGCCAACTCAGGTGTGATGAACTTCGCGCAGTTGCAGTCTATTGCCGTGCCCCGGTCGCGGCCTGACGCGAACGGCGCATTTTTTTGCTCAACGCCGGCGTTCATTTCGCAAAGCAAGGGCTGCCGAGTGAGAGGGGAACCAGACTCAGGTCGACGGAACGTGGTCGCCATCGATCAGTTGGCGTAGCAGGTCGGCAATGTCGTCGAGCGGCAGGCAGTAGTGCGCCCGGGCCTGGGTCGACCGCCCGGCCTTCGACACCAGTGCCGGATGGAAGGTATGTTCGGTAGCCTCCAGCACCCCGATCCCACCGGCTGCGTTGATGGCCCGCAAGCCTTCCATGCCGTCCACATCCCCTCCAGCCAGCACCACGCCGATCACGCGCGGCCCGTACACGCGGGCAGCAGACGCGAACAGACGATCGACGGCAGCGCTGGCTTGGCGG
>Ga0163161_10003506_pt1 | contig 10982 bp, 12 predicted proteins | sample S45metaG_FD_129847 | JGI IMG/M metagenome (GOLD analysis project Ga0163161, IMG submission 129847) | Switchgrass rhizosphere microbial communities from Kellogg Biological Station, Michigan, USA - S4-5 metaG | ecosystem: Host-associated > Plants > Roots > Rhizosphere > Soil | place: USA... | reverse complement strand
GAAGTCCGACAGCTCGAGCAACGTCATTTCCTTGAACGCGCCGAGCAGCTCGTCGGTGCTGAGCTTCGCCATGATGTGGCGTCCTTTCTGGTATCTCGTCTGGTATCTCGCCGGTTCCGCCGGCAGATGGGTCAGTCGGTTATTTCCGCCGGCTCGGCGGGGGTTTGGGGATCCGGCTGGGCCGCGGCGGCAGGCGCGGGAGCGCTCGCTGCGTGCTTCTCCTCCAGGGCCTTCGCCAGACGAGCCATCTGGGAGAGTGGCGCTTGGAAGAGCGTGGCCGCGCGAGTAGGCAGCGCCTTCATCGCCCCGGCGAGCCGCGCGAGCAAGACCTCTCGCGACTCCAGGTCGGCAATCCGCGCGACCTCGGCGCCGCTGAGCGCCTTCCCGTCCAGTACCCCGCCCTTGATCACCAACAGCGGATTGGCTCGCGCGAAATCGCGCAGGCCTTTCGCGACGACGACAGGGTCACCTGTGACGAAAGCGATAGCTGTCGGGCCGACAAGCAGGCTCTCGTCGAGTCCGACGCCGGCATTTTCGGCTGCCCGCTTGGTCAGTGTGTTCTTGACGATGGCGTAGGTCGCGTCGTTGCCCAGCGTCCGGCGCAGATCGGTGACTTGCTTCACAGTGAGGCCGCGGTACTCGGTGATCAGCGCGGCGGAGGCTTGGCTGAACTTCTCGGCGATCTCGTTGACCGCAGCGACCTTCTCGGCGTTCGGCATGATTCCTCCTCTCGGTGTCTCAGGCTGGCCCCACCAAGGGAGACGAGAACGCCCCGGCGCAGGGCACGGGGCGGCAAAGCCGATCCGTCCTACCTGCGCGGGCCGCTCCGGCGCTCCGGAGGTGTTCAGTCGGGTACGCGTACGCGACGACCAGCGGTCTTCGGTGGAACTGCGGTGATGGTACGCACCGGGCGGCCCGGGCGGCCAATCGCGCCTTGGGCAGCGGGCTGGGCCGCTCAGGCCGAGGTACTGACGTCCTCGAGCATGTTCCGGGTGCGGTTGGCGTCTACCGGGATGCCCGGGCCCATCGTGGTGGCGAACGTGACCTTCTTCAGGTATCTCCCCTTGGCCGCTGATGGCTTCGAGCGGATGATCTCTTCGAGTGCCGCTGCGTAGTTCTCCACCAACTGCTTCGCGCTGAATGAGGTCTTTCCGATCACCAGGTGCAGGTTGGCCTGCTTGTCGACCCGGAAGCTGATCTTGCCGCCCTTGATGTCGGATACCGCCTTGGCGACGTCGGGGGTGACCGTGCCGGTCTTGGGATTGGGCATCAGACCGCGAGGGCCGAGTATTCGAGCGATCCGGCCAACCTTGGCCATCTGGTCGGGCGTGGCGATCGCGGCGTCGAAATCAAGGAAGCCACCTTGGATGTCAGCGATCAGGTCGTCACTGCCGACCCGGTCGGCGCCGGCCGCTTCCGCCTCGACGGCCTTGTCGCCGGTCGCGAAGACGATGACGCGGGCGGTCTTCCCGGTGCCGTGCGGCAGGTTGACGGTGCCACGCACCATCTGGTCGGCCTTGCGGGGGTCAACGCCGAGTCGGAGAGCGACCTCGACGGTGCCGTCGAACTTGGTCGGTGACGTCGTCTTGGCCAGGTTGGCCGCTTCGAGCGGGCTGTAGATCCGGCCGGCGTCGACGAGTTCAGCGGCGTTGCGATAGCCCTTGCTGTGCTTCACGGGTGATGCTCCGTTTCATGGTCGTGGTCGAGCAGGCGCCGGCCTTCGGCGCCCTCCCACAGGTGTGCTGTCCGGATCGAATGACGCCGGCTCGGCGCCACCTGACGTCAGACAGGGCGTCGAGGTCAGCCCTCGACGGTGATGCCCATTGATCGCGCGGTGCCGGCGATGATCTTCGCGGCGTTGTCCAGATCGTTGGCGTTCAAATCTTCCATCTTGGTCTTCGCGATCTCGCGGACCTGGTCCATCGTGACCTTGGCGACCTTCGTCTTCTGCGGTTCCCCGCTGCCTTTCTCGACGCCAGCCGCCTTGAGCAACAGCCGGGCGGCGGGTGGCGTCTTGGTGACGAAGGTGAACGACCGGTCCTCGTACACGGAGATCTCGACCGGGACGATCTGGCCGCGCTGCGATTCGGTCGCCGCGTTGTAGGCCTTGCAGAACTCCATGATGTTGACGCCGTGCTGCCCGAGGGCCGGCCCGACTGGCGGTGCGGGGTTGGCGGCGCCGGCCTGGATCTGCAGCTTGATGATCGCCGTCAGTTTCTTCTTCTTGGGAGGCATTCCCTAGCTTTCTTTCTTTTCTTGTGTGTGTGTTGGATGGTCTAGAGCTTGGAGACCTGGCCGAACGCCAGCTCAACCGGCGTCTCGCGGCCGAAGATCGACACCAGCACCTTGAGTTTCTGATGCAACGTATCGATCTCGTTGATCGTGGCCGGCAGGGTGGCGAACGGGCCGTCCATGACGGTCACCGACTCGCCGATCGTGAAGTCGACGACCTCGACCTTCGGCTTGTCCGCGGGACCGGCCGCTCCGCCGCGAGCCTGCCGATCAGCCCGCTGGCTGGCCGGCGCCAAGATCTTCACGACTTCGTCGATCGACAGCGGCGATGGGCGTGAGGTGGCGCCCACAAACCCCGTGACACCGGGGGTGTTGCGCACCGCGCCCCACGACTCGTCGTTGAGGTCCATTCGAACCAGGATGTAGCCCGGGAACACCTTGCGCTGGACTTGCTGGCGCTTGCCGTTCTTGATCTCGACGACTTCCTCGGTCGGCACCTCGACCTGGAAGATGTAGTCCTCCATGTCGAGGCTGGAGATCCGGCTCTCCAGGTTGGTCTTCACCTTGTTCTCGTAGCCGGCGTAGGAGTGGACCACGTACCAGTCACCGAATGCGCTGCGAAGCTCGCGGCGCAACGCTTCGACCGGGTCTTCCTCCTCGACCTCGCTCTCCTCGGGCGTGGTCTTCTCGGGCGCCGTGGCCGCGGTGGCGTCCTCGGGCCCGGCAGCGGCCGTTACGTCGCCCATCTGGTCCGGTTCGACCTCGCTCCGCACGGGGGCCTCGACATCATCCTCGGCCGGCTCCTGACCAGCGGTCGCCGGTTCGAAGATGCTGGCGGACTCGGCGTCGGCAAAGTCGGCGGCCTCGGCATCGTCAGCACCCAGCAAGCGCGCGGCGCTCGCGATGTCGGTTCGATCCTCGTCGGTGCGATCCTCTGGTGCGTCCGGTTCCGCGACCACGTCGCGCGGCGCACCGACCTCCCCCGGGGAGGTCGCGCTCTGGTAGTCGGACACGGTCTCTCTTTCTTGATGTACGTGAGCAGTCACAGATGGAGCGGTTCGGAGCTAGCCGAACACCTCGAGCACCAGCTTGGCGAATCCGACGTCCAAGCCGGCCACGATGGACACCATCACGACGACGAAGACGATCACCACGATGGTGTAGGTCACCAGCTCGTTCCGCGAGGGCCAGAGCACCTTGCGCAGCTCGGAGATCACCTCGCGCAGGAACCGCCCGATCCGCCCGCCGCGCCCGGCGCTCGCGGTCCGCGCCGAGGGTGCCTCGGTGCGAGTCTGCGTCACACGCTCTCCTCTCGGATGCCGCTGACCTCCGTCAGCGGGCGATTCGGTCCACCTCGCCGCGCGTCCTGACGCGCCACGTCCGCAGGGGCGACAGGACTCGAACCTGCAACCGCCGGTTTTGGAGACCGGTGCTCTACCAATTGAGCCACGCCCCTACACGCAGAGGACCAGGCGACTTGGCCGGCGGGCACCATTCGGCGCATGCTGACGCAAGGCCCCGATGGACCCCAGGCTCGAGTGTACGGGGCCGCGGCGACGCGCTCCAACTCGCTCGCGACGACCCCGTTCAGCGGTCGGCGTATCCACCTACCACGCTCGGCTTACAGGCAACACCCTAAACAACGCCGGCGCGACCGCCTGCATTCCGGCGTCGCGGGCCGCGAACGCCTTCGGGCCGCCATCTCGTCGAAGATCACCGACACTGGGGACTCGGAACAAGATCACACGCTTGACCGAACAAGATCAACGCTGGTCTCCGAGCAACTAGGGTGCAAGAGAGCGTGCGCGCAAAAACACACGGCTCGCTCTGCGACGATGGACGCATGGGTGTACGCATCTCTGATCGCATCGCCGCCATCGGCGAGTCCGCGACGCTGGCCGTCGACGCCAAGGCAAAGGCGCTCAAGGCCGCCGGCCACCCGGTGATCGGATTCGGTGCCGGGGAGCCCGACTTCCCGACGCCGGACTACATCGTGGCTGCTGCCGTCGACGCCGCCCGCAATCCGGCCTTCCATCACTACACGCCGGTCGCAGGGCTGCCGGCGCTCCGCGACGCCGTAGCCACCAAAACGCGGCGGGACTCCGGCTATGCGGTGGACGCCAGTCAGGTCCTCATCACCAACGGGGGCAAGCAAGCTATCTACAACGCGTTCGCAACGCTCCTCGATCCGGGTGACGAGGTACTGGTCGCTGCGCCGTACTGGACCACTTACCCCGAGGCAATCCGGCTCGCCGGCGGCGAGCAGGTTGACGTGGCCACCGATGAGACCACCGGATACCTCGCAACGGTGGAGCAGCTCGAGACCGCACGAACTCCGCGGACGAAGGTGCTCCTGTTCGTGTCGCCGTCGAACCCCACAGGCGCCGTCTACCCACCCGATCGGGTCGCTGAGATCGGCCGCTGGGCGGCGGAGCGCGGTCTTTGGGTCGTCACGGACGAGATCTACGAGCACCTCGTGTACGGGGACGCGCAGCACGTCTCGATGGCAACCGTGGTTCCGGACCTCGGCGACCGCATCGTGGTCGTCAACGGGGTGGCCAAGACGTACGCGATGACCGGCTGGCGGGTTGGTTGGCTCATCGGCCCCGCCGACGTCGTAAAGGCGGCGACCAATCTGCAGTCCCACACCACCTCCAACGTCGCCAACGTGTCCCAGGCGGCGGCGCTGGCCGCGGTCCGCGGCGACCTGTCAGCGGTCCGGGAGATGCGTGACGCGTTCGATCGGCGCCGGCGGACGATGGTCGCGCTGCTCTCGGACATCCCAGGAATCGTCTGTCCCGAGCCGCAGGGGGCGTTCTACGCCTACCCGTCGGTCAAGGGTTTACTCGGCCGACCGCTGCGCGGACGGGTGGCGAACTCGTCCGCAGCACTCGCGGCTTTGATCCTCGACGAGGCCGAAGTGGCCGTCGTCCCAGGCGAGGCCTTCGGTACCCCCGGATACGTCCGGTTGTCCTACGCGTTGGGCGACGACGACCTGGCTGAGGGCATCGGCCGTATCGCGAAGCTCGTTGCGGATGCTGGCTGAGGGCACGCCCGGACGTCAGCGCAGCGCGCCTGCCGTTCGGAGGACGCTAAGCGCCGCGGGCAAGTCCCGAAGGGCGTTCGCGAGGTCAGACGGCTCGGCGATGCGCCAGGCGTTGGCGTTGACATAGCAGCGGACCGCTGCGTCGAAGGCCGTCGGCCCGGCCGCGTCGCGGGCGGCCCGGAGTGCTGCGGCGCCCTTGCCGTAGGTGAGGCGGTAATAGTCCTTCTCGTCCGCGCCGTAATCCGCCGTCGGTCGGTCGACCGGGCCTCGCAGCCTGAGGTCCCCGGGGGCCGGCGGCGTGTTGTCGACCAGCTGCTCGGCGTAGGTGGCGAAGGCCTCGTCGAGCCACGCGTGTTCCGCCTGCGAGTCGCCCACCATGGCATAGAACCACTGGTGGGCAGTCTCGTGAACGGCGACGAGGTCGGAGGACGTCAGCATCTGGATCGCGCCTGGGTACTCGATCCCGCCACCCTCTTCCGGAACCCGCGCGACCGACAGCGAGGGGAACGGAAACGGCCCGAACCGTCGGGACAGCTCGATGATCGCCCGGCGGAACTCCGGAACGAGCATGTCGCGGATCTCAGTGGTGGGTGCGCCGATCCGCAGCGCCACTGAACCGACTTTGGTGTCGCTGACCTGGAAGGGACCAATGGCCACGCTGACGTCCCGCGCCGCGTCCAACGTCGTGTGCCAGATCCGCATCTCGCCGTCCCGTTCACCGGTCGTGGGGTTCCCGGAGGCGAGCACGGTGTCCGCTGCGGGCGCCCGCACTGTGAGGTCGGTCCGCATGGCTTCGCTGGTCGCGCTCTCGGCCGCGAACTGCAACATAGGCTCGGTATGCCAGCCGTACCCATACTCCCAGGCGAGGAGCGGATGGGCCGAGGCGAACCAGGCGAACGGGCCTGCTGACCGATCGACGCGCCCGATTCGGTCGAATGAACCGTCGCCCAGGGTCACGGTGAACGCCAGATCAGCGGTCACTTGGGTGCCCGCGGGGAGTTGTCGCCGGAACGGAATGTGCAGCAGGCCGCCCTGAGTCGATGGATCAGCGCCGTCGGGTGAAAACGTCGCGTCGCCGGCGTCGTGGTCCGCCTGGGCCGAGGTAACGACGATCTTGGTGCCGGTTGCCGCTGTCGGTGCCGTGTTCGCGGTGAGTCGAAACACAAGCTCGGTGATCGAACGATCAGGCGTGAACGTAATCCGCTCGGTGCCGCGCACCGTGGCCAGGTCCGGCGCGACAGCAAAGGTCAACGCAACGCGCGGACGGTCCGCCCGCGGTGGCACGTAGCTGGCTGGACAGCTCGGCTGGGCCGGGTCGGACGACGGACTTGACGGGCTGGTCGCCGAACCAGGGCCGGCCCGGTGACCCTGGCCTTCGTGGGTCGCGGTACAGGCGGTGAGCAGCACGGCGAGGGAGAGGGTGCCGACGGCTCTGTGCCAGGCCGAACCTCTCACGGGCTGCGACGATACGGCGACTTCTTCAGTGCTGGCGGTTGACTCCGGTCAGCCAGTCGCAGCCGACGCCATGCTCGATCGTGATTGCCTGGACAACCAGCTTTGCCGCCATGCGCTCTATCCGGCCGGCCACGAATGGCACTGCCGCCCGAAGCCGGCCCGCCACGGTGGCCCGCGTGCTCTCGCCGGCGCCCACCAGCGACAGGGTGCCGCGCAACGTCAGCGGATGGTGCGGGAAGTCGATGCGGATCGCCGCGGTCCGCGAGCCGTCGGTCGCCGCCGGTGCCCAGCTGACGGTCTCGACGACACGTATGCCGGACGGGATCATCGCCCGGATGACATCCGGTGCGCCATAGGCCGGTATCACCCGGTCCGCCACCACCGTGGGCGTCGCGGAGTCGGGCTGACTGGTGATTCGCACGTGGCGGGCATCGAGCGCAGCACACTTCCGCTCCTGGTACGCGCGATCGACGAGCATGGCGACGACCGCCTGCGGAGCTGCCGGGTAGGACATCGGCACGTCGAGCCGCACTCCGGCCCTCTCTGCGCCCTAGTGTCCCGTGCGCACAGCGGCACGGGCCTTGGCCAGAACCGTCTGCCCGTCGACCGTCGCGGTGAGATCTACCCGAACCGTACCGTCGTCGTCTTTAGCCGCGACCGTGCCGCCGACCTCCAGGAGGGCACCGTCCGGATCCGGGACGACAACCGGACGAGTGAACCGCACACCGTACTCCACGACGGCGCCCGGATCGCCGACCCAATCCGTCACCACTCGAGCAACGACGGCCATGGTGTACATGCCGTGGGCGATCACGTTCGGCAGCCCGACCGAGGTGGCCGCTCGCTCGTTCCAGTGGATGGGGTTGAAATCGCCGGAGGCGCCGGCATAGCGCACGAGATCGGCCCGATGCACCCGAAAGCTCTGCGCTGGGAGCTCGTCGCCGACCTGGGCGTCCGATAGCGCGGTCATGATGCCTCCGCCTCGGCCGTGCCTCGAGCGACGAGAGTTGAGTACGCGCTGACCACCGGCTCCCCGTCTTCGGTGGCCACATCGGCCCGCGTCGTGATCATGTCGTTACCTGCGGCGGAGCGGATGGACTCGACCACGATCGTCGTGGCAAGTCGATCTCGCGCCCGAACCGGTCTGGTGTAGACGAACCGCTGTTCGCCGTGCACCACGCGCGAGTAGTCCAGGCCGAGCTCCGGGTCATGCGTGACCTGATCCGCGGCCGCCAGGGTAAGGATGATCGCGAACGTGGGTGGCGCGATGACATCCGGGTGGCCCAGGGCGCGAGCAGCGTCGGGGTCCCGGTAGGCCGGGTTCGGATCTCCGATAGCGTCCGCGAACTCGCGGATCTTCTCCCGCCCCACCTCGTACACGGTCGTCGGTGGGTAGGTGCGGCCGATAAACCGAGGATCGAGCGCCATATCGCGACTATCGCGTCTCGCGGTGCTCGGTGTGCTTGCCACAGTTCGGGCAGAACTTCTTCAGCGTCAGACGATCCGGATCGTTACGCCGGTTCTTCTTGGTGATGTAGTTGCGGTGCTTGCACACTTGGCACGCCAAGGTGATCTTCGGTCGGATGTCGGTGGCTGCCACGGGTGCCTCTCAGGTCGTCTTGGTGGTCGTGCGTCGTCGGGCGGGCAGGTGTAGCGAGGGCCGGATTTGAACCGGCGACACAGCGATTATGAGCCGCTTGCTCTGCCAGACTGAGCTACCCCGCCAGGCGAGGCTCCCTCCCCGGCCACCAGCCGATCCGGCCGGCGGACAGGGTCGGAGTCCGAGCCCCCTTACGGAATCGAACCGTAGACCTTCTCCTTACCATGGAGACGCTCTGCCGACTGAGCTAAGGGGGCCAGCGCCGACCGATGAGCTTACACGAAGCATCGGCTGCGCCTCGGCCCCAGACGCAGGGCGAGCGTGGGCCAGCACACGCCTCTTGGATCTTGGCAACTGCCGGTCCGAAGGGCCAGACTCGTGGCGTCAAGGGCGCCTGGGGTCGCCCGAGAGTCCAGGGAGTCCGCATGGCCGAGACCGCCGAACTCATGTCGTTGCGGCGTGCGATCGATGACGTCCGACGCTCCGTGGCGGTGCTCCGCGACAGCTACGGCGACGTTCCATCGGTGCAGCGTCTCGTCGGGGACGTCGAGCGGCTCGACCTCGATGCGGCGGACCTTGATCTGCCTCCGCCGCTGGCTGTTCCCGAAGTCGTCCCGCTGGGCAGCGAGCCCATCGACCCGTCGATCTGGGCGGACGCCGACGACGAGGGCGTCGGCGGTTATCACGGCGGCTGGAACCGGTGACTCGCGCGCAGGAGCGGTCGGAGCCGATCGCCGCCGGAGGATTGGACGCGCCCGGCCGGGCGCGGATCTCAGCCCGAACCCTTCGACTGGACCGCTGGTGGGTGCAGCCCGCCGTCACGGCCGGGGTGCTCGTTCTTTTCGCGATCTATGCCACGTGGCGGGCGTTCGAGGACGCGCATTACTTCTCCGAGCCCTACCTTTCCCCGTTCTATTCGCCGTGCTTGACGGACAAGTGCCCCAGCGAAGCCCAGGACCTCGGCCAGTGGGCGCTCGTCGCATGGTGGCCGCTGTCGCCCGCGCTGATCATCCTGATCTTTCCGCTGGGATTTCGGCTGACCTGCTACTACTACCGGAAGGCCTACTACCGCTCGTTCTGGGTCTCTCCTCCGGCGTGTGCCGTCGCTGAGCCGCACAAGGGCTATTCCGGCGAGACCCGCTTCCCGCTCATCGTCCAGAACATTCATCGGTACTTCCTCTACGTAGCGATGCTGTTCGCGCTGCTGCTGACCTGGGACGCCATCCACTCCTTCCGCGACACGAATGGCGAGTGGGGGCACATGGGGCTCGGCACCGTGATCCTGCTCATCAACGCGGGCCTGATCTGGGCCTATACGCTCTCCTGCCACTCGTGCCGGCACATAACCGGCGGCCGGCTCAAGCACTTTTCGGCGCATCCGATCCGGTATCGAGCCTGGACGCTGATCTCCAGGATGAACACCAGGCACACCCAGCTGGCCTGGGCTTCGCTGGTCTGGCTCGTGGTCGCGGACTTTTACATCCGCTGCCTCGCCACCGGGGCGTTCAGCGATCCGCGATTCTTCTAATGTTGATGCCGTGAGCCGCCGGAGAGCGCTTGCGTGAAGAGGTAACTATGAGCGAGATCGAGAAACAGTCATACGACGTCCTGATCATCGGCGCGGGCGGGGCCGGGCTGCGCGCCGCGATTGCGGCTCGCGAGGCCGGCATGCGCACGGCGATCATCTGCAAGTCACTGTTCGGCAAGGCCCACACAGTCATGGCCGAGGGTGGCATCGCGGCCAGCATGGGGAATGTCAACCCGAACGACAACTGGCAGGTGCACTTCCGCGACACGATGCGCGGCGGCAAGTTTCTCAACTCGTGGCGGATGGCCGAGCTGCATGCCAAAGAGGCGCCGGAGCGAGTCTGGGAGCTCGAGACCTATGGCGCGCTGTTCGATCGAACTATCGACGGCAAGATCAGCCAGCGTAATTTCGGCGGCCACGAGTATCCGCGGCTGGCTCACGTCGGCGACCGCACCGGCCTGGAACTGATTCGTACGCTGCAGCAGAAGATCGTCTCGCTGCAGCAGGACGACAAGCGTCGGTACGGCAGCCCGGACGGGAAGCTGCAAGTCTTCGCGGAGTGCACCATCACCGAGTTGCTGCGCGACCCGTCGGGTCGAATCGCGGGGGCATTCGGCTACCGCCGCGCGTCTGGCGAGTTTCTACTTTTCCGGGCACCGGCCGTCGTACTGGCGACCGGCGGCATCGGCAAGTCATTCAAGGTCACGTCGAACTCGTGGGAGTACACCGGCGACGGAGACGCACTCGCGCTGCGGGCCGGATCAACGCTGCTGAACATGGAGTTCGTCCAGTTCCACCCAACCGGCATGGTGTGGCCGCCGTCGGTGAAGGGCATCCTCGTGACCGAGTCGGTGCGCGGTGACGGGGGCGTGCTCCGCAACTCCGAAGGCAAGCGGTTCATGTTCAATTACGTCCCCGCGGTGTTTCGCGGGCAGTACGCCGACACCGAGGACGAAGCCGACCGCTGGTACACCGACCCGGATCACAACAAGCGCCCGCCGGAGTTGCTCCCCCGGGACGAGGTGGCCCGTGCGATCAACTCCGAGGTCAAGGAGGGGCGCGGATCGCCGCACGGCGGCGTGTTCCTCGACATAGCGAGCCGGCGCTCCGCCGCCGAGATT
>Ga0163161_10003505_pt1 | contig 10983 bp, 11 predicted proteins | sample S45metaG_FD_129847 | JGI IMG/M metagenome (GOLD analysis project Ga0163161, IMG submission 129847) | Switchgrass rhizosphere microbial communities from Kellogg Biological Station, Michigan, USA - S4-5 metaG | ecosystem: Host-associated > Plants > Roots > Rhizosphere > Soil | place: USA... | reverse complement strand
GGCTCCGGTTCAGTATCAATGTTAACCCCGGGACATTAGCTATTGGCATACCTCCAATGGTGGTCCAGATGCTTGTGGAAAATGCGGTAAAGCATGGTATAGGGAAAATAAAAGAAGGTGGAGAAGTACTCCTACACATAGACAGGACAGATGAAGAATTGGCTATCAGGGTGGAAAATTCGGGCAATCTTTTGTTAAGTGAAGATTCTACCAGGCTGGGACTCGAAAATATAAAGCAGAGGCTTTCCCTGCTTTACGGAAATAAAGCAAGCTTTACGCTTACGGAAAACAGTAATTTTGTAGAAGCTAAAATTTTAATACCGCTGACATGACCACTATCAAAACTGTAATTGTCGAAGATTCACGCTTAGCCCGTAATGAGCTGAAGGAGCTTATAAAGGCACATCCTGAAATTGAGGTTATAGGCGAAGCCGAAAATGTTGACACAGCGTTTGCTATGATAAACGAGCTTAAGCCGCAACTTATTTTCCTGGATATCAATATGCCGGGCAAAGATGGTTTTGAGCTTCTTGAAATGCTTGAAGATGTTCCTGTAACTGTATTTACCACTGCTTTTGACGAATATGCCATTAAGTCGTTTGAGTATAACGCACTGGATTATCTGCTCAAGCCGATCAATTCGGTACGTTTTGCAGATGCTGTTCACAAGATAAAAGACAAGATCGTAAATGACCATCCTGAGAACGCCACAGAAAATCATCTTTTAACTGAAGAGAGTCAGATATTTATAAAAGACGGCGAAAAATGCTGGCTGGTTAAAATAGGGGAGGTATTTCTCTTTGAGATAGTAGGGAACTATACCCGCGTATATTTCAGGGATCAAAAACCTCTTATATATAAATCATTAAACCAGATTGAGGAGCGACTTCCCGAAAATTTGTTTTTCAGGGTCAGCAGGCAGCAAATCATCAATCTTAAATATATTAAGAACGTAGATAACTGGTTTAACGGCAAGCTAAAAGCGACAATGCAAAATGGCGAAGAGATAGAAATTTCAAGGCGTCAGTCGGCATTGTTTAAGGATATGCTTAGCTTATAGAGTTTCAAAGTTTCAGAGTTTCAAAACTGTATACTGCGACTGTAAACTGTAGACTGAACACTATTCCCTTTCAGGGCGCGGAGGCCTTCTGTTTGTGTTAAGGGGTCTTGCCGGTCCATTATTCCTGTTTTGCGGCCTGTTAGGGTTTGCCGGTCGCCGCGCAGCCGAAATCCTTTGTGTAGGTTCTTCTTTCGGCAGGCTTGCTTCTTCTGTTTTGCTTGAGGGTTCAATAAGCTGGTTCAGCTCTTTGATTTCGGCAGCAGTAAGTTCTCTGTAACGTCCTACGGGCACATCAAGCGAAATATTTATTATCCTTATCCTTTTTAGTGCAGTAACATCATACCCAAGATATTCGCACATACGGCGTATCTGTCGGTTTAATCCCTGGGTTAACACGATCCTGAAGATATATTTGCTAATCTGTTCCACCTTGCATTTTCTGGTCACGGTGTCAAGAATTGGCACTCCATTGCCCATTCGCTGAATAAACCTGTCGGTGATAGGTTTGTTTACGGTTACGATATATTCTTTTTCGTGATTGTTCCTGGCACGTAGTATCTTATTTACAATATCGCCATCATCAGTCATGAATATAAGGCCTTCACTTGCTTTATCCAACCTGCCAATCGGAAAAATGCGCTTTGGGTAATTGATATATTCGACTATATTATCCCTTATATCAGGATTTGTGGTACATTCTATGCCCACCGGTTTGTTAAATGCCAGATAAATATTTTTCCCTGCTTTTTCCTTAATAAGCCTGCCGTCTATACGCACTTCATCTTCAGTTGTAACTTTGGTTCCCATTTCGGGCACGATGCCGTTTAGGGTTACCCTTCCTTCTTCAATAAGCTTGTCGGCTTCCCTTCGTGAGCAGTAACCGGTTTCAGATATATATTTATTAAGGCGCTTCAATTCTTCCATACTGCAAAAGTAGTCAAATTTATAAAATCTCTGAGTTCATATATTTAGTATATTGGGCCTGAAAAAGTCTAATAAATTGCTATTATCATGAAAAACAAAATTACAATATTACTATTCAGTCTTTTTGCAGGGCTCTCTTATGGGCAGAGCCGAAAAGGTCAGCTGCACCTAACCCCCGAAAGCAAATCGCACAGACTGTATGTCTCTTTTATGCCTGAGACAGAGAATAATAATGAAAAATCAGGATTTTCATCTTCGCCACAATTAGAACAGCTTGCGAAAGAGTACCATATTACCGCGTTTAAGGCGGTAGATATTCCGGCAGCAAAACTTGAAGAGTTAAAAAGTGCAGCCATTAAAAATGCAGGAAGCAGTGCCGCTGTAGATAAGCTTGCTAATATATATGAACTAACAATAGATAACCCTTCTAACGAAAGGATGCTGGAACTTGCGCAATCGCTGGAAAAATTTGATGCAGTTGAATACTGCAGCCTTATGCCGCTTAGCCCGGTAAAACCTCCTTACGATATATTTCCGGCTACGCCATCATTTATTGACCAGCAGAATTATGTCTCAGACTATGGCGTCGATATGGCATATGCATGGGAACTGGGACTTACAGGGCAAAATATAAATATACGTGACATAGAGTTTGGTTTTAATAAAGACCATGAAGAGCTTAACGATCGCAATGTGTATGTTGGGGCAGATATGGTAGTTTCCAGTCTTGCCACGCAAGATTTTACTGAGCACGGAACCGGAGTATTAGGTATTATGTATGCCGACAAAGAAGGAGACTATGGGGTTTCCGGCCTTGCTTATGGCGCTAACGAGCTTGCACTATTTACCGAGTACGAACAAACTACAGGATATAACAGGGTTAATGCTATAATTAAATGTATCAGCAATTCTGTAGAAGGTGATTTTATAATTTACGAATTGCAGGCTACAGGCGCCCTTGGCCAATATGGTCCGGCTGAATATGAGAATGTGGTATGGGATCTTACCAAGGCAGCTACCGATGGAGGTATGATTGTCGTGGCGGCCGCCGGTAACGGTGCTGAAAATCTTGATGCTCCGGCATACAATTCCTATAATAACAGGGGCGACAGCGGTGCCATAATAGTTGGGGCAGGAAGTAACGACGAAAATCACGACAGGCTTGATTTTAGTACTTACGGTGTAAGGGTAGATCTTCAGGGATGGGGGACAGGGGTTCTTACTTCTGGTAGCGGTACTGCTTATACAATAGCTGGTGACTTTAACCAAACGTATGCCTGGTTTAACGGTACGAGTTCTGCTACGCCAATTGTGGCTTCATGCGCCATAGTGTTGCAATCGCATTATCATAGTGTAACCAACGATTATATGAGCGGCCCTGAGCTGAGGGAATTGCTTAAAGCTACAGGAAAACCTCAGGGTGAAGGCGAAAATATAGGGCCACTGCCCAATATGCCTGCGGCGCTTGCTGCTATGGACGAAATGCTGGGTATTAATAGCGTAGAGAAAGAAAGTTTCATAGCTTATCCTAATCCCGTATCACATAGGTTAAAGATTGCAGGAAATTTTTCGGATAAGGTAAGCGTTAAAATATACAATGCTGTTGGGCAGCTAGTGTCTTCTCAGGCTAATGCAGATAACGAAATTGACTTCAGCAGTTTTTCTAAAGGCATTTACATTGTAAAAGTATCCGATAACGGAAAAACGGTGTCAAAGAAAATAGTAAAGAACTAACGATAGCGTAAAAAAAAGCGGAATACATACTCATATGTATTCCGCTTTTTTTATTCTGTATCAAACAAGAATGAATAAATGCTGTTGTAAAGAGCATCGCCATGAAGACTATGTCCAAGGCCGGTAGTTGTTATGAATTTAGCTTCGGGCCATGCTTTGGCAATTTTTTCTGCTTCTTTAAACGATACTACGGTATCTTGTGTATCGTGAGCAATGAGCCCTTTTGCCCTGATTTTTGTTACAAAGATGCTTCCTGAAAACTCATGTGTTTTAATCCTGAAATGCTCAAAAAAGTGCTGTTCAAGCAGTTTGAACACATTGCTGTTAAGGCTGAGCATCCCTTTATAGTTGCGTAATATTGTAGTCAGGTCACTGGGTGCGCCCAGCACTGCCATTTTTGTAATGTAATCGTTAGGGTAATGCGACTGAAAGTAAATTGCTGCCGCTCCGCCTAATGAATGGCCTATAAGATATTGTGGTTTTATTTTTTGGACTACGATATTTACAAATTCTGCATACTGCGGTATGTTAAATTCAGCACCAGATGATAATCCATGGGCGGGTGCATCTACCGCAACTATAGTACTGCCGGATTTTTTCAGGTAGCCGATAAGCTGTTCCCATCGAGATGCATTACTTTCCCAGCCATGCATCAGCAACACTGTAGTATCGTTACCTTTCCAGGTATACATCTGGAAAAGAAAATCATTGTGGGTAATCATCTCGGCATCGGCTTCCTTAAGTATATCAGGAAGCGATTCTTTTATGAGCCTGCCGTCGCGAGGATGGCTAAAGAATTTGTACGCAAGCCAGCTTGCCTTTTTAGGATAAATGTAGCCAAGGATGTTAATGTACAGCCCCAGTGATTTTGAAAGGAGAAATGTAAATAGTTTTTGCATCGCGCAGAGACAAAAAAAATCCCCCGCCATGGCGGGGGATCAGGTAATTATATTTTAGAGAACAATTGTTCCATTTTTTCTTTTTCTTCTTCAGCAAGTAAGCTGTCAACAAGAATACGTCCGCTGTGCTCATCTGTAATGATCTTTTTACGTGCAGCGATCTCCATTTGCGTTTGTGGAGGTATCGTGAAGAAAGAACCTGCAGAAGCACCTCTTTCAATAGAAACAACAGCAAGGCCATTTCTAACACTTCCTCTTATCCTGTTATAAGCAGCAAGAAGACGCTCTTCGATCATTCCCTGGTACTCGTTAGATTTTTCTGAAAGGAAAGTTTCTTCTTTCTGAGTTTCAGACATGATAGCATCAAGCTCAGATTTTTTGTGGCTTAAGTGAGATGATTTTGCATTAAGTTTTTCTGAAGACTGAGCAATAGTCTCTTTTTTGTACTCAATAGATGCTTTCATCTCTTTGATGTGCTTTTCAGCAAGCTGTATCTCAAGTTCCTGGAATTCTACTTCTTTTGTAAGAGAGTTGAACTCACGGTTGTTGCGTACATTTTTTTGCTGATCAGTATATTTTTTAATCGCAGCTTTATGATCTTCAATAGCTGTTTTCTTATCCTTTATTTGATCTTCGATAGATTCAAGGTCAGATTTAAGTTTTTCAAGCCTTGTGCTTAGTCCGGCTACTTCGTCTTCAAGATCTTCCACTTCTAATGGAAGTTCGCCTCTTACGTTCCTGATTTCGTCGATTCTTGAATCAATTAACTGTAAATCATAAAGTGCCCTTAATTTGTCTTCAACACTTAGTTCCTTGATATTCGCCATATTTATAAGTACTTAACTGGATTTGTATATTCTTCCGATAAAATGAATGCAAAATTAGGGATTTTTTTCGTAAGATAACCAACTATATATTTTTTTGTTTGTAGGTAAATCTAATTTGGCTATAGATATTGTACGGGATTTGTGTCTATACTCGTAACTGCTACCTGAATCTCTAGACGGTTACTAAGAAAATCGGCTATATAGTTTTGTGTAAATCGTTCGCTTTCAAAATGGCCTATATCAGCAAGCATTAATTTTCCTTCCGCCTCATAAAACTGGTGGTATTTTAGATCGGCAGTAAGAAAAGCATCGGCTCCTGCGGCAATGGCATTTTTAATTGCAAAACTGCCTGATCCTCCAAGTACAGCAACTTTTTTGATCTGTTTACCCGTAAATGTGCTGTGCCTTATGCCATGTGCCTGCATTTTGTCTTTTACAAAATCTAGAAATGCTTTTTCCTCCATTGCTTCTATCAGTTCACCTGTCATGCCAAGGCCTATATTCTGATGGCTGTTATTTAAATTGTAAATCTCATACGCGACCTCCTCATAAACATGGTTGGAAAAAAGGGCTTTAAGTATTTTACCCTCAAGATGTTTTTCAAAGGTAACTTCAACCTTGATTTCCTCTGCCTCTACAAATTCACCGGGTGTACCAATTTTGGGATCACTGTCTTCATTGCCTTGATAGGTACCCAGCCCCTGCGAATTAAAACTGCAATTTTCATAGTTTCCGATGTTTCCTGCGCCTGCATCAAAAAGTGCATTGCGGAGCTTCTCTAAATTTTCGGGGATAGTGTAGGTAACCAACTTACGAATGTAGTTCTCTTTTGGGATAAGTATCCTGGTGTTGGTCAGTCTCAGCGCATCACAAAATATTTTATTTACTCCCTGTTTGTGGTTGTCCAGGGCAGTATGTACAGCATAAATTGCAATATCATTTTTAATTGCTTTTATAACCGCGCGCTCCACATAGTTTTTTCCGGTTATCTTTTTTAGCCCCGAGAATAATATAGGGTGAAAGCAAACAATGAGGTTACTGTTTTTACTGATTGCCTCATCAATGACACTTTCAAGCGCATCATGGCAAACCAATACCCCTGTAGCTTCATCATCGGCATTGCCCGTAAGCAGGCCTACGTTATCAAAATCTTCGGCATAAGCCAAAGGTGCCATTTCTTCAAGTACAGTAAGAATATTTTTTATTTTCATGATTGCATCAGGTTGATGCACAAAATTACTATTTAAAATAACATTTTGAAGATGTAATGCAAAATAGGCTGTTAGTTACAGGTATAGCCTGATGCGAGTGCATTCGATAAGGTGCTGTCGTAGGTTTCGCCTGTTTTTGTACCGCCTACGACTGCCTGTCCTTCATCATTACATAATGTAAAGTTCTCTGCCATTTCTTTAACGCAGGTCACGCAGGGTATGCTGGCGCTGTTTTCGTCATCGTTAGAAGAGCACGAATAAAAACCTATTGCAGCAAGCACGGTAAGAGATAAGAATAATTTTTTCATGGCAATTTTTTTTTGGTGTCTTATAAATATAAGCATGAAATAGCGGGAATCCATTCAATTTTACATAAGCTTAACGCTATGGATACCATAATTGCCCTTTGTAAAAACGTAAATTTGTGTGCTTAAAAAATTATCTTTGCTATAATAGCAATCTTAATCGCCAATGAAATTTCTACGCAAGCTGCTGCTGCCATTCTCTCTACTTTATCTGCTGGTAACTGCAGTGCGTAACGTTTTATATAATCTGGGAATCTTTAAATCCCATTCCTTTCCTGTGCCCGTCATTGCCGTAGGCAACTTAAGCACCGGGGGAACCGGCAAAACGCCGCAAACTGAATATCTTATCAGGCTGCTGTCTGATAAATACAAGGTGGCAACACTGAGCAGGGGTTACAAAAGAAAATCTGAAGGATTTGTGCTTGGAAGCAGTGCGAGTGATGCCGCGATACTGGGTGATGAGCCTTTTCAGTTTTACCAAAAGTTTCCACAGATACGCGTAGCGGTAGATGCCAACCGGAAAAATGGCATAGAGCAATTGCTTGCGCTTTCACCTAAGCCTGAAATCATAGTGCTTGATGATGCTTATCAGCACCGCAGGGTAAAAGCGGGATTTTATATATTGCTAACTGCGTATGGGGATATTTATGCCGACGATTTTTTACTGCCTGCCGGAAACCTTCGAGAAAGCAGTCTTGGCGCTGACAGGGCAGATGTTATCATTGTGACCAAATGTCCCGTTGCCCTTACCGAAATGGCAAGGCAGGATATCATAAAAAAGCTCAAGCCAAAGAAATCACAAAAGGTTTACTTTACTTGTATAGAATACGATAACGAGGTATATTCGGAAATAGGCCGTAAGGATGTTGCAGAGATAAAAGGTACCGATAAGCTTCTTGTAGCCGGAATTGCAAAGCCAAAACCTTTTTTTAAGCATTTGCAGCACCAAAATGATGAAACGCTGGCATATCCCGATCATCATGATTTTAGCGAAGATGAACTCGAAGATTTAGAAAAGCGATCACTTGATAAAATAATAGTCACCACCGAGAAGGATTATGTAAGGCTAAGGGGCAGTCTGCCGAAAGATAAGTTGTACTATCTGCCTATACAAAGCCGTTTTTTAACCGATGGTGCCGAATTTGATAAAACCATTTTAGATTATGTGGGAAAAAGTACAGGAAACAGCTAAATACATTTCAGATAAAACAGGTTTTGTGCCGCGTTACGGTGTAATTCTTGGCTCAGGCCTTGGCAGCTTTACCGATGAGATTGAGGTGCAGTTTACGTTAAACTATGACGAGATACCTAACTTTCCGGTGTCTACCGTTGAGGGGCATTCAGGGGCACTTGTATTTGGAAAAATAGGACAGAATAATGTCGTGGCAATGAAAGGCCGTTTTCATTATTACGAAGGCTACAATATGGAGCAGGTAACATTCCCTGTAAGGGTAATGAAAGCGCTTGGCGTAGATAAGCTTATAGTATCTAATGCTTCAGGCGGTGTAAATCCGTTTTATAAAGTGGGTGATATAGTGCTGATATACGATCACATCAACTTTTTCCCTGAGCATCCACTTAGAGGGCAGAATGATGAGCGCTTTGGCCCGAGGTTCTTAAACATGAATGAGGCATACAGCCGTAAGATGATTTCTAAGGCAAAAGAGATTGCTGTAGCACAAAGCATTGATGTAAAGGATGGTATTTACCTTGGATTGCAGGGTCCAACATACGAAACCATGTCAGAGTACCGCATGGTGAAGATTCTTGGAGCCGATTGTGTGGGGATGTCTACTGTGCCTGAGGTTATAGTAGCAAGGCACATGAATATGGAGGTGTTCGGGCTTTCTGTAATTACCGATATGGGTAACGAAGAAGGTATCCAGACCCTAAGCCATGATGAGGTGCTCCAGGCTGCAAAAGCAGCAGAGCCAAAAGTGAAGGCACTGATAAAAGAACTGATTATTAAGTACTAAATTTTGCCACGAATTACACTAATTTTCACCAGTTAAAATTAGTGCTGATTTGTGTAATTCGTGGCAGTATATTTTATTTTTCTAAGAAAAGTATAAGGTCTATTATTCTTGAAGAATAACCTATTTCGTTATCATACCAGCCTACTACTTTTACCATCCTGTCTATAACAGATGTAAGCAGTGAGTCAAACAAGCACGAGTTTCTGTTCCCTAATATATCTACTGATACAATTGGGTCTTCGGTATAGGCTAAAATTCCTTTAAGTCCGTTTTCTGAAGCCGTTTTAAAAGCAGCATTTATTTCTTCAATACTTACTTCACGTTTTACATAACAGGTTATATCTGTCAGCGATCCGTCAGGTACCGGTACACGAATACCTCCGCCGCCTATTTTACCTTCAAATTCAGGAAATATCTTAGTAAGCGCTTTAGCAGCTCCCGTAGTGGTAGGTACTATAGACTGCGCTGCACCGCGAGCCCTTCTCAGGTCTTTGTGCGGCTGGTCGTGCAGGCTTTGTTCGGTAGTGTAGGAGTGAACCGTTGTAATGTATGCCTGCTCAATACCGCAAAGGTCGTTTATAACCTTCATCATTGGTGCAGCATTGTTAGTGGTGCAGCTTGCATTAGAGATCACCTTTTCTGTTCCGTCAAGAATATGCTCGTTAACGCCCAAAACAACCGTTTTAATACGGTCGTCTTCTGGTGGGGCAGAAAGGATTACTCTTTTGGCTCCGGCTTCAAGGTGTTTGTTGGCATCTTCCAGGGTTTTAAATTTTCCTGTAGCTTCAATAACAATATCAATGTCCAGAGATTTCCAGTCAAGATTCTCAGCATTTTTCTTTCTTAGAAAAATATATGGCTTACCGTCTATTATCAGGTTGTCTTCGGTATGCGATACTTCGTGGGGCAATATGCCGTGAATACTGTCGTATTTTATAAGATGCGCCATAGTACGGGCATCGGCGATATCGTTTATGGCAACCACTTCTATAGAGGGGTGGTTTATTAAAAGCCTGAAAAGGTTTCGGCCTATGCGGCCAAAACCGTTAATGGCAATTTTTGTTTTTTTGTTCATTTCTGTAAAACTGTCAATCGTCAACTGACAACTTTAAACTAATTATAAAATGTGTTTTTGTGCTTTGTAAGATGAACGTACAAGCGCACCGCTCTCTACATGGCGGAAACCAAGCTCAAGACCAATTTTTTCGTATTTTTCAAACTGCTCCGGAGTTATGAACTCTTTTACAGGAAGGTGTTTTTTACTTGGCTGAAGGTATTGGCCAATAGTAAGTACATCAAGGTTTACGCTGCGAAGGTCGTGCATGGTTTGTATCACTTCTTCTTCAGTTTCGCCAAGGCCAAGCATAATGCCCGATTTAGTACGGTTGATACCATTTGCTTTCAGATAGCGCAATACCTCAAGGCTGCGCTCGTATTTTGCCTGGATGCGCACTTCGCGGGTTAACCTTTTTACGGTTTCCATGTTGTGAGAAACTACTTCAGGGGCAACTTCAATAATACGGTCTATATTTCTTTCTATTCCCTGGAAATCGGGGATAAGTGTTTCAAGCGTAGTCGTGGGGTTCATCCTTCGGATAGCCTTAACCGTTTCTGCCCAAATTATAGAACCGCCGTCTTTAAGGTCGTCACGGTCTACACTGGTAACAACAGCATGCTTAATATTCATAAGCTTTATAGAACGTGCCACTTTTTCAGGCTCATCCCAATCTACCGTTTCAGGTCGGCCAGTCTTAACACCGCAAAAGCCGCATGAACGGGTACAGGTGTTACCTAGTATCATAAAGGTAGCTGTACCTTCGCCCCAGCATTCGCCCATATTAGGACAGCTTCCTGAAGTACAAATGGTATGCAGCTTGTATTTGTCTACAAGGCCGCGAAGTTCAGTATATTTTTTGCCGGTAGGCAACTTTACTCTAAGCCATTTTGGCTTTTGAGTTAGCAGTCCGTTAGCAGCAACAGGTCGTACAGTGTCTAAAACAGTTTCCATAAATAAAAACTTTAAGATGCAAAGATACTACTTATTTGT
>Ga0163161_10003503_pt1 | contig 10984 bp, 8 predicted proteins | sample S45metaG_FD_129847 | JGI IMG/M metagenome (GOLD analysis project Ga0163161, IMG submission 129847) | Switchgrass rhizosphere microbial communities from Kellogg Biological Station, Michigan, USA - S4-5 metaG | ecosystem: Host-associated > Plants > Roots > Rhizosphere > Soil | place: USA: Michigan... | reverse complement strand
CCCGGTAATATATACCTTTACCAGGTCCTGATCATTATATGATTGTAAATTCATAGGTTTACCTACACTAAATCCCGTACTATTTGCTAAAAATTAATTTGTAGATGTTTAATTTCTATAGCTTCTCTCCTATGTTTTTTGAATGTGTTAGTTTGGTTTTGAGGTTGTTAATGTTCAAAGAAAGTTATTTTTTTATCAAAAAGCAAAAAATAAAATGTTAAAAAATAAATTAACCGTCTCAGTACCCTATTTTTGTATGTTCTTAAAACCCTAACAGCATTCTGGGGTTATACATTATATTCGTTACTATACATGAGCAAAAAAGAGGCCGAAAAAGATCCGCATAAAAATATTATCATAAAAGGTGCCCGTGTGCATAACCTCAAAAACATCGATGTTGCCATTCCAAAAAACAAACTTGTGGTGGTAACAGGCATGTCTGGTTCGGGGAAATCTTCGCTTGCATTTGATACTTTATATGCAGAGGGGCAACGCCGATATGTAGAAAGTTTATCTTCTTATGCCCGCCAGTTTATGGGCCGGATGAATAAACCCGATGTTGATTATATTAAAGGTATTGCTCCGGCAATTGCCATCGAACAAAAGGTTATTACTTCCAACCCACGTTCTACCGTTGGTACCTCGACCGAAATTTACGATTACCTCAAACTGCTTTTCTCGCGTATCGGTAAAACCATTTCACCTGTTTCGGGCAAAGAGGTGAAAAAGGATTCGGTAAGTACGGTGGTAGACTATGTAAATGCCATGCCCGAAGACACAACGGTTACTATTTTTTGCCCGCTGTACCCACACAATAACCGTACGATTAAGGAAGAACTGGCTATTTTATTACAGAAGGGATTTTTACGCGTTCTGATTAACGATAAAATAGAAAAAATAGAAACGGTTTTAGACGATGCTGATTTTAAAGATGAGGAACTTACGGATGATAAAACCGTTCAGATCCTGATCGACCGTATTGTAACCAACCAGGAAGAAGAAACACTAAGCAGATTGGCCGATTCGGCGCAGACTGCTTTTTTTGAAGGTAAAGGTGATTGTTATGTTGAAGCCCAGGGCACAACGAAACATTTTAGCGACCGGTTTGAACTGGACGGAATAAAATTTGAAGAACCTACGCCGAACTTTTTCTCTTTCAATAATCCTTATGGTGCCTGTAAACGCTGCGAAGGTTACGGGAATGTAATCGGGATTGATGAAGACCTGGTTATTCCTGATAAGAGCAAAAGTATTTACGATAATGCCATTGCCCCTTGGCGTGGCGAAAAAATGAATGTATGGTTGCAGAATTTTATTAAAGCTGCTCCAAAATTCGATTTTCCGATTCACCGGCCTTATAGTGCCTTAACCGAAACAGAGCAACGTTTACTTTGGACAGGAAATAAATATTTTGCAGGCCTGGATGCTTTTTTCAAAGAACTGGAAGAGCAGACCTACAAAATTCAGTACCGCGTAATGTTATCACGTTACCGGGGCAAAACCACCTGTCCTGATTGTAAAGGATCGCGTTTGCGTAAGGATGCATCTTATGTAAAGATTGCTGAAAAATCGATCATCGATGTGGTGCTCATGCCATTGGCAAAAGCGCTGGTTTTCTTTAACGGGCTGGAGTTAAATGCCAGCGATACCAAAATTGCCAAACGTTTATTGGCAGAGATTGATAACCGCTTCCTTTATTTAAATAATGTGGGTTTAGGTTATCTTACCTTAAACCGTTTATCGAATACACTTTCGGGTGGAGAATCGCAAAGGATTAACCTGGCTACTTCATTGGGAAGTAGTTTGGTGGGTTCTATTTATGTTTTGGACGAACCGAGCATCGGACTACATCCACGCGATACGAATAAACTGATCGAAGTATTGATCTCGCTCCGTAATGTAGGTAATACTGTTTTGGTGGTAGAGCATGAAGAAGAAATGATGCGTGCGGCCGATTACATTATCGATATCGGCCCTGAAGCTGGTACCCATGGCGGTAATTTGGTTTTTAGTGGTAATTATGAGGAGATTCTAAAAGATAAAAATAGCTTAACAGGCCGTTACCTATCGGGAATAGAAAAAATTGCTATTCCGGATAAACGCCGAAAATGGAAAGATCACATCCTGATTAAAGGAGCAAGGGAAAACAACCTTCAGAATATCGATGTGAAGTTTCCGTTAGGGGTTTTTACAGCAGTAAGTGGTGTTTCGGGGTCGGGTAAAACCAGTTTGGTTAAAAAGATCCTATATCCTGCACTGCAAAAGGCAATTGGAAACTACGCTGGTGAGCAAACGGGTGCTTATGATGGCATTTTTGGCAATTACGATTTGGTAAGCGCTGTAGAAATGGTTGATCAGAACCCGATTGGCCGTTCGAGCCGTTCTAATCCGGTTACTTATGTTAAAGCATGGGATGATATCCGTGCGCTGTTTTCGGGACTGCCATCGGCAAAAGCTGCGGGCTTAAAACCAGCGGCTTTCTCTTTCAACGTAGAAGGTGGCCGTTGCGATGTTTGCCAGGGTGAGGGTGAGGTGAAGATCGAAATGCAGTTTATGGCTGATATTTATCTGCCTTGCGAAGCCTGTAATGGTAAACGCTTTAAACAACAGGTTTTAGATGTAACCTATAAGGAGAAAAACGTATCCGAAATTTTGGATATGACCATTGAAGAAGCGGTAGAATTTTTTAAGGATGAGCAAAAGATCCTCAATAAATTAAATCCACTGGTTGATGTTGGTTTGGGCTATGTACATTTAGGCCAATCTTCTAATACCTTATCGGGCGGTGAGGCACAACGTATTAAACTCGCGTCGTTTTTAATTAAGGGAAATAATGCCAATAAAACGCTATTTATCTTTGATGAGCCAACCACTGGTTTGCATTTTCATGATATTAAAAAACTGTTAAAGGCGCTGAATACCTTGATTGAACAAGGGAACACGATTTTGGTAATTGAACATAATATGGATATGATCAAATGTGCCGATTGGGTAATCGATATCGGCCCTGAAGGGGGCGATGGAGGCGGTAAGGTGGTATTTGAAGGTATACCCGAAGATTTAGCTAAGGTAGAAACATCGTACACGGGAAAATATTTAGCATCGCATTTAAATTTAAATCCATAATTTCGGCAATGCTTTTTCTAACGTTTTTCATCGGCATCATTCTCAATGCCATGGGCTATATTCCCCCAGGTAACATTAATCTCACCGTTGCACAGCTCGCCATTAACAAGGGCATGCGGCAGGTTTGGTACTTTATTCTTTCCTTCTCTTGTGTAGAAGTGTTTTTTACCTTTGGGATGATGCGTTTTGCCCGCTGGGCCATGAGCGATATCAATCCAAACGAGGCCGTTAGCGAAGTGCGCTTAAGCACTTTAGTCGATTGTTTTATGATCGTGATGTTTTTGGTGATGGGTACCATTACCTGGAAAAATCGGAAAAAGGTGCCCAAAACCAGCAACAAAAAAGAAGATAAGCGTAGTGGAAGTGTTTTGTATGGATTGATTTTAGGTGTGTTAAATCCTGTTCAGATTCCATTCTGGCTGTTTTTTGGTAACTATGTGATCTTGCACCAGTGGATCGAAACCGATTATCTTTCACTAGTAATCTTTAGTTTGGGCTCCGGTGTGGGTTCTACTCTCGCACTTTACTTATATGCGCATTTTGCAACTTATATTCAGGAGAAGTTTGCGCTGAGCAGTTTAATTATCAATAAATCGATAGCGATATTTTTGTTCGCATTGGCAGCTTACCTGGTCATAAAGCAGGCGATTGTTATTCTATAAATCTAATCCAAGGTCTGTGGAAACACAGGCTTTTTATTTTTCGCTCTTTCATTGAATTTTCCATTGCAAACTATTGTTTTTCGTTCTGTGAGGACACAGACAGAGGAATGGGTCTCTAAGTATCGTCATCTCGACCGTAGTGTTCCAAAGGAACTCCTTTGGAGGAGAGATCTTTTAACACAGTTCAAAGATTTCTCCATTCCAATGTGTTCCAGTCGAAATGACGCCTGATTTTGTGGTTGTCATTCTTTCTCCAAGGTCTTTGTCCCCACGGGCCTTTTGTTTTTATATTTTCTGGATTGGTAGTTTGTTTTTTGCCACGGAAATACGGAAAGCACGGAACAGGTGTACTTGGTTTATTATCTTGGATAATGTTATCGGACTGAACTCCCCGAAGATCGAACACACATTTTCTTTCCAAGGTCTGTTGGACACAGGCCTTCAAGTTGGTTTTTATTGAGTATTTAATAGGAAGAAGTTATTTGCTTGCCATTCTGTGAGGACACAGATTGGGGAATAATAATCCAGCCAATTTCTTTATCAGCACTGCAGATGAGTTGATAATTGCCAAAAGTACCTAAAAGGCTTACCGTTTCCCCTTCTCTTAAAGTCGTTTTAATTGCCGCTAAACTATCGGGTTTATCATAAACTTTTTGTTGAAGTAAATTTATGTTAATTTTTTTTAATGGCTCAGTTACCTGAATGAGGCTGCTGCTTTGAATAAAACCAGTGCCACCATCTGGCAGCTCTGCCTTGTAATAACTTCCTGTTGCGGCATTTGCCTGTACAATTGTTCCGCTATTAAGTGTAGCCAAAACAGTTGCTTTACTGTGTGGTGAAGAAAACATTTTAACGGAAGATGCGGTCCTTAAAGTTTTATTTAGCCTGATACTGGAAGCGGTAACGGCAGCTGGAGTTTTGGTTACGGGATCAATAAAAGGAAGTGGATTTAACGCACCATTAAAGGTATAAATGCCAAAATGTAAATGCGGAGGTGTAGTACGGGCATTGCCGGTATTTCCCATAAGCCCCAAAGTATCACCAATTTTTACTTCTTGTCCTTCTACTGCGATTTGTTCATCTAAATGAGCATAATATAAAGTATAATCTTTACCTTTTGGGCGCATCCAAACCACTTTTCCACCCAGGTTATTTTCGTTAACCCGCGTTACCGTTCCTTCTGAAGTTGCCAGAACAGGCGTTCTGAAATTGCCGAAAATGTCTACACCTTCATGCTTTCTCGCATCATTATCCCTGCCATCTCCCCAATAGCTTTTTATACTGTTGGTGTTTTTTGATTTAACAGGAAAAGCAAGAGATGGGCCAGCGGTAATTTCTAATTCATATGATACATTCTGCAACAGTTCTGGTTGCAGCCTGATCAGATAGGTACCCGTTTCATCAATATCGAAAACAATCGGATTATTTAAAGTATCGGCAGAGGCAATAAGTTTTTGGCTTTGATCTGTGCTATACCAAACGTCAATATAAATCAAGGCAGCACCCGAAGGTGTTTTGTTTAGCTTAATATTTAATTTTTGTCCTTTGGTTGCCTTAAATTTATAAGCAGCCGCCGGAACCTTATCCGCAGCAAAATAACCGTTTTCTTTATAGGGGATATTAATGTTTAATGCTTTTTGTGTGCTCATAGCAGCGGCATTTAACCATGCTGCACCCATTGCCGTTTTATCCAGACCAACATTCACTAACTTTTTTTGATATTGCTCATGTGGACTGGCGGCCTTAAATAGATTGACAGATCCTGTTTTGCAGGAAAGTATGCCCGTTGCAAAAGCAATGGAAAAAAAACACAGAATGGATCCTGGAGTTTTCATTATGCTAAGTCTTTTTTAACCGGTTAAAAACCGCTGCCGTTACCAGAGCGCCTATAACATACCAGGCTACGGTTAATATTTTAGTCTTATCCGTATGGGTTACTGGCGTATCGTCCAAACCAATTTTATTGGGAATATTTATAGCCCCTAGGCCTGCTGTAAGTCCTGCTAAAGCACCCTTTATATAAATATTTTTTTTGCTGCCAAAGCCTATAGCGCTATAATATAAACCGTTACTCACTATATCGCCAGCAAGAGTGGCCAGATAAAGATTGTTCCCAATTGGCGTTTCAAGATTTAAACTTTTCATCGATCTTGACAAGGCTTGTTCCCCTAAAAGATCAATTCTAGGTGCATCTGGATCAATCCGCCTCACACTTTCGTGTAATATATTAAGCACTGCAGCACCAGCGAAGCCCGCGATTAAGGATTTGAGTAGTTTCATATTATGATAATCGCTGCTACACCTAAATTGTTTTGAAATTGCCAAAACTGTATCAGCAAAAACAGCGGCCAAAATCACTATTCTGTTATAAAATTGATACACAGATGCGCTTCAGTTAACCTAATCATAACATTAAATTTATGTTTAAGAAGCCTGATCATCCTAATATTGGGCTTTGATACAAAACATATCTTATCCTTATGTCTAACAGACGATTTTTTCTGAAAAATAGTTTGGCTGCTGCTGTAGTGGCCAGTATTTCTCCGGTTCTTTCTTCATTTGCTGAAGAACACACCGCACCTGCCAGATCGGGCAAAGCACCTAAATTACGTTTCGCCATTGCATCCGATGGACATTATGGTCAGCCTGGAACGGAGTACAAACTGCACCACGAGAATATTGTGAAGTGGTTAAATGAATCGCATGATAAAAATCCACTCAATTTTGTGATCATTAACGGAGATCTCGTACACGATCGTCCGGAACTACTATCGGAAGTAAAAAAAGAATATTACGATAAACTTAAAGTTCCTTTTTACGCCATCCCGGGTAACCACGATCATGCCGATGCGAAGATCTGGAAATCTGTTTTCGGTTACGAGGATAACTTTTCTTTCGAAAAAAATGGTGTAGGTTTTGTTTTGGCCAATACTTCTGATACCAAAGGCACTTATTTATGCCCTAACAACGATTTTTTAAAACAGGAGCTCGATAAGTTTAAAAACCTGAAAACTGTTTTCGTGGTGTTGCACATTCCCCCTCATTTCTGGGTGCCTGAAAGCCCTTTTGTCGAATGTCCGGATACGATTAAACTGCTGCATGGTTATGCAAATGTAAAAGCGGTATTTCATGGCCACGACCATAGTCTCGATGCCGTTTTTTATACCAATAAATTGCCGCACTTTTTCGATGCACACATTGGCGGAAACTGGGGTACAGCCTATAAGGGTTACCGGATTGTAGAGGTTGATGAAAATGATAAGATCCAGACTTACCAGGTAAACGCAAGCCTATCGCCATTATTAAATGAAACCAAATTTTAATTGATAGATCATCGCAATGAAAAAGACATTTTTGATGCTCATTTTTGCTGGTGCTGTTTTAAGCTGTGCAGCACAAAAAATAAATGAGACTGCACCTGAAATCAGAACAGGAACTGATGCCGCTCAACCCTTTCTATTTTCGCTGAATACCTTAACTGCAGAAAACCCCCGTTGGAATATCCATTACTCTGGAAGTTATGGCGAAAGAACCAACGGACAGTTTGGTTATGATGGACTAGGACAACAGTTTGGTGTTAAAGGGTATTTAGGCAGCAGGTTTACCTTGTATGCCACTGCGGCTATCGGTTTTGCCAATTCAGGAGGTGTAACCTCTGCCCAACAGGCTGAAGTGATTAGGGATTTCGTAGGCGGCAAAGGCATAGCTGGTTTTAGGTTAGGTGCTGGTTTAGGTTTAAGCAGGGATTGGTCGAGTGTTGGTTCGGCGATTAGCCGCATTACCGCTTCCTTCGATCAGACAAACTGGCGAATGGCGGGTAACCTTCGTTTCGAAAAAGCTTTCGATAAAACCAGGGATAAGCTCGATTTTATAAGCAGTTTTGGGTATCAGCATCGTGTTTCTAGCGTTTTATACCTTGGTTTTGAAGCCTTAGGGCAAGATTTAGAAGGCTTTTGGGAAAAAGACGAAGCAGAAGGCGGCGCAAAGGTAATGATCGGGCCATCAATCAATCTGGAGCCAAACCACTCAAAACTTTCGTTCTCTCTTTCTGGCGGACCTGTTTTTTATGCAACCCGTAGTCAGGTGATCCCATCAGAGGCTATACGCGAAATAGGTTCGGTAGCATCGGGCAATGGTTATACCATCAGGGCCCTGGTTAATTTTAATCTTCATCGCTAGTGCTGTTATCCTCAATTTAAGAAAAATGAAAAAATCATACCTATTTATATTATTTGGTTTCCTGTTCATCCAAAAAGGATTTGCACAATGGCCTGGCAAAAACGAAAGTACCCAGCAGATTTTATTGCCGAATGGGTGGAAACTGAGTCCGGCGGGACATTCACTGCAATTGGGCGATCTGCCTTTAAATATGCAGCTCAGTGCCTCGGGTAAATATCTAGCCATTACCAATAACGGGCAAAGTACCCAGTCGCTGCAATTGCTTGATGCGAAAACAGAAAAGATTATTGATGAAAAAGTACTGAGTAAATCGTGGTACGGAATTGCTTTTAGTAAAGACGAAAAACACCTGTATGCTTCAGGTGGTAACGACAACTGGATTTTAGATTTTAATATCCAGAATGATAAATTGAGCAAAAGTGATACGATTAAACTAGGTCCCATTTGGCCAAAAGGAAAGATTAGTCCGGCGGGAATTGTGGTAAACAAAAACAACAGTAAGTTATATACGGTAACGAAAGAAGACAGCAGTTTATACATTATCAATCCTACAGAAAAGCAGATCCTGAAAAAAATCCAGCTTCCTGCAATTGCCTACAGTTGTGTTTTATCTGCAGATGAAAGTAAATTATACGTTTCGCTCTGGGGTGGCAAATCTATAGCGGTTATCGATTTAATCTCAGAAAGCATCTCACAGCGCATTCCTGTTGGCGATCATCCAAACGAATTATTGCTTAATAAAAAAGGAAATATTTTATTCGTAGCCAATGCGAACGATAATACCGTTTCGGTAATTAATACTTTGAACAATAAGGTAATCGAAACCATTGCTACTACCCTTTATGCCACACAGTTAACAGGTTCTACCACTAATGGTTTAGCTTTAAGTACCAACGAGAAAACTTTGTACATCGCCAATGCAGATAACAATTGTTTGGCCGTGTTTGATGTGAGCAAACCTGGGCTAAGCCTGAGCCAGGGTTTTATCCCGGTAGGCTGGTATCCAACAAGTGTAAAGGTTTTGGGTTCGAAAATTTTGGTTACAAACGGTAAAGGAAATACGCCTATGGCTAACCCTCAAGGGCCACAACCGATTTCTAAAGTCGACAATAGTGGTTACCATATGGGTAGTACGGCCAATAGCCGGTTGCAATATATTGCGGGTTTATTTAAAGGAACCTTATCTTTTATTGATGCACCAAAACCTGAGCAGTTAAAAGCATACACCAAACAGGTGTATGCCAATACACCTTTTACCGATAAGCGGACGATTATGGCCGATGGTGAAGCCGGAAATCCTATTCCGCGTAAGCAGAACGGAAAATCGCCCATTAAACATGTTTTTTATATCATTAAAGAAAACAGAACCTACGATCAGGTACTTGGCGATTTACCAAAAGGGAACGGCGATTCTACGTTAACCCTATTTGGAAGAAAAATTACTCCTAACCAGCATGCTTTTGCCGAAAACTATGTACTGCTTGATAATTTCTATGTTGATGCAGAGGTAAGTGCCGATGGACACAACTGGAGTATGGCTGCTTATGCCACCGATGTAGTTGAGAAAACCTGGCCAACCAGTTATGGTGCTCGCGGCGGTAGCACAACCTTTGAAGGCGGCCGACCGGTTACCTATCCTAAAGGTGGTTTTATCTGGGATTATTGCCAAAGGGCAGGGGTAAGCTACCGCAGTTATGGTGAGTTTGGCGATTATGGCAAAGCGAATATTAAATCGCTGCAAGGCCATATGTGCACCGCTTCGCCAGGTTTTGATATGGATATTAAAGATCAGGTTCGGGTTGATGCCTGGCAGCACGATTTCGATTCGTTATTGGTTGCAGGTGTTGTACCTCAGTTTAATACTTTAAGAATATCTAACGACCATACCAGCGGACAAAAGAAAGGTAAATACTCACCACAGGCAGCAGTTGCCGATAACGATTTAGCTGTAGGCCGTATTTTAGAGCATTTATCACATAGCTCGATCTGGAAAGAGTCGGTTGTTTTTATTTTGGAAGATGACGCGCAGAACGGACCCGACCATGTTGATGCACACCGTTCGCCAGCTTATGTGGTTGGACCATACGTAAAAAGGAATACGCCTGTTCATACGATGTATTCTACTTCCGGATTTTTAAGGACAATGGAGCTTATTTTAGGTTTACCCCCAATGAGCCAGTACGATGCTGCTGCCATGCCACTGTACGAATGTTTTACCGCTACGCCTGATTTTACACCTTATAATGTGATTCAGCCGCTTATCGATTTAGATACACGGAATGTGGCAGTGAATGAGAGCAGCAGACGTTCTGAACTGTTCAATTTTGCCAAAGAAGATTCTGCACCGGATTTAGATTTAAACGAGGTGGTATGGAAATCGGTTAAAGGCGAGCAATCGGTAATGCCAGCGCCCAAACGGAGTGCTTTTGTGATTTTGGAGAAGAAGAAAAAAGATGATGATGATTAGGGCTTAATTATAATCTCATTTTTTTTTTAAGAAAAAAGGCAATTTTCGATTAGAAATTGTCTTTATATAATATGCTTCCATGGTCTGTGTCCTCACAGACCATTTTGCTTTCATGCGTTACATCAAGGATTTTTCCACAACGGAAATGAAGATGAATCTATATCGTAATTTCCTGAAGTGCAACGAAATGGATAAATCTTTTCTATGGATCTAGGTGGTCTGTGGGGACACAAACCACGGGATGGGTTAGGTCATGATCCTATCTTAAACAAAAAGGCAATTTTCGGTTGGAAATTGCCTTTTATAATTTGCTCCCATGATCTGCGTCCTCACAGACCATTTTGCTTTCATGCGTTACATCAAGGATTTTTCCACAACGGAAATGAAGATGGATCTATATCGTCATTTCCTGAAGTGCAACGAAATGGATAAATCTTTTCTAGGAATCTAGGTGGTCTGTGGGGACACAAACCACGGGATGGGTTAGGTCATGATCCTATCTTAAACAAAAAGGCAATTTTCGGTTGGAAATTGCCTTTTATAATTTGCT
>Ga0163161_10003502_pt1 | contig 10986 bp, 10 predicted proteins | sample S45metaG_FD_129847 | JGI IMG/M metagenome (GOLD analysis project Ga0163161, IMG submission 129847) | Switchgrass rhizosphere microbial communities from Kellogg Biological Station, Michigan, USA - S4-5 metaG | ecosystem: Host-associated > Plants > Roots > Rhizosphere > Soil | place: USA... | reverse complement strand
TTGACCGGACTCGATTTTCCCTTTCATCGAATGACCACGAGGGCGGAAAGAAACGGTTTCACCAAGTTTTAACTTTTCAATATAAGGCGTCGCCCAACCCATTTCTACCTGAACTGTTCCAGAAATCTCACGTCATTTTCGAACATATGCCGGATGTCGTCGATGGAATACATCAGGGCGGTCATGCGTTCGAGGCCGAAGCCGAACGCGAAGCCCGAATAGAGGGAAGGGTCGACGCCGCAGGCCTTAAGGACATTCGGATGGACCATTCCCGAACCGCCGAGTTCGATCCAGCCCGAGCCTTTGCAGGGACGACAGCGTTCGCCTTCGAATTTCCCCGTACCGTGACATTTGAAGCATGAAAAATCGAATTCGGCGGACGGCTCGGTGAAAGGGAAGTAGCTGGGTCTGAAACGCGTAACCGTGTCCACGCCATACATGCGGCGAAGCCACTCAGTCACGGTGCCTTTCAGATGGGCCATTGTGATGCCTCTATCGACGCACAGGCCTTCGAGCTGGTGAAACATCGGCGTATGCGTCATGTCGGGCGTATCACGTCGGAAGACTTTACCCGGGGCCAGTATTCGAAGCGGAACGCCGCGGCGCTCCATCGCTCGGATCTGTACGGTCGAGGTTTGCGAGCGAAGAGCAAAACCCTCGGTCGTGTAGAAAGTGTCCTGAGATTCGCGGGCCGGATGGCCCTCGGGAATGTTCAGAGCATCGAAGTTGTAATAATCTGTTTCGATCTCGCGGTCGTCCTCGATCGCATAACCCATCGAAACAAAAATATCTTCGATCTTCTGCCTGAGGATCGTGATCGGATGAAGATGGCCGGTTCTCGGACGGCGGCCGGGAAGAGTGACGTCGAGACGCTCGCGTTCAGTTCTGGCTGTGGCGATCAGAGCATTAAGAGCGGCTTCGGTAGTGTCAAGCCTTGATGCAATGTGTTTTTCAACCGATTGAACCAGCTGGCCGAAGGTCCCGCGTTCTTCCGGCGAGACTTTGCCGATAAGCTTCTTGGCATTGGCGATCGGCGACTTCTTACCGGTATGGTTTACCTTCACTTCGCCGAGTTCGCGCAAGGCAGTTTCGGCATCGGAAAGACTTAGCCCATCGACACCCAAACTAGAAAAGCGTTCGAATTCTCTATCGAACGCTTCCTGGATATTTTCTACATTTCGTCTTTCTTCCGACATAGAAAATCTCAAAAAAGCTATCCGCCGCTCTTAAAGTGCGGGTTTTCGATGATCCCGAATACGTTTCCGAATGGATCGAGCACCGAGGCGACAATTATTCCGCCTCCGACATCCTGGGGTTCGTTCTTAATTGTGGCACCCTTCGACCTTAGCTGTTCTAACGCTGCTTTAGCGTCAGCGACGCCCCAATAAACGCCGACGCTGTTGCCCGTCGTTACATCGGTCAGGCCAGGGTCGAGTCCGAGCTCAAATCCTCCGACATTGTAGCCGACATAGAACGGCTCGTCGAAATATGGCTCGATCCCGAAAAGATCAGAATACCAAGCCTTAGCCTTTTCCAGATCGGCAACCTTATAGATCGCGGTTCTTAATCCCTGGAGCATATTACTTCGATCCAAACAATTCGACCATTTCCGCCGAAGTTACAACCGGAACGACATCGAAATCGACCAGATCTCGCCAGTTTTTGATCCACTCCTGAAGCTCGACGGCATCGTTGCATTCCATCAGCTGAAAGCAGCGGTTAAAGCCAACCTCGATCCAACTGCCAACATACCTCAAGCCGTCTGGAGCCATCCGGCCCTGCTCCGCAAACCGTTTGTAGATCGGAACAGGGTTTCGGTCCTTGAAATGTTCGATGACCATGAAAAGCATCGACGAGATTATTAAGCTGCCGCTGCCGGCTGTTTGCTGATCGCGTCCTTTGCCTGGCCGGCAACCGCCGCAAAAGCCTCGGGCTGTCTGACCGCCAGATCCGCAAGTACCTTTCGATCCAACTCGATGCCCGCAAGGCTTAATCCATGAATGAATTGCGAATATTTGATGTCGTTAAGACGGCAAGCCGCGTTAATGCGGACGATCCAAAGTTTACGAAAATCGCGTTTCTTCAACTTGCGGCCGGTGTACGCGAAATTCAGTCCGCGTTCGACGGATTCCTTGGCTGAACGATACAGCTTTGATTTAGTTCCACGATAGCCCTTTGCTAAGGCCAATATTTTTTTGCGCTTCTCGGTGCGCTTATTTCCACGTTTTGCACGAGGCATAGTATTAAACCCCCAATATTAAAATTGCGTCATCGGTTCATTCAGTCATTTACGTCTGTTTAAGAATGACCAGATGAACAAATGGAAAAATGTTCAAATCTTACTAATCTCTTCCGTAAGGCAGCATCGCTTCGACACGTTTCTGATCGCCCTCGGATACCAAAGCATCAATATCTAAATTGCGTTTACGTTTATTAGTTTTCTTGGTCAAAATATGGCGCGCATGGCTGTGTCCACGCTTGAACTTGCCTGTGGCAGTCTTGCGAAAACGCTTGGCAGCGCCCTTGTGTGTTTTTAGTTTTGGCATAACTCTATCTTCTCCTCAATAAACTCTGCGATTATGCGCGTCGTTCGCGCATCAAAAAATTTCGTCGCTTTCCTTCTGCCCAACCTCTTCCTTCGGAGCGGGCTTCTTCGGCTCCTTTTTCTTTTCGGCCTTTTCTTCAGCGGGCTTGGGGGCAGGAGCAGCCTGTTTCTTGCCTTCCGGCTTGGTCTTTTTCGGGTTGAAGATGGTGAACATTTGATAGCCTTCCATCTTCGGTGCGACCTCGACCTCGCCAAAATCTACCAGATCAGCTGTCAATTTCTTCAAGATCTTTGCTCCGAGCTCGCGGTGCGTCATTTCGCGTCCGCGGAAAGCGATCGCCGCTCGGACCTTGTCGCCGTCCTGCAGCCACTCGCGAGCGCGTTCCATGCGATAGCTGTAATCGTGCTCATCAGTGCCGGGTCGAAACTTTATTTCCTTTACCGAAACCGTGACCTGATGCTTCTTGGCCTCGTGAGCTTTCTTTTTCTGTTCGTAAAGGAACTTGCCGTAATCGATCAGTTTACATACTGGCGGCTGAGCATTCGATGCGATCTCAACCAAGTCGACCCCCATCTCTCGGGCCTTTTGGATCGCGTCGCGGGTATCCATAACACCCAGCGTTCCTCCATCCTCAAGTACTACACGCACTGACGGTACGCGGATGCGTTCGTTTGTGCGATGAAGCGGTTCGCGAAAACGCGGCCGCTGATTCCTTCCACCAAATCTTCTAGCGATATAGCCTCCTTTTGTTAAATAACGTTCTAGAGTGAACGCTGCGATCTCTGCTGCGTTATTTTCTCTTTGAACTCTGCCAGAGACATCGCACCGATATCTCCCTGTTTTCTTTCACGAACCGCTACCGTCTGTTCTTCCAATTCCTTATCACCTAGAACCAGCATGTATGGGACTTTCTGAAGCTGAGCGTCGCGGATTTTCGCTCCGATTTTATCAGATTTTGTGTTCGCTTCAACACGAAATCCCTCGCCTTTTAGCTCTGCGGCGATCGACTCGGCATACTCGTTGATCCGGTCAGTGATCGGCAGAACCGCCACCTGCACAGGAGCCAGCCAAAGCGGGAATGCTCCTGCATAATGCTCGATCAGCACGCCAAAAAAACGTTCGATCGAGCCAAACAATGCCCGGTGGATCATTACAGGACGATGTTTTTGATTATCGTCCCCGGTGTATTCTAGCTCGAAACGGTCAGGCAGATTCCAGTCAAGCTGGATCGTTCCTAACTGCCAGATGCGACCTATCGCATCCTCGATCTTAATGTCTATCTTCGGTCCGTAGAACGCGGCCTCACCTTCGATGCGCTCGTAAGAAATATTTCGCTCTTTTAATGCGCTAGCCAGCTGCGCTTCAGCCGCGTCCCACTGATCTGCAGAGCCCAAATATCCTTTGTTTTCCGCATCTCCCCGCACCGAAAGCTCAAATTTTACCTTTTCAAATCCGTAGGTTTCGAAAACCTTGATGGCAAAATCGAGGCAGTCGGCGATCTCCGCGTGAATCTGATCAGGACGCACAAAAAGATGGGCGTCATCGACCGTAAACCCACGGACACGCATCAATCCATGGAGCGTGCCTGAGAGTTCGGCACGATAAACCGTTCCAGCCTCCGAATAACGCTGCGGCAAATCGCGATACGACCGAGGACTCGATTTGTAAATGCCGATATGCAATGGGCAGTTCATCGGCTTCAGCCGGTACTCCTCCTCCTCGATCGAGGTTGGAGCGAACATCGAGTCGGCGTAATTCTCTTCGTGTCCGCTGATCCGCCACAGGTCGCGTTTTGCGATGTGCGGCGTATAGACGAAGCTGTAACCACGGCGTTCAAGTTCCTCGCGAAGTAATTGCTCCATCTCCTTTCGAACAATGCCGCCTTTTGGGTGCCAAAGGATCAACCCCGGACCGTAATCATCGGAAATCGAGAATAGATCCAGTTCGCGGCCGAGTTTGCGGTGATCACGTTTTTCAGCTTCTTCACGTTGCTTAAGCCATGCGTCAAGTTCCGCTTGAGTCGCAAAAGCGGTCCCGTAGATCCGCTGCATTTGCTCACGCTCGGCATCGCCTTTCCAATACGCACCTGAAAGGGCGAGTAGCTTGAATGCCTGTAATTTTCCCGTATGCGGTACGTGCGGCCCAAGACAGAAATCGATAAACGGGGAATTGTCGATGTAGTAAATACTCGCCGAATTCTGAACTTTTTCGTCGATAAGCTCGCACTTTAGCGGTTCGCCGCGTTCCTTGAAGATGTCAAGGATCCGGGCTTTTTCGACATCCTCGCGGCGATAAGCGAGATTTTGCTTCGCCAGAGCCTTCATCTTTTTCTCGATGACGGGCAGGTCGGCATCGGTCAATTGGCGCGGAGCGATAATGTCGTAGAAGAAACCGTAGCGCGGATCGTCTAGCAACGCCGGTCCAACACCAAGCTTGGTTCCTGGGAACAAGTCGAGGACAGCAGCCGCAAGAAGATGAGCAGTTGAATGACGGATCACCTCGAGGCCCTCGCGCGTATCGGCGGTGATCGGTTCGATGAGGATAACCTCGCCGTTGCCGTTCAGCTGCTTGTTAAGATCGACCTCCTTGCCGTTCACTTTCGCGGCAAGCGATCTTTTGAGGGCATCACGGTCAAAGGCCTTGATCGCGTCAGCGACAGTCGCGGGCGCAGGGATAGACCGCTGATTCTCACCAATTTTTACGTTTATCTCGCTCATAAATCAGTAAATAGTGAATGGTAAATCGCCAATAGAACCACTCTATCAACGAAACTATTCTATCTAAGCTCACAACCACAAGGGCCGTCGCTCTTTACCATCTTCTATTTACTTTCACGATTTAACTCGTGTTCCTACTACAAAATAGATTTGATCCGATAAGAGCGACTTTGCCAGGCTCGGAGTGCGTATACGTACTCTGAACAACCGCGCCGTTAGAAGCGCGTTGTAGTAGTTGTAAAAACAGCAAAGTTCTTAGCAAGCATCTTATCGAAAAAAGACGAGCGTCACGCTTCTAGAACGCGACGCTGCTTGTCGTAACTGTGGATAATTATACAAGAATCCGACGTAAATGCAAAATCCTGTCTCTACTCGCTCGATCCGGTCAGAAGAGCTTGCGAAGCCCCGACCCAGTCCCACGCTGCCTGCTCATCTTCGGGTTCAAATACCTTAATCTTCGGTCTTAACGCCGGGTCGACCAGTTCGAGCAGGTTCCGCATCCATGCCGGAGCCCCAATCAAGGCATATTTGTCGACCTTTGAGAACGTTTGGAATTGGAAGCGATACAGGTCATCGTTCAGCAACGCCGATACGTCAAATCCTTTGTAATTCGTCAAACGCCCGAGAATGTTCACCTTTTCCTCTCGCTCATAGATCGTTTTTAGTTCTCGAACTACATTTTCAATATCTTTTTCAGTTAGGCGGCCATCAACATCGTAGGCAAACACACTTTCATTAGTGGTTTGAAGCATACGAAGTGCCTGTTTAGGCGGTTCGGGCTTCGGAAGAGGCTCCGGTTCCTTAGAGGTCCACGCAAGAGCTTCCTTCCGGTCTTCTGGTGCGAAAACACGCATCTCGATCGACGAAAAGAGCAGTCCTTCGACTCTCAGCAAGAACTTATAGACCTCGCTATCGGAAACGACCGCCAATCGGTATATCTTCCTGCGCAATCCGAAATTGCTCACGCTGTTCGCCACGTCCCTCGCTAGCCCTTCGAGCGTAAGCTTTAGTGAGCCGTCGATCTCCGCGAAAATATTGACCCTTTCCTGGTCCTTTAGAGCGTCTGTCAACGCTTTGGTCGACTTATCAACGTCCTCGGCCGTGAGTTCCTTGGAGAGCCTAAAGGCGACAAGGTGTTTTGGTGATTCGAGAATTTCTAACATTACAAAATCTCCCTATTTCGATAAACGAATTTTACAACACAAAGTTCTGCAGCGTTAGCCCTAGTTTCAAAAGGCGGCCAATCAACCCGACACTTTAGAAGGCAATTACTGTCTGGATCATTGGAGCCCAGCCGTTCATGCCTGCGGTGTATGGAGTAAAGGCCCCAGTGTAAGGAGCGTGGTTAATCCGCACCAACTCGCCGTTGAGCCATAAACGCTCGGTTGGAAGGAAATGCCATTTAACGCCGCCGCCATACTCATAAGAATTCCCAAACTGCCCGAAAATCTGGGAGCCCCGGCCATACACCATCAGCTTCTTTGGAACGACAAAATAGCTGGCTGACAACTCGTAGCCGTGGTCAAATGTGGATGCGAGAGGAAGGGGGCCGTCGGCTTCGAAATCATTTAGCCAACGCATGTAGTATTGTCCGTTGACCGCCAGCCCGTTATATTTGAACCCGCCGTCAATTGACCACATTTTATAGGTGGCCTTGTCGATAGTCACACCGGGTGCAAAAGCCCCGGTGGAGAAGGTAAGCACGCCGTCCGAATTGTAGAGAGCAGTATTCTCAGGACTTGACGTATCGAGATTGGAAAAACGGTCCTCCCGAGATCTCGTAAACGAGGTGCCAAGTCGGATGCGAATCTTTTTCTGGGCGAAATAATCATCGTACATGTTGACCGATTTACCGGGCTCGCTGTAGCCTCCAAAAGGTTCCCACCAGATGCTGCCGGAAAAAAGCAAATGTGTATCGATCTTGGTTGAGGCGATATTCAGGGTATTAAGACCGTTGCCCACAAACGCCATATAATTCAACCCCTTCGCCAGCTCTCCAAACCCCCAGATTCCCTGGGTGAAGCCGGGGCGGAAGAAGTTGTCGGCCATACTTCTATCGCTGGCTGTGTAATATGGAAAAGTGTTAACCATCGATCGGCTTCCCGGAACACCAGTATATCCCCCAATAAGCGTAATGTGCTTGTTGAATTGCCAGCCAATGCTTCCGGCCACGAACATAGTGGCGGCGCCCATGGACGTCCAGACGGTCAGGCTATACCGAACCCTTTTGTCGAAGATGTAGCCCCCCAAAATAAACATCGAGCGGTTTACTGTAATGTCGTTTCGTCTGTGGACCTCACGGACATTGCCGAGATGGTCGCTGAAAGAATCGTTGCCATTAAGGGTATTGAGATATCGAAGCTGGGTATTGTTGTTGAACCTTAGAGCAAAAGGTACGGGAGCATCGTCAGAAGTCTGCCAGATAATAATGCCGTCCTCATAACGACTCCCATGGTCTTGTTTGTCGGCTACCGGCGTTGCGGCAGACGCCGTTGTATTTGCTGCATCATCCGCCGCTTGTCTGTCATCCGGGGAGATTTTTGCTGCCGTGTTCGTGTCAAGCCGCCGCCGCAAGCTATCCAGCTGTTCGATCAGGATCTCTTGGCCTTCCTGCATCCGTCGAAGCTGTACCTTGATTTCGGCGTTCTCGGCCTTTATTGCCGCTACATCTGCCTCCGGATAGCCGGGTTCGAACGTTGGCTTGGTGAAGGGCTTCGTAGCGCCTGCGATTGTCTCCGGAGTTGGTTCAGTAACAGGATTTTTTGTGGTTGTGACATTCTGTGCCAAGGCAGAAGATGTGAAAAGCGTCGGTGAGGTCAAGGCCAATATTAGAGCAAATTTGATGCGTAAATAATTGGTCACGTCGAAGAGCTCCGACAGGTTCAACTCAGCATGCTCAAGCGGCCTGACCCCGCCATCCATTCTGCCGGGCGAGCTTCATTCAGACCGGCGATTGGCGTCTACTGAAGTTTGAATCTCCCCTTTAGTGGCCTTATCCCGTAAACCGAAGCGGCTGCGATCCTCCCGACAAGGAGAGGAATTTAAAAGGCGATGACGGTCTGGATCATCGGTGCCCACCCGTTCATCCCTGCAGTGTACGGAGTAAATGCTCCGCTATAAGGAGCGTGGTTGACCCGCATCAACTCACCATTTAGCCATAAACGTTCCGTTGGAAGAAAATGCCATTTGACTCCGCCGGCGTACTCCCACGAGTTGCCAAACTGCCCAAAGACCTGGGAACCGCGGCCATAAACCATCAGCTTCTTAGGAACGACAAAATAGCCCGCCGACAATTCATAGCCGTGGTCGAACGTAGAGGTGACGGGAATCGGCCCGTCGGCTTCGAAATCGTTCAGCCAACGCATGTAGTACTGTCCGTTGACTGCCAGTCCGTTGTATTTGAACCCGCCGTCGATCGCCCACATTTTGTAGGTGGCCTTGCTGACGGTCACACCTGGGGCGAACGCTCCGGTCGAGAAGGTAAGCACGCCGTCTGAATTGTAGAGAGCAGTATTTTCAGGACTTGACGTATCGAGATTTGAAAAGCGATCCTCTCTTGAGATCGTAAACGCGGTACCAAGTCGGATGCGAACCTTTTTCTGGGCGAAATAATCATCGTACATGTTGACCGATTTGCCCGGCTCGCTGTAACCTCCGAGCGGTTCCCACCATACGCTGCCCGAGCCCATCAGGTTGGTGTCGATCTTGTTTGCCGTGATACTCAAGGTATTAAGACTGTTGCCTAGGAACGCCAGATAGTGGAGGTGTTTCGTAATGTCTCCGAAGGCCCATATGCCCTGGGTAAAGCCTGGTCGGAAGAAGTTGTCAGCCATACTTCTATCGGTAGCTGTGTAATATGGGAACGTGTTAACCAGCGACCGGCTTCCCGGAACACCGGTGTAACCTGCCATCAGGGTGATGTGCTTGTTGAATTGCCAGCCGATATTCCCGGCTACGACGATCGACGCGGCGCCGGCGGAAGTCCAGACGGTCAGGCTATACCGCACCCTTTTGTCGAAGATGTAGCCCCCCAAAATAAACATCGAGCGGTTTACTGTAATATCGTTTCGTCTGTGGACCTCACGGACATTGCCGAGATGGTCGGTGAAAGTATCATTGCTATCAAGAGTATTGAGATATCGAAGCTGGGTATTATTGTTGAGCCTCAGCGCAAAGGGCACCTTCGCGTCTTCAGGAGTAGCCCAAATAATAATTCCATCCTGGTAGCGATCGGCAATCCCCTGTTTGCTCTTGCCCGACGCTGGCTGGGCGGAAGTATTTGCTGGATCTGTCGAAGCCTGCGTGTCATCCGGTGAGACTTTCGCCGTCCCGCCCGGGACATCGGACGTCGTCGACGTTCCAATTGGCTTGCTGGCGTTCGACGCATCCCTAGCTGCGTTCCGGTCAAGCCGCAGCCGCAGGGCACTCAGTTGTTCGATCAAGATCCTTTGGCTTTCCTCCATTCTTCTAAGCTGTTCCTTTACCGCCGCGTTCTCGGCCTTCATTGCCGCGATGTCCGCTTCCACATCGCCGGCGCCGGGCGTCGGCTCGCTGACCGGCTTCTTAGCATCCGCGACCGTCTCCGGAGTTGGGTCCGCAACAGGGTTCTTTGCCGTTGCGACAGTCTCGGGTGTTGGTTGGGCAAGTGGTTTAGTAGATGCCTCGCCCGACGCCGTGAACTGGATAGAACTGACTCCCTTGTTAGGACCACCCTTTCGGGCTGGGGCGTTCTGGGCCAGGGCATAAGTCGTGAAACATGTAACTGACGCGAGGGCTAAGATAACCGAAAGCTTTACGTATGCATGTTTGGTCAACATATAAACCTCTTGTGATGCTTATCCTGTAACTGAATGAAAACCAGCGCCGGACGGCGGCGCAGTTTGGTATGAAACGGAAGGTGAATTGGGGAGCTCGAGGTTCTTCGATGCCGTCGAGCTCCCCGCTGGATCAGCAGAGTACGACAGAGAGAGCGAGGCCGGCCTCGCTGGTTTCCTTGTATTTGCTGTTCATGTCCTTGGCGGTTTGAGCCAGAGCCTGCACGGTTTCGTCCAGACCCACCCGGTGATTGTTAGCGATCTCGTTGCTGGCAATCGCATAGGCCGTCCACGCCTTCACCGCGCCGAATGCGCACCGCTCGATGCACGGGACCTGCACGTATCCGGCGACCGGATCGCATGTCAGTCCGAGGTGATGCTCGAGTGCTGATTCTGCGGCGTTCTCAACCACTCTCGACTCGGCATTATGGGATGTTGCGATCAATGCCGCGGCCATCGCTGAAGCCACGCCGATCTCCGCCTGGCATCCGCCCTCAGCCGCAGCCAGCGTCGCATGGTGCTTACAAAGATAACCGACCGCAAGAGCTGCGAGCATACCTTCGCGGAGCTTCTCACGCGAGATCTTCCGGCCTTCACTCATGCCATATACAATAGCCGGCATGACGCCCGCTGATCCGCCGGTCGGAGCAGTAATAACCAAGTGGCCGCGTGCGTTCTCCTCGGATGCCGCAATGGCTGCTGCTGACAGCAGTCCAATTGCACGGTCGGCAGCATACTGCTCGTCCATCGCACGCTTATAAACCGTCGCCGCTTTGCTATGGAGTTTGATCGGACCGGGAAGCACGCCATCCTCCGGCATGCTCAGCCCCGATTTCACCGTCGCGAGCATCGCGTCGATGATCTCATCGATGAACGTATTTACCTGCTCCGCGGTCTTACCCGAGATCG
>Ga0163161_10003501_pt1 | contig 10986 bp, 5 predicted proteins | sample S45metaG_FD_129847 | JGI IMG/M metagenome (GOLD analysis project Ga0163161, IMG submission 129847) | Switchgrass rhizosphere microbial communities from Kellogg Biological Station, Michigan, USA - S4-5 metaG | ecosystem: Host-associated > Plants > Roots > Rhizosphere > Soil | place: USA: Michigan... | reverse complement strand
GGCGAAAAGCATCTTGATGGCCTGAAGAATATCGACGGCGTGACCGTGACCTCGCTGGTTGGCCGCAATCTGGAACCCACGCAGGCAGTGGCGGCGAAATATGGCATCGGCCATGCCACCACCGACCTTGCCGAGACGCTGGCCCGCGATGATGTCGACGCGGTCATCCTCTGCACGCCGACGCAGATGCACGCCGAACAGGCGATCGCCTGCATGAACGCGGGCAAGCATGTGCAGGTCGAAATTCCGCTCGCCGATAGCTGGTCCGACGCGCAGGCCGTGCTTGCCAAGCAGCAGGAAACCGGCCTCGTTTGCATGGTCGGCCATACCCGCCGCTTCAACCCGTCGCACCAATATGTCCATAACCTGATCACGGCGGGCGAGCTGAACATCCAGCAGATGGATGTTCAGACCTATTTCTTCCGCCGCAAGAACATCAATGCCAAGGGCGAGGCGCGCAGCTGGACCGACCATCTGCTCTGGCACCATGCCGCGCACACGGTCGACCTGTTCGCCTATCAGGCGGGCAAGATCGTTTCCGCCCACGCCATGCAGGGACCGATCCATCCCGAACTGGGCATCGCTATGGACATGTCGATCCAGTTGAAGAGCGAGAGCGGCGCGATCTGCACTTTGTCGCTGAGCTTCAACAATGACGGGCCGCTGGGCACCTTCTTCCGCTATATCGGCGACACCGGCACCTATATCGCCCGCTACGACGATCTGGTGAACGGTAAGGAAGAGGCGATCGACGTTTCGAAGGTTGCCGTGTCGATGAACGGCATCGAGCTTCAGGACCGCGAGTTCATCAGCGCCATCCGCGAAGGCCGCGAGCCCAACAGCAGCGTACAGAAGGTGTTCGACTGCTATCGCGTGCTGGGCGAGCTGGAACAGCAGCTGGCCTAAGCATTTTCAAATCGGCGGGAACAGCTGAAGGCTCGGAAAATGCGGTAAGCAAAGCCGAGCGGAACCAGCCCTTCGGGGCCGCAGAAAGGGGCTGCCGTCATGGCGGCCCCATTTGTCATCCCAGAAAGTTGCTGAGCAGGTCCGGGTGGAAGCCCCATCCGGCAAAGCCGCAGACGCCCATGAACAGGCCGAACGCGCCGAAGGCCCAACTGGTGAGCAACAGACCCATGCTCTCGCAAAGCGCGGCGACCGCCGCCAGCGAGATGGCGGTGGAGATCAGCGCCTCGCTTGCGTCGAACTGGTCGTCATGGATGTTGAGCGCGTCATAATCCTGCCGGTAATCCTTGGCCTGCTTTTCCAGCCCGGGCGCTTCGGCCTGATATTTGGCGATCTCTCCGTCCAGTTTCGCCAACGCAGGCCTCGCCCTGTCGGCGGAGGTGCCTGCTGCGACCACGGCCAGCATCGCCTGGCTGTCCTGCGCCAGATGCAGCTTGGTCTTGGTCGCCTGATACTGGTTCCAGCTGTCGACTGAATTGGACTGGGCCTGATCCATGGCCTGGACGATGTTGCCGTCCTTGATATTGCAAAGCCCGGTGAAGACCGAAAGAATGACGACGGTGACCGCCACCATCCTGTTGAGTCGCTTGTCTTTGGCTTCTGCGCTGACTTCGATTTCCATGCCCGCTCCTGAACGCAGGCATAGGACGGCGGCGCGCGGTCAGAACCGCAGTCGATGGCGGGCTGACCTTGCGGTCCAATCCTTCGCCCGGGGATATTGCGGCGTCGGTCGCAGTTGCGTCGGACTGACGGGATGTGGCCTTGCAGGCCTACCGGCAGCGTAACGTCGCCAGGGCTGCAAGGGACATGACGCCAGCGGCGAAGGCCATTGTCCAGATCGGTTCGGTCGGGAAGAAGTGGCGCATGATCGTGCCCATGACAGTTGCGACCAGCAATTGCGGGATGACCACAAAGGCGTTGAAAAGGCCCATATAGATGCCGAGCTTTGCCTGCGGCACGCTGGAGGCGAGCATCGCATAGGGCATGGCGAGCGCAGAGGCCCAGGCGATGCCGATGGCCACTTCCGACAGCAGCAGGGCGTGGGCGTCTCGCAGGAAGAGGAAAGACAGGAAACCGAGCGCGCCGAGCGCCAGTGCAAGGGCATGGGTTTGCGCTTGCCCCATGCGGCGGGCGAGGGGTTGGAGCAGGAAGGGCGCGGCGAGGGCGGCGACGCCATTGTAGGTCGCAAAGAGGATGCCGACCCAGTTGCTGCCTTCATTATAGGCGATGCTCGCCGGATCGGCGGAGCCGAAGACATATTGGGCAACCACCGGCGTGGTGTAGATCCACATGATGAACAGCGCTGACCAGGTGAAGAACTGAACGAGGGCGAGGCGCTTCATCATGACGGGCATGGAAGCGAAATTGCCGACGACATGGATGAGCAGATTGTCGCCGCGGCGCCGCCGGTGCAGCCAGCGCGCCGCGATCCGGGCGATGCCATAGACAGCGAGCAGGACGCCGAGAAGATAAAGTTCCTTTTCCAGCGTGCAGAACCGGACGAACGCGATGACGGCCAGACCCGCGACGACCCAGAGCAGGCCGCCGGAAGGGATGGGAGGCGCAACCAATGCTTCCGATTTTTCTTCCGTCGACTCGAAGCCGGCTGTCTGGTCGGGCGAATATTCCTGGGTGGTCAGCACTGTCCAAAGCACCGCCAGAAACAACGCCGCGCCGCCAATATAGAAGCTGATCCGGACCGTATCGGGGATGCCCGAACCCACGGCGACATTGGCGACGCCCAGCCTGTCCAGCAGCCATGGCGTCGAGGAACCGATGACGGCGCCGGAGCCGATGAAGGCGGTCTGAAGCGCATAGCCCGCCATATGCTGTTCCTTTGCTAGCATGTCGCCGACAAAGGCGCGAAACGGCTCCATCGAAACGTTGAGCGAAGCGTCCAATATCCAGAGCATCATCGCGGCGGCAACCAGGCTGGGCGCATTGGGCATGCCGAACAGCGCCAGCGCCGCGAAGAGCGCGCCCACAAAGAAATAGGGCCGCCGCCGCCCGAAGCGACACCATGTCCGGTCGCTATAATGGCCGATAACCGGCTGGACGAGCAACCCGGTCAGCGGCGCCGCGATCCAGAGCAGCGCCAGATCGTCGAGACTCTCGCCCAGCGACTGGAAAATTCGGCTCATATTTGCGTTTTGCAGGGCAAAGCCGATCTGGATGCCGAAAAAGCCGAAGCTGATGTTCCAGAGGCCCCAAAAACCCTGACGAGGACGGCCTTCGGTGATCCTGATTTTTTGCGCCTGATCCATTCACCCTCTGCCTTTTGACCCGCGTGCCGCCTCTATCTGCGTTCGCCCCGAGCCTGTCGAAGGCCACTCTTCCTTTGAAAAGAAGTTGGGACATGTGGCTCGTTCAAACAGCCCGAACGGAGCGCAGCTATGCCTGCGAACCCTATCGCCTGCTCTTTCCGCCGCTCGCCACGAAGCGGATAGCCTCGCCGCCGCCGGGCGCCAGATCGATGCTCAGCGGATCGCCCTTCTTCACTACCTTCTTCTCGATCACGATCGCATGGCGCGCTTCGGTGCGATAGTCCGCCCCCGGCCCGTCGCGATAGATCTCGGCGGTATAGCTCCTTCCTGCATCGAGAAAATCGAGCTTTACCTGACTGGAGCGTGCTTCTTCATCGCCGATCGCGCCCAGATACCAGTCATTGCTGTTCTTGGCCTTGCGCGCAATCGTCACATAATCGCCGACCTCGCCGTTCAGCACGCGGGTATCGGACCAGTCGGTCGGGACATCCTTGATGAACTGGAAGGGGCCGGGATATTTGGCGTAATTTTCCGGCGTATCGGCGGCCATCACAAAGGGCGAATAGAGCACGACATAGAGCGCCAGTTGCTTGGCGATGGTCGACTGGATCGCGCTGCCGACCGATCCTGTCAGGCTGAGCACGCCCGGCGTGAAGTCCATCGGCCCGCCCAGCAGCTGGGTGAAGACGAGGTTCGCTTCATGCTCTGGCGGATTCTTGCCGCCGATCCAGGCATTATATTCCATGCCCCGGCCGCCTTCGCGCGCCACCCAGTTTGGATAGGTGCGGCGCAGGCCAGTATCCTTAACCGGTTCATGGCTGTCGATGCTGACCTTATATTTGGCGGCGGTTTGCACGACGCGCAGATAGTGGTTCACCATCCACTGCCCCTCATGCCATTCGCGATGCTGCGAACCGTCGGGATCGACCCGCTCGATCTGCCCGGCATCGGTGACGTAGCCGGTCTTGACCACGCGCTCGCCATGATCGGCCGCCCATTTGAAAGCGCTGTCGAGCTGGCCGTCATAATGGCTGGCGGAGCCGCCCGTCTCATGATGGCCGATCAGGGTCACGCCCCTGGACTTGGCGTAAGCGGCGAGGGCGTCCGCGTCGAAATCCTCGGTCGGCTGAGAAAAATTCATGTCCTTGCCATTGCCGAGCCAGTTGCCGTCCCAGCCGACATTCCAGCCCTCGACCAGAACGGCGGGGATGCCGCTCGCGGCGGCGAAGTCGATGTAGCGGCGAACATTGGCGGTGGTCGCGCCATGTTTCGGCCCGCGTGCCCAACTCCAGTCGCCCTTGATCATGTTCCACCACACGCCGACGAACTTGCCCGGCCTGATCCAGCCCGACACGTCGCCCAGCCTGTTCGGCTCGTTGAGGTTCAGGATCATGTGGTTCATGTAAAGCCCCGCCGCATCGTCCGCGATGGCGATGGTTCGCCAGGGGGTCGAGAAACCGGCGTCCCGCGAGACTTTGGGCGCGCCGGAACCGGGGGTCAGCGCGGCGCGGAAGGTGTTGCCCTGCGCTCTGGCGAGATTCATTCCCGCATAGTCGACCAGCGCCGCTTCATGCAGCGCGACATGGGTGCCGCTAAACAGCTTCACCGTCATCACCGTCTGCGCAGTACCGACCGCGTCGAGCGGCGTCCTGTTGTAAAGATATTCCTCCCGGTTCCATTCGAAGGCGGGCTTCCACCAGGCGGTACCGCCTTCCGCGAAGGCGAACTGGGTCAGCTCCTCCGCGATATTGGCATGATGCAGATTGGCCTGATCGGGCAGGGTGTAGCGGAAGGCCACACCATCGTCGAACAGGCGGAAAGTCACGTCCATCTCGCGTTGAAGATCGTGCCTCTCGCGGAAAACGAGGCGGATTTCATTGTGATTGTTGCGGATGCTGGACCATTCGCCCCAGGGCTGGGTCCATGTCGTGTCGCTCCTGGCGGTCGTGCTGTCGGCCAGCGACAAATTGCGCTCGATCTTCGGCGCGTCGGTGAAAAGGAAGCCGAGGCGACTATCCGCGATCAGCGGTTTGCCGTCGCGCTGGACGGCGTAGCTGGCGCGGCCCTCACCATCGAGGCTGACGGTCAGTGCAATGCGGCCATCGGGAGAGGCGGCCTTCGCCACTACATCGGCATGGGCTACCGCCGGGAGAAGCGAGAGCGCGAAAAGGGGCAGCGCGAGCGCGGTCGGTTTTTTCATGATCTTTGTCCTATCGAGCGTGCGCAACAAGGCCGGAGGCGGCGGGGAAATGCCAGTCCTCGACCCCGCCGGTGGAGAGCAGCGTCTGCCAGTAGCCCTGCGGCGTCCATGCCACCGGCTCGTCCCCAAGGTTGAAGACGCTGAGCATCCGTTCTCCCTCGTAAATGCGTTCAAAGGCCAGAATGTCGTCCGGCGCATCGAGGAAATCGATGGTACCCACGCGCAAGGCAGGCGACTCGTTGCGCATTGCCAGCACCCGCCGCGTCCAGTGGAGCAGGGAATCCGCGTCCGCCTCCTGCACATCCACCGCCAATGCGCGATGCGCTTCGCCGATGGGCAGCCATGGCTTGGCGTCGGAAAAGCCCAGATAGGGTGCATCCGACAGCCAGGGCATCGGCGTGCGTGCCCCATCGCGGGAGAGGGTCAGCGGCCAGTTGGCGATGGCTTCGGGATCTTGCAGATCCTCAAAGGCGATATCGACCTGAGGCAAGCCCAGCTCCTCGCCATAATAGAGGAAGATATTGCCGCGCAGACAGGCAAGCAACAGCATCTTCATCCGGCAATAGGCGTCGGCGTCGAGTTGCCTTGCCCAGCGCGATACGGCTCGCGGCGCGTCATGATTTTCAAACGCCCAACTCGGCCAGCCCGTCCCGGTTTCTGCGGGCCATTTGACGAGCGCGCTTTTCAGAAACTTCGCCGTCAGCTCCGGCGCATAGAGAAAGTCGAATCCATACGCCGTATTCAGTCGACCATTGCCTTGCGTAATGGCTTTCATCTCGACATCGCTGTCGTCGCCTCCTACTTCGGCCACGGTGAAGCGGTCCTCATATTCGTCGAAGACTTTCCGAACCTTCTCCAGAAACAGCGGAATGTCCGGATGGCTCTGACTATATTTCTTGATCTGGAAGTCGAAGGGCCGGGTGCGGATCTTGCCATTGTCGGGGGCCGGCGGGTTGTCGCGCAGCCTGGGGTCATGCATCGAATGGTTGATCGCATCGATGCGAAAGCCGTCCACGCCCCGGTCCAGCCAGAAACGGATGATGTCGAACACGCTTTCCTGCACTTGCGCGTGATGCAGATGCAGTTGCGGCTGTTCGCGCAGAAACTGGTGCATATAATATTGGCCGCGCCGCGCATCCCATGTCCAGGCCGGTCCGCCGAATACCGACTGCCAGTTGTTGGGCGGCGAGCCATCCGGCTTGGGATCGGCCCACACATACCAGTCAGCCTTGGGATTGTCGCGGCTGGAGCGGCTTTCGATGAACCAGTCATGTTCTTCGGAGGTGTGTGCCCAGACCTGATCGACGATGATGCGCAGGCCCAGTTCGTGCGCCTTCGCCGCCAGCGCGTCGAAATCCGCCAGCGTGCCGAAGATCGGATCAACGTCGCAATAATCCGATACGTCATAGCCGAAATCGCGCATCGGGCTTTTGAAGAAGGGCGACAGCCAGATCGCATCCACGCCCAGCGACGCCACATAGGGCAGATGGGCGGTGATGCCGTTGAGGTCGCCGATACCGTCGCCATTGGAATCGGCGAAGCTGCGCGGATAGATTTGGTAGATGGCGGCGCCGCGCCACCATGGCTGGGACTGATCGGTCATTGGGGCACGACACTCCGGGTAGCGCAGACGCTGTAGCTGAGAGGGGGGAGGGAGACGGCGAGGCTGCCGGGGGCGGAGACGCCGACGGAGCATTCGGCCCCGGCCAGCGTCGTGAACTGGCTGGACCGGCTGTCGACCTCCACCTGGGCCTTGATCGGGGCGGTGGAGGTGTTGAAGGTAATCAGCACTTCCGTCCTGTTGTCGGGATCGAAGCGAGAGATGGCGAACAGCCCGGGTTGATCGCCACGGGCGCGGATCACCTGATGACCCCGCCGCAGGGCCGCGTGCCTTGTGCGCAAATGTGCCAGCTCCGCGATCTCGCGATAGAGCGGATGGCTGGTATCGAAGCGCGGCATGGCCGTGGTCGCATCCGTGCCGAGCAGGCGGTTGTCATTATAGCTGGCGACCCGGCTTCCGAACATATCCTCCCGCGCATCCTGATCGCCGCCATTCCCGGAGAATCCCTGTTCGTCGCCGTAATAGATGGTCGGCACGCCGCGCATCGTCAGCAGCATGGCGTTGGCCAGCATCACCCGGCGCAGCACTTCATCCTCGCTCGCCTGCGCGAAAGCCTTGCGAACGAAAGTGGCAAAGCGCCCCGCATCATGGTTGCTGATGAAAGTCGGCAATTGTCGTGCGGTGGCCTCCCCTTCGCGATAGAGTGCGTCGCCTTGCAGCATCCGCTCCCAGATCGCCGTTGCGCCGTTGCCCGCGACCGTTTCCAGCGCCGCCTGACGGAAGGCGAAGTCCAGCACCGCGGGGAAACCGCCTTCCTTCGTATGCCACGCCAATGGACCAGCATCGATCGTCTCGATGGCCACCTCGCCGAAAATATGGAAATTGGGGATGCCCTTGGCCTTGGCGCGGGCCTGCATGGCGGGGACGAACTGTTGCCAGAAATGAGGATCGACATGGCGTGCGGTGTCGACGCGAAAGCCATCGATGCCGAAGCGGTCGATCCACCCCCCGAAAATGTCGATCATCCCCGCGATTACGCGTGGATGCTCGGTCATTAGATCGTCCAGCCCTGCAAAGTCCCCCATGGTCGAACTCTCGCCCGAAAAGGTTGTTTCTCCGCGATTATGATAATAGAGAGGCTCGTTGAGCCAAGCGGGGAATTTCACCTTTTCCTCGCCCTTGGGGACGAAGGGGCTGTAGGCGTAGGACGGATCGGTCAGCCTTGCGAAATTGGTCTCTTCATGATCCTGATCGCCGGTGAAGCCCGGATTGATCGCATTGCCGCCGATGCCGCCGCGCCGTCGATAGGGATAATCAGCGCGCGATCGATAGGCGCAAGGGCTGTCGGGGCACTCACGATAGCGGATCACATCCGCTGTATGGTTGGCGATGATGTCCATATAGACCTTCATGCCCCGGCGATGCGCGGCCTCGACCAGCGCGGCGAAATCGGCGTCAGTGCCGAAATGCGGATCGACATGGGTGAAGTCGGTGATCCAATAGCCGTGATAGCCCGCGCTTTCCTGCCCCTTTGGACCTTGTACCGGCTTGTTGCGGAAGATCGGGCCGACCCAGATCGCCGTCGCCCCGAGTCCCTGAATATAATCGAGGCGGCGGATCAGCCCTTTCAGGTCGCCACCATGATAGAAGGCTTTTGAAGTCGGGTCGTAGCCATGGGACAGGCGATTGCCCTTCATGCCCCCCTTGTCGTTGGCGGTGTCGCCATTATCGAAGCGATCGGGCAGCAGGAAGTAGATGATCTCATCTTCCGGCAGTCGCGCGCGAAAATCAGCCGACGGTTCGTCCGCGAACGACAGGGTGGGGATAGCCAGGGCGATCAGCGCGGCAGCCCGCATGGCTTTTCGTCCGCGCATTCCTCGTCCTCCCATCTCGTTCCCCTTGTCTAAGGCGTGGCCTGATCGTCGGGTTCCCCTCCTTCTTAATCAGTTCCTCAGGGTTGAACCAAGCGATGGGCATACGTATTCAAAATCAATCCAGGATGGTGCCAGGTCTTCCTATGGAAGAAAATGATTCCCGGTGTCAGTGGCTTGGCTGTATCGTCCGGCCTTAGAGCCTGTCTTGAATCTCATTCGGTCATAGAATTTGCGCCCAACGTCTGCCTCAATCACCACTTCGTGCAAGGTGGGTGGGAAACAGCGCTTACGGCGTATGGGCCAATAGGTCACATCCGCGCACCAGATTTGGCGCGCGCTGGGTGAAGCACAAGAGAAAACGCCCCGTTCACAGCTTCCAGGCGCATGTCGGTACTGATGCGAACACAGCGCTGGTCGAGGAGGTCTCGGTCACCTCGGCGAACATCAACGACCTGCTCTTGCAGCGTTCGATCCCTTCCCTGCCGATATAGCCGGATGAACGTCCGATCGCAGATCGAAAATTACCGTATCGCGGTCCTCGAATTATGCGATCGTCATGGGGAATCGCCCTCAGCTTAAAATGCCTTGGTGACGAACTAGCGGGGATCGGCGGACCCATGAACCGCAGATTTGCGTTTCTCGGTTGTAAAGTTCGCACTTTCAGGTGCGGGTTCCTTTGTTGATGATCCCCCCATGCCGAGGCAGCTATCCTGAGAATATGGCACCGGCCTTACCAGAAAATTGGGGGCACCGCATGAACTATTCTGTCAATCGTGGGCATCGCTTCTCCCGCATCTGCCGCCCGCACGGCGCGTCGCTGATCATCCTCGCCGCTACCTTGACGGGCCAGGCCCGGGCCGAGGACCAGGCTGCGTTCGATAATGGTGGCGATATTATTATCACCGCACTGCGGCGCAGCACGTCACTTCAGGACACGCCGCTCAGCGTCGCGGTGGTCAGTGGCCAGACCCTCGCCGACAAGGGGGCCGTCGATTTCATCGATTTCGCCTCCTCCATCCCGAGCTTCACCATGCGCGACAACGGCCCGGGACAACGCCGCCCCGTCATTCGCGGAATTCAGGGCGCGGGCGAGGCGCAGGTCGGCACCTATTATGACGAATTTCCGATCACCAGTTCACCGGGCGCTACTAACGATGCGGGCCGCTTCGCGCCGGATATCAAGCTAATGGACATCGACCGGATAGAGGTGTTGCGTGGCCCGCAGGGCACTCTGTTCGGCAGTGGATCGGTCGGTGGTACGTTGCGGGTCGCTACCGCGAAACCCGACCTCTCCGATTTTTCAGGACGTGTTTCCGGGCAGGCGGGATTCATATCCCACGGCGGACACCAGTTGGGTGTCGATGGAATGGTCAACCTGCCGCTGGTGAAGGATCAACTCGGTATCCGCGTGGTCGCCTATTCGCAGAGTGACGGTGGATATATCGACAATGACTATCTGCATGTGAAGGACATCAACAAGTCCAGTGTCGCAGGCGGACGGATCGCGTTGCGGGCCAAGCCCGCGGCCAACCTCACCATCGATTTGTTCGCGCTCTATCAAAAGTTCGAGAGCGATGCGGGCAATGCGACCGTACGATCCGTGGGCGAATTGAAAAGCAACCTGCCCGCCTATGATCCGTTCAATGACAAGGTGCATCTATATGGCGCCACGGTGCAATATCAGCTGCCGTTCATGACGGTGACGGGCAACGCTTCCTATTACCAGCGCGATCTCGACTTCAATTTCCTCTTCCCCAATCTCGGCATACCCTTCACCAGCCCGACGGTGCTCGCTACCGCCATCGTGCAGCAGCCGCAGACCACGAAGGCCAAGACGTACGAACTGCGCGCCTCCTCCCCGGAAAGCTGGAAGACATTCACCTGGACGCTGGGCGTCTTCCGCCAGGAGCGCAAGGCTTTCACGCGCAGTAACCTGCCCTTTGCGGGCGCCGACGGGCAGCCCAATTACAACCTGCCGCGCTATCAGGACCGGACCATCAAATCCTTCATCGACCAGACCGCCGTTTTCGGGGAGGTTTCCTATACATTCTTCGACCGACTGACGGCGACAGCCGGTATCCGGTGGTTCGATTACAAGGTCGGGTCGCAACAGGCCTTCGCCAT
>Ga0163161_10003500_pt1 | contig 10987 bp, 9 predicted proteins | sample S45metaG_FD_129847 | JGI IMG/M metagenome (GOLD analysis project Ga0163161, IMG submission 129847) | Switchgrass rhizosphere microbial communities from Kellogg Biological Station, Michigan, USA - S4-5 metaG | ecosystem: Host-associated > Plants > Roots > Rhizosphere > Soil | place: USA: Michigan... | reverse complement strand
CTTGTCCTCGCCCAGGGCCTGGGTGAGCATCTTGCGCACGTAGTCGTCAGAACCGACGCCCAGGCTGGTTTGATCGCCGACGATGTCGACGAACTCGCTCATCACCTGCTCGACTTGCTCACGGTGAACGTTGCCCATCTGGGCCATGGCCACGCCGACACGCTGGACCTCTTTGGGCCCCATGTGGCGCAGCACCTGGGCGGCGTCTGTAGAGCCAAGGGACAGCAGCAGAATCGCGGCTTTGTCGACCTTGGACAGCTTGGCGGCAACGGCTCGGTTATCACTCATCTGCGTTAATCCACTCTTTCACGACCTGGGCCACACGACCCGGGTCTTCTGCCACCAGACTCTTGATTGCGTTCAGTTGGGCATCGTAGCCCTCGCTCGGGCTCGGCAACAGGATGCTGGTCGGGCCGCCGAGGCTGACGCGATCGTTGGCCAGCTCGCCATCCAGACCGCCCATGCCACCCAGCTCGACGTCGCTGCCGATGCCGGCCAGCTGCTTGCCTTTGCCGCCACCGGTGATGTTGTTGAGCACCGGACGCAGCACACCGAACACCAGCACCAGAATGAACAGGACACCCAGCACTTGCTTGACGATGTCCCAGAACCACGGCTGGGAATAGAACGGAATGTCGGCAATCACTTCGCCGCGATCAGCGGAGAACGGCATGTTGATCACGCTGACGCTGTCGCCACGGCTGGCATCGAAACCGACCGCGTCTTGCACCAGGCGCGTAAAGCGCGCCAATTCATCGGCGCTCCATGGCGCACGGGTGGTTTCGCCGTTGGCCGGGTTGACCTTGACCTGATCGTCCACCACCACCGACACCGACAGGCGGTTCAAGCGCCCCTGCTGCTGCTTGGTGTGGCTGATGGAACGGTCGAGTTCGAAGTTCTTGGTCGATTGTTGACGCTTGTCCGCCGGGTACGGAGCGAGCATCGGCTGACCGGTGGCCGGGTCCATGATTTGCTGGCCGTTGGCATCGACCAGTGGCTGGCCTGGCTGCACCATGCCCGCCGCTGCGGGGGTGCCGCCCGTGGTTTGCGGTGCGGAAGCCGCCGACGGTGGCTGGTTGCTCAGGGCACCCGGCACGCCTTGCGGGCCATTGCTGGCGGTCCGTTGTTCGTTGACCGATTGTTCGCTGCGCAGTGCTGGCTGGTCGGGGTTGAACTGTTCGGAGGTCGACTCGACGGCACTGAAATCCACATCGGCCGAGACTTCAGCCTTGTAGCGGTCGTTGCCCAGCACCGGTTCCAGGATGTTGTGTACCCGCTGGGTGAGCATGCTTTCCATGCGGCGGCTGTAATCGAATTGCTTGCCAGCCATGGTCAGTTCTGAGTTTTCCGCCTGGTCGGAGAGCAGGTTGCCCTTCTGGTCGACCACGGTGATCTGCGACTTGCTCAGTTCAGGAACGCTGGTCGCCACCAAGTTGATGATCGCCACGACCTGGCCCGGCTCCAGGGAGCGACCGGAATACAGCTCGACCAGAACCGAAGCACTTGGCTTGCGCTCGTCGCGCACGAACACCGAACTCTTCGGAATCGCCAGGTGCTCGCGGGCACCCTTGACGTTATTCAGGCTGGAGATGGTACGCGCCAGTTCACCTTCCAGGCCACGACGATAACGGGTCGCTTCCATGAACTGGCTGGTGCCCAGGCCCTGCTCCTTGTCGAGGATCTCAAAACCGATGTTGCCGTCGCTGGGAGTGACACCAGCGGCCGCCAGTTTCAGGCGTGCACGGGACAGGTCTTCGGCCTTGACCAGCAAGGCTCCGGAATTGGGTTCGACGTTGTAGGGAATATCGGCGGCGGCCAGGGTGTCCATGACCTGCTTGGTGTCCATGCCGGCAAGGCTGCCGTACAGCGGTCGGTAGTCCGGTTGCTGGGACCACAACACCACGGCAAAACCAATCGCCACACTCGCGGCCAGGCCGACCAACAGGCCTACCTGACGCAGCATGGTCATTTCGGAAAGGTTTTCCAGGAAAGACAAACCGAACAACGGCGGCTTGCCCTCTGCCGGCGTGGTCTTGGCCGGAACGTTATCGGCGACTGCTTCTGCCATGACTCAATCTCGTCCTTAAACCGGCATCTGCATGATGTCTTGGTAGGCCTGAACCAGCTTGTTACGCACTTGGGTCAACGCCTGGAAAGACACGCTGGCCTTCTGCGAGGAAATCATCACGTCCGTCAGGTCGACGCCGCTCTTGCCGATTTCGAAGGCACTGGCCAACTGGCTGGAAGCCTGCTGGGTATCGTTCACTTTATTGACGGCCTGACCGAGCATGTCGGAGAAGCTGCTGCCGTTCAGTTCAGGGACGGCGGCAGTCGATTTCGGCGCAGACATGGCGTCCATTTGCATGGCGCGCATGTCCAGCATCAACCGATTGAATTCAATACCTTGGCTCATGGTTTCTCTCTTCGACGAGCTACGTCATTGTCGACCCGCAATTTTTTGACACTCACTCGGCGGGTACTCAGGTGTTAGCAACAAGGGTGCCAGCTCGGTGGATACATCCTACAAAAGCATCCCTGACTCCATTCCGATCCCTGTAGGAGCGAGCCCTGCTCGCGATGGTCGTCAACGATAACGTGGGCGGCCTGACACCCCGTGGCGTTCTCGGGTTCATCGCGAGCAGAGCTCGCGCCTACAAAGGTGATCGTGGTCAGGTGGCGAACAGGCAGGCTTCCACGTCCATGCCGGCATCGCGCATCTGGGCCAGCTTGTAGCGCAGGGTGCGCGGGCTGATGCCCAGGCGTTCGGCAGCCTCCTTGCGGCGGCCACGTTCGGTGCGCAAGGTGTCGATAATCATCTGGAACTCGCGGCGACGCAGGTCATCGCCCAGCGCCCCGGCGGATTCAGCTTCCACCTCCACAGTTCGCTCCGTTGCAGTTGCCGGCAACTGCGCGAAGACAGCCGGCCCGGACAGGCAAAAATCCTGAGGCTGAATCAGGCCACCCTGCTGCAGGATCAGCGCGCGCTGAATCGCGTTATCCAGCTCGCGCACATTCCCCGGCCACGGATAACCGACCAGACAGGCTTGCGCTTGCGGCGATAGCCGCGCAGCGGCGTGCTTCATTTTATTGACGTGTTTGGCCAGCAGGCGCTCGGCCAGCGGCAGGATATCGGCGGTACGCTCGCGCAGCGGCCGCCACGCCAGAGGAAACACCGACAGGCGATAGTAAAGGTCTTCACGGAAACGCCCTGCCGCCACTTCGCCGGCAAGGTCGCGGTTGGTGGTGGCGACCACGCGAATGTCCAGGGTGATCGGCTTGCGCGCCCCTACCCGCTCGACCTCGCGCTCCTGCAAGACACGTAGCAACTTGGCTTGCAGGCCGAGGGGCATTTCGGAAATTTCGTCGAGCAGGATAGTCCCGCCGTCGGCCTGTTCGAACTTGCCGGCTTGCGCTGCGATAGCGCCGGTGAACGAGCCTTTTTCATGGCCGAACAGGGTGGCTTCGAGCATGTTGTCCGGGATCGCCGCACAGTTGATCGCAATGAACGGCTGGCTGGCGCGATGGGAATGCTGGTGAATGTAGCGCGCCAGCACTTCCTTGCCAGTCCCGGACTCGCCGGAAATCAGCACCGTGGAATCACTGCGCGCCACCCGCGCGGCCAGCTCCAGCAATTGCGCACTGGCAGGCTCGATAGCCACCGGCCCTTCGCTGTCGGCGGCGCCGAGGCTACCCAGTGCATGCCGAGAGACCAGATCGATCAAAGCCTTGGGTTCGAACGGTTTGACCAGATAATCCGCCGCGCCCTGACGCATTGCATCCACGGCCCGCTCCACCGCACCGTGAGCCGTCATCAGCAACACCGGCAGTTGTGGCTGGCGCGCTCGCAGCAAGCCAAGCAGTTGATGACCGTCCATGCCCGGCATGTTGACGTCGCTCACGACCAAGCTGAACGCCTCGACCTCGACCGCGACCAGAGCCTCCTCCGCCGAACCGACTGCCTTGTAATCGTGGCCGGCGAGCAGCAGCGTGTCGGCCAATGCTTCGCGTAAAGCGCGGTCATCCTCGACCAGTAAAACCTTGATGCCCATGACGTTCACTCCGCTCCCTGAGCGCTGCGTGATTCATCGAAAAAAAGCGGCAGGATGACCTGCGCGCAAGTCCCGCGACCGAGCCGCGAGCGCAATTGCAGTTCGCCCTGATGAGCGCGGGCAACCGCCTGGACCACCGTCAGGCCGAGCCCGGTTCCGGTAGCCTTGGTGGTGAAAAAGGGCTCGCCGAGACGCGCCAGGACGGCGCTGTGAATACCGCTGCCGCTGTCGCTGACACACACGCGCAGCTGGTTGTCGCGGGTATACAGATGCACCTTCAGGCGCACGTCACCGGCACTGGCCTGAACGGCGTTTTCGATGAGATTGAGCAAGGCACCGACCAGGGTGTCGCGATTGCACAACAACTCTCCGGCATGGCTGTCGCACTGCCAGCGGATGGACAAGTCCTGCACATGGGGCAAGGCCGCCGCCTGCAATGACTGCAACAGCTGCCCGGGGGTGACGCGGTCGGTCAACGGCAGTTCTCCGCGGGCGAACACCAGCATGTCGCGCACCTGATGCTCCAGCTCGTGCAGACGCTCCTTGAGGCGCCCGGCGAAACGCTGCTGGGTCTCGACCGGCAATGCCTGCTCAGTCAAATGACTGGCGTAGAGCAAGGCAGCGGACAACGGCGTGCGAATCTGATGGGCCAGCGAGGCCACCATCCGCCCAAGGGACGACAGGCGTTCATGGCGAGCCAGTTGATCCTGCAAGTGACGGGTTTCAGTCAGGTCATTCAACAGCACGAGCTGGCCCGGTTCGGCATCCAGCGAGCGGGTGGCAATTGAGAGGCGACGACCGTCCTTGAGGGAAATTTCGTGGCCATCGTCATCCCGGGGTGCAAAGCAACGGGCAATGACATGACGCCACAACTCACCTTCGAGCGGCAGACCCAGCAGCTCGCAGGCCGCCGGATTGGCTTCGCGCACGATGCCCTGGGCGTCGATGACGATGACGCCGCCGGGCAACAGGTCGAGCAGATTTTGCAGGCGGTTGGCCAGGCGTTCTTTTTCCGCCAGCTCCTGCATGCGTTGCGCGCTGACCACGGCCAACTCGCCCTTGAGCTCGGTGACCCGGGCTTCGAGCATGCTGTAGGAACTGGTCAGCTGGGTGGACATCTGATTGAACAGGGCGAACGCCTGCTCAAGGCCAAGCCGGCTCGCCTGCTCTACGGACGACGGGTGCCCCAGGGCATCAGGAGCAGGAGAGATCTGGGCGGCTTGGGGCATCGTACTTTCTCGCTTGGCTGACCGTCAGTGAAACGGAACGTTGCGAGGGGCGTAGCAATACCCGTGCCTAAAAAAAACCGCTTATAAATTAGTGACTTGAAAAACAGGCGTCAATCATCCGCCTGTTCATCTCCGTCACGACGGCTCATGCCGTACTTGCGCATCTTCTCCACCAGCGTGGTACGGCGTATGCGCAGGCGTTCCGCCGCGCGCGCCACGATCCCATTGGCATCGTCCAGCGCCTGCTGGATAAGGCCCTGCTCCAGGCCACCGAGGTAGTCCTTCAGGTCCAGCCCTTCGGGCGGCAACAGGGCGTTCGCGGTGTAGTCCTGGGTATGGCCATTGATGGCAACCCGCTCTTCGAGATCGTTGCGCAGGCTGTCGACCATCTGCTCGTCTTCATCATCTACGTAGCGGAATTTCTTCGGCAACTCGGCGACACCAATCACCCCGTACGGATGCATGATCGCCATGCGCTCCACCAGGTTGGCCAACTCGCGGACGTTGCCCGGCCAGCCGTGACGGCAAAGGGACATGATCGCCGCCGAGTTGAAACGGATCGAACCGCGCTTCTCGTGCTCCATGCGCGAGATCAACTCGTTCATCAGCAGCGGAATGTCCTCGACGCGCTCGCGCAGCGGGGCCATTTCGATCGGGAATACGTTGAGGCGGTAGTAGAGGTCTTCGCGGAAGGTGCCGATCTCGATCATGCTTTCGAGATTCTTGTGGGTCGCGGCGATGATGCGTACGTCGACACTCTGGGTCTTGTTGCTGCCCACGCGCTCGAAGGTGCGCTCCTGCAGCACGCGCAGCAACTTCACCTGCATGGGCAGCGGCATATCGCCGATTTCATCGAGGAACAGGGTGCCGCCGTTGGCCAGTTCGAAACGGCCGGCACGGCTGGTGATCGCACCGGTGAAGGCGCCCTTCTCGTGACCGAACAGTTCACTTTCCAGCAACTCGGCCGGAATCGCCCCGCAGTTCACCGGAACGAACGGCGCTTCGCGGCGCTTGGAGTGATAGTGCAGGTTACGTGCAACCACTTCCTTGCCGGTCCCGGACTCACCAAGAATCAGGACGCTGGCATCGGTATCGGCAACCTGCTGCATCATCTGGCGCACGTGCTGAATCGCACGGCTGGTGCCGACGAGGCTGCGGAAAAGATTGGGTTCGCGATGACGACCGCGCTCGCGGGCCTGGTCGTACATCTCGCGATAGACCTGGGCACGGTGCAGGGAATCAAGCAATTTGCTGTAGCTGGGTGGCATTTCGAGGGTCGAAAGCACGCGACGACGCTGGTCTTCCGGCAGGTCGATGGAAGAATTATCGCCCATCAGCAAAACCGGAAGGAACTCATCCCATGTCGAGAGTGTCTTTAACAAGCCCAACAGTGCGCCAGGAGCATTGACCGTCCCGATCAGGACACAGATTACTTCACGACTGGATGACAAAGAGCCGACAGCCTGCTGCCAATCATGGCTACCGCAGGGCAAATTTTCTTCGCCGAGAAAATTTAAAATCACCGCCAGGTCGCGGCGGCGGACGCTATCGTCATCTACCAGCAGAATTTTGGTTTCACGCCACATGCAATAGCAACTTCCCTAGTCAACTCAATGCCCAAAATGCTGGGGCAAGCTAAACGCTTGCAGGCGAACTATGCCTGAAGACGACTGAAATCTGGAACAGCCACTAGTTAAGTCAAAAAACCGTGCACAGTCAAATTTATGGCGCACTACCTTTGGATTAACTGGCGTCAATTAACCAAACAGATGGTAAACCTTTGACGCCTTTTGTGCTTGGTTGATCTGCGATATCTCATCGACTATCGCCTGACGCTCGCCCATGGTCGCCGTCAGCAGGTCCTTGTACACCGCCAACAATTCCTCAAGATTGCTGCGCACCGCTTCTTCATCGATGGGTGCCTCACTGAGCACCTCGTCGACGCATTCGCGACAGGTCGTATCCAGCTCGCCGATTGCATCCCAGTTACGCGCCGCCAGGGCATCGACCAGGGCTTCGCGGGTTTCTTCAATGCGCCGCAGTGCTTGACTCATGACGACATCCTCAGGCTCGAAGCCTATTGATTGGCAATGGCATCCCAGCCGCTTTTGAGGGTTTCCAGCAGGCCGGCTACTTCGTCGATGATTGCGACATCGTTATTCGTGTTGGCCTCCATCAGACGGTTCGTCATGTAGGCATACAAGCTGTCGAGTTGCTCGATGGAGGCCGGATTATCGGTCTTTTCCGGGTTCAAGCCGTCACGCAGGCCGATGATGATGTCCGCGGCCTTGCCCAGCATCAAACCCTTGAGGGCGATATCACCGCGCTCCAGAGCGCCCTTGGCCTGGGCCATGCGATCCAGGCCACCCTCCATCAGCATCTGCACCAGGCGATGCGGATTGGCTTCAGAAATCTGAGCATGGGAATTGACCTTCTGGTATTGGCGAAGGGCTCTCATGGGGTTCATTTTTCTACCTCGTGACAGACAAAAAACTAAAAAGGGCGGCTCTGATATTTATGTCGACTGGGCGACACATAACTTTAACGTGGCCCCGTGATCAATGAAAAAACCCAGGCGCTGTCATTACAGCATGCCTGGGTTTCTTTATGCCTGATCCGAATCACTTGTCTTTCGGATTATTCAGGGCATTGAGCGTGGTCATGATGCTGTCGCTTTGTGCGCGAAGCTTGGCCACCAGAGAGTCCATGGCGGTGTATTTGGACGTAAGGCTGGTAGTCAACAGCGTCATGCGCTCATCCAGTGAAGCTTGCTGTTTCGCAAGGTCCGTCAGGGTATCGCTCAGCGACTTTGAACGCTCCGCCAGTGTACCGGTACTCGACTTTGCATAATCGTCAGTGGCTTTGGTAAGACGCTTGAGCAAACCGTTATCGCCAGTGAAGATGCTGTTGATATCCGCCGAATTGGTAGCGACCGCCTTATCCCACTTCTTGTCGTCCATGGTCAGCAGCCCCGAGGTCGAATCGGTGGAGATACCGAACTGCGCCAAGGATTTCAGTGTGCCACCACCTGCCATCGCATTGAGCTCGTTTCGAATCGAACTCACCAGCGTGCGCATCGATGCATCACCCGTCAAAGCGCCAGCAATTGGATTGCCATCTTGTCCGATGGTGACCTTGGTCTCCGCACTGATCGCTTTTACCAGGGCGTTATAGGTATCGATAAAGCCTTTCACACCGGACTTCATCACAGTGTTGTTGGTGCTGACGGCAATGGTGACCGGGTTGTAGTTGCCCGTTGTCGAATCCTTGGACGAGACCGACTGCAACTTGATGGTCACGCCGCTGACGGCCTCCTCGATGGTGTTCGATTTGGACTCCAGCGAAATCGAACCATCGATGGTGTACTTGGCGTTTTTCGGCGTCTCAACAACCGTAAAGCCAGTATCGATGCCGGAGTTGCCGGACAGCGTCAAATCCGAACCTACCCCCATGGTCGTCGAGGTCAACACCAGACGCGACCCTGTTGAGTCGGTAAGAATGTTGGCACTCAGGCCCGAAGTGGAAAACTGCGAGTTGATCGAGTCGCGAACCTGCTGCAGTGTCGCACCGGCCGGAACACTCAGATCATAGTTCTTGCCCGACTGGGAAATCGTCAGGGTCTTCGGCGTGGTACCGCTGTTGACCACAGAGCTGGCGCCGCCAGCAAAGGTCTTGGTCGACAGTTTCGAAGCACTGGCCAGCTGAGTGACCACCAGCTTGAAGCTACCGGTAGCTGCGCCGTTGCCCGCCGTCATGGTGGCAACTTTCTCGTCCGACGATGAGCCAGTGAGCCCCGTGAAGGTGGTATTGGTGTTCATGGTGGTCAAGGCGCTACGAAAAGCATCCAGCGCAGCCTGGATCTTGCCGATCGACGACAACGTGGTGGTCGCTTTCAACGATTGAGTGTTGATCTGCGTTTGCTTCGGCACCCGCTCGGCGTCAACCAAAGATTTAACAATCGCCTGAGTATCGATATTCGAACCGATACCACTAACCGTTGAACCCGCCATTGTCTTTCTCCTTATCCAGTGGCTGCCGCTTTCTTGGCGATGTGCGCCTCAAACGCATGCACAACAAAATTCATGCCAGCTCAGACCTTGTCATCAAACAGCAGGCTGCTGGCTTGGCTTAGGCTTTGCGCCAATTTCAGTGCAGTTTCCGAAGGGATCTGGCGAATCACGTCACCACTCTCGGTGGCGATGACCTTGACCACAACCCGACCGGTGGAATCATCAATGGAAAAGTCCAGCTTGCGCTGGCTCGCTTGAACGAACTCGCGAATATCGGTTACAGCCTGTTCCAACTCATCGCGCTTGGGCTCGGTTACCGGCTTAACCAGTGCTTCAACTTTTTGTTGTCTCACCGGCTCAACCGGCGCAGGTGGAGTCTGCGGCAAAACCGCTGGGTAAGACTGGTTCAGCTTGATGCTCATATCCATGTCCAATCTCCTCATCACGGAAAAGACAAAAGGGCACGTAAACGCGCCCCTCCGTCATTTACCAAACGCTGGAATTACTGAAGCAGCTTCAGTACAGCGGATGGCAGCTGGTTAGCTTGCGACAGGATTGCAGTCGAAGCCGATTGCAGAGTTTGTTGCTTGGTCAGTTCTGCAGTTTCAGCGGCGAAATCCACGTCCTGGATGGTGCTGCGAGCAGCAGTGGAGTTCTTCTGAATGTTCTGCAGGTTGTCGGCAGTAGTGGTCAGACGGTTTTGGGTAGCACCCAGACCCGAACGCACGCCGTCGATGGTGCCGATAGCCTTGTCGATGATGGCCAAGGCGTTTTGAGCGTTGTCGATGTTGGTTACGTCAGTCTGGGAAATGGTCTTCTTGGTGGAAGAAACAGTCGCAGCACCGAATACGTTCGTCACACCGGCACCAGCATCGCTGAGGGAGTAGCCTTTGGCAGAATCCAGCGAAACGGCACCAGTAACTACGATGGCCGGAGCACCCAAGGCAGTAGCACCAGCAAACGCACCGGAACCGTTCTTGGCGCTAACAGTGATGTTGGCTTGAGCGTTGGCGTCAGCAGCGGAGAAGGACAGGTTCTCACCGGAATCGGATTTAACCGACAGTGCCGAGTTGGCCGAATCGTAGTTAACACTGATACCCAGTTTGGCAGCGTTGGACTTCAGTTGGTCAGCCAGGCTTGCCAAGTCAGTCACACCAACAAAGTCAACGGTACCGCTGGAGCCTACAGCGAGCTTGAAGTTCGCCGGGGTAGCGCCAGTAACGCCCAGTTTGACTTCAGTGCTTGCGGTAGCAGTCAGACCGCCAATGGAGCCGTTCAACTGACCGGCGATCGCTTTTGCCGAAGCACCGGCACCGTAGTTGACAGTAGCGGTCTGGCCGTTACCAGTAACAGTAATTGCACCAGCTGCCAGGCCAGCTGCGCTTGGAGCAATGGAAGCGCTCTTGATTTGCTGCGAACCGATCTGGTTAGCGGCAACGTTTTCCAGGCTCACGTTGATGGTTTCGTTGGCGTTGGCGCCTACTTGGATAGCCTTGGTACCGAACGAACCGTCCAGCAGCTTCTGGCCACCGAAAGTAGTGGTTTGCGAGATACGGGTCAGTTCCGAAGTCAGAGCCTGGTATTCGTCGTTGTTCGACTTACGGTCGTCGGGGCTCAGGGAGCCGGTAGCCGAGGACAGAGCCAGGGTACGCATTTTTTGCAGAATGTCGGTCGAAGCCTGCATTGCGCCTTCAGCGGT
>Ga0163161_10003497_pt1 | contig 11000 bp, 7 predicted proteins | sample S45metaG_FD_129847 | JGI IMG/M metagenome (GOLD analysis project Ga0163161, IMG submission 129847) | Switchgrass rhizosphere microbial communities from Kellogg Biological Station, Michigan, USA - S4-5 metaG | ecosystem: Host-associated > Plants > Roots > Rhizosphere > Soil | place: USA: Michigan... | reverse complement strand
TGAAGGCTTGCAGCAGGTTGGCCATGATCCAGCCGGTCAGGCCGATGAACACCAGCACCAGGTTGTGCAGTTCATGGTTGTAGAGCGGTTTTTTCAGTTGCAGGTAGACCAGGGCCACCAGGATTGTCAGGCCCAGCAGCAGGTTCAGCAGACCATTGATGCCCAGTACCCGGCCTTGCTCAAGTTTCAAGCGGTCCACCAGTGCGTGCCCCAGCAACAACGCCAAAGGCAACAGGCACGGCAGGATGTAGCTCGGCAGCTTACCTTTGCTCAGGCTGAAAAAAATCAGCGGCATCAGCAGCCACAGCAGCAGGAAAGCGATGTTGGCCTGGCGTCGTGTGCCCCACGCCTGTTTCAGTGCCGACGGCAGCAACGCCACCCACGGCAGACTGAAGGCGACCAGCAACGGCAAATAAAACCACCACGGTGCGTCATGCTGCGCGTCGTCGCCGGCGAAACGGCGAATGTGTTCATGCCAAAAGAAGAACCGCCAGTAATCGGGTTCCTGTGCGTGCACGGCCAAGGCCCATGGCAGGCTGACGGCGACGGCCACGACAATTGCCAGCGGGCCGTAGATCAGCAGTTCACGCCAGCGTTTTTGCCAGATCATCCAGGGCAGGGCGATCAGCACCGGCAGCAGCCAGGCAAGAAAACCCTTGGTCATGAACCCCATGCCGCAGGCCAGGCCCAACACCGCCCAACCGATCAGGCGCTGGCCTCGGCTGACGCTGTCGAGGGCAAACCACAAGGCCACCAGACTCAAATTGACCCAGAAGGTGAATTGCGGATCGAGGTTGGCGTAGCCCGCGGCGCCAGCGATGACGGTGAGACTCATGTAGAGCAGCGCGCAGGCAAAGCTTTTGCGCGGTTCGTTCCACATCCGGCGAGCGATCAGGTAACACAGCAACACACTCAACCCGGTGCTCAATGCGGAGGCAAACCGCACGCCGAACAGGTTGTCGCCAAACAACGCTTGGCTGGCGGCGATCATCCAGTAACCGGCCACCGGTTTTTCGAAATAGCGCAGGCTCATGAAATGCGGCGACACCCAATTGCCGCTCAGGAGCATGTCCTGGCTGATCTGGGCGTAGCGGGTTTCGTCGGGAATCCATAAGCCATGGCTGCCCAGCGGCAGCAGGTACGCCAGAGCGAAGATGGCCAGCAACAACGGTAATGCCCAGCGCTTGCTCATACGCCTTGCACTCCCAACCAGCCTTCGCGTCCTTCGAGGGAGCCGCGCAGTACCCGGCCGACCGGCAAGGTTTCGGGAGCCTCGGGCAGCAGATCGCCCAAGGGTTGAAAATGGATGTCTCGCTGGCGCGCATCGGCCAGCAGTTGACGAAAATCGTGGGCCATCAGAATCCCTTCTACTTCGGCGTGAATCGTGTAGACGTTGAGTTTTTCGGGGGTGAAGCGATCAAGAATGAAAGCGTTGAAGTCCTTGGCCGCCACGGTGGGGCCGACCACCTCATCGAACGTCGGCAGGTCCACCGGAATCTGCGGCGCACCCAAACCACCATCGGCCAATCTCGGCTGGAACAGGCTCTGGCCGCGACAGTCGCTGTTGTAGCGAAAGTTGAAACCTTGCTTGGCCTCGATCACACGCTCGTCCGCCCGCCAACCTGCGGAGGCCGAACACCAGATGTGTTGCCCGAGGATGTCGCTGAGTTCATCCACGCCTTGACGTATCTGCTCCACCAGTTGCGTGTCGCTCCAGCGCCCGGCATTGGCCTGCCAGCCGTGATGATCCCAGGCGTGCAGGCCGACTTCATGCCCGGCTGCCGCGGTTTGACGCATCAAATGCCCAAGATCACGGCCGATCGGTTTGCCGGGCCACGCGGTGCCGGCCAGCAAGATGTCCCAGCCGTAGAGGCCCGCGGCGTTGGAGCGGAGCATTTTCCAGAGGAATTGCGGACGGATCAGGCGCCACAAGTGGCGCCCCATGTTGTCCGGCCCGACGCTGAAAAAAAACGTCGCCTTGACCTGCGCTTCATCGAGGATTTCCAGCAGCCGCGGCACCCCTTCACGGGTGCCGCGGTAAGTGTCGACATCAATCCGCAGACCTGCCCGCATTAGCGCTTGTCCGCGATTTCGAGCATGGCCTCGCGCAAGAAGAAGTCCAGCGTATTGCCGATGGTTTCACTCATCTCCACGGTCGGCGTCCAGTCCAGCAGGCGCTTGGCGTTGGCGATGCTTGGTTTGCGGTGCGACACGTCCTGATAGCCGGTGCCGTAGAACGCTTTGCTTTCGACGTCGCGGAACCCGGCGAACGGCGGGAAGTTGTTGCGCAAAGGGTGCGCTTCGAACTGACGCAACAGCTCCTCGCCCAACTGGCGAATGCTGGCCTCGTTGTCCGGGTTGCCGATGTTGATGATCTGGCCGTTGCAGGCGTCGTTGTCGTTGTCGATGATCCGCGCCAGCGCTTCCACGCCGTCGGCAATGTCGGTGAAGCAGCGTTTTTGCTCACCGCCATCGAACAGGCGAATCGGCGTGCCTTCCACCAGGTTCAGGATCAGTTGAGTGATCGCGCGGGAACTGCCGATACGTGCCGAGTCAAGGCGATCGAGGCGTGGGCCCATCCAGTTGAAAGGACGGAACAGCGTGAAGTTCAGGCCTTTCTGGCCATAGGCCCAGATCACCCGGTCGAGCAGTTGCTTGGAGATCGAGTAGATCCAGCGCTGTTTGTTGATCGGACCGACGATGAGGTTGGAAGTGTCTTCGTCGAAGTTTTGGTCCTGGCACATGCCATACACTTCGGAGGTCGACGGGAAGATCACGCGTTTGTTGTATTTGACGCAGTAGCGAACCAGTTTCAGGTTCTCTTCGAAGTCCAGTTCGAACACGCGCAGCGGGTTGCGGGTGTACTCGATCGGCGTGGCGATCGCCACCAATGGCAGGATCACGTCGCACTTCTTGATGTGGTATTCGATCCACTCGGAGTGGATGCTGATATCACCTTCGACAAAGTGGAAGTTCGGATGGCTGCGCAGACGCTCGATGGCGTCCGAGCCGATGTCCAGGCCATAGACCTCGTATCGGTCGTCGCGCAGCAGACGCTCGGACAGGTGATTACCGATGAAGCCATTGACGCCGAGGATCAGCACGCGGGTGCGACGCGGAGCACGACCGGATTCGGCACCGCGCAGCACGGAACCGTCCACCAGACCCAGTTCGTTGGCCAGTTGTGGGCCGCTGAGGTACAGGCCGTTGTCGTTACGCTGGCCGGCGGTGATCACCAGGGAGTCTTCGCCGCAGGCGATGCGCAGCGGGTCGACGCTGATGACGCGACCAGGCGCTTGACCTTCATTGCCCTTGGCGACTTCTGCGCTCCAGACAATCAGCTTGTGCTCGCCCACGGCGCAGAAGGCGCCCGGATAAGGCTGGGTGACGGCGCGAACCAGGTTGAACAGTTCTTCCGCCGGTTTTTGCCAAACCAGTTTGCCATCGGCCGGTGTGCGACGACCAAACACTGTGGCTTGGGATTCGTCCTGCGCCGTTTCACTGACTTTGCCGGCGAGCAACGCTGGCAAGGTGTCGCGTAGCAGGTCAGTAGCGGCCAGACGCAATTTGCCGTGCAGGCTCAGCGCCGTGTCGTTTCGCTCAATCGCCACCGTTTTCTGGGCGAGGATGGCGCCGGCATCGGCCCGTTTGACCATGCGGTGCAGGGTCACGCCGGTTTCGGTTTCACCGTTGACCAGTACCCAGTTGGCCGGCGCACGACCACGGTAGCGCGGCAACAACGAGCCGTGCAGGTTGAAGGCACCTTTGCTGGCCGTGGCCAGCAGCGGCTCGCTTAACAGGTTGCGGTAGTAGAACGAGAACAGGTAATCCGGGTTGAGCTTGGCGATGCGCTCGATCCACAGCGGGTGGTTGGCATCTTCCGGGGCGTGCACCGGGATGCCCTTGCGTGCGCACAGTTGTGCAACGGAGCCGTAAAACGCGTTTTCCTTCGGATCATCGGCGTGGGTGAACACGGCGGCAATCTCAAAGCCCGAGCTGAGCAGGGATTCGATGCCAGCACAGCCAATATCGTGATAGGCGAAGACAACAGCTTTTGCACTCATGAGTGAACCTGATCTGTAGAAATGGAGGTGAGACCGTCAACGGTGACAACGGGAGCCGGGGCAGCGGGTTGGTTACGCAGGACTTTTTCGATAAAGAACCGGGGGCGGGCGCGGACGTCGCCGTACATGCGACCCAGGTACTCACCCAACAGGCCCATGCCGATGAATTGGCCGCCGGTGAAGATGAACAGCACGGCGAACAGCACGAACGTCCCGTCGCCGGCCCAATGGGCGCCGAAGGCCAGGCGCAACACGATCAACGTCGTGGCAAACAGCACGCCGAGCGCTGCCATGCCGAAGCCGACAATGCTCAACAAACGCAGGGGGGTGGTGGTCATGCAGGTGATCAGGTCGAACATCAGGTTGACCAGGCGCATGGGGCTGTACTTGGATTCGCCGTGTTCGCGCTCGGCGTGGGTCACGAGGATTTCCGTGGTGTGCCGGGCGAAGCTGTTGGCGAGGATCGGGATGAAGGTGCTGCGTTCGCGGCAGGCGAGCATGGCGTCGACGATGGTTCGCCGGTAAGCGCGGAGCATGCAGCCGTAGTCGGTCATGGCGACGCCGGTGGAGCGCTGCACCGCCAGGTTGATCAGCTTCGACGGCCAGCGGCGCAGCGCCGAGTCCTGACGATTGCTGCGCACGGTGGCGACCACGTCATAACCCAGCTCGGCCTGAGCCACCAACCGCGGGATCTCTTCGGGCGGGTTTTGCAGGTCGGCGTCGAGGGTGATGACCACATCGCCCTTGCACTGCTCGAAACCGGCCATGATTGCCGCATGCTGGCCGTAGTTGCGGTTGAGAATAACCGCTACGAACGGGCTGCCTTTGAGCGATGCGGCCTGTTCCAATATTTGCGCCGAGTCATCGCGGCTGCCGTCATCGACCAACACAATCTCGTAGTCATGGTGCAATTGCTGACACGCCGCTTCGGTACGCCGGAGCAACTCGGGCAGGCTGTCTTGCTCGTTGTAGACCGGGATGACGATCGACACGCAGCGGATCGGGTAAGGTTTCACAGGCTTCTTTCCACACTGTTTTCAATGGCACCGACCACACGATCGACGTCATCGAGGGTCATGTCGGGGAACAACGGAATCGAGCACAGCCGTGCCGAGTTCCATTCGGTATTAGGCAGATAGATGTTGGGGAAGCGCTGGCGGTAGTAGGTGTGCAGGTGAGTGGCGATGAAGTGAATGCCGGTGCCGATGTTCTGTTCCTGCAGAGCCTTCATGAACGCTTCACGGTCCAGCCCGCAGCGCTCGGTGTCGATGCGCAGGATGAACAGGTGCCAGGCGTGCTGTTGCGCATAGGCTGGCAGGGCCAGGGGTTGCACCGGCAAACCTTCCAGTCTCTGTAAATAAGCGCCGGCCAGCTCCGTGCGTTTGGCGTTGATTTCGTCCAGTCGCTTCAGCTGCACCAAAGCGATGGCGGCGTTGATGTCGGCAAGGTTGTACTTGAAACCGGGCTCCATGACCTGAGCCTGGGGTTTGCGGCCATGGGTCAGGCGGTCATACGCGTCGACCCCAAGGCCGTGAAACTTGAGCATGCGCACGCGACTGGCCAGGGCTTCGTCATCGCTGACGAACATGGCACCTTCGGCGCAGGTCATGTTCTTGATCGCGTGGAACGAGAAGATCGCCGTGCCTTTCGCGCCAACATGCCGCCCTTTGTAGAAGGTGCCTGCGGCGTGAGCGGCATCTTCGATGACGGGGATGCCATGTTTGTCGGCCAACGCATAAAGCGGATCGAGATCGAACGCGGCACCGGCGTAGTGCACCGGGATAATGGCTTTGGTGCGCGGCGTGATCGCGGCTTCGATGCTGGCCAGGTCACTCATCAGCGTGTCGCGATCAACGTCGACGAACACCGGGGTCGCGCCCAACAGGCAGATCATGTTCGCGGTGGAGACCCAAGTCTGCGACGGTGTAATGACTTCATCGCCCGGACCAATGCCCAATGCCAGTAACGTGATGTGCATCCCGCCGGTGGCCGAGGACAGTGCCACGGCATGACGACACCCCACGTAGTTGGCGAATTGCTCTTCCAGCTCCTGATTTTTCGGCCCGGTAGTGATCCAGCCGGAGCGCAGTACTTGCTCTACGGCGGCAATTTCTTCATCGCCGATACTGGGGCGGGAGAAGGGGAGAAAAGCCTGACTCATGGGCACCTCGGGGCTAAAGAGTGAATAGCCTGTGAGGCTAAAAAAATTTTGGATCCAGTGCAAGTGTAGACGCTAAAACAAAAGCTGCATCAACAAGTTACTTGAAATACCTGACGATTTAGATAGGTTGACATTTTCTGCCATGGTCGGCAGGTTGGTCCCTCGCAAAGAGACAGGCCGGACTCAATGAGGTTATTCCTGAATTTGTGAAAGGGACATGAAAAACCGGTCGGCGAATCGTTTATCTGGAGGTCATACAGCCACTGTTCAGCCTTCAGCCGTTCATCGAGTTTTCTAGTAGAAGGTCCTACAGAAGTGTCCTGCTTTACATGAAGGATGTTTCAATCCTTAGTTGTTTAATGAACTGTTTCCACTGAAGGCCGTTTCGTTTGATTGACTTACCCGCTACCGACCCAATTCCCTCAAAGACCAATCCGCTGACCCTGTATCTGGCGCGTCTGGCGCCCTCCAGCCAACTGACCATGCGTTATGTGTTGCAGGATGCCGCTGACCGGTTGGGCTTCGAAGACATGAACGTCGAGGAGATTCCCTGGCACAACCTGCAACCGGAAGATGTCATCGCGCTGGTGGCCACTTTGCGCACCGACGGCTACGCGCCGAACACCTCTTCGCTGTATGTCAACGCGGTGCGCGGGGTGATGAACGAGGCATGGCGCATGAGCCTGATCAGTCAGGAGCACTTGCTGAAAATGCGTTCGGTGAAAGGGATTGCCGGCACGCGGTTGTCCCAGGGGCGCAACCTCAGGCGCACGCTGATCCAGGAATTGATGGCGGTCTGCGCTGCCGATCCACGGCCACAAGGGTTGAGGGATGCGGCGATCATCGGGATTTTGTATGGCTCGGGCATGCGCAAATCGGAATCGGTAAACCTGGACCTGAGCCAGGTCGATTTTGCCGAGCGCAGCCTGCGTGTGACCGCCAAGGGCAACAAGCAATTGATCAAGTACGCACCGGCCTGGGCGTTCGCCAAACTCAACGACTGGCTGGAACTGCGGCGCTCGCTACTGAAGGAAGGTGAAGTGGACGATTCGTTCCTGTTCAATCGCATCCGCCGCGGCAGTCACATCACCCGCGAGCGCATCACCAAACATGCGATTTATTACATCGCCCGACAGCGCGGCGCGCAGGTCGGGGTGAAAATCATGCCGCATGATTTTCGACGTTCGTTCATTACCCGAGTAATTGAGGAGTACGACTTGTCGATCGCCCAGAAACTCGCCCATCACAGCAACATCCAGACCACGGCCAACTACGATGTGCGCGATGACAACGAACGGCGTCGAGCCGTGGACCGGTTCGATCTTTGATGGGCGGGGTTCAGGATTCGCTCAGTACGTGGGCATGGCCGATCGTCGAGACGTGAACCTCACTGCCGGCGGGTGGCGCATACAGGCCCGAACTGCGCACCATCAATGATCGTCCAGGTTGTTGCCCGGAAGCCAACGTCTCCAATTCCACCGTCAACGTGCAGGTATTGCCGCTGAAATCCCGCTCGGTCACAACGGCGCGACACCCAGCAGCCTCGGTTGGGTTGGGCTGGATGCTGACGAGTTGCAGTTGTTCGGGACGCAGCATGATCTGCGCCGATTTGTTGTTCCGGTGGTTGTTCACCGGTATCCGACCGAGATCGCAATGGGCCCAGCCGGCCTCGATTCTGGCGGGCATGACCACGGCATCCCCCAGAAACAGCGCGGTTTGTTCATCCTCGGGGTAGCGGTAAAGGTCCAGCGGATGGCCCGACTGCACCAGCCGACCGTCGCGCATCACCGCCAGCTGATCGGCAAACGACAACGCTTCACTCTGGTCATGGGTGACCAGAATGGTGGTCACGCCGGCGTCTGTCAGTAGCCGTGCGACCATTTTGCGCATGGCGCCCCGAAGTCCGGTGTCGAGGGCCGAAAACGGCTCATCCAGCAACATCAAGCGCGGTTGCTGCGCCAATGCCCGCGCCAGTGCCACGCGTTGTTGCTGGCCGCCGGAGAGTTCATGGGGCCAACGGTTGGCCATGTTCGCATCCAGCGCCACGCTGTCCATCAACTCTGCGACGCGCTCCTGTTTTGCACCGCCCTTGATCGAAAGCCCGAAACCGATGTTTGCGGCCACGGTCATGTGCGGGAACAGGGCGCCGTCCTGGGGAACATAACCAATCAAACGCTGATGCGCCGGGACTTCGTGGGTGTCGTCGACGAGCGTTTGGCCATTGAGTGAGAGACGGCCCGTATCCGGGAATTCGAAGCCGGCGATCATCCGCAACAACGTGGTTTTTCCTGAGCCGGACGGGCCGACGATAACCGTTCGGCTGCCCGTTGGCACCGACAGGTTGATGCTCTCCAGCGCTTGATAGGAGCCGTAGGACTTGGAAATGGAATGGAGTTCAAGAGCGTTCATCGGCCAGCCGTTCGTTTGGATTGGTGATAAAGAAGTCCGGTCAAGGGAAGCGACAGCAAAATCATCAGCAGGGCATAGGGCGCAGCCGCAGCGTAATCGATTTCGCTGGTCATGGCCCAGAACCCGGTGGCCAGGGTGCGCGTGCCGTTGGGGGCGAGCAGCAGGGTAGCGGTCAACTCATTGGTGATCGCCAGAAACACCAGCGCGGCGCCAGCGGCAGCGCCGGGCGCGGCCAGGCGCAGGGTGATCAGCCACAATGCCCGGGCGGGGGAGCGGCCGAGGCTGCGGGCCATGTTTTCCAGTTCCACCGGCGCCTGGGCGATCCCGGCGCGCAAACTCACCAGGGCGCGGGGCAAAAACATCAGCAGGTATGCCAGTAGCACCGTGATGGTCGTCTGGTAAATCGGCCGGGCGAAATGGATGGTGACGGTCACCAACGCCAGGGCCACGACGATCCCGGGCAACGAACTGGTGATGTAGTTGCAGCTTTCCAGGACACGTTGCAACCGACCCGGAGAACGAATCGACAGCCAGGCAATCGGGATGGCGGCGCACGTGGTGAGGGCTGCACCCGCGACGCCGAGCAGCAGCGTCTGTTCCAGCGCCGGCAGAAGTTCGTCCATCTGCCAGACCTGCAGACCGCCGGCTATCAGCCAGCTGCCTAAAGTCACCAGTGGCACGCCCAGCGTCAGCGCGCAGGTCGCGATCTGTACGATCAGGGCGAGGAGGGTGGTTCCAGATTTCAGACGCACCACTCGCTGTTCGCGAGCACTTCCCGACCCGACCCGGGCGTAACGCGCCGTACCGCGAGCGGCCGATTCTGTGGTCAGCATCACCAGGCAACACAGGGCGAGCACGCTGGCCAGCATGTGCGCGGCGGGGCCGTTAAAGGTGGATTTGAACTGATCGAAGATGGCCGTGGTGAAGGTGTCGAAACGGATCATCGCGTACAGGCCATATTCGGCCAGCAAGTGCAGGCCCACCAGCAAAGCGCCGCCGCAGATGGCCAGGCGCAATTGCGGCAGCACCACGCGGAAAAATATCGCCCAAGGCTTCAGCCCCAGGGATTCGGCAACGTCTTCGATGGCCGGATCGAGCCTGCGCAGGGTCGCTGCAATCGGTAGGTACAGGAACGGGAAGTAGGCGATGACCGAAACCAGAACCCCGGCAAACAGCCCATGAATCGGCGGGACCAGACTGACCCACGCATAGCTGTGCACGAACGCCGGCACCGCCAGCGGCGCGGTCGCCAATAACGACCACCAGCGCCGCCCCGGCAGGTTGGTGCGCTCTGTCAGCCAGGCCAGAGACAGACCTAACGTGACGCACAATGGAATCGTGATCACCACCAGTAAAACAGTGTTGATCAACAGTTCAGCGACCCGCGGCCGGAATACCAGCGGTACAAGGGTCGCCCAGCCTGTCTGAAACGATACGCCGATGACGAAGGCAATCGGCAGCAGCGACAGCAGCGAAACCAGCACCGACAAGCCGATCACCCACGCGCCACCGCGCCCCGCGAAGAGGCCGCGGGTTCGTCGTCGCAAATTCGCGGGTATCGCCTCGGCGACACCCGCGGGCAAGGTTTCAGGCATCAATTAGAGCAGTCCTGCCTGAGTCATCAGCTCAACGGCTTTTTTACTGTCGAGTTTTGAAGCATCGACTGTCGGCGCGTCGAGTTGCTGCAAAGGCACCAGTTTTGGGTTGGATTCAGCGTTCTTGCCCACCGCGTATTCAAACGATTTGCCGGTTTTGAGGATGGCCTGGCCATCTTTGCCGGTAACCCATTTGAGGAACGCCTGGGCTTGTTCCTTGTGTTTGCTGGACGCTAGCACGCCGCCGCCGGAGACGCTGACAAACGCGCCCGGATCCTTGTGCTTGAAGTAGTGCAGGGCGGTGTTCTTGCTGTTTTCGCCAGTCTTGGCCTGGTCGCCGAAGCTGTAATAGTGGTAGATCACGCCGCTGTCGACCTGCCCGGCGTTGACCGCTTTCAGTACCGCACTGTTGCCGCGATAGATCGTGGCATTGGCCTTCAATCCTTTGAGCCATTCCAGCGTGGCGGCTTCACCCTTGAGTTCCAGCACGGCGGCGACGATGGCCTGGAAGTCGGCACCGGCCGGTGAAGCGCCCCAGCGACCTTTCCAGTTCGGGCCAGCGAGGTCCATCAGCGACTTGGGCAGCTCGGCTTCGAGCAGTTTGCTCGGGTTATAGACAAACACCGTGGAGCGCGCGGCGATCCCCACCCATTTGCCATGGGCCGGGCGGTAAGCATTGCCGACCTGTTCCAGGGTGGCCGGCGCAACCGGCGCAAACAGCCCCGCGTTGTCGACCAGCACCATGGCCGGGGAGTTTTCGGTCAGGAACAC
>Ga0163161_10003496_pt1 | contig 11002 bp, 15 predicted proteins | sample S45metaG_FD_129847 | JGI IMG/M metagenome (GOLD analysis project Ga0163161, IMG submission 129847) | Switchgrass rhizosphere microbial communities from Kellogg Biological Station, Michigan, USA - S4-5 metaG | ecosystem: Host-associated > Plants > Roots > Rhizosphere > Soil | place: USA... | reverse complement strand
TGGCGTCGCAGTCTTGCTTTTCCTGCTTCTATGGGCGTTCCTCCAAGTATTCGGGGAAGCATCACATCTCTTAGACCCTGATTAGTCATTCTCTAGCCCATGAGCGAACAACATGATTATCCTTACGCCACTTACCTCGATATCAAGTTTCCGCCTCTCCAGTTGGTGAACGTTCCAGCCCTGGTGAAAACCTGCACCGAGAAGTGGTACAACCAAACGCTCTGCAAGGTGAACGACTCCGTTGTTCGCCTGGGAGTCGTGCAAGGCGAGTACCACTGGCACAAACATGACAACGACGACGAATTCTTCCTTGTCTTGGAGGGGCACTTCATCATCGATCTCGAAGATCGCTCGGTTGATCTGCAGCCACAGCAGGGATTTGTCGTTCCCAAAGGCGTCAAGCATCGTACCCGGGCACCCGATCGAGCAGTCATTCTGATGGTGGAAACTGCCGCCATTGTTCCTACCGGCGATGCGTAGCGCCGCGGGACGAAGAGCCGCGGCCAACGACCGAGGCTACAGGACTTGGTGCTCCTGTTGCGTTTTTTAGAGGGTTTTGTAGACGGCAATGATAAATCGAAACATCAAAGCGATCGCCTTTGCGTCCCTGACAGCGGCAATTTTGCTCACGGCATTTAGCGCGAGTCTGGCGCAATCCGGTGGGGCCAGCTTGCACGGGTGGGTCGCTTTCGAGGATATCGCTTACGTAGACAAGCAACCCAGAGCCAAAGTAGTGCTCCAACATGACCCGCCTGGTTCTGGTCCGGCATATTCGACGGAAACCGACGAGCACGGATTCTTTGAGTTTCCGCACACCAGCCTTGGCAGATTCAAGTTAGAGATCACGGCCAAAGGGTTTCAACCCTATTCCGCCGATGTTTACATGCCGTCGGATTTCGCCGGCAACTGGGCCGTGCAGCTCAAGGCGGAAACGCCGAAGAGCCCTTGAGCGAGCTCGCAGGACCACTGACCACGGACAACGGACTACCGACCACAGGTTTACTATCCCGTCTTGTTTTCGCTAGGGCGATTCGCTCTTAAAACATCTTTTTTCCGCAGCAGGAATCTTTTCACCTGCAAATAGTTAGAGATGTCTCGACTTCGCTCGACATGGAAGAAGAAATTGGCGTCCGTTTTCTGTAGCGGCGGTCTACCTGTCGCGCCGTAGTAGACGCAGACGGATGACCCCCGGGGCCGAGTTCGCCAAAACAAGATATGCTTGGCGCCCGTAGAGCGCCGCTACAGGCAAGGCGGGACTGATTTCCCGTCTAATCTGTCATTCCGAGCGAAGTCGAGGAATCTCTTACTATTCAAGAGCAGAGATGTCTCGACCCGCTCGACGTGACAGAACCAAATAAAATAATATCGCGCAGTAACACCTGAGTTGTATAACTTAACTGCAAGATGGAACGGCGGCATATCAAATGGCTTCCGCTGTTGTTGGCGGGATTGTTTTTCGCCTATCAATATTTTTCCTCGGAGAAGTTCGTGAACCCCGAGACGGGCCGGAAGAGTCACGTCGCCATGTCCACGCGCGAGGAAGCTTCCCTTGGAGTTCAGAGTTATCAGCAAGTCCTAGCACAGTCGGAGAGTATCAATTCGGGACCGGACTTAGAGATGGTGAAACGAGTGGCGTCGCGGCTGGCTACCGCAACAGGCAAAGCCGGTGCGGACTTCGACTGGCAGGTCTCTTTGATTCGGTCTTCGCAGGCAAACGCATTCTGTTTGCCGGGCGGTAAGATCGTAGTTTATACCGGCATTATACCTATCACGCAAAACGAACCTGCCCTTGCGACCGTTTTGGGCCACGAGATGGCGCATGCTACTTCGCGACATGGTTCGCAACGTGTTCTGGAACAGAATCTCGCCCAAACTGCGTTGACCGGCGTAGCCATGTCTCTTTCCGATATGGACTACGACAAACAACGCGCGGTGATGGGTGCGCTCGGCGCGGGTACTCAGTTCGGCGTGCTCATGCCATTTAGCCGCAAACATGAGTCAGAAGCCGATGAAATTGGGTTGCTTTATATGGCGCGAGCTGGTTACGATCCGCGGGAGAGTATCCGCTTTTGGCAACGAATGGAAAATGCCGGGGGTGCTCAACCACCCGAGTTTCTATCCAGTCATCCGTCGCACGGCACCCGCATTCAGCAACTGGAAGCGGAAATGCCGAAAGCGTTGGAAGAATATAACAAATCCTCGCATGCCGATGCGCCGGCCTCGTTGTAAGCCGCTCGCATTAAGCTACCGCTTTCCGTCAGTTACATTGCAACGAAGACGACGTTTGCTAGGTTCGCTCTCATGTTAAACTCGTTATTCCTCCGTCCGGGCAAACTCATCGCGGGTTTTGCGTTCATGATCTCTCCGATGGCTCTGGCGTTACCACCGGGTCTGCTCTATAACAATCATCCGGCAGTTCAGGCGGTAATAGCTGTTCAGAACTGTCACCGATACCTGGATGCAACAGCCAGAAGTTCTCGGCACGGCGGTGAGCGTGAATGAGTCTGGCAGGCCGGTTCTTGCCGTTTATGTTGATCGAGATGCAGCCAAGGCTGGTGACGTTATTCGCGACCTGCCTAAAAATGTTCATGGAATAGACGTGCAAGTGCACCTTACGGACAAGTTCCGTTCCATGCGCGGCAATCCGCACGGCGGTTCTAGTCACACGGCGATCCAAACTCCCCCGATTCAGCTTGGGACCTCTGGAGGCTGGAGCAAGGACCTGGCGAACGGTTTCTGCTGCGGCGGTACTCTCGGCTCACTCGTTCAGATCGGCAGCACCCAATATATCCTGAGTAACTATCACGTTTTTGAATCGGATACCTAATAGTAACGTCGATTGTTCGATCGGAAAAGTGGTAACCGCGCAGGTCGCCAGCAACGGCGCGATTCTGGAGATTGGCACGATTTCGAAGACGACGCTCGCTGCTTCAATCAACCAGGCCGTAAAAAAGAGCGGCCGCACTACTGCACTATCGCGCAGCTCCATCGTCGGCTTGAACGCAACGATCAGTGTTACTTACGATAACGAATGCGCCGGCGGCGCTGCCTTCACTAAAAGGTTCACCGGCCAGATCGTGGTTGGAAACAAAGCGAGCAGGTTCTTGAACAGCGGCGATTCCGGCTCACTAATGGTTGAAGACGTAGCAACCAATCCGCGTGCGATCGGATTGCTTTTCGCCGGCAGCAGCACTGATGCGATCGCGAATCCAATCAATCAAGTGCTGAGCTTCCTCGGCGCGACCATGGTCGGCCAGTAGGAGCCCGCCGTTTTGCAATTCAGGTGCCCGTTCGTCGCCAGGCGAACGGGCATTTTTTGCTTTTCCCCTTCCTGTTTCCAAACTCCAGTTTGGGAACGGACCACGCATAATCTCTTCCGGCGGCGGCTGCGGTTGCGTTGGGGGCACAGACTAACGGTCTTATGTTTAGGAGGAACACGGGCCTCTGGCCTGTGCGCCCAGCGGGTTTGTAACCCGCTGCGCCAACTAATTGACACGCTCACCTTGGCCGAGGATAGCGGAGTGCAACTCCGCTGGGCGCACAGGCAGAAATGCCTATGTTCCTAAAACGAACGCACTTCTCTTGAAGCTCCGTTTGCTGTTTTTAACGCCCGTGACGCGCAAGCCCAACCTCATCGTGTTTCTGACGGACCAGCAGCGCGCCGATACTATTGTCGGCGAGGGGAGCAGAAGAGTTCATGCGCCGAACCTACGCAAGCTTGCTTCAGAATCGGTCATTTTTGAGCGCGCCTATGTCACCCACCCTCTCTGCGTGCCTTCGCGAGCGTCACTACTAACTGGAATGTGGCCCCATCAAACCGGCTGTACCAAGAACGGTATTTCACTTGATCCCCGATTTCGAACCTTTGCGGAGCTAATTGGCGACGACAGCTACCATCCCGCTTACATGGGAAAGTGGCAGTTGGGAGACGAAGCAAAGCGACAGCGTGGATTTCGGAATTGGATTTCGACCGAAGGCGTTAGTGATTACAGCCGGTTCCTCGGTTTACGGGGCTACACCCCGGACAAACCAGACGGATCCTTTTCCGAGCGTCTGGTTAGCCAACTGCCGCTCGACATTTCGAAGCCCCGATTTCTGGAAGAGCATGCCTGCGAGTTCATCGAGAAGCATCGCCGCGATCCATTTGTTCTATTCGTTTCATTTGTCGAACCTCATTCACCCTACAACGGTCCTCTCAACCTAGAGCATGCGCTCGAAGATGTAGAACTTGATGCCACAGCAGTCGCGCCAGCGAATGATAATCTCCCGCTGCGCTACAAACTAATGCGGGAATGGCAACAGGCCGAGGCGCTCCTGGATCGGAAGCGATTGCCCAATCTCTTTTTCTTCGGAGTTACTCCGGACGAGTATCGCGCGATGAAACAACGGTATCTTGGCTTGATAACCATGTTCGACCGAAGCATCGGTGGAATTTTGTCGTGTCTCGAACGGGCTGAATTATTGGATAAAACCATTACTATCCACACCAGCGATCACGGAGATTTGCTTGGCGCGCATCATCTTTTTGGAAAGGAAGTCATGTTCGAAGAAGCGGTGCGTGTTCCCTATCTTGTTCGATTACCCGGCCAAGGCCAGATTCTGAGAATCGCTCAACCGGTCAGCCATATCGACTTCCTGCCTACTTTACTCGATCTCCTGGGCGAGCCGAAACCGAATCAATGCGCCGGGCATAGCCTGGCTCCATTACTGCACGGCGAAAGCATGGCGCCGGGAAACGTCTTTATCGAATGGTCCCCCAATCGTTTCAAGGTGATGAAAGGAACAAAGCTCGCGTCACGCCGGAAAATTAAACGCGCGATGAATGAATCTACCCGTGCTGTAATCTCCCCGGAAGGATGGAAACTTTGCCTGAGAGATCAGGACTTGAATGAACTCTACAACCTGGAGGCTGATCCCAACGAAACACATAACCTTTACTACGAGCCTAATTATCGAGAGATCGTCGAGCGAGGAAGACGCGACATTCTTTCCTGGCAGCGGACCACTGGCGATACCTTGAAGCTTTAGCGCTGAAAAGCTACGATACTGCATCTTTATGGACAAGCTGCCGACGGTAATTGCTACCTCGGTAGTTCGTTCCACGCATCAGGGCGAAAGTCACGGAGGTGTTTACCTGATCGATCTAAATTCCGGCCAGTACAATCAAGTAATCGATTGGAATGACGACAGTATTAACTGGGAAGGCCGCGGCGGTGACCGTGGTCTGCGCGGGATCGCCTTCCATAACAATCGAGTTTTCCTTGCCGCCAGCGACGAGATTTTTGTTTATGACACCGCTTTCAACCGCCTCAATTCTTACCGCAATCAATACCTGCAGCGTTGTCACGAAATCAGCTGTCATGAAAATACGCTTTATCTTACCTCGACCGATTTAAACAGCGTTCTCGAGTTCGACCTGACAACAAATGTTTTTGCTCGCGGATATACCATCAGCCGCGACAAGAAGGTAATGCTTAGTTTGTTTAGGCGCATTGCCAATTCCGCGTCGGCCGCGTTCCAGATTACTTTCTTTGATCCAAACAATACCAACGGACCAAGAGTTGGTCCGGACAGCGGTAGTCTGCACATTAACAACGTTAGCCAACACGACGACTTAATCACGATTTCCGGGACGGCAATTGAAAGCTTGCTTGAGTTGAAACAAAAGACACTGCTGGAATATGCACCGCTGCCGCGAAAAACCCACAATGCCGCAATCTACAAAGACGGAATAATCTACAACGACACTGCTTCCAATAGGCTGGTTATTGCAGATCGAAAGAATCGAATTAAGCAGTCTTTCGATGTTCCTAAATACGAACCGTCGACGCTATCGAACGCGCATTTGCCAGACGATCACGCTCGGCAGGGGTTCGCCCGGGGCCTCTGTTTATATGGCGACGATGTGGTTATCGGCGGTTCATCCCCATCCACCGTTTCCGCCTACAGCCTGGCCACAGGAAGGCGGATTAGCAGCATTAATATTTCAAAAGATATCCGCAACTGCATTCATGGCCTCGAAGTGTGGCCAGAATAAGTCGCACGTTATCATGGGAACGTTTTCGGTTGATTTGCGTGTCGCAGATTTCAGCTAAACTGCTGGAAGTATGCCGAACTATCTCGTTCTCAGTACGAGTGGCAATCCCGATAGCAATAGCCGACGGATGGCACAAATCGCCTTCGACTGGCTAAAGAAAGCAAAGCTGAACTGCCAATGGCTCGATATTAGCAAGCTCGACCTTCCCTTATGCGACGCCGACGCCTGCTACAATCATCCCGCTGCGCAGAATTTAACTGCCGCAGTCGAAAAAGCTGATGGAATCATTGTTGCGACGCCGGTTTACAACTACGATGTTGCCGCTGCGGCCAAGAACATGGTCGAGCTAACCGGAAGTGCCTGGGAAGACAAAATAGTCGCTTTTCTTTGCGCGGCCGGCGGGATGGGCAGCTACATGTCGGTCATGAGCTTTGCCAATAGCCTCATGCTCGATTTCCGCTGTCTCATCATTCCGCGATTTGTTTTTGCTACGGGTGATTCTTTTGACGGCGACAGGCTGTCGGATACCAAGGTTGCGAAACGGATCGAACAAGTCGCCGCCGAGCTTGTCCGGGTGACGAAAGGAGTGCGCAGCTAACCCGTCTTGATAAAGCCGATGCCATTTCTATGTAGTACCAATTCACTTCTCATCTTCGTCCTCTCCGCTCGCGATGAGGGGACAGGGCGGGGCGAGGGGTGCGCCACGCTTAACCGACTGTTGAAATACTGCCCTCACTGCCGCTTGCGCGTGCGTCTCTCCCAGCGGGAGAGAATGGGAGAGGAGACTCGCACGTCGCGTGTCTGTAATCGCTCGAAAGAGCGGTTCCTTCTCCCCGGGGGAGAAGGTGAGGATGAGGGCTTTCAACAGTCTGCCAAGAACGGATGCACCCCGACGTTTATGAAAATGCTTGCCTCATGAAATATTGGATTGGCACTTCTGGATTCCAGTATGCGGAATGGAAGGGAAGCTTTTACCCAGAGGATTTGCCGGCGGCGAAGATGCTTCCTTTTTACGCCGAACGATTCAATACCACAGAGGTTAATTACACCTTCCACCGAATTCCGGCACCGAAAACGATCACAAACTGGTGCCAGCTTACCCCGGAAACGTTTCGATTTACCTTAAAGGCGCCGCAAAAAGTCACGCATTTCGCGAGGCTGCGCAATTGCGGCGACACGGTCGATTACTTTTACGACGTTGTGAACGGATTGGGGTCACGGCTCGGCCCAGTCTTATTTCAACTTCCGCCAAATTTGAAGAAGGACGCCCCTCTGCTCGAGCATTTTACGGAATCGTTGCCGGCGAGTATGCGGGCAGCCTTCGAGTTTCGCCATGAATCATGGCTGGATGAGGAAATATTCGCGCTGCTGCGAAAGCGAAATGTTTGCTTGTGCATCGCCGACACCGAAAAGCTGGAGACGCCACAGGTCGTGACCGCCGATTGGGGTTACCTGCGTTTACGACGTGAAGATTATCAAACGGACGATGTGAAGCGATGGGCAAACGTAATCAAAGCACATGTCGGAGAATGGTCCGATGTTTTTGTTTACTTTAAGCATGAGGAAGCCGGCATCGGGCCGAGGTTAGCAACGCAAATGCGCGAACTGCTCGAACAGTTGTAGAGGCTTGTGCCAAGCGCCTGTCGCAAAGGCCGGCGTTTGACACAAACGCCGTTGCAGAAACACGATCAGGCGGCAGCGCGGCGCTTCTGCTTGACCAGTGCAGTGGATGTTCGGCGGCTGTTGCGATTGGAACCGCGTTTTACCTTGACCGATTGATTGCGGTTCAGGCTTTCCTGCAAAACCTTAACCAGGTCGACCACATTGGTAGCCCGAGCCTTTACCTCGACCTTGGGCGCGATCTCCTTCTTGTTAGCTTTTTGCTCGATCATCTCCATCACGGCATCCCGATATTCGTCCCGATATTTCTGTGGCTCCCACACACTCGACATGCTTTCAATAAGGGCGTGCGCCATTTTCAGTTCCTTCTCGTTCAACTCGGTCTTGGGCCGGTTCAATTCCTCCGGCGTGAGCACTTCGCTGGCGAAATGCATGAGCTCGAGAATGAGAAATAGTCCATCGGGTTTGACCGCGGCAAGGTATTCACGATTGCTGATCACGACCTTGGCTACGCCAATCTTGCCGGTACCACTCAGGGCCTTGTGCAACAAAGCATAAGCTTTCTCGCCACCCTTCTGCGGTTCTAAAAAGTAAGGCTTATAAAAGAATTTTGGATCCACCTGTTCCAGCTCCACAAAGTCGGTAATATCGATGGAATGGGTGGATTCAATCCGCACCTTTTCAAAATCTTCGTCTTTCAAAACGATATAGCGCCCACGCTCATATTCGAAGCCTTTGACGATTTGATCGGCTGAAACTTCTTTCATATCGGCCTCAGCCACTTTTTTGTATCGGATAGGACTAAGGTCAGTCGCGCGCAGTTGGCGGAAACTTAATTTCTCCTCGCGAGTGGCGGGATAAACCGCGATCGGGATATAGACTAACCCGAAGCTGATGCTGCCTTTCCAAATAGGACGCATAATTTTCGAGGTCGCGCAGCTTAGAGAGGTTGTCCCCTCTTGTCAATTGCGCGCTTCCCTTTATTGCGAGCAACAATCAAGCCATGCAAATGCACGCTATAGTAGAATGGGGCTGACGTTGTTTGACAATTGCAGGGCATCTGTTTCGGATTCCGAAAATCGAAGGCATCGAACAACTTTAATTCTCCCCTGCTGCATTTAAGCTCTCGCGATATTACCGATTCGGACCATCTGCGTGCTTTTCCTCGCATGACATCTACCATCAGTCCAAACACCGCAACATCATGGAGCTGATCAAAAACAACCGCCCTGTCATCGCGAATCGCGCAGACGATGAGGGACCTCACAAAGGGTAATTGATCGCACAAGAGTCGCGCGTGACGTTGTCGATTGCCGCGCGCAAACACGGCGTTAGTTTGCCTGCTATGAAATCGAGATTGTTCGTTTTTGCTTCCCTAATCATTGCATCCTTTCTTCTTACGCCATTCCTACCCGCACGGGATACGGACAAGGACGTGGACGATGCCATTCAGGAGGCGACCGAATCTGCCAAAAAAATGGGCGTGAAAATGCCAGATGTGAAGAAACAATTCGAAGAAGTGGGAGGAAGGTGAGAAATTGAAAGATCGTCCGACCGGACCAATCTGCAGAGAAGAGAAATCCCTCACCTTCAATCCTCTCCCTTTTGGAAAGGGAGAGGAAAGGAGAACCACCACGAGGACGTGTCGGTATGCGCGCAGAATGCGAGCGCTACCCATCAGCCAGCGGCAAAAACTTTTCGCGCACTACCTTATCGTCTTTGACGGTGTAGATGCCCACCTCGGACATCTGCATTCGTTCCTTTGAATTCCTGTCAGTAGCGTCAATGTCAAATCGAACTACAAATGTATCACCTGCTACAAACGGACCGCTCACCTTCGAGTCATGCACCTCCATGTTCTTTTCCCACCAATCGGTTTTACCTCGTACTTGATCGATCCCTCGCATTTCCGCCGGCATGTTTTCCATCGCGCGGGGTTCAATGCTGACGATATCTTTCGCATAAAGATCGTCGATCGCCTTCTTCCAGTCCTTCCCCTTGCAAAGCTCCACCAATCTCATCGCAACGTCTTCCGTACTCATATTTCCTCCATTGTTTTGGTTTATTTCCGCTACAGAAACAGCTTCTTCAGTTTATTCGTTTGTGCAAATTCTGCTCACCGATGGCATGATCCTCTGTCGCCCGAACTATTTTGCTTCCGGATGTGGCTCTATCACTCCAAAGACGTTGCCAGCGGGATCTTCAGCGTAGGCCAACCAGCCAACACTGGGGATCTTCATCTTCGGCACACAAATCTTACCGCCGCGCTCCTCAATTTTCTTTATCGACTGATCGAGTGATGGAACGGCGATCGTGTTTATCGTGCCGGGACTTTGCCCCTCGCGGGGACGGGCAAGACCGCCATTGATTCCCGGGTCCTTATCGTCGCCTGTCGTGACAAGCCAGTACTCAATTGGACCGCCCTCGAACTTTTTGAACTTCCAGCCAAAAACATCCTGGTAAAACGGGCAGACCGCTTCCGGATCGGGAGTGTAAATTTCGAAATGAATTACGCGCTGCATATTCAATCCTTTCTAAAAATTTGTTTCGCACAATTTCTCAACGCTGTCCAAGCAACGTCGCGGCACGATCAATCCATGTTGCCACGAACGCGCGACAAAGATTTCCCCACCAAATATATATTTCGCTGGTTGCCGCTCGGCTGGCCGTTTTTTCGTACGTACTTAGGTCCAAAGGCGCCGTCTCAACCGAGCCTGGGGCAACGCTCCAGGGAAGAATTCGATGGAATGTCACACTGCGCAGTCGTCATCCCGAGCGCAAGCGAGGGACCCCACCTGCGGTCGTGGATCACACAAGGTATTTGCACAATCATCGCTCACTCGCGAGATCCCTCACCCCGAAAGCATTCGGGGTTCGGGATGACAGCGCGTTGGATTGCGGTATTTGATGCGATGATGTCAGCGGAAGATTCTCCAGTCTTTTTCGCAAAACCTATCACTTTTCGCGCGTGGCTGGAGAAACATCATCGGACAAAGCGCGAGCAGTGGGTTGGCTTTCACCGGAAAGCTTCCGGACGCGTCAGTATCACCTGGCCGGAAGCGGTGGATGAGGCGCTTTGCTTCGGTTGGATCGACGGTTTGCGCAAGACCATCGATGGCGAGAGTTACAAAATTCGCTTTACCCCGCGTCGGCCGACCAGCAACTGGAGCGCGATCAACATTGGGAGGATGAAAGAGCTTATGCGCGAGCGTCGCGTTCGACCTGCTGGGGTGAGGGCTTTTCAGAAACGAGTGGCGGAGAGATCGGGCATTTACAGTTATGAAAATCGGAAATCAGCGACGTTAAGTGCGGCAGCCAGGAAACAGTTCCTCGCCGATATCGCTG
>Ga0163161_10003494_pt1 | contig 11005 bp, 12 predicted proteins | sample S45metaG_FD_129847 | JGI IMG/M metagenome (GOLD analysis project Ga0163161, IMG submission 129847) | Switchgrass rhizosphere microbial communities from Kellogg Biological Station, Michigan, USA - S4-5 metaG | ecosystem: Host-associated > Plants > Roots > Rhizosphere > Soil | place: USA... | reverse complement strand
TTATTTCGCCCGGATCGTCTTCTCCAAGCAATGCCAAATTCTTTGACCCTCCAAAATTAACAGTATCAAAGGGCACAACAGTAACTTGGAAAAATGGTGATTCGACAATTCACACGGTAATATCAGGAAGTGCTCAAGGGGGAGAATCTGGTACAATATTTAAATCAGGTTATATAACAGGAGGAAAAACATTTCAGCACACATTTAGTGACGCAGGAACATTTGACTACTATTGCACTCTTCATCCTTATATGAAGGGTCAAGTAGTAGTAAACTAAGTCTCCTTTTTTCTTTTTTTTATATTAAAAGTAAAATTTTATAATTATTGGCAATTTATATACAAAGTCTGTTAAAAAGAGTGAGTACAGAATTATTAGAAACTAGTGGGACATAGAATCTTGGCACTCTATCCCACCAGCGGAGTTGACGGAGTTGACGGTTAATCATGCTCAAAGAAGTATAAAACTATTTTAGGAGATTTTCTATCGATTAAAATCAGTTCTATTTGCACTTATTTGCAGTAACATAAGTTCAAGAATAACATAAGGTTTAAAAAAGACGATAAAGCAACTGATGGAAACGCGGTTGAATGATGAACAAGAAACAACCGAGCCACCAGTTGCCTGTGTTTAGGGATGTAGAATTAGTGGGTTCTTATATATAAGCACCATGAATGGTGTAAAAAATGCATTCTATTTCATCTTTTGAGGAAATTTTACGCTTAATTGCTTGTAATGTTCAAAGATAATAGACATAAGGATTACATGAATTAGAACAGGTCTGCAAGTCATAGTGCCCGCAACATTATAGAACCGCGGAATAGATAACATATCATCAAATTTTTTTCTGTCTTGCTTGTCTAACAATTTTCTAAATGGTCTCCATTTCCTTATTTCCATTTCTGACGCGATTCGATAAGATGCAATTGTTCGACCCATAACTATTATCTTGAATTATTCAATATAAGATCAAAATTACCTAGACGGGAGGGGGAACAGTCACTTTATGCAAGTGTTGATGTACTCGTTTAAGTCATGCCTTGTATTGCTACTGCAATCATCAAAAGAATAGAGCCTAAACAAATGTAAGGTAATAACCCTTTGAGTTTCATTTGGTATTCTCCTGTCTCTCCAATCTCCTCACTCTGCGATCGAGATCTCTAAGATGACATCCAAAGCATTTGAACTCGTCTGTTTCGGTGTTGAGATTGTATAGTTCTTTTACTTCCGAACTGCATATAGGACATTTCATTTCTTATTTTTCTCCAGTTGCACATATTGTTGCATTATTCATTTAAGTCATACCTTGTATTGCTACTGTAATCATTAACAAAATAGAACCCAGGCAGAACAATAACGTGGAAAGTATGTAAAGTTTAAAAGTTAAGAATGCAATTAATTAATAAATCGTTACCATTTTTTCATTTAACTATATATAGCCACACATTAATTATGATTAAACTAAATTATATAGACAATCGAAATGAGACATCAAAAAACATCAATTACCTTTCTCTCCTTGATATTTTATGTTCTGATAATCAATTCTGCGTCCGGTATCGATCAATTGTGGTCAATCTATCCAGAGAAAGAAGGTAAATTTGAGCTGAAATATCCGAGTTCTTGGATTACAAGCGACACTTTTAATGAGAGCAACGAAGATGGATTGAAATTCTACACTGATATACAGAATAAGTCTCAAACAAACGAGATTATGCAAGTAGGCATAGGACATAGGGATGCAGAATTAGTTGCACCGGGAATGAATCTTAATACAACTCTGAGGCTTGATTCTGTCTTATTTATAAAAAAGTTTAAAGATGAATTACAAAATTTTTCAGTTTTGGGCGAACCGAATTTCAATAAATATAATATAAATGGTCATCCATCATTATACTTCGAGTTTTCTTATGTAAAATCCCTAGTTCCCAAAAAGGGATTTTTTATTGCTTCAGATATTAATAATTCTATTTTTTATATACTTTTTGAGCCGGATCAGAACGACATCATTAAAACGTTACCAATTGCGAATGAAATAATCTCTTCTGTGAAGTTACATATTCAATAAATTGTTCACACCGAATAAATTTTACATCATTCTGGATTAATTACAAGATAGGATATTATTTGTCATAATTGGTTTCTTTTCAGGAATAATACAGCAAATAATGTAGTCTCGTTAGATAGTTCTTACATAGAACCAATTTATTGCAATTTCAAATTTGAAATTCATCAGAGTAGCCTATTAGAGTTTTTGTGGTGTAGTTAATATTTTTCCAAAGAGCTGCGACTCGGCCATCTTAACGTGACCTTCAACCATGTTACTAAATGGTAGAATGGTATCGATTATGGGCCTTATCTTTCCCTCACTCACCCATCTTATTACTTCTTCTAATCCAGCTTTGGTTCCCTGCGTTGCACCCAACAAATTGATTCCTTTAAAAAACAGATACCTAAGGTCAATTGTCGAATCGTATCCAGTTGTAGCACCTGTAGATACAAGTGTGCCACCCATCTTCAATAGGCTTAGCTCTTGTGGAAAAGTAGATTTGCCAATGTGCTCAAAAATAACGTCCACACCTTGCTTGTGAGTTATTTCACGTACCTTCTTGTACCAATCAGATTCACGATGGTTTACTGCGAAGTCTGCGCCAAGCTGCAAACACTTGTCCATTTTATCCTTATTTCCAGCAGTTGCAATAACAAGACAGTTAAATAATTTGGCAATCTGTATACCAGCAATTCCCATGCCACTTCCTCCACCCATTATTATGACTGTCTGTCCAAGGCGTATATTGGCTCTAGTAACAAGCATATGCCATGCAGTCATTCCCACCATCGAAATTGCTGCCGCATCGTTAAACGATACGTTGTCTCTAAGCTTGACAACGTTTACAGCTGGTAAATGAGTATACTGCCCAAAGCCACCCCAGAGTGGCCCAGTCTGGAAACCCCAAACCTTCCTGTTTAAACAGTCATATTCTCTACCGGACGTACATTCGTAGCATACCCTGCAAGTCAAGTTTGGATGCGCAACCACCCTGTCTCCAATCTTGATGTTTGCCGTGACATTTTCTCCAATTTCCACGACTGTTCCTGCTGCGTCGCTTCCTGATATGTGGGGCATTGGAATTTTGATTGGTTTTCCCCAGATGCCCCAAAGGTCATTGTAATTGTACGATGCCGCCTCGACTTCGATCAGGACTTCGCTGGATTTGGGCTTTGGTGCATCAATATCCTCGATTTTTACCACTTGTCTAGGATCTTCACTATGTTCTCTGTACACAGCTGCTTTCAAATATATTCGTCAGCAACTATATCCCAGACTGTCATATATTCATAGTTATGTACATGTTTATTGACTAAGCTATCCTAAACATTTGCCATGCCATTCTGGTAGAACATATTTTAACATACTAGCGAGGAGATGGTAGACAAAATGAGATAAACAATAATGGGATGACGGTTCAGGACTCAAGATATTTAGTCTCTATATAGGTAACAAAGTAATCTGGGTTATAGCCTTCATTTAAGGTATTTTTAAGAAGCACTTTAGGGGCATAAGAAGATCCGTGCTGATGTATCTTTAGTCTTAACCATTCTCTGATAGGCTGAAAATCACCTCTCTTGATATCCTTCTCGTAATCCTCCAGATCTTTTCGCATCTTTGAAGCTATAATAGCTGAAACCAAGTTTCCTAGAGTGTAAGTTGGGAAATAGCCAAAGAGCCCACTGCTCCAATGTGTATCTTGAAGCACTCCTTGTGAATCATTAGTTGGTCGCACTCCAAGCAGCTGCTCCATTCTATCGTTCCAAAATTCAGGGATCTCAGAGACGCTAAGCTCATCTCCAAATATTTTTTTCTCTATCTCATATCTTAATGCTATATGGAGATTGTAAGTAACTTCGTCGGCATCAACTCGTATATAATCAGCCTTGACATTGTTGAAATACAGGTACAACTCGTGATGTGATACTTGATTTGCAAAATTTACTTGCTTTCTAATCATGGGAGCTATTAATTGAACAAATGACAAGCTTCTGCCCACAATATTCTCCCAAAACCTTGACTGAGATTCATGGAGCGCAAGCGAAGATCCACCCTCCAATGGAGTGACAGACAATGACTGATCGCATTGCAGATCATACAAGGCATGACCAGCTTCATGAATGGTACTTGATATCGACTTTTTGAAATCAGTCCCTTCATATCGAGTAGTTATTCTGACGTCGTTGAGTCCCATAGTCTCGGTGAAAGGGTGAGTAGATACATCCATTCTGAAACGTTTCCTGTCGTATTGCAGGAGAGTCAAAATATCATGATTAAGCTTATCAACACTTTGGATATCATAGTTTGATTTTGCAAGCTTGCTCTCTTTGCAAAACGGGCTGCCTAAATCTACAAGTTTTTTTAGAATCTTCTGAATTCGTGGAGTCAATTCACCGAATACTTTATCCAGGTCATCTACTGTAAGGTCTTCTTCGAACGAATCCAAAAGCGCGTCATACGGATGCTTTTCATAGCCTATCTTCTCTGCAATTTGCTTCTTTATTTCTATCATTTTCTTCAAGTGTGGTGCATACATCATGAAATCAGATTTTTGTCTCGCCTCCCTCCATACCATGTTGCCCCTTATTCTTTCCAGTGATTCTGCTTGTGTCAACTCATTGGGAATCTTGATCTGCTTAGTTATTTCCCTGTTAAGTACTCTTACAATACCCTTCTCTAAATCGCTAAGGCCATCCAGTTTCTTTGCTGACTCAACAAGACCAACAAAGTCTTTGTTTAAGAGAAGATTCTTATGCAGTATATGAAGTTGAGAATCGGCCATTCCCCTTTCTTCAGTGCCACTCGTTGGCATGTACGTCTCAAAGTCCCAGCCCATTAGAGAGATAGCATGATTTAGCGACCACATTGGTTTGTAAGCATCGAGGATTTGATTCACGATATGGTTCTCACATCTCATATTGTCACACCTTTCATGAACTCAATTGTATCGGTCTATTAATTATTGCTAGTCACTATCGCATCTTTGAAAAATCAAGGAAATTGGATTAGTTCAACACATTGGCATGATTATAGAATTAATATTAGATTTGAAGAATTGAAAAAGGCAGAGTTCAGAATTCTTTCGGATCCTTCTTCTTCTGCTTCTGCTGAGGTTTCACCTGATATTATATCTAGTGATTAATTCAGGATATACGAACAAAATGTTACTATTTACAGAAACTAGTTCGGTGAGAACCATGTAGAATTATACACCAAATCATGTCGTGTTCTTCGGCTCTGGTAATACTAGCACTTAAATTTGAGAGCCCTTTATAGTGCAGTTGCTTGTATGGTGAAATCAAGATTCGACATCAGGTTCTATTTCCATTTACTAAACTTGAATTTTAAACTCAAGTCAACATAAACTTAGATCCGGATATACCCAAAGATATCAGATATCATATACTTATTCTTCCTGAACCTACTATTCGAATATCCTTACTATCGGGATTTAAAAGGATTGCAATGTCTCCGGCTTTAAATGAAAATACATTATCAGACAAAATTTTAAGTTTATTGTTCTCTAACTTTTGTATTTTTGCAGACCTGATCTGAGTCCCTATGGCCAAGAGATATGAGTGAGTTTCTGAAAGCTCATTCTTGTAAAATGGAACTTTATCAAAATCAATAATCAATTGTTTATCAGAAGAAGTAAAATGGGTGTAATTAGAAAGAATATCTCCCCTACTTATCTCGTCGTAAGAAACCCCTGTTAGAGCAAGACCTACCCTCGCCGGACTATGTGACTCCTCAACATTTTTATCATGCATTTGTATACTTTTAATTATAACCGTTTTATTTTGGGGAAACAATATTAGCTCTTGGTGTACTTTAATAGTTCCCTGTTTTAGTATTCCCAAAACAACGACACCTACTCCTTTTACGTTAAATACGTTATCTATATGGATAATTGTTGGTCCGTCTTTTTTTACCGAAGGTATAGAAGTGATACTCTCTTTAAGACTTTCAATATTCTCTTCAACCTTGAATGATGAAGCAACAGTATTTTTTAAAAGGCTCTTAAGAGATTCACTCTCAACCGAGTAAGAATGGAGGAGAAAACCTTTATCTAGTCGCATTAAATCTAAGGCTAATATTTGTTCTCCTAGAAACTTGTCTAGTTTGTCGACATTAACTATTGAATACTCTCCCAAATTTACTGCAGTTATTAATGGTTGGATCTTGTCAGGGAAGCCTGATGGTATTACGTAGGTCATGATTCTGTCTTCTTTTTTACTATCATATGTAGTGATATCACTAGATTGCCCTTTCTTCCCTAACTCCTTTACAAATTCAGTTTGACCAAGGCATACAAAATTAATACTTTCCACGATGTGTTTTAGAAGACCATCTTTAAATTTTATTCCTAATTTCGACTGATAGGTTGGAAGCTATTTATGTACGAATCCATTTAGAAAACTACTGGACATTCGGGCTCGATGTTCGTGTCTTGTATATAAAAGATTATGAGCATAGATTACCATGCTAGCTAGTAATGAGCTAAATTCACTAGAGTTACCTCAGGCTTTAATAGACTTATTAATCGAAAATTCCTTTGATAGAGAACGATTATCAAAGATGAACATAGATGATTTAGCTGTCATACTAAGTATCGACATTGAGACTGCAAAAATAATCATTAATTCTGTATCAAATTACTCCAATATGATGTTTCACAATATGAGGGAGCTTAGATAACGACTGTAGAATTAGAACAGTCCATTTTATCAGGTCCTGTGTCACAGGCAATTTAGCTTTTTGTATTAATGGGATTCGATTCTTTTTACTTTATTTCGACTTCCATAATGAGCAAATGAGGTCAGGAGTCAAATAGTAGCTAGTGCGCTCTATGGCTCAGGACAGTTACTAGTGCCGCATTTTTAGCGGCAAATTCGGCTCTTTTTTTTGAAAAGTTATCAGTTCCGATGATAATAACATCATTTTCTTCGGGGTGTAAATTTTCAATTAATCGTTTTGCTAGATGTTGTTCATCCTTCAAAGCATCATAATCCGTCTGCGGGATAAGGAACTTCTTATCCTCATACAATAGAGTAGTTGCACCTGACGCACCTACCTTAATTGCAGCGTCCCTTTGTTCTATTCCGGATTTAATAGATGAATTCATCTGTTTTATAAGAATTGCATAGTTGTGCTTTCCCAAAGTAATTTTACATTTGGAAAGAGGCATTTCGAAAGGCAAGTAACATAGAAGCTCTGAAAAAAATGATTTTCCTTCTTTACTCATCTTGGTTCCCGCATTCGAGGATTCCACAAGACCTTGCATCTTGAGATGTCGGACTAGAGTCCTAACAGTCCCTTCACCAAGTTCCAGCTCGCCGCACAGATTTTCTCTGCTTACATGTCCGTTGTCGTTGATAAGCTGTAATGTTTTAAACACATGCACCATATCATAAGAAAGGACTCTGCTGGGCGCATATCTAGTTGCAACCTTTTGGAGCACCTCGACATATGAATGCATTAATAATGAATAATCTTGTATAATTTCATGTATATTATGTTATTTCTTACAAGCAACGGAGTAAAGCTTGCTGGATAAACTATCCTATACTTTATATACTCCAAAACTTACTCATACGGAGATGTCGACTATTAAGCAAAGTACAGTAGAAGCACTTGACAATCCTGCTGTAGCTATTGGATTTCTGGTAGCAATACTGGTATTTACAATGTTCGTAGTCGGCTATGACCAGGGACAATTATTCAGTATAGTTGAAGGAAAGAGTGCATTTGATACTAAGTGGATTCACGAGTTCACTCATGACATGAGACACGCAGCTGGATTCCCATGTCACTAGTCTATATTGAGTAAAAGATTATTTTGAAAGGGCTGACATTTGTTGCAATCACATTATCTTCTGGTGTGATTGCTGGAATAATTCTTTCCTTCCTCAACCTAGGCATACTGGAACCTTATATTGATAGAGCGATAGGATTGGAGATTGCAAAACAAGTTTCCTCAGGTAAGAAAGTGAATATGTCCGAAATGATTGACTACAGATATTGGCAGAAGGGAGGCGCTTTTGCGGGTGGTGCTATTTATGGTGCTGGATTAGCGTCCTTGTTTGGAGTAGTTTTTGTGTTTGCTAGAAATAAATTGCCTGGTAAGAATAACAAACGGAAGGCACTCTTTCTTGCCGCAGTAATGTGGATTGTATTGTATTTCATGGTAGCATTAAAATATCCTGCTAATCCACCAGCGGTCGGCGACCCAGAGACGATCTACTATCGCCAAGTTTTGTATGTTGGTTACATTATGATATCAGGATTCGCGGCCTTGGGTCTGGCTGTTTCTTGGAATAGAATACCAATTAATTCAAAGAAGATAGTCATTCCATTGATATATGCAGCGATTATGGTAACGGCGTACCTTGTTATGCCTCCCAACCCTGACAAGATAGAAATATCTATGGACTTAATTCAAACTTTCAGAATCTTTTCTGCTATAACTATTGGCATCTTTTGGACAATCCTGGGAATAGTTTTTGGTTCACTTTGGGATAAGTTCTTGTCTAAGGAACAAACAATACAATCTAAACTATATTAGCTGAAAACGCAAACTATTACGGTCGGACTGATAATGCTAGCACTATATTTTGAACCTCCTTTGGTAATGAACCATATGAACTGAAATCTGATAGTTTTTCAGGAATTGTTTAACAATACAAATATTTCACATGTACTGACCAAAATGTTGTCGAATTCAGTAAAAATTTAGTGGTTATTTTACTTCCTCTATCTGGAGTTTGTCATTGACATAATATCCGGCAACTTGTTCACCGTAATTCCATAGGGAGACTTCATGCACTGCCATTCGTATATTTGCATAATGATGTTCATTGTCTCCAGGATTTCCGGCGCAATCGAAATGTCCTATAACTGCTATAATACTTGAGTGATGTTTCTCAATCGATATGGAAACTGCTCTACGTATACGCTCGATGTCGTCTCTATTTTCGCTATTGGAAAAAATCCCGTCTACACCTGGAAATGTCACCATATCAACTCCATCGATATGATATTTCTGCTTCATGAAGTCTATTACTGGTTCCTGAGTCCTTCCGTCTATGCAATTTATTGCCGTCCCAAATTTGAAATTCATCATTGAATACCCTATTAGAGTTTCTGTGGAGTAGTTACCACTTTTGTGATCTGTGGAGACTGAGCATAAGTCATATCATAATTTCTCATTACCAATAGCGTCAGAGAAGTTAACAGGCTGACTGCGACTAAAACTGTAATAGATTTTATAATTAGCAATAAACTTATGCAATTTTGCCAATATTTAAACTTCCGTATTTTGAAAATAGCAGTATTAGGCTATTTTTATTAATCTTCTAAATATTCAGTTATATCAGGAATAGGAAAGATATCCAGAGTTCAAACACATATTGCACATCAAAATCTATAAGCCATAGAAGGATAAGATTTCTTTTCTTACTGTAATGCTTAGTTACTATTTGTTGGTTTTATTATTACCTTTAGTTATAGCACCATCTTTGAGATTCCATCAAGTAGTTTGACATGAACGGTCTGAGGCTCCGTCGTTATGTAGAGTATGTTATCTCCAAAAGGTAAAGATATGTGCATTAACTTATATAGTTACTTCATTGCACATTCTATTGCATTCAATAACCTTGACAAATGAAATGGTTTTTGAAGTAACTGGAACTTGTCCAAATTGGGATTGTCAATGTTACCAGTTATCTGACTTGAAGAATAGGTACTTGTCAAAAGGATTCTTTGATGCGGTTCAATACGCATCATCTCTTTTGTAATTTCACCAATCGTACTATTGCCAACTATATGAGTGTCCAGAATGACCAAATTAAAATCTCTTTTTTTAAATAGCGAGAGACACCTGTTATAATCAGTTGTAACCGATACATCATGACCCATTGCACTCAGGTAGTCAGAATACAAGGTCAGAATATCTGGCTCGGATTCTGCAACAAGAATCCGCAAATTATTACTGTTACTTACACCGGAACGCGAATTATGCAATAAGTGAGATTGTAAGAAGACCATTATATCATGAGCATCCGCAATATTCCATTTAACCTCAAGTTCTTGCCTAAGCATTTGGGCAGGATGAGGACAAATTACTGTTATTTTTAGATCTTTATTCAACAATTCGTCGTGAGCACGCTGCCACCATGTCTCAAGTTCTCTTGTCTCTTCAAACTGTTTGTTTTCAGTCAAGCAACAAGCCGCATCAGCAAAAAGCATTATTTTCTCTTGTTTACCATCCAATGTATTGGTATGCAGCATAGTCTCAAACTTTTCCTTTAAGAGTTCAAACGGTTCAAGATTGGACATAACTGCAGAATTATAGAATGGCTTAAAGTCAATGAACTTTAGCTTACCTTTTTTGAGATATGATTCATAATTTATTATCCTAGATTTTAAATTTGCTACATTTACGTCGCTCCCGGGATCAAATGCATGAACAGAAGCATAAATGCAAAGTTGATCAGATCCTAACCCCTCGTTAATAAAATGCGTGGCTGCATCGAGTTTAGCAGTATCATCCTCACAAACAAGCATGATGTGATTACCATCACAGATTTCAAAGAGGTCCGGACTATACATAAAAATTTCCTACCTTGATATTGACTCCTGTCCATTATACTTTATTAGTATTTGCGTTGTGTTAAGGCCCTCATTGGGCAGGATAAATAGATTATCTTCCCCAGCACTTTATTGACTATTGTTACCAAATTAAGTAATCTTATCGGTTTTTTCAATAGTTCTGCCGTTTCAATTTTTTTAATCCGTCCCTTCTCTATTTCAATCGCAGTCATAAAAATTACCTTAATTTCACTAGCTATTTTTCGCGATTCCCTTACAAACGTTATTTTGCAACTCGAAAAATGACATGAAGTGAGATAAACTGTAGTTGTATACAATGAAATAATGCATTAGCCGTTCATTTGAT
>Ga0163161_10003492_pt1 | contig 11009 bp, 9 predicted proteins | sample S45metaG_FD_129847 | JGI IMG/M metagenome (GOLD analysis project Ga0163161, IMG submission 129847) | Switchgrass rhizosphere microbial communities from Kellogg Biological Station, Michigan, USA - S4-5 metaG | ecosystem: Host-associated > Plants > Roots > Rhizosphere > Soil | place: USA: Michigan... | reverse complement strand
TGTTATTGACGGGCTCTGGACAGCTAAAAAAGTGAAGATCGATCTGAACAGCATTGTTAAAGTACGTAAAGACACCTATAGCAATTACCTGTTCAATAACCCTGTCTATAATCTGCACCGCAAGGGTAGCATTCGCTTTTATTCTTCCGGAAAAGATGCTATTGTGCTCACTGACCGTGATGGACTGGAATACTATATCGGTACCCAACGGCCTAACGAAATGTATCTGGTCATCCAGGAAGAGATGAGAGGATAATTCAACCTATACAAAATAATTGCAATTGTTTAACACAAAGCTCAGTTTAAGTATTGTACTTTGCAGTTCAAAACAAAACCCATTCTGTACCTGTTTTTACAGATGTAAAATCAGGGCAGAAGGCTAACAATAAAACAATTATATACAAATGAAGATAGGTATAGTTTGTTACCCAACTTTTGGCGGGAGCGGTGTCGTGGCCACTGAACTTGGTAAGGCTCTGGCCGATCAAGGGCACCAGGTTCACTTCATTACTTACAGCCAGCCCGCCCGCTTAGACTTTTTCTCTGCCAATTTATTTTACCATGAAGTATCTGTAAGGGACTATCCTTTATTTGATTATGCACCATACGAGTCCGCACTGGCCAGTAAGCTGGTCGATGTGGTTAGATTTGAGAAACTGGATATCCTGCATGTGCACTATGCCATACCGCATGCTTCCGCTGCTTTTATGGCCAAGCAGATTCTGGCAACCTACGGGATCAATATTCCCGTTGTAACTACGCTCCACGGTACAGATATCACACTGGTGGGTAAAGATCCAACCTATAAACCGGTTGTCACCTTTTCCATTAATCAATCGGACGGGATTACAACTGTTTCACAGGATTTAAAGGAAGATACACTAAAGCACTTTGATATCACAGGTGAGATTAAGGTAATCCCTAATTTTATAGATTTTGAACGTTTCAGTTTAAAGCCCAAAGATCACTTCAAGAAGGCTATTGCTCCAAATAATGAGCGCATCCTGATCCATACCTCCAATTTTAGAAAGGTAAAAAGAACCGGAGATGTGATTCTCATGTTTCAGAAGATCCAGGAAAAGATCCCGTCAAAATTATTGATGGTTGGAGATGGTCCTGAACGCGTTTACAATGAACAATTGTGCAGGAATCTGGGGATTTGTGATCATGTTCGTTTTCTTGGCAAGCAGGATGCTGTAGAAGAAATCCTTTCCGTTTCTGACCTCTTCCTTATGCCTTCAGAATCAGAAAGCTTCGGGCTGGCAGCTTTAGAAGCGATGGCCTGCAAAGTGCCAATAATTACCTCTAACTCCGGAGGTTTACCAGAGCTTAATGTGGATGGCTTCTGCGGGTTTATGAGTAATGTTGGCGATGTGGATGATATGGCTGCCAATGCCATTAAGATCCTGGAGAATGATACTGTACTGAATCAGTTTAAAGAAAATGCTTTCAGGCGGGCACAGGATTTTGATTTGAAAAAGATCTTGCCTGTATATATAGATTACTACAACGCAATTATAGAAAAGCAGCACAAGCCGGTTGTTTTGTAAATAACTCTTATAAATTCTTATAAAAAAGAAGACCGGTTCAAATATTGGACCGGTCTTCTTTTTTATAAGAACAGAATTAGTTGATCGGTGTAAACACCAGGCAGACCGGTGAACCTACTTCAATACGTTTGCCTGTATCTTTAAGTTCTCCTGTTGCTTTATTCCTTTTAAAAATAACAATGTTATTGGTGTACTGATGACCAACCAAAAGGTAATTACCGCTTGGATCTATGGCAAAATTGCGGGGGCCTTTACCTTCCGTCCTGATCCTGGAAACAAAATTCAGTTTTCCGGTAGACAGAATAGAAAAAACAGAAATGCTGTTGGCATCCCCACGGTTGCTCTGGTATAAAAACCTGCCATCAGGCGATACGTGAATATCTGCACCGTCAATTCTTCCCTTAAAGTCGGGATCTGTTGTGCCGATCTCCTGAATCTTATTCAGATTTCCATTGCTGTACACAAACGCAGTAATGCTTCCATTAAACTCGTGAGTCAGGTAAGCAAACCTTCCGTTTGGACTGAAGGTCAAATGTCTGGGTCCACTTCCGGCATTGGTTTTCAATACCGTTTTGATGGATAACAAACGATCTTTAGAGGCCGGATTGTAATTATATACATAAATCTGGTCTTCCCCCAGGTCATTGCAGATCAGATATTTTTTATCAGGTGTAAACTGTACCATATGAACATGGGCACTTTCCTGTCTTTTTTCAGGATCTATGCTTTTACCCGTGTGCTGTATGATTTGCTTCGGTCCGGTTAAAGTACCATCCGCATTTCTTCCAAATACAGCGAGGCTTCCCCCGCTATAATTGGCCACTACAACATTTTTGTTGTCAGCAGTAATATAGCATGGATCTGCACCATGGCTGTCCTGTTTGTTTAAGAAAGTAAGTTTACCAGAATAAGAATTGAAACCAAAGGCGCTTACTGCACTGGTCGCTCCGGTTTCATTTACGCTGTATACAAATTTTCTGTCTGGGGCAACCGTCAGGTAACTGGGATTTACAATTCCCTTAGCAACGCTCTTAAGGCGGGTTGTTCCACTAAAAGTATGAAAATTATAAGTATAGATCCCCTCACTCTTGCCTGCTGTGTTTGTGTATGTTCCAACCAAAAGGTTGTAATTTGCTTTTTGAGCCTGGACATGAAAAGTGAACAAAAGTACAGACAACAGGGAAAGGATCTTCTTCATAGATTATAATTTAAATTATTTGATCAGGTGTTTGATTTGGATGAGCTCATGCTCTTCCAGGTAACGCCATCTTCCGCGGGGAAGATCTTTTTTGGTCAGGTTTCCGTAAACCACACGATCCAGTTTTACCACATCGTAACCCAGGTGTTCAAAAATCCGGCGAACAATTCTGTTCTTTCCGCTGTGAATCTGGATACCAACTTCGCGTTTACTACCGCCGGCAACGTAAGATACGCTGTCCGGTTTTATAATTCCATCCTCCAGTTCCAATCCAAACTGAATTTTGTTCAGATCTCCCTGACTTAAAGCACGGCTCAGTTCTACGTGGTAGATTTTGGTAATGCCATTTTTAGGATGAGCAAGTTTATCTGCAAGATCACCATCATTGGTCATCAGCAATAAACCTGTTGTATTTCTGTCTAAACGTCCAACAGGATAGATGCGTTCTCTGCTGGCTTTTTCTACCAGTTGCATCACTGTACGTCTTTCCTGAGGATCGTCTGTTGTTGTAATATAGTCCTTTGGCTTGTTTAACAGTACATAGACCCTTTTTTCGCGTTTCAGCAATTCTCCGTTGTAACGGATTGCATCTTTTGCAGGATCTACTTTATGGCCCAGTTCAGAAACCACTTCATTATTCACTGTTACTACACCTGCTGCAATCAGCTCATCTGCCTTACGGCGGGAACATATCCCTGAATTTGCAATGTAACGGTTCAAACGGATCAGGCCGTCATCTTTAGCTACTGGTGTTTTTCTTCCGCGAAGAACAGATTGTTTTTCACCACGGTCTGCAGGATTAGACCTGAAATTCGGTCTTGCGCCACCTTCATCTTCTCTCTTTCTGAAAGGGCGGCTGTCTGTACTCCTTGGGCTCTGACTTTTTTTGTCGTCAAATTTACGGTAAGGCTTTTCCTCTTTGTTGAAACTGTCTTTTTTAATATAGCCTCTTCCTTTGGATTCCTTGTCGTCACCTGTTCTCGGTTTAAAAGATCTGCTGTCTCCTTCTCTTGGTTTAAAAGAACGGCTATCGCCATCTCTCGAAGTCCTCGGTTTAAAATCTTTCGATTTGAAAGATTTGCTGTCTCCGTCCCGTGTTGCTTTTGAATTAAAATCTCCTTCTCTGCGCGCTCCTGGCCTGGAGGATTTAGAATCACCCTCTCTTGGTGTTCTTGGTTTAAAATCGCCTTTTCCTTCCTTACTATCTTTGTCTCCGAATTTGCTCTTGCCTTTGTAAGTACTTTCTTCTCCACTTCTGCTCTTTCCAGCTGTGCTTCGGTTTCCCGGCTTGGACTTGTCATCCCGACTGTTCCTGTTGTTGTTTTTGATCATGATACGCTATTAACCACATAAAATATGCGGGGTACAAAGTTAGGTAAAATTGGTTATATTTACAATTTTAAGTGTCTGTGCACCGCAATTTTACGTTTTATTTGCAGAGATTCAAGCCGATTAATCCTTCCTTTTGATTTCTCTGATATTGCTCTTAATCACCTCCTTAACTTTCTATGATTTAAAGCATTCTCACCTTCAGGCCGGTGGTTCTTTTTTTATCAGATATCCTTCTTTTTCCGGGCTTGGATGGCGCGGAAAATCAGCCGTTTTTGAACAGTTTTGGAGGCAAAAACTGACTTTGTCATTTAAATATTAAAATCGGTGCTGAGGCATGTTTAAACATCGATTTTTGAAGGTTGTTTTGTAATAGCTTGATAATTAGATAAATATACCGTATGTTTGCAGCCGTTTTATATTGTTAACCAAAAAAAGGAGGAAAATGATAAAGAAACACATAATAACATGTACGATAATTTTAACATTATTGGTTATGGCAAAAGTGTTTGCTTACCACATGCCCCAAGCAGCAAAAAGTCTTTCAAAAGAAGAAACAACAACAAAAAATACAACACTTAAAAAAGAAGAGCCTGAATCAGAAAAGGCCAGTTTAAATTTTGCAGATGAAGCCCTTCCTGAGGGGGATCCCCGGGTAGAGAAAAAGATGAAGAGCACATTGGCCACTTTCTCTTACGCAAATTTGCAAACCAATCGTTTACACCGGAAAGCGGTAGAATGGTTCCCTGTTATTGAACCCATTTTAGAAGATTTTGGTATTCCAAACGATTTTAAATACGTTCCCCTGGTAGAATCCGGATTAAAGGAGGGTGTTTCTTCAAAAGGTGCAGCCGGTTTTTGGCAATTTATGCCAGGTACGGCACGTACCTATGGATTAAAAGTAAACTCCAATGTAGATGAACGTAAGAATTTACGCAAATCTACCATTGCCGCCTGTAAATACATCAAAGAACTATATGGTGTATTCGGAAACTGGACCATGGTAGCTGCCGCATATAATGTTGGTGATAACCACATGAGAAAGCAGATGAACAAACAAAACCAGGATAATTATTTCAAGATGAAACTGAACCGCGAAACCGCAGGTTATGTGTACAAATTGATTTCCATGAAAGAAATTATGGAAGATCCTGCACGTTATGGCTACAGAGCTCCCAGAGCACTACTGGCTATGAATGCAGAGTAAAATAAGACAAAAAGACATGCAATTGGGTAAAGCCGGAATTTATTCCGGCTTTTTTTATTTCCTGATCTGAGTAGAAACAAGTAGCCGAAGGTTTTTTGACAGTTTAAAGCCATATTTTTAAGGCAATTGTAAATCAGTTCAAAAACTTCCCTTTTGATAAAATTTTTAGCAATTTTGTGGCTGAAAATTTGCTGTCTTCTTAACGAAAAATCCTTTAGCAGTTTTAGATATATATATGAGTAAAAATACCGTTGACCTGGGTGAGCAAAAAGATGTAGAAGTATATGGCGCCAGGGTACATAATCTTAAAAATATTGATATCTCCTTCCCTAGAAATAAACTGGTTGTTATTACTGGTTTAAGCGGGAGCGGAAAATCCTCACTGGCATTTGATACCATCTATGCTGAAGGGCAACGCCGCTATATGGAAACGTTTAGTGCCTATTCCCGCCAGTTTATGGGGGGAATGGAAAGACCCGATGTAGATAAAGTATCTGGTCTCAGCCCTGTTATTGCCATAGAGCAAAAAACAACAAGTAAAAATCCACGTTCTACTGTCGGCACCATTACCGAGATCTACGATTTCATGCGTTTACTGTATGCACGTGTTGCAGATGCTTTCTCTTACAATACTGGAGAAAAGATGGAGCGTATGAGTGAAGATCAGATCGTAGAGAATATCTTCAAAAAATACGATCAAATGCCGGTTAATATCCTGGCACCAGTGGTTAAAGGACGTAAAGGGCATTATCGCGAATTGTTTGAGCAAATCCGGAAACAAGGCTATGTGAAAGTACGCATAGATGGAGAGATCCAGGATATTAGTCCAAAAATGCAGGTGGATCGTTATAAGATCCATGATATCGAGATTGTAATAGATCGGTTGATCATAGACCGTGAGGATAAAAAACGCTTGCTGGATTCTCTGCAAACAGCAATGAAAGCTGGTAAGGGGATTATCAAGATCAGTGATAAAGACAATAATGTTTCTCATTTCAGTCGTTACCTTATGTGTCCCACTACGGGAATTTCTTACGATGAACCCCAACCCAACAGTTTTTCCTTTAACTCACCTTATGGTGCATGCGAGCGTTGTGATGGACTCGGCTATATCTTTGTTGTAGACAGGGAATCTGTTATCCCAAATCCTAAACTCAGTATTCTAAACGGAGGGCTTGCGCCTTTGGGCGAATACCGGGACATCTGGATGTTCCAGGTGCTGAAAGCGCTGGCAAAAAAATATAATTTCTCTCTTTCTGCGCCCATAGAAAAGCTCGGTGAAGATATTATAAACATCATTCTGAACGGTACGCATGAGTTGCTTTCTGTGGCAGTTGAATATAATAAATGGAATGTTCAAAATTACCAGATCACTTTTGACGGGGTGATCAAACTACTGGAAGAACAACAGGAACGAAAAGGAGAGGGGGCCGTAGACGATATGGAAGCCTTCCGTAAACTCAAGACTTGTCCGGTATGTAACGGAGCACGTTTAAAGAAAGAGAGTCTGCATTTTAAGATTGATGGAAAAAATATTTTTGAAGTCTCGGAAATGGACATCAGCAGTATCAAACAATGGTATACTGATCTTGAAGACCGTTTAAGCGAAAGACAAAATACCATCGCCAAGGAAATCCTGAAAGAAATCCGGGCCAGGCTGGGCTTTTTGAGTGATGTAGGCTTGAATTACCTTTCCCTGGACAGAACGGCCCGTACCTTGTCTGGAGGAGAAGCTCAGCGGATCCGTCTGGCTACACAAATTGGCTCGCAGCTGATGAATGTGATGTATATTCTTGATGAACCAAGTATAGGTCTGCATCAGCGGGACAATGAGCGTTTGATCCATGCCTTGAAAAACCTGCGGGACCTGGGCAATACGGTATTGGTTGTAGAACACGATAAAGATATGATTCTGGAAGCCGATCACGTGATTGATGTTGGTCCTGCCGCTGGTGTCAGAGGAGGTCAGATCGTTGCACAGGGAACTCCGGAACAGATTCTTAAGTCAAACACCCTGACTGCTGCATACCTTAACGGACAGAAGAAAATAGAGGTGCCTAAAAAACGCAGAAAAGGAACCGGACATAAATTATCTATTATCAAAGCCAGCGGACATAACTTAAAAGATGTTTCTGTAGATTTTCCATTAGGTAAGTTCATTGCCGTTACCGGGGTATCCGGAAGTGGAAAATCCAGTTTAATTACAGAAACATTATATCCGATCCTAAACCATCACTTTTTCCGGGCTAAGAAACATCCTCTTCCCTATGAAAAGATCAATGGATTAAAGGAAATAGATAAAGTAATAGAAATAGATCAGGCGCCTATCGGAAGAACACCGAGGTCTAACCCATCTACTTATACAGGGGTGTTTTCAGACATCAGAAACCTGTATGTTCAATTGCCGGAGGCGAAGATCCGGGGGTATAAGCCCGGACGTTTCTCTTTCAATGTGAAGGGCGGCCGTTGCGAAACCTGCCAGGGTGCAGGAATGAAGGTGATCGAAATGAACTTTCTTCCTGACGTACAGGTTCCCTGCGAAGAATGTGGTGGCAGAAGATACAACCGGGAAACACTGGAAGTCCGTTACCGTGGAAAATCCATCAGTGATGTGCTTGATATGAGTATTGAAGAGGCTTGCGACTTTTTTGAAAATATGCCGGCCATTTACCGTAAAATCAAAACGCTTAAAGATGTCGGTCTGGGTTATATTACACTCGGTCAGTCTTCAACAACCCTGTCTGGGGGAGAAGCACAACGGGTAAAACTCGCTACCGAATTGTCTAAGAAAGATACCGGAAGAACTTTTTATATCCTTGATGAACCAACAACAGGCCTTCATTTTGAAGATATTAATGTACTGCTTGGTGTATTAAATGAATTGGTGGAGAAGGGAAATACGGTACTGGTCATTGAGCACAACCTGGATGTGGTGAAAGTAGCAGACTGGGTCATCGATCTGGGTGAAGAAGGTGGTGCAGGTGGAGGAAAAATTATTTTTGAAGGTACTCCCGAAGGACTCATCCAAAACCCGATCAGCTTAACAGGGAAATTTCTTAAAAAGGAAATGGAGGCCTGAGATGAAAATGGACCTGAACAATTACCTGCCAGACAGATCTGCACCTGAAAGCCTGAAAGACCAGCCTGCCTGTCAATTGGTAAAGCCCTCGGCCATCAGGAAGATCTTTAAAGCCAGGCCGTTGTTCAGTCATAAGGGGACCTATGGACATGCCCTGATCCTTGCGGGTGCAGAACAGACCATGGGAGCTGCTATTTTAAGCGCTAAAGGATGTCTTTATGCTGGAGCGGGTCTTACAACTCTGTCCATACCTGAAAGCGGTTTAACGGCTTTAAATACGTGCCTGCCTGAAATTATGTACCTCGATAGAAAGATTGCAGCTGAAGATTCCGGACTGAAAGCTTATCAGGCCATTGCCATTGGTCCGGGCCTGTCCACAGTTACGGCCAGTCTTGAACTTTTAACCCATTTGCTTGAGCAGAAAAAGTCATTGATTATTGATGCTGATGCTTTAAATCTTTTAGCTGCACATCGGGAATGGATTCCCAGGATTCCTTCGGGCAGTATACTCACTCCACATATGAAGGAGTTTGATCGTCTTTTTGGTGAGCATAATACCTGGTTTGAGCGTTTGAATACAGCAGTTAAAAAAGCAAAAGAACTGAATTGCCTGATCCTGCTGAAGAATCAGTATACATTTGTGGTGAATGAGCAAGGGAAAATATGGATCAATACAACTGGTAATCCGGCTATGGCTCAGGGAGGAATGGGGGATGTGCTGACCGGGATTCTTGCAGCCTACAGGGCACAGGGGTACAGTAATGAAGAAACTGCACTACTAGGTTGTTATTTTCATGGGTTCTCCGGAGATAGCTTAGCAGAAAAATATTTTAACGTCACTGCATCGCAGGTAGCCGAACATTTACCGGAAGTTGTTAAAAAAGCAATTTTTAGATAGAGACCCCACCCATAACGATCATTTGATTCATGGTCGGGCTTACACTTCCACCACGTTTTTCCAAGGTAACAGCAAAGGCCTGTGCACCGCTGATCTCCTTCATGTTGATCAAAATATGCGCGGTATCTGGTTTTACATCAAACACCCCAAGATCTACGGGCTTACCATTAACCAGGGCCCAAAGCTGGTACTGATGACTCTGATCATTTGCAGGTAAAGCCATTTTAGAATTGTCGACCATAACGTGCTTGCCAGTCGTATGCCAATAAACAATCATCTTAGCTGCAGGATCCATTTTTGTACCGGCAAGTTTTACGGTTTTCCAATTTGGATCGGTAGGCATATCTGCTAGTTTTTGCAGGTCTGCTGTATTTTGTTTCATATAGCCTACTGTAGCTGCAAAGCTTTGATTTTGTCTGTTCAACGCCAGAATTTGGTTTTGTGCATTGCTGAGTTCGTGGTGAGCGGAATACAAAGCGACCAGGCTGATCAGCAACAAAGCTGCACAAGCTGCCAGAGCTATTCTTAAGGATCTGATCCTGGAATCATATGCCGCAGTAACCAGAGGTGCCTGAACGGGTTCGGTAACTGTTTTTTCGGTTATTGCTGTTGGAAGGGAGGGTGCTTCTCCGGGAGTTTTCAGCACTTCAATAGCCGATAAAATCTTTAAATCCAGGCCTTCGGAAGGAAGAACAGCATTGCTCATAGCATAAGTTTCCATCGCAATTTCTATAGCCTCAATCTCCTTTCTGATCTCGGCATACTTTGCAGCCATATCTTCCACCTCCCGTTGCTCTTCAGCCGACAGCTGACCGAGAACGTAAAGTTCAAGTATGCCCGATTCTATATATGCTCTAACCTCTTCCACTTTAATTAAAATTCTTTCTTAACTCCATGATCGCCATTCTGATCCGGGTCTTCACTGTCCCCAATGGCAAATCCAATTCCTCTGCCGCTTCAACATGTGTATACCCCCTGAAATAGACCATGTCCAGGACATGTTTAAATTCAGGTTTTAATGCGGTAACCAGATCTTTTAAACCCAGGATATCTGCATTAAAGGTTACTTTTGATTGCGCGTCGATAAAATCTACGTTATTTTCTATATCTTGGTTTTTACTGGTATTTCTAAAGTCTTTAGACCTAACCTTATCGATTGCCAGATTGCGGGCAATATTCATCATCCAGGTAAATAAACGACCTTTTGATGCGTCATATTGCTCTGCAGAATTCCATATTTTGACAAAGGTTTCCTGTAAAAGATCCTCGGCAATTTCCTGTTGCAGGACAATTCTGGAGATAACCCCCAGTAAGGCTCCTGAATACATATCATAAAGTGCCTGTACAGCAATGGTCTCCCTGCTTTTAAGGGCAAGGACCAAATCTTCTTCAGACAATGATATTTTCTTCGAGGGTGCCAAACGGTTACTAATATAGTGATTCTATAACAAGGAGAAAATATTATTTGTTTTGGAGTTTAAAAACTAAACTCAGAAATCAAATAAGTGTTTTTCTGCATGATAAGAAGACCGTACCAGCGGGCCGCTTTCTACATATCTTAAACCTTTAGCTAAACCAATTTCTTTGTATTTTGCAAATTGATCCGGATGGATCCAGTCTACAACGGGATGGTGATTTTTAGTAGGCTGTAAATACTGACCAAGGGTCAGGATATGAACTCCATTGGCAACCAGATCATCCATGGCTTCAAAAACATCTTCTTCCGTTTCGCCAAGGCCAAGCATAAT
>Ga0163161_10003491_pt1 | contig 11010 bp, 11 predicted proteins | sample S45metaG_FD_129847 | JGI IMG/M metagenome (GOLD analysis project Ga0163161, IMG submission 129847) | Switchgrass rhizosphere microbial communities from Kellogg Biological Station, Michigan, USA - S4-5 metaG | ecosystem: Host-associated > Plants > Roots > Rhizosphere > Soil | place: USA... | reverse complement strand
TTATTCGTTCGGGCGGCAGGGTGCGAATAACGATGCAGCTGGCTCAGGCAGTTACGGATCGAAATGTGTGGGCTAACACTTACGAGCGTGATCTTAGCGATGTCCTTGAGCTGCAAAAAGAAGTCGCAAAAGACATTGTAAGCGAGGTGAGAGTACAGCTTTCGCCTCAGGAGCAGATGATGTTCGGCAACGTAGGCCCGGTCAATCCCGAGGCTTTCGACGAGTATCTTCGCGGACAGTTTTACCTCCGCAGCCAAACCAAAGTAGACAACGACGCTGCGATACGAGCTCTCGAGCATGCTGTGGCGCTCGATAATAGCTTTGCCCCAGCTCACGCCGAACTCTCACAAGCCTATGTCTGGAAGCTTTTCCTGTTCAGTCCCGAAGATAAGCATCTCTCGGAAAGGGCTTTTGTGTCGGCGGAAAAAGCTCTCTCGCTCGATCGTAATCTGGCTGTCGCTTATCTGGCCCGCGGCCGCTTGCTTTGGACACCAGCTAATCATTTTCCTCACGAAAAAGCGATACAGGAGTTTCGCCGAGCGCTCGAGCTAAATCCCAATTTAGACGAGGCGCGAAACCAACTTGCCCTGGTGTATTGTCACGTCGGAGCTTTTGATCATGCTCTTGAGCAATCGCGCAAAGCGATTGAAACCAACCCCGGCAATGCCCTCGCGCAATTTCGTATAGGACAGACCTTGAATTTCCAAGGCAAGTACAAGGAGGCACTCGTCGTTCTGCGAGGCATACCGCAAGACGCGAACCCTGCACTAGTAGGACATCAGATCGCTTGGTCCCTTTTCAACCTCGGTAAAGCGGAAGAGGCGTCGGCCGTCCTTAAGGACCTGTTAAGGGATCATCCTGAAGACAGCGGGGGCGTTTTTACAAGTGTTCAGGCGGTTTTGGCTGCGTCAAAAGGGAACAAACAGTTGGCAAAGGAAAATATCAGACTTGCGATCGAAAAAGGAAGAGGATTCGGTCATTTTCATCATACTGCTTATCACATTGCTTGCGCCTATGCTCTTTTGAACATGCCCGAAGAGGCGAACAAATGGCTGGAGATGGCGGCGGATGACGGGTTTCCTTGCTACCCGCTGTTCGAAAGTGATCATAATCTGAATAATCTCCGAAACAGCGCGCAGTTTATCGCCTTTATGGCAAAGCTCAAGGAACAATGGACACGGTACCAGTCGGCGGTCTGACAATTCGAGGGCGAAATGTTCTTCTTCAGCGCTCTTAACAAATTATGAAATTCGCACGGTATACGTTTTTGATCGCAGGGATCTATGGCCTGCTCGCTCTCGTGCCGCACTATTTTGCTGAGAACTCGATCGGCCATGATTATCCCCCGGCGGTGACTCATCCGGAATACTTCTACGGTTTTGTGGGCATGGCTGCAGTTTTCCAATTGGTATTTTTGGTGATCGCCACTGATCCCGTCCGATACGGCCCGTTGATACTTGTATCCATTTTGGAAAAGCTCAGCTTTGGCATACCGGCACTGATCCTGCACTTTCAGGGAAGGATCGCGCCGCCGTTATTTCTGGGCGGTATGATCGATCTGGTTCTATGCGCTCTATTTACCGTCAGCTATTTGACGCTTCGCAGATCTGAGAGAACCTAGACAACATCCTCTCGAGTGACGCCTTGGAGTTCCATAATAAGATCTGGGCCATAAACTTTAGCCGGCGTTTGATAGCCCGGCTGAAAATTACCGTCGAGTATCTTTTGAACGATTTTTAGCGCCGCGTGGGCCGTGACGTCATAGCCTTCAGGGGTCTTCATCCGAGATTCAACTCGATTGCCGTTTCGGTCGGAGGCTTCGCCCCAAAGGTACATTTTTCCCTTGGCTCGCTGTTCGTCGGTTGGACCGCCGGGCGGGATCTGTTTTTGGAGATAATCCTGGACCGGTTTTGCGGCAAGCAGCCAACCTATAAAGCGGCTCGCTTTTAACACTCGCAGATTATTTCCCGGCACTACTGTAAACACCTCAATATTCGGAATTTCCGTCGAGCGATAAGCCGTCGCGATGTCGCCCCAGGGGATCGTTGTTCCGAGCTTTGTAACCTCGCCAAAGTCGATCTCCTGCGATTTCCACGCTGCGGGAACCCGCACGATCTTGCCATCTTTGCGGATCGCACCGCCGCGGTTGATGTTCATCAGGATCGTCGATTGCGTGCCATGAGAGATGCCTCCGGTTCCGTAGAACGCGAGTGTCAGTCGGGTCGCCGTCGGCAATCGGTTTTTCAAATGGACCGCAAGACAGTCGCTAGGAACAACGTCAAACCCAACGCCGGGCATCAGCATCACGCCCGCATCCTTCGCCTGTTTATCAAGTGCGGCGCAAGCCTCAAATACCGTAAGCTCGCCGGTGATGTCAGTGTAATGTTTCTTTGTTTTCAGGCACGCCTCGACCATCGGCTGTGACGTCACCGAAAACGGTCCGGCGCAGTGCACGACCATGTCGACTTCCTGAAGTGTGTTCTCGATTCGATATCCTTCGTCGAGGGAAAAGACACGATAGTCGAGATGGTATTTCTTCGCGACTGATTCCACCGCGATGGAATTTCGCCCGGCTACGATCGGTTTCATCCCACGCTCGACCGCGTAACGCGTCACCAATTCGCCCGTGTAACCGTTCGCTCCGTAGATGAGAAAGCTATTTGGCATATACAACCATCCTACGACAAAATCTCCTGCACGCGTCCTACCTGGCCGTCTTCAAGCCTTACCTTTATTCCATGAGGGTGGTTAGCAGAATTGGTGAGAAGATCCTTTACGACGCCAGTTGTTCGTTTGCCCGTTCGTTGATCCTGTTTGAGGACGATCGCAACGCGCATGCCTGGCTTTATGTTCTTTCGTTCCCGGTTTGGCATAAGATCGCACTAGGCTTCCTCAAGCATTCTCTTTAGCAAAACTAGTTGTCCCAAATGATACGAATTATGAACGGCCACCAGCAGCGCCTCGCGGAGCAGGGTCTGTCCTTCACCCCATGGAAACGGCTCATAGAGGTCGTCTTTCTTGTCTTTAACGAGTGCCTGCATGGCTTTCAGATCTTTCAATACCTGCTTGACCGATGCCTTCCAATCGCTTTTCGTGCCGTCTTTTTTTGGCCAGTAACCATCCGGCCAATCAGGCGATCTGTGCTTCGCATCGCGGCTGAATTCAAGGATGTCCCATTGCGCGATCCTGACATGCTCAAGCAGCTGCCATGCCGCATGCGGCGAGTCACCAACATGCTCATTTATTTTGTCCAGCGGAAAATCCTTGAGCGCCGATTCAAGGTCGAGGTGCGCCGACTTTCCTTCGAGAAGTTCAAGAATGTGTTCGCGCAGGGCTTTTTGAGGGTCCATAGGTTCTAAAACAAAGTGAGCTCTTTCGCTTGACCGTTCTTCAGCTTACTTAAGAATCGCTCTCGGCTGATGTCTTTAGCTCCGAGAGCTTTCATATGCGGAGTCATCACCTGGGCATCGAGCCATGTCGAACCTCGCGTACGAACGTGATCGATCAAAAAAAGAAGGGCGAGCTTCGAAGCATTCGGCTCCCGATAAAACATGCTCTCGCCGCAAAATACGCCGCCGGCGTCCACACCATAAAGCCCGCCGACCAGGCTGCCCTCGGCATCCCAAGCCTCAACGCTGTGAGCCATTCCTGCATCGTGCAGCTCACGATACGCTCGAATAAAATCCTTCGTTATCCAGGTGCCGCCCTGGTCAGGGCGCTTTGTCCCGGAACAATTTTTGATCACCTCACGAAACGCATTGTCGATTGTAAAGGTGAAGAGCCCCTTCCGCTGTTCTTTTGCCAGACTGCGAGGGATCTTCAGCTCATCAAACTCGAGCACCGCGCGTTTTTCAGGACAGAACCACGGCAGCGGCACCCCGTTTATGTACCACGGGAAAATGCCGTTGCGATAGGCATTGCGCAGGTTTTCGACCGTCAGCGGAACGTCAAAGGCGACGATGTCATGCGCGTAATACATGTAGTCTCCGACCGGCACCCACTCGGGAAAATCGTAAGTACGCGGATCTGGAAATGCCGTAGAAAACATTTTCGGAACAAATTCTATCGAGATTTGTGTAAGTTACACAACAGATAGCGGAGGCGTCCTTACATGAAAAAAATCATCTACGAGATATTTACGAACCGGTTAGGAAACATACTGGCGATCTCAAATCTTGCGCTGATAGCCGTAACCGCGTCTGGAATTGCGTTGAAGCTTGGACTCTTTACCTGGATGTTCCTTTCATTTCTACTTAATCTACCGGCACAGTTCACAGCTGCGATCTTACTTAACACTTCACCGGTCTCGTACTATCAAATGCTTTCCGGTACGCCGCATTATGCCGCGAGCACTCTCGTTTTTGTCTATTTACAGTGGGTAGGGATAGGCTGGTTCGCCCGAAGGATATCCGAGTCGATCCAGCCACATCTGTCTAAACTGCTTTAAGCTTCCATTTGCCTCGCCGAAAGAGCATTGCGGCTACAACTGCGAGCACGGAAAACGAGATGGTGATCGCCCAAAATACGCCATACGGCCCTAAGCCGAATTCATACGCCAGAGCATAGGCGAGCGGTATCTCGAAAAGCCAGAAAACACAAAAGTTAAGCCAGGTCGGAGTCCACGTGTCACCCGCTCCGTTAAATGCTGTTTCGAGTACCATCCCTATCGCGTAAAAGAAGAATCCATACGCGATGATCCGCAACGCATCCGTTGCGTACTGCAGCTCCTCGGGTTCTGTCGCAAAAATTCCTGCGATCGAGCCGGCAAACACAACGAACAAAATGCCGATCGATGTTTGAACGATGACGTTATAAAACGCCGCCGTCCAAACCGCCCTTTCCGAACGTTCCGGTTTTCCGGCGCCGAGGTTTTGCCCGACAAGTGTCGCAGCTGCGTTTGCTAAACCAACCGATGGAAGTAGGGCAAAGATCACGACCCGAATACCTATCTGATATCCGGCGATCGCCTGAACCCCGAAACCGGTTATGACCCGGACCAAGCCGATCCAGCTGGCCGTTTGAATAAAGAATTGCAGGACGCCGGGAGCGGAAACCTTGATCAGTTTCCACAATCGGGCCGGATCCATCTTCCAGTGATAAGCGTGGATCGTAAATCGCTTCTCAGCGAAAAACAGTTTGTACGACGCGAACAAAACGCCGAGTCCACGGCCGAGAGTGGTCCCTACCGCCGCACCGGTTACACCGAGCTGCGGAAAGATCCACAATCCGAAAATGAAACATGGCGCTAGTATTACGTTCATAATGTTCGCGAACCACAGAACGCGCATTGCTATAGCCGCATCGCCCGCTCCGCGAAAGATCGCGTTCAGCATGAACAAGAACATTACGACGACGTTACCGCCGAGCATTATCCGCGTAAACGCAGTTCCTTCTGCGACGATGCTCTCGTCCGCGCCCATTAATCTAAGGAAATTCGGCGCAAAGATCACACCTATCCCACCCAGCACCAATGAGGCAAAAGCACCGAGATACAATGAATGCGTTGCAGCTTTTGCCGCACCTTCTGTATCCTTCTCGCCGATGCGCCGCGCTACAGTTGCAGTCGCACCTATGCTCAGACCGATAGCCACCGAGTAGATGAGATACATCATCGATTCGGTGATGCTTACAACAGCGACCGCGCTCGAACCCAGCCTCGACACATAAAAGATATCGACAATGGCGAAAAGGCTTTCCGCCATCATCTCTATGATCATTGGTACGGCGAGGATGAAGATCGCAACGCCGAGCGAACCGGTGGTAAAGTCACGATTTGTTCCCCATACGGCCTCGCGCAGTATTGACCAGAAAGAATTATCTATCGCCGTCTCCGCAGACGGCGCATTAACATCAAAAGACATAAATACTGACCCCTAGAACAAAATTACTCGCACGAAATGTGCAGGGTGTGCTGTCTTTCTAATATGAGAGACACGAAAGACGCGCAGAGAATGTTGCGGAGATAATTAGCGGGTGGCCTTCATAATAAACAGGACTATATCACAGACAAATAACGAAATGAAAATAAAAAAAACGCTTGTATAGTTTGCTAAGCGGTTATTACGCTCGGCAGTGAAAAAATTTGCGGGGACGCCGCGAAAATTTTACTAGAGGTTTCATGTTCCAATTTTATTCAAAAGGTCTGCCAGTAATTATTGTCGTCATCGCTTGTGCCGGATTTGCTTATTCGCAAAGGATCAAAGCAGTGCCCGATCCCGATTCCGCCGGCGTTCTGACCGTGAAAAAAGCCGGCAGCGATCTTCCGTCAGGCGATCTTGCGGACAAGGTCGAGAAAGACGGCTCCGGCAAATCTACGCTGAGAATGTCAGCGGATAAACGCTATGAGGCGTCAGTGTTTTGTGTCGCTTCGGGATCTGCGGAGGTGACGGACTGCGTACACCGAGTCTTTATTACCGATCTGCAGTCGGAAGACGAATATGAGATCGTCGGCGAAGAGCTTTTCATCGAGGCTGGGCGTCTTATCGACAACCTTAAATGGATCAATAACCACACCATCAGCTACGAGCGTTGGGCTGGACCTCACTTCGGGCATCGATACGTTGTCGACATTCAAACGAAAAAACAAACTGGAGCTTTTGCCTTGTCCGATCAATGAGATAAGCGCGATGGAGAAGGAACTTCCATTTGAGCCTAAAGCGTTTGGCCGGAATTATCCGTAAGTCCCAAACGTTTCAGCAACGCCTTAAATCGCGGTTCACCTCTAAGCTTGTCAAAATTGGGATTCGCGTTGATAAGAACGATCCAGGGACATCGTTCGTCGGCAGCTTTCTCCAGCCAGCTTAACGATTGGGGTGTTTTGCCAAGTGCTGCATCCAGTTCGGCAAACAAAATAGGAGTTACATGTTGTTTCTGTGACCGCTCGGTTGTCTTCTCGAGCCATTTTCGCATTGCTGCAGTAGACCCTGATTCCTCGTTCGCTTTGTCGAGAACTTCCGCTAATTCCGTATCGCCCTGCAGTTCCAACGATCTTGCGAATTCCTGGATGGCTTCTTTGTCCCGTCCGGTCGCCTCATTTAACTCTGCGAGCTTGTAGTGAGCTCCCCAGAAGTTCTCGTCCAGGTCGAGGGTTGCATTCAGTTGACTTCTGGCTTGCTCGTATTGGCGGCTGTAGAAGAGAATTCTGCCCATGTTCGCATTGATCGGAAGCGAGAGCGGATCGAGCTGTTGCGCCAGTCTGATCTCCCGCAAACTTTCATCAAAACGGCCCTGGTTAGCCAAAGACAGCGCGTACCAGTGATGCGCCGTGGCGTAGTTGGGTTCGAGCGCAATAGCTGTCTTGTATTCACTTTCGGCCTCCTGCCAATTCCAGTCATGATCAGATTCGACGTACGCAAGTGAACAGTGCGGTTCCGCCAACTTGTCGTCGATCTCGATTGCTTTTAGCGCTGCCTCCTTCGCCTTCGGCACTACTATTTCTGCCGGCATCATGTCGTAGGAATAAAGCATTGCGTAGCAGTCAGCTATCCCGGCATAGGCCAAAGCATAGTTCGGATCCGCTTTTATCGCCTGCTGGAAATACTCGATTCCTTTCGTCAGTCCTTCCTGCGTTCTCTTGTTCCAGTAATAGCGTCCCTTTAGATAAAGCTGATAGGCGTCGGTGTTTTGCGTTGGGCGCCTTGAAACGTCCGTCCCGTTTTCTGCACTGAGCTTGATCCTGAGCTTTTCCGCCAGGCCTAGAGCTATTTCGTCCTGCAAGGCAAAAACATCCTTAAGAGCTCGATCATTTGTATCGCTTGCCCAGACTACCCGCCCATCGTCCGTGCTGAGAAGACGCACGGACAGCCGTACCGATTCACCGTCCTTGCGAACACTGCCTTCCAAAACAGCCGCAACCCCCAGCTGTTTGCCGGCGCCGACCGGATCGTCCTGCAGGTTTGTGAAATGTTTGGACGCGCTCGGCGAGATAACCCTCAGGCCATCGATCTTTGAAAGGGAGTTAGTAAGGCTTTCGGTCACCCCCGAACTGAAATACTCGTCAGACGCGTCACCCGACAGATTCTTGAGCGGCAAAACGGCGACCGATCGAATGGATGACACGCTCGTCTCCGAGGAATTTAATTTGCCCCGGAAAATAACGAACGCGGCAACGGCTAAGCCCACGACAACAATTAACGAAAGCTTAAAGGCGTGCCTCGAAGCGTAATTCCAAAACCGGGGGACAGCGATGGGCGTTTCGGGGACCAGTGAACTGCGGATGTTTTCTGTCCTGGCCAAGCCGCCTTCACCTTCGTCATCGAGTTCAACATCTTCGTTGACCGCGCTAAGCCTGAATCGCCTGGCGACCTCTATCTCATTCGTTCCTTCAAATTCCTTGACCGGAGCCGTAAATCGATAACCCCTCTTTGGGACCGTCTCAATAAACCCCGACCCGTCATCGAGTGTGCCGAGGGCCTTTCTCAGAGCCGAAATGTGGACCGTTAGATTGACCTCTTCGACGAAGCTCCCATGCCAAACGCGCTCCAAAAGATGGTCTTTATCGACAAGATGTCCGCTTTTTTCAACGAGAGCGACCAGCGTGTCGAAAGTTCGGGGCGGAAGAGGGATCGGGCGATCCTCGCGTATCAGTAAGCGCTCAGTCGGTTCCAGGCGGAATTTTCCAAATTCGTAATAGATGGTTTTGCCGACATTCATGGGCTTAGGAAAAAATTTGGGAAATCTTTAGCTTTTCTAAAAGACTTTTCTTTTGTCCCCGCATTATATTCCCCCCGTGTTTCGCATTCAATGAATTTTTGACCAATGGTAAATCGTCGACAGGCAGTGAAATGAAAACCCATATTCGGCGAACGGCGCTGACTATCGAATTTGAACAGGTCTATCGAGGCAGCCGCAAACGCGCGTTTTTGCCTTGTGAAGAGTGTGAACGCGAGAATGCCCGGCTGTCGCTTGCGGATGCGATTTGGCTGCTTAGGGGCGTCCTCGCACATATCGAAAGCTGGGCGACAAACGAAAGCGAATCGGAGGTCTGCCTGTTTTGTTTGTGCGGCAGAGCGCTCGAAATTGAAAAGGAAAAGGAGTTGTAGTTATGAGAATCACAACCAGATCTACAGAAATCATTTTACTGGCTGCCCTGGCCATTTCAACGCCATTTGCGACTGCACAGTTCCCGATCCCGAAAATAAAGATACCCAAAACTCCCACGCCAGTCACGACACCCGCTCCAACGTCGCAGTCATCCGCGGTGACAAGCGGTGGTGTCACTCCACCAGGATCTGCGGTCAATAACCAGGCCCCATCGAGCGGGCCGTTGATACCACCGACCTCAGTTAATATGCCGTCGATCCAGATCACGCTTCGGACCCAGCGGGACTACTATCGAAACGGCCAGCGCGACCAGGAAACCTGGAGTTGGGTTCCGAAAATTGTGTATCGAGTCAATGGGCCGATCACGGCGGGGGGCCAGCTCTTGGTCGAGTTCACTTTGCCGTCGGGCAAACCCTGGGTCAAGCTGAACTGCAACACAAAAGAAACCAAAGAGGGTTACTGGTGGGAAACCGAATGCGGGGCAAATACCTCAGAGATCAAAGACGAAGAAGCGACGATCGAAACGGGCATCGCAGGTTTCAAGATCGATCTGAAAAATGAGCTTGAGGGAACCAATAAAACGTTATTCAGCGGCAAGTTCAAGGTGGGTAAGTTTCATGTCGGCGTCGTCGACCTGCCAAAGTTCAAGAACAATTTCTCTTACTATGTCGATTACGACTGGAATCTGCCGATAGGCTACATCTACGACTACGACAACATGGACCACAGGGCGGGTTATCCGCCATCCAAGACAGAAGGACGACTCACTTTTGTGACCTGGTTCAAAGGTACGCCGGACCTGATGAACTTCGGCAAGCACGTCGCCTATTTGTACTATCAGGGCAAGCAGGTGGCCGACAGTACGGGCGGCGATAAATACGGGGCCGAGGGATGTCAGGTGGAAGATGCGCCATCCGAGGACTCACCTTATACATATTGCCGCCACTATTTCACCGTTAACGCCACCGTTTGGGACAAGCAAGCCGAATATCATCCCATGGACTTTCCAATGTACAAAAATCCCGGTGAATATGAGATCAAGGTCCTCGAGAACGGTAAATTGGTCCGCACCGCAAAGTTCACCATGGGCCTCGGAGGAAAACTGATCGATACCGGAATTGGTACACAGAGCGGGCTAGGAACGGGGCGCATCGTTATCCCCGTGCAAGTGCTGGGCGATCAGGATGGACAATGGGACAAAAATGCTTGGAAAACCGAAGCATTTTATCAGCATCCGCTGACCGGGTTCACCGCTCCGTAGCAAAGCAACGCGTAAGACAGCGTGCATCGCAAGAGCGCAATTCGGTAGTGCCAAGGGGCAGAGGATCGCTTAGGACAGCCAGGCCTAGAAGGCTGACGCAACCCATAGGAACATATGAAAACCTCAATTCTCCTTACAACGACATTTATCATCCTGCTACTTGCTATCAGTTCGTGGGCGCAAAGCACGACTTTTACCTATCAGGGCAAACTTACCGACAGTTCGCTGCCCGCAAGCGGTATTTACGACTTTCAATTTATTCTCGTCGGTGGTTCGCCGCTTGGGCAGGTCGGTCCGACCTTGGTACGCACTGGGACGACGGTCACAAACGGTGTCTTCACTGTTCAGCTTGATTTTTCGACAGGCAACAATAACCCGTTGGTGTTGGGCAACGGCGTGTTACTTCGCATCGGCGTGAAACGACCGGCCGATGCCGGGTTTACCACACTCACCCCTGATGAGCCGATAACTTCCGCGCCTTATGCTATGCGTTCTGTGGCAGCACTGTCCGCCGATTCTTTATCGACGGAGTGTGTTTTGTGCGTGACAGACGCCCATATACAGTCGCTGGACGGCGGCAAAGTCACAGGAACTGTCGGCAGCGCGTTGGTTGCGAGCACAGTAACTGGAGTTGTGTCGATAGCCAACGGTGGTACAGGCAGCACAGCCAAAAATTTTGTCGACCTTACATCCGACCAATCAAATAT
>Ga0163161_10003488_pt1 | contig 11021 bp, 7 predicted proteins | sample S45metaG_FD_129847 | JGI IMG/M metagenome (GOLD analysis project Ga0163161, IMG submission 129847) | Switchgrass rhizosphere microbial communities from Kellogg Biological Station, Michigan, USA - S4-5 metaG | ecosystem: Host-associated > Plants > Roots > Rhizosphere > Soil | place: USA: Michigan... | reverse complement strand
CTGCTCGGGACCGAATACCTCGGTGCCGGCTGGTATGACGTCGCTGTGCCGCTCTTTCTGCAGGCTGTTGACGTCAACAAGAAAGGATGGCATTCGTACTACGGTTTGGGATCGGCGTACAGCAATCTTAAAATGAGCAAGAAAGCGATCGAGGCACTAAACAAATCGATCGAACTAAATCCGCTGAACGCTAAAAGTTTCTTGAGATTGGGTGGTGAGTACGCGAAAGATAAGGCGACACTGAACGACGCGGTGAAAGCTTTTCAGGAAGCAGTCAAGGTCGATGCGGTGGCGGCCCCTGAAGCATACGTGGGCCTCGCCAACGTGTTTTCGCATCTTGAGCGATACCGTGAAGCGGCGGACGCCCTCGAAGGGTATCTGAAGGTTGCTCCTGATATAAAGAATACCAGTGCTATCGAACAGAAGATCAAGGAATTACGTAAGAAAGCCCAAAACGTTACCGCGCGGCCTTCGTAGACCCCGCATAGAGCCCGTATTAGCTGTTGCAAGTGATGGCGGCTCATTTCCGGCCTGTTTTTGAATGAATAGCCTTGGCAGCGATCGAGGCTTGCCCAACCGCTGCGGCGATCGTGGGCGCCTCGGGATTCGCGGCGTCGCCGATGGCATAGATGTTGGCGAGATCGGTCTTGCAATTCCCGTCGATAGTGATGTATCCGGCCCGATCCATCGCGATCTGGGCTCGAAACAGTTCAGTGTTCGGAATGACCCCAGCGCGGATCAGGACCGCGTCAGCGGCCAGCGTTCGCCGCGAGCCCGTTTTGATGTCTTCCAGCTCGACAGATGTCACAATTTCGTCGCCGCTAATGCCCACCACCCTCGTCTCCGTCAAGAATTCTATTTTGTCCTTTCGTGACGCCTCGTCCAGGAAACTTTGCCGCGCGGTGAACACGTCGCGGCGATGAATGACAACAACCTTTTCGGCCATATCAGATAGGACCAGTGCGTTCTCAAGGGCCGCGTCGCCGCCGCCAACTATGACGACGCATTTGCCGGCGACCTCATTTCGCTGTTTCGCCCCCGAAGAAAGGACACCTCGGCCGACGAATTTCCGCTCACCCGGAATATCAAGCGCCCTTCGCCGCACACCTGTCGCAATGATGACCGCTCTTCCGCTGTATCTTATTCCATCAGCTGTGGTTATGGTCTTGCGAGCAAGATCGGCTTCGACGATCGCGGCATCCATGACTCGATCGGTCCCAACGAGATGTCGCACGAAAATATCTCGCATCTCGCGGCCGTCTGCTGCTTCGACACCGAGATAGTTTCTGATCGGGTTGAATATACGAAGGAGTTGGCCACCCAACTCGGCTTCCTTCTCGATGAGCACGGCCGCCATGCCGAGGTCGATGCACCACTGCAGAGCGGAAAGTCCGGCAGGCCCTCCGCCGGCGATCACAACATCGAAATTGGCCTTTTTTTCCATCAATTACAGGGCATTCCGCTTCCCGAAAATCCCTGTTTTTGTCAACGAATTCTGCCACATTTTGTCACTTTTGGGATGGAGGGGAGCGATAGTCGGCCGGCGAACCAACAAAACTGCCATTTCAGCCTTTATTTTGGGCATGATGAGCAATTTTATCATTTATCGCTTCTTCCGCACCTGCTGGCACCGGTCTTGCATTTCCAGTTCCGTTGATATTGGGCGTTTTTCCAAAAAAGAACGCTGCCATCGAGTCAGATCCACTTTCCTTTTGAGTTTCATCGAACCAATATGAGATTAGAACTTGAATCCGAAGCCAATGCCCCTGTCGCCGTTTTGGACGAAAGCACGGAATTCCATTCCGAAAAGCCTTCCGATGATCCTGCACCGCTTCTGAAGAAAGGCATCGCCGCCGCTCAAAAAGGCGACCGCGAACATGCCCGCGAACTTCTCGCGCGTGCCGCCGATCTCGACCCCGCAAGCGAGGACGCATGGATGTGGCTAGCGTCAATCAGCGAATATCCCGAAGAATTGCTGGCATTCCTGAGCAAGGTCCTCCTAATAAACCCGGACAATCAGCGGGCGGGTGAGTGGCACGCCGCGACGCGATCGCTCCTCGCAAAGACATTTGTCCAGCGTGGCATCGCCGCTCACAACGAAGGTGACCCGGAACTGGCGAATTCTTGCTTTGACCAGGCGCTCGGCCATGACGACAAGTGCGCCGTTGCGTGGTTCTGGAAGGCCGCGGCCGCGTCTGCTGACGAACAAAAGATCGAATACCTCGAACGCGCGATCGAGCTTGATCCTAGTAGCGAGGCTGCACAACAGGCGCTGGCGTCGCTCAAGCCGCCAACTCACGAGGCAAATATCGAAGAAGCGAAATGGGCCGCGGTTGCCGGTAAGCGTGACGACGCCTTGGAGATACTCGACGAGGTTCTCGCAAACGGACACGGTACCGCCGAAGCGTGGGTGCTGCGTTCGCATCTGTCCGTAAGCCTCGATGACAAGATCGACTCGCTCGAAAAAGCCCTCGCTCTAGAACCGGACAATCAGTTCGCCCGGGCAAGCCATGATTTCCTGACAGCAACTGTCCGCGACGTGGCGGAGGAACAGTCGGTGGAACAGGACGCGGCCGGCGATCAAGCGGAGTTCGACGAGCAGGTTGAATCCGTTGATCAAACCGCGGTCGAACCGATTGACGAACCAGCATCTGAGGGCTGCGCCATTGAGGAGGTATTCGTCTCGCCTGTCCAAGAAATTGATCAGAACGATCTGACGGTCGCCAATGTTCCTGGATCTCCCTTCGACGAGACAGTCGACGATGTCGCGGCAACGGAGGCATGGGCACCGGTCTATAAGCCTTTCGTCGAAGAACTGGTAAATGCTTACGAGGCCGTCATCGAGGAACCTGCGCAAGTGTACGAGCCAGCGTCTGAGGACACGCATCCTGACGACCTTGAAAATGAATATGAGGTCATCGACGCGGCGGAGATCTTCGCCGAGCAGGTCGACGAGACTATCGAGTCGCCAGCCGCAGCCGCATGTGCTTTTTGTAACGGCCCCGTCGATGCACAGGCTTTCAAATGCGGCCATTGCAATGCGGTCCTTACGCTCTCGGACATCGAGTCGCTGCTCGCAAATCCGAACGCAGATCGCGACACCGTCCAGCAGTCGATCTCGCGAATGGAGGCCGAGTGGAACATGCGCGACTTCGACGTTCACGAATTGACTGTCCTCGGCATTGGCCATTTCAATCTGCGGAGCTTTGAAAAAGGCTTGAAATATTTGCAGGAAGGCGCACGTCTTGACCCCAATAACGTTATTCTCGGTGGCCAGATAAACGCTCTCGCCATCCGGATCGACGAGATGCGCCGCCAGGAAGAGATCGACGAGTCAAAGCCCAGGGGCAAATCGATCCTGGTAGTCGACGACAGCCCCACGGTTCGCAAGCTCATCTCGGCCAAACTCGAGAAGAGCGGCCATAACGTGACGTGTGCTTCTGACGGCGTCGAGGGACTCGAAAAACTCGATGGCGAGCTCCCTGACCTCGTTCTGCTGGATATCGCGATGCCCCGAATGGACGGCTACGAGGTCTGCAAGCAGATCCGCTCGAATCCGGCGGCTGCCCACGTTCCGGTCGTGATGATCTCCGGCAAGGACGGTTTTTTTGATAAGGTCCGGGGCAAAATGGCTGGCTGCACAGGTTATGTGACAAAGCCATTCGGCCCGGAAACGCTCATGAAAGCCCTCGCGACATATTTGCTTCCTGAGAACGGCCACGCAGAATAAACCGAAGGCAGACCCCAATGGAACAGCCCGAACTTCGCGTCTTTTTCGAAAAGGCCGAGTCGCAGCTCGCCGGCATCCGCGGCGGGCTGCTTTTGGCTGCACAGAATGGCTTTTCCGCGCGCGATATCGAGTTTGCGGCAAAACGGCTCGACGCCATCGAGGCTGACGCCGCCGCCCGCGGCCTGCAAAACGTCACAGGCTTTTCAGCAAGACTACGCGGCCTGGCCGAGATCGGCAAGACGGACGCAAATTCCGCCCTTGATATAGTCGCCGGCGTAGAGTCTGCTTTGCTACAGTTCGCGCTTCAATCCGAGGATTTTCTCGCAGATGTGAACAGCCTGGTCGAAACGTCGTTCAACCAACTAGGCGGCGATGTGGCAACCCCGGAGCACGGCGTGACGGACGAGGCCGACGAGTGGACGGACTTTGAGATCGACGAAGAAACCTTTGAGATCTTTCAGAGTGAGGCAGACGGCCTCATCGCAAATATTACTGCGAACCTTCAGTTTCTCGGCTCGTCGCCCGAGGACACGAGCGCGTTGTGGGAGATTAGGCGCAACGCTCACACTTTTAAGGGTGCAGCCGGCATCATCGGCCTGAAGGCGGCTTCTGCGCTCGCACATCGGATCGAAGATCTTCTCGACAAAATGGTCGAATCACGCCGGCCAGCCGACAGCCGTGTCGTAGATTTGCTCGCGATTGCGGCCGATCATCTCGGCAAGATGGCCTCGGGGACTCACGCCGATGACAAGATCATCATGGAAGCACTTGCCGCAGATTTCGACGCGGTGCTGGCGTCACCTTCTGCGAAGAGGCCCAAAAATGTTGCGGCGCCGCTGGCCAACAAGACGGCAATCAGCGGTCACGCCCCCGCGCCGCATCACAACGCACCGATCGTCCGTGTCTCGCTGGATCGCCTCGATGAACTCCTACGGATCTCCCGCCTTCTCGTCAACAGCGCCGAGACCGATGGTGGTTCGCACCTTGAGCTCGCGCACGATATCTCGCAAAAGCTGCTGCAGCTTCGGATGGTCCGCTTCGGTACGCTCGAAACGCGGCTCAAACGGGCCGTTCATGTCACATGCCAGGAAGAGGGCAAGAAGGCCGATTTAATCATCGATGGCGCCGACGTGGAGATCGACACACAAACGATCGACGCCGTCATCGAGCCGCTCCTGCATCTGCTGAAAAATGCCGTCGTCCACGGCATCGAGGCCCCCGAGACGCGCCGGCTCTTAGCCAAATCTGAAAAGGGCCGCATCAGCATCATAGCCTCTGCCGATAGGGCCAATGTTGTGCTTATAGTAGAGGACGACGGCTGCGGCATCTCCACCGAGAAGCTAGTCAAAAAAGCTCTGATCAATGGCATTCTCACCGCCGGGGATGCTCAGGCGATGTCAGAGGACGAGGCCACCGAACTCATTTTTCATCGCGGCCTGACCACGGCGGAGTCTTTGAGCATGAATGCCGGCCGCGGCGTCGGAATGAGCATCGTCCGACAAAGCGTCGAGAGCTGCGGCGGCAAACTCGCGGTCGCGTCGGAACCGCAGAAAGGCGCAGCTTTCACAATAACGGTCCCGGTTGTAGTGCCTGTTTCTCCTGACGAGCTGCCAGATGCCGGGCTGGCTCAGCCCAGTAATGTCCCGCTCGTGCTAGTCGTGGACGACAGCTCGAGCATACGTCGGCAGATGGCGAAGTTCGTCGAGGACGCCGGCCTGCGGGCCATCACGGCGGTCGACGGCGCCGACGCACTCGAGCTGATGCTCAACGGCAGACACGAGCCCGACCTTATATTGTCAGACGTCGAGATGCCCAATATGAATGGCTGGGAATTCTTGGAATACGTGAAGACCGACGAAAACTTTGGCCACGTACCCGTCGTGATGGTCACGTCGCTGGACGGCGATCAATATCGGCAGATGGCGTCGAGGTTGGGCGCTTCGGACTACATCGTAAAACCTTTTGGCGCGAAAGATCTGGAAAATGTCCTCGCGAAGTTCTGTGCTGTGGCCGTCGGTTAACGCTGCGGCGGCTTGCTCGGTCTGATCTCTACCTTGCTCGGCAATGCCCTCGGATCCATACCCAACAAGTCCATCACAACCTGTGCGATGTCGGCTGGCTGCAGCTGCCATGCATTTTCATCCGATGTCGTGTCGCCGCCGAACTCCGTGTTGACGCTGCCGGGACAGATGTAGCTGACCTTTATATTGTCGTGCCGCACTTCCTGCATGAGCGCCTCGCTAAAACCGTTGAGGCCGAATTTTGAGGCATTGTATGCCGCCATCCGCGGATGTGCGTTCTGGCCGGCGAGCGACGATACATTGATAATGTAACCGCCGCCGCGACTCTTCATCATCGGGATCGCGTGGCGGCACGCGTAAAAGACACCAAACAGATTGGTCTCAATCGTCTCTCGCCATTCATCGCTCGTCATCTCTTCAACGGTCTTATCCATGTAACCGACGCCGGCGTTGTTTACAAGGATATCTACACCGCCGAAGCGTTTCTCACAGCTTTGCAAGACGGCCCTGACCTCGTCCTCGACGCGAACGTCGCACAACTTCCCGCCGACCTGACCGTGCTCAGACAGGCGTTCGATCGTCGACTCGATCTCGCTACGAGTCCGCGAGCAAACAAAAACACTCGCACCACCGCCCACCAATTCCTGGGCGATCGCAAGGCCGATGCCTTTAGTTCCGCCCGTTACAACCGCAACTTTTCCTTCGATGTTCACAGTTTTTCCTTTAGAATTTCATTCACAACCTTCGGGTTGGCCTTTCCCTTAGAGGCCTTCATAACCTGGCCGACAAAAAACCCGAAGAGCTTTTCATTGCCGCCGCGATAGGCGTCCACATTGGCCTGGTTTGCCGCGATCACCTCATCAACGATCTTCCCGATCGCTGCGATATCTGAGACTTGTTCAAAGCCTTTTTCGGCGATCACCTCGGGAGCCGGTTTGCCGCTCGCAAACATCTCAATGAGCACTTCTTTCGCCTGGTTGTTGTTGATCTTACCCGACTCGACGATCGTCAGCAGTTCGGCGAGGTCCTCCGCGCTAACGAGGCTTTGGGATATGTCCTTGCCCGAGTTATTCAATTCGCGCGCCAGTTCGCCGAGCATCCAGTTGGCAGACAGTTTGGGATTCGCTGTAATGCGTGCCGTTGTCTCAAAAAACTCGGCCATATCGCGGCTCGAAACAAGCTGAGACGCATCGGAATAGTTGAGCCCGTAGGTCGCAATGAAACGTTCACGCCGCGTGTCCGGCATCTCGGGCATCTCCCGTCTGACGGTTTCGACAAAGTCGGCTGTTACCTTTAGAGGCTGCAAGTCAGGCTCCGGAAAATAGCGATAGTCGTGTGCGTCCTCTTTGGAACGCATGACACGAGTTTGGTTGTTCTTCTCGTCCCAAAGCCGCGTCTCCTGGTTGACGTCTTCGCCCGATTCGTGGGCCGCGATCTGCCGTTCGATCTCGAATTCGATCGCCTTTTGCATAAAGCGGACCGAGTTAAGGTTCTTCAGCTCGACCTTATTGTTGTAACTCGTCTCGCCGGCTCTTCTAACCGAAACATTGGCCTCGCAGCGAAGATTTCCCTTCTCCATATCCGCGTCGCTCGCACCGACCCACCGAAGAGCGTGCCGAATATGGTTTACGTAGTCATATGCCTGCCATGACGTACGAAAATCGGGCGATGTGACGATCTCGCCCAACGGCGTGCCGGCACGATTGAGATCGATATAAGAGTACTTGTCGGTATCGGGAAGGCCTTCGTGAACATTCTTGCCCGCGTCTTCCTCGAGGTGCATTCGCTCGATGTGAATGGTCATGGGCTGCCACTCGGTCGCATGGCCGTGGTCGTCACGTTCAGCGGTCATGATCGTCAGCTGGCCGTTCGCCGAGAACGGCTTGTCGTATTGCGATATCTGATAGCCCTTTGGCAGGTCGGGATAAAAGTAATTTTTGCGGGCGAAGATCGATGTCGCTTGTATCTCAAGCCCCAACGCCAGCGCCGCTCGCGCGCCAAGCTCGACGACGCGTTTATTCAAAACCGGCAACGCACCCGGCAGGCCCAGACAAGTGGGGCATGTGTTGGCGTTCGGCTCACCGCCAGTCTCGACCGCGCACGAACAAAAGATCTTTGACGCAGTCGCCAACTGCGCGTGCACCTCCATCCCGATGACCGCTTCCCAGCCTTGTTTCATCAAGTCTCTTCTTAGTGATGCCTTACCGATGGAACGTTGAACGCCGGTCGCGGCGGTGTCGCAGGCGACGTCGGCCAGAATTGCCCGCCGGCATAATAGCCTTGCTGCAGATAGGGCAATCGGCCGAACCGCCCACGGCGTCCCCTGACGCCGGTGCCGTAGCCGTAACCATACCCGCCGTAGCCGCCGCCCCAGTAATATGGGTCCTGGTAAGAATATTGCGCCGCGGCGGCCTGTCGGTTCGCTGCCGCAGCTTGTTCGGCCGCCAGGCGTTCCGCATCGAGCCTCTCAGCCTCGAGCCGGTCGGCCCTAAGCTTCGTGGAAAGCTCGATCATTTCCTTTTGAGACTCCTTGTTGCGCCGCGCAACCTCCTCGGGCGAGATGCCTTTGCGGGCATATTCCTGCCGCAGGTCATCTTCTGCCTTGATGCGCTCGGCTTTGTACCGCTCAAGATCGGCGTTCGTCACCGCCTTCTTCTGAGCCGAAACCGTGATCACGGCAGCCAAAAACATGAAAACCAAACCCAAAATTCGGATCTTCATAGCATTTACCTCTCGTATAGGACTATCTTAGTCCATTTTGTGTCCAAAGACACAAGGGACCAAGATCTGCCCGTTGATTGGGGTTCTACTCTATTAAAGTGCTATTCAGAGGCTGGTTTCGCACCTTTGTCTCAGATTAGAGTAATTTACCGCTCAAAACCCGAATGTCGCACCGATCCGCGCATTCGCTTTCGCGGTCCGAAAACCGTTCTCGTAGTACTCATTATTGAATACGTTCTCGACCGTTCCATATACCCGCAGCGTCTGGCTGTCTTTTTTGAACCCGAACGTATAACCCGCCGTCAGGTCGCCCCTGCGGTTGCCTTTAAAGCGATATATGTAGGTATTGAATGTCGAATTGCTAAAGATAGGCGCCAGGTAATTCGATGTCGTCAAAAGGTCGAAATTCACCCACGCCCGCCGGAACCTCTGCGTCGCGACCAGCGTGAATTGATGATCTGGAATGCCGTAAGCTTTTCGGTCCGCGCTCGCAAGGGTCATTGAGGTCGCCCGTCGAAAGTTGCGCACGTCGCTGTTCGTGAACGTGTATGACGCAAAGATGTCGGTCGAGGTTGTTGCCTTGATGTCGACGCTCGCCTCGGCTCCGCGAGAGAAGTGGCGATCAAAGTTGTAATAGGCTGACTCGTTGAAGTTACTTGTCGGCAGATATGTGATCTCATCCTTTATTCGCGTGTAGAAGTAAGTCGCCGACGCTTTGACGCGTTCCTTTGCAAAGTACTGCTCAACACCGCCATCAGCGCCGATAGAATGTTCCGGCCTTAGCGTCGGGTTTCCCAACGGAAAGAATGAGCCAAAGAAAAAGTAACTTCCAAACCGCTCATACAGCGACGGCACGCGATAACCGTTGCCGACATGCGCCCGCAACTTTGTGCCCGTCGAGCGGAAGAAATATGAGACAGCTCCATCTCCGGTATAGGCCGTCGGCACGCTGCTTGGCATTTGCGTCAAAACCGGCGGTGCGGTCGCACTAAACACTGGGCGGCCAAGATCGAACGACTGCGCTCGGAAACCGCCCGCAAGCTGGAGATTGCCATCAAGCAAGCTTACAAGGTCCTGCACATAAAATGTATGGCTTCGCTGATCGGCGCTCACCGACGACATGTCGGTGCCCGATGTGCTGTTGTTGCGAAAATGCTCCTGTTCAAATTCATAGCCGGCTGTCAGCGTGTTCTTTCGTCCTACAGGCGCCCACGTAAAATGGCCGTTCGCCGTGTGAATGCTGCCTTCGTAGATGCTGTTGAACGCGCTCTGAAAGCCCGACCCGAGCGGCCCGTCATCGTTTCGCCGACGCGTCGACAGTCCCTGGTAATAGCCGTTGATAAAAAACTCCGGCGTGATGATCTGGTTGACGACGAACTGGCCCGTAAAGAAGCGCGACTTCTGCCTGGCGTCCGGATCATTGGCGTCAGGCACAAACGTGACCCCTGGAATTGCATCGATAACCGTTGCCGTACTCGGCGGCAACGTCCCAAGCGTGTCCGGGTTCACATTCAGCCGTACGTCGGCGTCGGAGAAAAAGACTCGGCCCGACAAGTTCGTTTTTGACCACGGATTTGCATCGACGCGGCCCTGGACATTGGTATTGTGCGCATCGTCGTCGCCGTCGATGCCTTTCGCATAAACGGTCCGCGACACCCCAGCGCTGACACCAAATTTGCCATCGCTCGTGCCGTGCGAAATGTTCCCGCGAAAACGCCCGAGCCCGAGTCCGCCAAACGCACCACCGATCTGGCCATGAGTTCCGTTCTTCGCTCCTGGCGTTTGAAAATCAACAACACCGCCGATCGCGTTCGTCCCATAGAGCGACGAACCCGACCCGCGGAGCACCTCGATCCGATCGACGCTCGTCAGCGTAAAGTCACTGATAAACGGCGATGCATCACCAGTAATAGCCGTTGGATCGCGAAACCGTATCCCGTCGATCAACAACGCCGTGTCCTGGTTTCGCAGCCCGCGCGTTTTGATATTCGCCGTCCGCCCAAACCCACCGAGCTGCTGAACGCGAAATCCCGGAATGGTCCTCAAGCTCTCGGCCAACGAAAAATCAGCCCGGTCGCGCATTTGCTGGCCGTCGATGACATCTATGGTCTTTGAAACCTGTTCGACTATCTGGCTCTCCCCAGCCGCGACTGTGACTTGTTCTCGAATCGACCAAGACTTCTCCATCCGCAGATTAACAGTCTCGGACATCTCATACAGCAACCAAATAGTGGCCTTTTGCGAAAGGTCATTGCCATCGCTACCTTGACTGGTCGCGAACAGTTGAAATTCACCCGCTTTGGCCTTACTAAGCAGAAAAGAGTAATCCCCATTAACGTCCGTTTGGGTTGTAAATGTAGATGTTCGGTCGGTTGTTGATACCAACTTAACGGTGGCTCCCGCAACGGGATTCCCGGCCATATCAGTGATTTTGCCGTGTAGATATATGGCCTCTTGAGCCGCCGCCACGATGCTAAGTAATGCGGCTAGCAGCGCAATCATTATTATTTTCATTTCATCTCCTTTTCTGCCCATCGCAGAATGGTTCT
>Ga0163161_10003485_pt1 | contig 11024 bp, 8 predicted proteins | sample S45metaG_FD_129847 | JGI IMG/M metagenome (GOLD analysis project Ga0163161, IMG submission 129847) | Switchgrass rhizosphere microbial communities from Kellogg Biological Station, Michigan, USA - S4-5 metaG | ecosystem: Host-associated > Plants > Roots > Rhizosphere > Soil | place: USA: Michigan... | reverse complement strand
CTCGCGCCCATCGGCAATATCCCGCCTGCCGAAGCCGAGGAGCGCTACTACGCCATGCTGGACGACACGCCAATGGCAGCATAATTTAAGCTGAATGGCCTCCGGCAGTCCCGGTGCGGTTCAAACCGGCAGCAGGCCACCGGCTACGTTAGAGAGTTCGAACTGTGATGCCAGTGACGATTGCCGCGGGCGCTTGGGAGGCATAATAAGAGCCCGATTTGTCGGCTCATAATGAACTCAGAGGGGAATAGTTTTGCTCGTTTTAACCATAGGTACCCAGGCAAGCGCATCAACCTGGGTGTTTAATGTCGTGCGTAAAATCTTTGCAATTCATCGTCCTTGGGCGCTCAGTAATATGGGGGAGCACGGGGGAACCGCATTAACGAGCCTGGGCCGTGGGACAAAAGACGCTGTGTTTAAAGTGCATTTTCTCGACCAAGCTATGGCGAATCTGCTTTTGCTAGCTGATAGCAAAGTGATCGTAACGCACCGCGATTGTCGGGACGTAATTGTCTCGAACGATCAACGTTTTGGAATGTCACATCAAGATACAATACGCTCTCTGTCTCGAACTCTGACCGACATATTAGCTTTACCGACCGACCTTCAGACTTTGCATCTAAATTACGAAGATGGGTTCGCTTCAAAACTACAAACAGTCCAGGAGATCGCTGATTTCATAGGGCTGCCTATTGACGGTCAACAAGCGTCGCTGATTCACGCAGACTTAGCCCCTCGAGTTATCAAAAATAAAATTAGCGAATGGATGATGGCACACCCCGAACTGGCTGAATCGGATTGGGACCGTACTACGCAGTGGCATCCAAATCACCTGGGAGACGGTCTGGTTGGCAAGTGGCGTGAACAACTGCCTGCCGATATCTCACTTGCCGCAGTGCAAAGCTTAGCACCGTTTTACCGCCCGGATTGGCAATCGCAGCATATAACCTGGAAGACAGAATTGTTTCTAGGTCAGTGCGGGGCACTTATGCAGCCAATAGTGGATTTGGAAATATCGGGGGAGGAAAAAATGCTATGCTGGGGTCCCTATCTGAACCTACCGGTAGGACGTTGGCGTTTTAAACCTCTGATCAAGAATCTATCCACACAAAAAATATCGGTGAAGGCTGACGTAGCGACATTTGCAGCCGGAGTCGGAATTATTAATATGAACACCTTCACTCTGCCCAGTTCGCCCTCTGAGCCGCCCGCTCTTTACGCGGACATCTCCGATCATAGGCACACGATAGAAGTTCGGCTTCAGTCGCTCGCCGATGGACGCAAGGGTAGCATTCGTTTTGAAGGTGTCGAAATCGAGTACTTGGGAGAGACCGAAAAACAACCAAATTCGACTGCCTCCAGCGTTGTCGACGCTAGTTAGTAGCAGTCAACGAAACGGCATGCTGGTGTTGCGCGCGCAAAAGGATGCAACAACGGGAATAAAATGTGGATCCCGGATTCGGTACGCGTTACGACGTAAGCATCCAGTTTATAGTCTTAGGAAGAGGAGTAATTTCACTCCGACCTAACAGGGCGTTAAGCTTTGAGCGATCTCCCCAGAGCGCCCGGATTTCATTCGCACGTATGAGGGATACATCGACATCGACTTGAAAATTATGGCAAGCTAAATCTTGGGCAATTTTCAGTATTTCTCCTAGTTTGTACGCTTGTCCGGAACATATATTAACCGTCTCACCTACGGCACGCGGATTGCCCAGCAGCTCGACGTATGCGCGCACAACATCTCGTACATCTGAGAAATCGCGTGCGATATCTAAGTTCCCCAGCCTAATACGCGGCGCTTTCCGCCTCAAATGATCAATGATCTTCGGAATCAAAAAATCCGAAGATTGCCCCACCCCCGTGTAATTAAATGGCCGAGTAACGATAATAGGCAAATGACGCCTGAATATCCGAGCGACAAACTCCATTGCAAGCTTACTTACGCCATAATCGTTCGCCGGGTCTGGCTCCATTAGCTCACTGATCTCGCCAGGCCTCAAATTACCATAAACATTTGCGCTACTTGCAAGCAGCACACCTTTTGGAGCACATTCCGTCGAACTCAATGCATCTAACAAGTTACGAGTTCCAACTATGTTCGTCTTGTAGAATGCCTCCACATCCGGCCGCCCTACGAAAGCGGCACCGGCAAGGTGAACTACATAATCGGGCTTCACCTCAATGGCTATGCGCTTCAGCTTCGACAGATCGGCAAGATCAACAGCGTACTTTTTTGATAAGCCTTCAACATCGCAATCACCCCGGTGACCAAGGCCAAATATCTCGAAACCTCTCGCTTGGGCATACTGCAATAAATGGCGCCCGGTAAAGCCTCCGATACCTGTGATAAGCAAACGTGTCATATGAGTTCCATACTAGGAAGCGACCGACATTTACTGATGTCCCGTGCGGAGGTTGCCATGCCGATGAACTTCCTTAGAACGCGCCAACCCCTCTATCGCTACCTAAAATGAATATCCCACCTCATTCCTACGGATGTCCGCTTCGACCATCATTCTGCAAAGCTCTTCCAGCGTTGTCGTGGGCGACCAACCTAAAACGGACCTCGCATGCGTAGGATCGCCAATCAGTAAATCCACCTCCGCCGGGCGATAAAAGCGGGGATTGATACGCATGACAATTCGACCGGCCGAGTCCACCGCGACCTCATCTTCGTTCTTCCCCCTAAATTCCACAGCGATATCTGCAGCCTTGAAGGCAAGCGAAACAAAATCGCGCACCGTTTCCGTACGATTGGTAGCGAGAACGTAGGTATCTGCTATCTCCGCCTGCAACATCAGATGCATACCTTGCACATATTCCTTAGCGAAGCCCCAATCCCGCTTCGCGTCTATGTTGCCTAGCTCCAAGCAGTCAGTTTTGCCCAGCTTAATTTTGGCTACAGTGTCAGTGATCTTACGAGTGACAAACTCACGACCACGAAGCGGGCTCTCATGATTAAACAGAATGCCACTTGCACCAAAAATATTGTAGCTCTCCCGATAGTTAACCGTGATCCAGTGGGCATATAGCTTCGCCACGCCATAGGGACTACGCGGATAAAATGGTGTGTCTTCCCTCTGTGGCACCGCTTGGACCTTGCCAAACATTTCAGAAGTGCTTGCTTGATAAAACCGGATAGTAGGATCAACTATCCGGATAGCCTCCAACAAGTTCAACGCCCCAATGCCGGTTATTTCGGCGGTAGTCACAGGCTGATCGAAAGATACTCCGACAAAGCTTTGAGCAGCCAGGTTATAAATCTCTCGCGGCTGAGCGTATTCCAGAAGACGAATTGTCGATGAAAGATCGGTCAAGTCGTACTCAACCAGTTTGAGATTGGGGTGGCTCGCGATACCCAATTCCTCAATGCGCCAGAAATTAACCGAACTTGTGCGGCGAAAAGTACCGAAAACAGCGTATCCCGATGAGAGCAAGAGTTCTGCGAGGTAGGCTCCATCCTGCCCCGTGATCCCGGTTATAACTGCAGACTTCAATTAAACCTCGCTTTGTTTGATAGGGCATTCAGCCCGTTCAGCTAGACCCTTACGGTGGCGCCGTGGCGGACACAATCTACAACAGCAATTGAGCTCTTCTTTTCAGGATTCCATCAACTCGCTTACAACCTCCTGCGAGGGGGTCACATGCTGTATTCTGAAGCGATTTACAGCGATACCGAGCAGTCTTGTATCCCTACCTCCCGGCGCGTGAGCATCTGGAAGATCGAAAGCGATGACATTAAAACCCCGGATGACAGAAACTCTGCACTGGAGAGCGATAGCCGTTTCATCCCCTGGACGTCCCGCATCGATAGAACCAGAGTAAACTTGCTTCTCATTGCAGATAACGGATATCCTTTGCCGCCCGAACCCAACAGCAACCAACACAAACTCTAACTCACTCGGCTCGGCATCCCAGAAAAAGCCAACGTGGCAAGCGCTGGCGGTAGACCAGCGAAATCCATCTTCAGCCGTACTAAAGTTGTGCCACTCTGCGGCGTGATCGTCGTATTTGATTTCTGCACCAGAGCTTAAACTATGCACAGGTGTTACAAATTGCAGATGACGTATAGACAATCCGAGCCTCCTTGCATCTTGCAAAGAGGGCGAGTGGGCATCCGGCAAATCAAACTCCAAAATATTGATGCCTCTCCACAGACCATCCAAATTGAACATTATCAACTCTTCAGTTTCATCTATATATCCAGAATGACGTTTTACACCGTTCAATGAAATTATATATCGTTGCCTACCAAGACTGCCAGTGAGCATACGAAAGTGTGCAGCCGAACCGCTATCCCATTTGAACTCGATGCTCGCGCGAACATCATTTGTCCACCTGAACCCGGTCTCCTTCGTTGCAAATCCCTTCCATTTGATTTGCGCAGTATCATAATTGATTTTAGCCCCAGGAAGAATCAAACCTTCGCTGCTCACCTCGAAATCCCATCCGTCGTTTATCACGACGTCAGCCAGCCGAGCCGCGCTGTCTTTCCATCGCAGCCAAGGCATATTGTCGGATGAAGGATGCCGTCCAGCCTTAAACAACCTCAACCATTCTATTACCGCTTCAGTAATTATCTCGGGATGAGGTTCATTCGCGAAAAAGAACGCATGTTCACCGGCGACCTCCCGGAAGACAGGGATGTCTCTTGCGATTAGCGGTTTTTTCCGTTGCGCCGCTTCGATTAATGGCAGCCCAAATCCCTCGCCATCTGAGGCGGCGATGAGAGCATCGCAGCCCGAATATATTGCTTCAAGATACTCGTCACTAATGCCCGACAGCCAATGAAGACGCCTACCAAATTCAGGATGTGATCTTAATTCATCCGCAAAATCATGCATGCCCCATCCCAATCGGCCCACTATAAATAGCCCGACATCTTCATATTCCTTGCTATTCCAAAGCTTATTAAATGCAGCAAGCGTTTGCCGATGACCTTTCCGAGGCTCGACAGTTCCTACCATCAAAAACGACCGGACATTCCGAACTTGTTCAAGAAGCCAAGAGGAATTCTCAGGAAGACCTTTAGATGGTGCGGAATTATCGATATCCGCCCCCAAATGGAACCAGCCGATTTTAAATTTATCGTTACGCTTTTCTCCATAAGACGACAAGTAATCCTTCAGTTCGCTTGCCACTGACCGAGATATACAAATAGCCCCATCAGAAGCACTGACTACGCGGATCCACTCTTGAAATTCCATGCATAGTTCCGGCCAAAATGTGCTGGGACGGAGGAGCGGCAAAAGATCATACACTACGTGCACGACCTTAACTCCTTTTACACGGAGGTACTTATTATATTCACGCTTGCTTATCGCAACGCCGGGATTAAGATCAAGATACAAAAGAATATCGCCGCGCTGGAATTCCACGGCGTGGTCTATGAAATTATTATCTGTACCAAAAACAGCACGTGCGTAACTATTTGCTTCAAAAAAAAGATCAGATGCTTTCTTTGAATATACAGGTACTACTTCGAAACCCGCTGGCGGACTGCTGAGCAGTTCCTGGCAGATAGCTCGAGTTACGCGTTGAATACCGGAACGATCATCTTGATTTACAACAGTGCTGATATCTAGCAGAAAACGGGGAGATCGCTTTGACGGCAGGCTTTCGGCCAACGAGTGCGCAATGGCAGCCTTGGTTCTTTCTCCCAACGCGGGCAATTCCCAAAATAAAGCTTTGCGCAAGACCTCTGCGGCATCAGCGGCTACTTCCCTACGCGACTCAATTTTGTGGCGATCAAGAAGTTTGAAAAATTCTTCCGCAGATCGATCCCAGCAAAACTCGCGGGCACGTCTCGCTGCCCGCTCCCCCATTGCTTCGCAAAACGCAGGAATTTGCAAGACCTTAATAATTAAGTTTGCGATACTGGCTTCATCCGTTCCATCAAAGAGCGCTTCTTTATCGCCAATTATTTCGGCGACGCTTGTTCCAGATGCCCCCAATGTAGGTATTCCGCACGCCATCGCCTCCAGAGCCGGCAATCCAAAGCCCTCATGAAGCGACGGAAATACAAACGCTTTACATGACTTGATAGCTACCGGAAGGTCCTCATCTGAAATAAACCCCGGACGATGAACGAAATTGTCGAGATCAAATTGTCGAATAAGATCCGACAAGACCTCATCCGCTGCAACATCCCTTCCTCCGAGTACCAGCTTCGGAGCGTTCAATATTCGATCCCTCACGCTCGCGTAAGCGCGGATAAGCCTAGGAAGATTCTTATGCTTATCGCACCCGCCATAATAAAAAATGTACCCCGAGTTAACAGCGAGCCTGCCTAATACTTCCGAAACCATTTCCTGCTGGATGGGCTGAGTATTAAACTTTTCTACGTCTACACCATTATAAATGGATACAACTTTATTTGGATCAGCATTCGTCTTTTCTATGATCTGATCACGAGATGTTTTTGACACCGTGATTATCAAATCACTTTTTAGCGCGTCAGAAATTTTTTCGTTGTACCATCGTTCAGTCACAGCGCCAGCGATGTATTCTGGATAAAAATATGGCACAACATCGTGTAATGTGCTCCAATAAAGGGCGCATGAATTCACGCTCTTAACGCCGGTGATCGATGCGTCGAAAAGGCCCTCCTGAAGATTAGTTGAAAAAATTAAATCGGGACTGTATGAGTTTAAAAATATTTCGCGGGTGACTTTGGCCGCCTTAATAATGGCAGGATGCGGTTCGCGGGCTGGATTGGGATCATAAAACTGTTGCCACACGACAATACACTCTGGATCAATGAGACCTTTAAATCGGTCGCGAATGTCCAAAACTGAATCCGGAAAAACGCCATTTAGCGCTAAAAATATTTCATGCTCATGCCCGATCTTGTTTCTTTTTAGTATGCTTTTGACCAAGTTTTCCGTGTAGCGCCCAACACCCCTAGTCCCCGAAAAAGGTGACTGAAGACCTTGCAGATCGATAATTATGCGCATGCCTTTGCTCCTCAGCCCAGCCCTGACAATATAGCCAAGCTCCGCGGCGGCAAATGTCCGTCGAAATCATATGGAATAAAAACCTCAGGCGCCTCTATGGGCAAAAGCCTGCCAATAGCATCTGTTTTCAAAGAATTGAGAATCTTGTTGAACTGGCTTGAAGGAGTCTCTTCCAAACCGATACCGGCGCCGGGCGCTTCTTCAAGAGCCATCCTAAACACAATTCCCATCATAATTTTAGACAGATATTGGTCTTTGGCTTCACCCCAAAAACATGACGAATTTTGATGAGGCTGATTTATATTAGAGGAACAAGAGTGAACGCGCTCGGATACGCTGTTGAGCCGGCGCAAGGCCTTTTTTGTAAGACCTGTGTATGCAAGAAGGAACAGCGAGCCCATTAGTGGGACGCGATAAAGCCTCTGGCGGCGCAGCAGTTTTGGCAGGCCCGGCAGATTGGCTCTAAAGGCCCTGCCTTCCTTCGAGCGCGCCAAATCATACAAGACGGCGGCCCTATCAGCTCCATTAAGAAGCCTCTTCCGGAAATGGTCCAAGCCGTTAGCATCCACCTCCCGCCCGAGCAGTAGGCGGTAGGCAGATCTTATAAAATCAGGACCATCAAGTGCTAGGAGGGAATCCAAACTGACGCCGCTCATCTATAAAACGAACCTCTTTTCGCAGAACCAACGGCAGGGAACGCGACAGAGGCTATCCCCGAATCAAGGACCTAACAGATCTCCCGCTCCCACGGGCTCACAGTGTAGATGCTTGTCGATCTTTTTGTCGAGCGCGAAAACGCCGGTCGCCGGCGGGAAGAATCGATGCGAATGTAGTACGAGACATTGAGCCGCATTGTAACGGAAATAAACTCATGACGAATTCCAACCCTGCGTCGCGATCTTCCCGCTATCCTAACGTAGCATATTGCTCAACACGGCCACTTCCACAAGGCCAATTCCCAACATTCGTTCGTCGTCCGTCTCCGGCATGATCTCAGCGGGTGATATCAGGCGCTCCGAGACCAAACGCAAAACCACCATTCCATCCGGATCAGGCGCCAGATCATCTAACTGCAATTGTATGTCGATCTCTGGCCACGAAATGTTAAAGTGCCAGGCTCTGCCATTTTCCGATCGTATCTCCCCCCCTAATTCTCCTATCGAGGGATGGAGGGGGGCCCGCAATTTGATGACTACGGACGCTGGCTCGCACATAGCTATCCGGAAGATCGATTCTCGCTCGGACGACCATACCCCCCAATTTTCCATCGCGTGCCAACCCTCATTCAGAACCGCGTCACCAGGAGGCAAGGCCCCGATGCGGTTCCAAACGGCAGATTCTGTTGAACTGTTGTCACGGATGCTTGCGAATATATCCATAAACGCCTCTTGCGTTTCGCTCGCACGATACGCGGACAACTTAATAGGGTGGATCGCCATCGAACGCTTATGCGTGAGCCAGCCCAATGGTTTCTGCATATCGAAACCGCTATAATCGTGTCCGAACTGCTCGCCCGTCCAGACTTTTTCGCAGCATGCATATAAAAGAGTGGGTGCAATAATCTCGACAAAAAGGTTCGCTGCTGCAGCAACGCCCATATAATGCTGAAAATCCTCTGCGCCCGTTCTAGGTAATATATAAAAATCAGTTAAGTAGCCGGACTGTACGATCGGCATTGGTAATTTTAGATCTTTGCCATCGGAATCTTTTACTTCGCCAAGCCTTTCTCGATTTGCATCTAGCAATACATCATTTAGCAAACGAGCGATCTCCAAACACCGTTGATCGATGTACGCCTGCTCATCATCTTCAGGCAAAACACCCTGAAGTCCGTGAAGTAGTACTCGCGATGGCCAACGAGCAATATCGTCCATTGCCTCACGATCAAACCTGACAAACTCGGTTGGTGTAGCGTTGTTAGAAAGTATCGCTGTCTTCAAGTATTCGTAGTCGGGCAAATACTTTTCTAAGTTCGAAAACTCTATTCCAGAACCAAAGAGCTGCGACTTCGGATGAAGCAACTTCGGCAAAAACGACGAGTACCATATCCAGTTTCCAAAAGCGCCGGGCATACCCTGAACGCGCGGCAAAAATCCATCATTCGGTCCAAGTGGAAAAAATTCCGAGAATGTATGCTCAGAAACCGCTGGATGAAGTAACACATCGTCGTGGACTACTAAATAGTAGTCACAATCAATTTCTTTTAGGTGCGGCCAAGCATCGTTCAGATACCCTGCGTGACTGTACGAACCTCTATAAACGGTAATCACATCCGGCTCCGACGGCATCCGCTCAAACGGTATAAGGAACCGTACGGCGGAGAATCGGCCTTCATATATGCGCCGAAGTAAAGGCAGATTCCCTGGAAATGGGTGGTTCATGAGAACACACGCGCAGATTCTCGGTGAAAGGCGATCGGGTTGATTTTGGTTCGTCATATGATAGAGGATGCCTAATTTGTAGTCGGAGCAATGTCTAGTACTGCATTTCAGCAGGTTGGATATCAGCGGCTGCCATCATTGGCCTTGGCGCAAATAGGGCAAGTGCCGATGACATGCACATAATTCGAGTTTATCGTTGCACCATCCACTTGGCCCGCTGCAGTGTGGCTATAAGCAAACTAAAAGGAGTATGTAGTGGGCGCATCACATTGGTTAGCATTGACTACGATTGCTCGGCCTACAATGGCCGTGGAAGAATTCGCACAGATCGCAAGAGAACGAGGCTGGGGCTTTGCGGTGGCCGGCGATACTAAAACTCCAAGCGATTTTTCCTGCGCAGGCGCTGATTATCTTTCCATCGACCGGCAAAATGATCTTTTTGGGGAGTATTCGATCGAAACGCCGATACGTCACTACGCACGGAAAAACCTCGCCTATCTCTATGCAATATCCGAAGGAGCGCAAGTCATCATTGAATCAGATGATGATAATAGGCCGTATGACAATTTTGCGATTTCTACTAATCTAGATGTCTCTGGGCAGGTGGTCGGAGCTGCACCGTGGATCAATACATACCGCTATTTCACCGACAATCACATGATCTGGCCGCGAGGATTGCCCCTTGATAATATCCATCAGGTTGGTGAAGTGGTCGAGCAAAAAACGGTATCATGCCCCATTCAACAGTATCTAGCCGATAGCGATCCCGACGTCGACGCAATCTACAGACTTATTTTCCGCGAGCCATTATATTTTGATCGGGATGCGCCCAGTCGTATTTTGGCTCCATTCAGCTATTGCCCGTTCAATTCGCAAAACACCATCATTCACTCTGAAGCTTTTGAGTTATTATACTTACCGGCGTTCGTTAGCTTTCGAATGACAGATATTTGGCGGTCGTTTGTTGCTCAGAGAATACTTTGGCAGCAAGGTAAAAGTGTCAGCTTTCATTCTCCAACAGTTTATCAGGAGAGGAACGCTCATAACTTGATGCGCGATTTTTCCGATGAAGTGGTAGGTTATTTAAATAACGAGGCTATTGCACAGAAACTCAATTCTTTAGACTTAGCTGGTCAATCGATTTCTGAGTCAATGCTACGCTGCTATGAGGCCCTGCAGTCGATCAACATTGTGGAGGTGCGGGAACTCAAGCTCCTTCGTTTATGGTTGAAAGCGGTAGCCAAGGCTCGAGCTTGCGCTGTGTTAGCCTAACCGCTTGACAGTTTTTTGAAACGGTGCGGGGCCACCGCACCGTTTCATATTTAGAGTATCCGTGATGATCAAGCCTGAGATTGCACCCAGCATCGATCGGCTTTGAGCAGAGCGTTTGCGGTGACGACGATCTTTCGCATGACGGCGGTGATGGCGATTTTTGCGGGCTTTCCTGCGGTGACGAGTTGTTGGTACTTTGCCTTGACGTCAGGGTTGTATCGAGCGGCGACGAGGGCCGGCATATAGAGGGCCTGCCTCACGCTGGCACGTCCGCCGCGGATGAATCTTTTGAGGTGGTCCCGTCTTCCTGGACAGGTTTGCGGCTAAGTTAAGCTCACCCGGTTGTTGTTCATGCCGCCATTCTGGTGATCAGATCATGGGGGGCATGCCCCCCACGATCTGAAGCGTCGAT
>Ga0163161_10003478_pt1 | contig 11041 bp, 7 predicted proteins | sample S45metaG_FD_129847 | JGI IMG/M metagenome (GOLD analysis project Ga0163161, IMG submission 129847) | Switchgrass rhizosphere microbial communities from Kellogg Biological Station, Michigan, USA - S4-5 metaG | ecosystem: Host-associated > Plants > Roots > Rhizosphere > Soil | place: USA: Michigan... | reverse complement strand
TTAAGTAATGTTGTAGTCAACGTCCAGTTCCCCGAGGATTTAAGCTGTGATACAGCTTTAGGTGGTAGCGCGTATTTTAAATTACCTGCATTATTGTAGATATAGTAGGTTTCGAAGAAACTCTCTGATACTCCGGCAACCACTTCATCTGCCTGGACTTTTTTAAGGATAACCTGGCCTCCTTTATCTTTAAAGACAATGGTTTTATTCCCATTCTCACCGGTAAGCTCTGTAACCGATAAACTGCCCGACGGATACAATGCCTGGCTGGTTCCATCCGATGACCAAAGCCTCACATTATCGGCTACAATATTTGTCCGGTAATTCACAGATTTAAATTTCTGGTCTGTTTGAAATCCGTCACCAACGGTTCCGGATTTTAACAGCCGTTGCATCGGGCTGTTTTCATATTCACTTCTGGAATAAGGTTTAGCATCGTCTGCAACTTTATCTGCAGCACCATTGGAATAGAATGCGGACTGTGCTGTACTGCCACTTTGATAAGAACCGTCTGAACTGGTGGATACATAGGGCAGGTACTTATAAGTTGCCCTGCCATAACTGTCGTACATCGTTTGTTGTACAACATCTTTTTGCAAAGGACTACCCTGCTGCACAACCGCCTGAATGGTTCTTCCCAAACCATCAATATATTCTCTGGTCAGTGTTTTTTGCACAGGTCCCAAGGGGTAAATATCTGCGTCGGATTTGACATTCTCAATTTTGATAATTTCCACTTGCCTATAAGCAAGTGACGTTACATTCTGGGCTTTAATCTTATAAAAAGATAAAGTTAAAGCACAAAGAAGTATAATAACTTTCGAAAGGTTCATTTTCATCTTTTTTAGCGTTGAGGACAATCTGGAGTACTGTAATAACCTGTAAATGTGGCTACGTTTGAAGTTCCGCTTCTTCCACAAGAGGAGTTGATTGTACACCGGACCCAGTAGGAATCTTGATTATTTCTGGGATTGATCATTAATGTGAAACTTGTACCTGTTCCAACGGACGTCCAGGTCGCACCGTTATCGGATGAGGTTTCCCACAGATAAGTATAGGTTGCTCCGACAGGGCATCCCGAAATACTTGAAACATTAAAGTAGGTATGGGTTCCGTCACTAGGGAAACCTGCACATGTTGAAATCGATGGTGCCTCAATATGACAATTGTCAACAGCTATAACGCCAGATCCACAAACTTGCACCTGTAAGGCATTGGTCGTAATCGTAATTGCTTCACTGTATGTTTTTGTTCCATATAATGGATGAACTGCGGTAACCGTTACAGTATATGTTCCTGCGTTGGCATAGGTATGTGAGGGCGCTGTACTATTGGTTACAACCGCTGTTCCGTCACCAAAATTCCAGTTATAAGTAACTGAGGTTAAGCAGGCATTGCTGGCTCCTATTGAAAAAGGAATACTTACACCATCTTTTGTCTTGGTTAAATCATACGTAAAGGAGGGTGTAGAAAGCCCAGGAGTAATATTGTAAGCTACATAACTTTCCTTTCTTACTATATTTTGATCCTGATCTCTTACATATTTTAGTCTTCCAATTTTATCGTATTCATAATAGACAGTAATTCCATTAGAATTGGTCTCCGATAATTTGCGTTTCCCAGAATCATAACTGAAGGTATTTACTTCGGCGTTATCAGGATAAAATAGGGCATCATCTATATAAACCTGAGTACCTGGTTGAACTTTTAAAGTAAAATCGGCTGTCATTTCAGTTACCGGTACTTTAAGTTCATAATACTTCCAGGTCGATGAAATGCTGTAAGGCAAGGAATAGGTTCTGGCCAAACTGGAAGTATTTGTCAAAGTTAACGTTAAAGCACCCGTTACCCCAGGCTTCAGCCAGCAAGAAAATACATAGTTTTTGCAATTCCCTTTCTTAAAGGTTTTCTGAATATAAGAGGTGGGCGATACACTCGCAGAATATCTTCCAGTATGCGCGTCGTTTACGAATGATATATTCTGCGATACAAAAGGATCTTCCAGATCTTCATTACCTTCAAAATTCAAATAGCCTACCTCATTTGACTTTGCATTTAAAATAGAAGCCATGGGCAGATCGAAATTTGTTCTAAAAAGATAGGACTTAATGCTTCTGTTGTTATTGCTGACTACAGTTAATGGCAATCCACTCCTATTGCTGTAACTTTCGTAAGTGATTGCAGGAATATACTTTACATCTTGCTGAAAAGTTGTTCCGGAAACAACTTGAGAGGGCTGAAATGCTGTTGCTCCTTCATTGCTCACAAACTTTAATATTTGGGCTGGGGCATATACAGTAGAAGAATTTGACATTAAGAGAGATTGAAACCTGGTTAAGCTTCCCGAAATGTATTTTTCAGTTTCTCCTGGTTTTACAATTGAACTATAGCTTTCTACAAGCGTATTTGAATTTCCTGTTTTTAATGCTAAAAGTGCTGACGTGGCTGCATCACCATTGACGGCACTGGAATAATCCTTTACATATTTAAAATAGGTGTTTTTTATTGTTCCATCGCTATTTGCAACTGTAGTTTTTGTAATGCTTTTATGCAAAGAACTGGTATAAAAGCTATTTGATAATGTCTCTGAGGATTTAGTCGCGTCATTTAAATCATAGATGGTACTTTTTTTAGTCGAATCCAACTCGGCGCAAGAAGTTAAAATGCCATATTTTGCGTAGGCTTTAGCTCCTGACATATTACTAAATCTCAGGCCGTATACTATTTCCGGCTGATTGGTTCTTTGATAGGTATACTCATCCTTGCTTAGAATGGCATTTCCTTCATTATATACCTTAACCGATTTCAGAAGCCCTCTTTCAAAGTCATATTCTGGATTAGGCGCATATGGATATGTATTCCTGGCATTAATCAGATCTCCTGCACTTACGCATGAAGTCCTTGCCGTATAACCCATTGTTGGGCTCCAACTTGGTGCAGTCTGGTCCCAGAAAGTCCCTGGGGTACTGTATTCATAAACTGTTTTCCCCAATCCAGACTGCTTAACCGTTACGAATCCGTAAACAATATCAGTTGAGGTTGTAGAAAGATCATCCTTGGATCGGACGGTAGAAAGTTCCCAATACAATTGTGTACCTGGCGTTCCACCACTTACCGCTTTAGTGAAAGCCAAAGAAGGCAATGTAATGGGTTTGCCGCTGGATAAAGTTGTGTTGGGATCATTATAAGAATATTCTGTTACCATATTCTTTGTCGGGTCTATGCCGTCCGATTCTGTAATGGTTTTTACCCGAATACCGCCACCATTATAAACCGTTTGGGCACTTTTATCAAAGTAGTTATTCGATTCATATTCAATAAAAGTATTTCCACCGGTTGGATAAACGATCTTATTTAATGTACCCGTCATCACGGTGTTTGGATTGGCTTGTCTATCTGTACCGGGTATGATAAAATAACTTCCAGAATATCCAATAGCAGGGTTAAACCTATATCGCTCTAAATTTGGGGTACTCGCATTGTATGGATATACGTAGATCTTTGGCGTAAGAACAGTATCAAGACTGGGGTTATAGTAGCCCCAGATATCCTGTTGTTTCAAATAGTTACCTGAAAACACATTACCCTGGCCTGCATCCATACCCTTATAAGAAAATTGATAAGGTGGTAATACATCACATCCCTCTTCACCTATTGATTGCAAAATACGATCACTACCCTGTCTATAGCTTACGTTTATTGTCCTGCCATCTTCCGGAAGAGAAATACTTTTCAAGAACTTCCTTCCTCCTGGCTCACCATCCAAATAATTAAATTGTACACTTTTATAAAAATTGTCTGTGATAGATGAAATAATCGTAGGCTGCATTTTTGTTGTAATGCTTCTCGCAATAACTTCGTTAAACCCGCCAGCAGGGTTTCTTTCTATAAATGTTGTCTTTGAGACTGACTCGGGTGTTTCTCCATTAGTTCCCGGCATAATAGAAGTGGTGTAGGCAAAACTCAGATAGTTACCCATCACATCTGTCATTTTCGTCAAATTCCATGAAGAACGATAATAAACTCCATACCCATAAACATCCCAATCCCTGTTATAATAGTTACCCCCGCCTGCACCTTTTTGGTAATCTAAATTCCCGCCGGTATAGGTATACACCATTCCCTGATCGTTTGTGATGGTAAATGAATCAATACCATACATATCTGTGGTAAATGTTACTTTATAATCTTTATAGGGTATAATCTTGGGATTGTGATTTTTATCAAATACAATTTTGCAAGATATTCCAGGTCCATCTACGCTAAAAATATCTGGCTCAGCATCCTTACTTGCCGTAAAATTGGTACTGATGTAATTGATATCAGAGGTCTCATCTGTACAAGTTGATGAGTTACCATCATTTGCTATATTAAACGATTCGACAAGTGCTGCGCTATTACCATAGAGCCAACCTTTGTTCAGCATGTCATCTGGTAAATCATTTAATGTTCTTGAAACAGAACCGCCCGCGGTTAATGACCATCCGAGTCCATATGATCCCGAATTATGCTCTGCCTTAATCCCTGAGGCTGTGTAGTCCAGACTTATGGGCACTGAAATGCTACCAGATTTAAATTCCCAAATGGGAATACTTACTTGTGCACGGCCTTTAAAGTGATCCACACTGACGATACCTTGTGCAAACAGGGCGTTCCAGCCTCCGGCATAGATCGTGATCAGGATACACATGGTCATTATTTTGACTGACCATTTTAAACGATACTTGTTATCTCCTTTAAAGAATTGCCCGATAAGTCCAGGCTTAGAGGAAAAGAGTGAAAAAAGTAAATTATCCTTCATGCTGATATTATAAAATATCGGCGAATGTAAAAAGTCTTAGTGCAGTGGTACTGCACTAAGACTTTTTTCAACAAAAAAGAGTTAAAAATATCATAAAACACTGTATAACAGCATAATATTTTTTTTTCAACACGGAAAATTTTGTTATTTAAATTGAGATAGACCTGCTCATAATAGCGTAACAGATTATGAGCAGGTCCACCAACAAGTATTTTTTTGATGCAACCCCTCGCTGAGCGAGTTTAATTGGTTGGATTTACTTTGATCTTTTGGAAATGACCTGTTTAAACTTCAAAAAGTCGTATTTCACTTTATTTAATTCTTTCTTTTGCTCAATGAGATGAAGCGTTAGCTCCTCTATCTTCTTCAGCAGTTTAGCATTCATCTCACCCAGATCAATTCCATTAGTTTTCACCTCTGTAGCAGAAGGAATTCCGGGCAGATGGCCATTTTCTTTAATCTGGTTTTCTGTTTCTTCCAGTGAGGGAAGTTGATAGTCTTTCTTGAACACATAGTCCGGCCAAGCAGACTGCAATTGAACTTTAACTGACTCAGCAATCATATTTCCTGCAACCGCAAGTTTGTAGCCTTTTGCATCAGATGTACCAATACTCACATTTCCGTTGGAAGCGATTCTAAATCGTTCATAATTTCCACTGTTGGCTTCTCCATTTCCTCCGCCAGAAACCGTACTAATCGCAAAATAGCCTGCATAGTTATTGTAAGTAGTTGTTTCCTTTGCTCCAATTAAATAGGAGAAAGCATATTCAGGATTCGCATTCCCTGTCTTGCCTCCCAAAGCGATTGTACCCCCAACACCAATTCCTGGTGCGTCCGTAGTCATCGCATTAACGACTGGTGTTACGAAGCCATAATTGTTCTTTACCATGGGACCTCTTACATCTAGTTTCGATATAGGGCTTGCTGCTCCAATACCAACGCTGCCATCAATTATTCCATTATTTGTAGAATGAAATCCACCAATTTCCAGATTTCCATCATTACTTAATGACAATAATGGTGTTCCTGGTTTGTCCGTCCAGTTGTAAATATGAAATCCTTGTTCTGTAGCGTAATTAGCCCCTGCACTCAATGCAAAGGTCTTGCCCATGGGGTTTCTTATAAATAATTTAGTGGTGTTGGCATTGACCGATGAGCCTCCGATCTGGAGAGAGTTTGTTGTGGCGTTACCCCTGTCTGTTACTGTTTGCAAGGTTTCCTGAGCATGCCCAACAGAGCAAATAAATACGAAAGCCGTTAGAAGATTAATCGTTTTCATTTTGTGTGTTTTTTATTTTTTCTTATTCCGAATTGACGCTTCGATAACATCTTATTCTGAGCATTCACTTTTTTATCCAGTTGTATTAAGTGAAGTGTTAACTCCTCTACCTTCTGTAAGAGTTTGGCATTCATCTCACCCAGATCAACCCATTAGATTTTACCTCGTTCGCGGAAGGAATTCCGGGCAAATGGCCATTTTCATGGATATGTTTTTCTGTTTCTTTTAAGGAAGGAAGGGTGTAATCTTTAGCAAATACATAGTCCGGCCAATTGGCTGTTTCTACCTTTATTTCTTTTGCCCGAATCTTCCCATTAACAGATAACTCCTCCTTCGGTGTCGTCGTTCCGATTCCAATCCGCCCGGTTGAAGTAAACGTAATTTTGTTATCTGGAGCTCCATATCCAGAAGTATAAAGATTCAGGTTGCCATTGGTATTGTATAGCTGCAGAATTTTTGAGTTATCTTCTCTATCTAGAAAATTAATCGCTGCGCCATTACCAGAAACTACAACTTGTCCTTTTACGTCAAGATTACCCCGGGGATCTGTAGTACCAATTCCAACGTTTCCATTTGGATGGATGAACATTCTGTGGTACCAGTCTGTAGAACCTGGTCCAGGAGCATTCCATGCTGTTTTGGTTGCAAAAAGTATACCCGGAACATGTTCTCCTGGAGGAATTGCCTCAAGAATTCCAGCAGTTTTATCTGCGTTTTCCATGTTAAATATAATTCCGCCCTTTATGGTGAGTACGGTTGGATTGGGCGTATATACCGAAGATCTTATCTTCAAAAAGGGTGTTTCGGAATTGATCTCCAGGTTAAACTGTGGATTGCCTGTACCAAATCCAACGTTCCCACTTACTGGAATGTAATTTTGACCAAAGGTATAAATGCATACCAAGGCGAATGCAGAGGTTAAAAGCGTTTTCTTCATTGATTAGTGACCGATTAAGTTTGGAGCTAAGTAAAATAAACTCAGTGCGACCACACTGCACTCTGATAATTGTTGAAAACTTTTTGAGACTTAATCTTTCGGCATCACTAAGAACGCTTAAATACCGCTTTTTTAAGTTTTTGATTGTCTATCTTGATTTTCTTCAATTCCTTATCTTGTTTAATCAGGTAAAGGGTTAACTCCTCTATTTTTTTCAGTAGTTTAGCATTGATCTCACTTACATTAATCCCGTCTTTTTCTGCTTCTTTTGCAGATGGAATACCGGGTAAGTGGCCATTGCGTTCAATATGATTTTCTACGCTTTTAAGATCAGGAAGTACATAGTTTTTGGAAAAGACGTAATCAGGCCAATTCTGAGTTTCGACCTTAATTTCCTTTGCCCTGATATTACCATTTACAGATAGCGCCTCTTTTGGTGTTAAGGTCCCTATACCAATACGCCCATCTGCAGTAAAAGTAATTTTGCTATCTGTCATTCCATAGCCAACAGAATAAAGATTCAGATTACCACCTGTATTGAAAAACTGAAGGACTTTCGAGTTGTCGTTTCTGTCTAAAAAATTCATCGCCGCACCTGTACCCGACACCGCTATTTGACCTTTAACATCAAGATTTGCTCCGGGAGTCGTATTGCCAATTCCGACATATCCGTTGGCATCCATAAAAAGGCCTCTTAAAGATTTATTGTCACTTCCGGCTTGTATGGCAAACACGCTTGAATTGTAAAGGTATCCCATACCATAAACCATTTGCCCATTTCTAATAAAAGACAAGTGGAACTTGGGATCCAGGTTTGCAGGACGTGTAATCTGTACTACTCCGTAAGGGGAAGGATCCCAGGCATCGCCAAAATCTGCATGTCCAAAAAATTTCACGGGTGATGTGGTTGTATTGCCATTGTCTACGACAGTCTGCAATGTTTGAGCAGTACCTGTTTTACTTAAAGCAAGGGCAAGGAATAGTAAAGTACATAGAGGTTTCATATGTTTTATTTCTTAGACTTGAGTTTTTTAACTTCGTTTTGTAGTTTTTTAACCATTATTTCCTGTGAGCTTGATTTCTTGTTTAAATCGATAACATACAGGGTCAGTTCTTCAATCTTCTTGAGTAGTTTGGCATTCATCTCCCCTACATCAATTCCATTGGTTTTAACTTCTGCAGCAGAAGGAATTCCCGGCAAATGGCTGTTTTCTTTGATGTGCTTTTCTGTTTCTTTTAGAGAAGGAAGTGTGTAATCTTTTGCGAATACATAGTCTGGCCAGGCAGACTGCAACTGAACTTTAACTGATTCCGCAATCATGTTTCCAGCAACTGCAAGTTTGTAACCTTTGGTGTCTGTTGTTCCGATACCTACATTACCCCCATAAATTCCCATATATGTTTCTCCTGCATTACCCCAAGACTGTGCTCCTGAAAATGGATTTCTAAGCCACCAGGTTCTGCTAGTTCCTGGTTTTAAAAAAGAATAATCTATGCTTATTCCATCTACAACCATAGAAGTAAACCAGTCATTTCCTGCCTCACTTCTATATAGCCATTGCTTATTCATAACAATATTTGTACTTGCCTGCCCACTTACAGATGATATCTCCAGATCATCATTTTTATTGGGGCCAAGTCCCTGACCTGAACAGATAAGACAACTGCCTGTAATAAGCAGACACAATCCATATTTTAAATATTTCATGATTAGTTTTTTTGATTTTCTAACTTATTTAGACGATTTAACAAGGCTTCCAGAGACAACTGAAGAGCTAATTGTTTATTTTCAATTTTCTGGTTACTGGTTTTCAGACTTTCTATTAATTTATCTTTCTGAATCAAGTGCAAGGTAAGCTCTTCGATCTTTTCCAATAATTTTGCATTCATCTCGCCCAAATCAATTCCGTTATTCTTCACCTCTGCTGCTGAGGGAATCCCTGGCAAATGACCTTTTTCTTTGATGTGTTTTTCTGTTTCTTTTAGAGAAGGAAGTGTGTAGTCGTTTGCAAAAACATAGTCTGGCCATGCAGACCGCAGCTGGACTTTAACAGATTCCGCAATCATATTCCCGGATACAGCCAGCTTATACCCTCGTGTATCTTGGGTACCAATTCCCATATTTCCGGCAAAGTAATTTGTGCCTCCACCGTGAAAGGCAGCGCTACCACTATTTGTTAAACCCTCTGAATTTACATATAGATCAGGACCTGTTTTAAAACTTAGAGTCGGACCTCCAACTTCCTGAAAGGGTAAAGGATTTGCAACGCCATCAAATACTCTGCAAGTAGTTGGATAGAGAGATTTATAGTGATAAGTTGTGCCTCCACCCCTTAGCCAAATAACTATATCAAGAGTTGCGTTGTTTCCACTAGCGTCTTTCCATCCTGCTATAAAATCCCTGTTGGCACTGTTTAAGATATTGTGAGTTTGGGTAATTTCTGCATTTATGAAGTTGGCACCATTTCCCCAAAGGGCTACATGGAAAGTAAATTTTGCCATAAGCGACCCTCTCCAATCACTATTTTCATGAATCACAGACCTACCTATTTCTAATTGTGATGGCATCATGTTATTCCATCCTCCATCGGTCCAAACTGTTGGATAGAACTTATCAAAATCGCCACCGACGGTTATACTTCCTGTTGTTTGTGCCTTTACGCTTATAGTAGCGAGGAACAAAATGATGAACGTTAATTTTTTCATGATTTATTTTAGAGTATTTATCTGTAATTGTTGTTGTTTAACCGTTTTATTAAGTTCAATCACCTGAAGGGTCAATTCTTCTATTTTCTTCAATAGCTTTGCGTTCATTTCTCCCAAATCAATTCCGTTATTTTTTACTTCTGCCGCTGAAGGAATCCCTTCCAAATGACCTTTTTCTTTGATGCGTCTCTCTGTTTCTTCTAAAGAAGGAAGTGCATAATCCTTAGTAAACACGTAGTCTGGCCAGGCAGATTTTAGTTGAACCCGCATAGATTCAGCAATTGCATTTCCAGCTATAGCGAGCTTATATTCGGAAGGAATCGATAGTGTATTTATACCTATAGAACCTGAGTTATTCATGTAAAGCCCCGTTTTATAGTTCAGGGTCTGATATGAATTGGTTACTGGAGCATATTGTAATTGAAATCCAGGTGCAGAATGATCGACATCAACTAAAAGCCGAACGCCGTAGGACGACTCAAGAGAAATATGATTAACAAATTCCAGACAGCCATTCCCATTCCCGATCTGGCCGAGCTTTATCTGCTCAAAATTAAATTCTCCGGGAATTAGCAGATTGCTGTTTGGCAAACCACTTTTAAAAGAACCTATTTGCAGTGCAGAGACAGGATTCGTTGTCCCTATTCCAACATTACCTGTTGTAGGGAAAATATTTGTCTGGGAGGAAGCGTTATTCATGACCAGAAAACAAAAACCTAATAAAATATATCTTATCATTGGAGGCGCTATTTATTTTTGATTTTTAATTCCAGCTCTGTAATTCTGTTATTTAATTCTTTTAGCTGGGTAATTTCTTTATTTTTCTCAATAAGGTATAAGGTCAGTTCTTCGATCTTCTTAAGCAGTTTCGCATTCATCTCGCCCAAATCAATTCCGTTATTTTTTACTTCTGCTGCTGAAGGAATCCCTTCCAAATGACCTTTTTCTTTGATGCGTCTCTCTGTTTCTTCTAAAGAAGGAAGTGCATAATCCTTAGTAAACACGTAGTCTGGCCAGGCAGACCTTAACTGGACTTTAACGGATTCTGCAATCATATTACCAGATACAGCGAGCTTATACCCTCGTGTATCCTGGGTACCAATTCCAACATTTCCCTTTCCATCAATAGAATAGTCCGGTGAATATACTCCCCTCACATCTCCTGGCACTATCGTAACATAATCCATGTATACATCTGTGATCCCGCTAATAAAATTGGTTCCCCTTATTTCTATAATTTCTGCGTTTTCAGGGACTTGAACGGATAATGTAAATAGCTGCCATTCGTTATTTTTTCTAAACATGCTCGGTTTTAACA